>Ga0308164_10000058_pt1 | contig 333894 bp, 292 predicted proteins | sample PhyTR2_FD_201031 | JGI IMG/M metagenome (GOLD analysis project Ga0308164, IMG submission 201031) | Phyllosphere microbial communities from UC Gill Tract Community Farm, Albany, California, United States - DLSLT.R2 | ecosystem: Host-associated > Plants > Phyllosphere > Unclassified | place...
CGTTTTTGGCAGCAAGAAGAAAGCATATGAAGCAGTTCCTGCCGAAACTCAGAAAAGAGCGGTTGATTATCTGATTAACAATGCGATACAGCTTCCGGAATGGTTATTTTTTAATCCGATTACCGAGAAAACCTATTCTGTGAAAAACTCACCAATGGGACCTTTTGAACAGACTCCGTATACGTTAGCAAGAGGAATGCAGTATGGAACGATCTATTCCCTGCTGATGGATGACCGGTTATTACGATTGCTTGAAAATGAATTAAAACATGAAGTTTCAGGCTCAAAAGAAGAAATCTATACTGTAAATAATTTATTTGATCAGTTAAGAACTGCCATTTTCAGTAAAAAAGGAAGTCTGACGATTCTTGAAAAGATGACTCAGAAAAACTATGTAGACGCTCTGATTGTTTCTGTTAATAAATTATTCGAGAAAACATCAGTCAAAGCTTTAAAGGTAGACAACACCCTGAACATGCCGATGATATGCAATTTTCACGGAGAAGATCATGATTTGAGGAATATCAACTATTCATCGATGAAAAGAGTTTCCGAAGTCACTACCTATAAAAGAGCAGAACTTCAGAAAGTATTACAACTATTGAATACAAGACAATACAAAGGAGATGATGCCTCAAGGGCTCATTACACAGACTTAATTATCCGTATTAAAGAGGCGTTAAACAATAATCAGCTATGAAAAAAACTCTAATACTTTTACCTCTTTTAGCGGCTCAGGTTGCGCTGGCCCAGGAGAAGAAAACCATTACAGGAAAGATCGAAGACGGCAATACGTTTCAGGTAATGGCCGGAGCATCTATCAAAATAGAAACACAGTCTATTTCTTCCAAAACCAATCAGGAAGGAATTATTGAAAGTGTTTCAATAGGTACCGTTACCGATAAGAACGGGAAATTCATCCTGGAAATTCCTGCAGATACAAAATCTGTTATGGTGAGTTATCTGGGCTATGAATCCAGAATTATTCTGATTAATGAAGACCAGACCCACTATAATGTAACTTTAACGCCTGTAAGTTCTGAGGTTTCGGATAAAAATAAAATACAGGAAGTCATTATTACCGGATATCAGAAAATTGAAAAACGCAAACAGACTTCTGCGGTTTCAACGGTGAAAATGGATAATATTAACCAGGCTGGGGTTGCGAGTGTAGACCAGATGCTGGCAGGGCAAATTGCCGGAGTAGCAGTTACGCCTCAGACAGGATCTCCAGGAGGCCCTGCAAAAATCAGAATCAGAGGAACAGCTTCTCTTTCCGGACCACAGGATCCTTTATGGGTGATTGATGGTTTGCCTCTGGAAGGAAATGATGTTCCCAATTTTACCGATAAAGACAATATAGACCAGCTTCAGAATTTTTCTATCGCAGGTCTGAACCCTAACGATATTGAGGATATTACCATTTTAAAAGATGCGGCGGCAACAGCAATTTATGGAGCCAGAGCTGCAAATGGGGTAATCTCTATTACCACCAAAAAAGGGAAGAAAGGCAATATGAGAGTAAACTTCTCAGCCGATACCTTTGTAACATCACGCCCGGATTTTGATAAACTGAATCTGCTCAATGCTACTGAAAAAGTAGATTTAGAGCTTATGCTTGCCCAGCGCAGCGACTTGACTTATCGTGCAGATAAAGGAGAGGTGATGAGAATTTTAATGAAAAACGGACAGCTGGATACCTTCAGAAGTGGAGGATTAGACGGGCTGAATTCACTGACGCGCCAGCAGATCGACGGATTAAGAAATAATAATACAGACTGGGGGAAACTGTTATACAGAACAGCCATCAATAAACAGTATGGATTAAGCCTTTCCGGAGGAAGCGACCGTTCAGATTATTACTTCTCATTAGGATATTATGATGAAGAAGGAACCACGATAGGAACGGGTTTTAAAAGATATAACCTGACGTTAAAGAACAATTATAAAATAAGTGATAAACTCAGTGCCGGAATATCAATTTTCGGAACACAGAGTGAACGTGAATCGTTTGTGACAGATGCTGACGCTTCCATCAATCCTGTTAACTATTCAAGAAATGCGAATCCTTACCTTACGCCTTACAATGCAGATGGAAGCTACCGCTATGATCAGGATATAGATGGTTTTGAAAACCGGTATATTCCTTTCAACTTTCTGGAAGAAAGGAACAACACGAGTTATACGCTGAAAAACCAGTCACTGAAAGCGATTGCAGATGTAGAGTATAAAGTGACGAAGGATTTGAAACTGACTTCTCAGCTGGGAATGCAGTATGACAGCAACAAGACAGAAAAATATGCAGGTCAGGAAACCTATTTTACCAGAAAAATGAGAGAAGGGACCCGCTATTATAAAGATGGCGCGTATCGTTACTTTTTGCCGGACGGCGGGGTAAAACAAAACTGGGATAACAGCTTTTTCCAGTACAACTGGAAGTTACAGGCTGCCTACAGCACAAAGATCAATTCTGTACATGAAATTGATGTAATGGCCGGAACGGAAATCCGTAAGACAGAGGATAATACAACACTTACCAGAGCTTTTGGGTATGATGAGATTTCCAGAAGATCTACGGCGATGGTTTTCCCAAGCTCTAGTTTTGCAGCAGAAAGAAAGTATGAAACATACCGTGAAATGCCTCCTGTTGTGAATGCATATGCGTCCATGTTTGCTACCGCATCTTATACTTTTGCGCAGAAATATACATTTTTCGGAAGTGTACGGTATGACGGAACGAATTTATTCGGAGTGAATAAAAAATATAAATACCTTCCTATTTGGGCGGTATCAGGTTCTTGGCTCGTGACGAAAGAAAATTTCATGAAGGATCTTACTGCAATATCCAACCTTAGATTAAGAGCTTCTTATGGTCTTCAGGGAAATATCGACCGTAATACGTCGCCATTTTTTATCGGAGAATATTATGATACGACGATTCTTCCCGGGACAAAAGAAAATATTATTAACGTAGTAAGTCCTCCCAATGATAAGCTTCGTTGGGAAAAAACTACCAATGTCAATCTGGGTCTTGATTTAGGATTATTCCAGAACCGTATTAATCTTACAGCGGATGTATACAGCAGAAAAGGAACAGACATGATCAGTATGAAAGAAACGCCGCTTGAAACGGGGTTTGAATATACGATGATGAACTGGGGAAGCTTAACCAATAAAGGGTTTGAGCTGGCGGTGTCTACAAGAAATATCAACAATGATAATTTCAAATGGACTACCACAATTAATTTTGCTCACAATAAAAGCAACGTACTTAGCGAGCAGCCCCGTGATAATGCATTGCTTCCTTCCCGTGAAGGGCTTCCTGTAAACGCTGTTTTTGCATTGAAAACTGCAGGAATGGACGAAAACGGGAATCCAATGTTCTGGAAAGGAAATGAAAAAATGAAAGCGGAAGATTTCTTCAAATTGTTTGATGTATATGCAGACTTTCTTCCCGGTCAGCTTGTAGATACAAAATTGTCCAATGCGGAGCTTAGAAACCTGTTTACGTATGTAGGCGACAGAGATCCGAAATTTACAGGAGGGATTATCAATACCTTTAAAGTACGCAATTTCGATCTTACCGTTTCTGCTACTGTTAATTTAAAGCAGACCGTCATGAGAACACCTTCTTACCGTGGAATGGACTTAGACAGAGGGAGAAATTACACCAAAGATATCTACGAAGCCGGAACTTCACTTCCTGGGATCACCAGTTCTGAAATGGACAGCAACCCGGGCTGGATGGCCAATAAATGGTTTGCCGATAACCGTTCCAATGCCTACAGTTTACTTGATGTATGGGCAAAAGAAATCAGCTATGTGAGAATCAGCAGTATCCGTCTGGGGTATACACTTCCTAAACAATTTACCAGTCCTATGGGAATCAGCAGTCTTAGACTGAGTGTTGAAGGGCGTAACTTATTTGTATTCAGCAATGGATATAAAGGATATTTTGATCCGGAAACCTATGGTAATATGTATGCACAGCCTATCGCGAAGTCAGTTACCGTAGGATTTAATATTTCTTTTTAAAATTTAGAGAACATGAGAAAAATTACAACATTCATTGCACTCGCCGTACTCAGCTTTTCCAGCATCGGGTGTGATCGTTTTTTAGATATACAGCCTGAAGGAAAAATCATTCCTACCAGTGTGGAAGATTACCGTAAAGTACTTACCTCGGCATATGCAAAATATCCGATTCATAAATCTTTAACAGGCCTTCGTACCGATGAGGTAAGCCTGGATGAAAATGTAAGTGATTTTATCGCTTACCGTGAAATTGCGATGTGGAAAGATTCCAATACCGACCAGGCAACGACTGAGTTTCCCTGGGTAAGTTTTTATTCGGTGATTTTTTATCTGAATCAGATCATCAATGAAGGAAGCAAAACGATGAAAGATTCTCCTGAAAAGCAACAGATCCTGGCAGAAGCGTACGCTCTTCGTGCTTATTCCTATTTTGATATGGTGAATCTGTACGGGAAACCGTACAACAGTGCTACCGCTTCTACAGACAGAGGGGTGCCGATCTCTCTGGAAATTGACCTTGAGCAGGTATTAAAACCATCGTCCGTACAGGAAGTGTATAATCAGATCCATGCCGATATGGACCAGGCACAGGAACTGATGATAGAGGAGGAGCAGCCTTCCGGTATCCATTACCGGTTTTCAAAAGTAGCATTGAAGGCACTTCAGGCAAGAGCTGCCTTATATCAGAGCGACTGGAATGCAGCATTAAACTTTTCAAACCAGGTGCTGACGGTAAAAGGACAGTTAAGCAACTTAAATACAGCTGCTACAGCGCCTAATCATTATACTTCGGTAGAATCTATTATGGCTCTGGATAATGCATTGAATACCAATGTACAGAATCTTTCTTTTGCCACTCCGGAATTACTTTCAAAATACAATACGGTTACTGACAAAAGATTTGCTCTGTATTTTGAGAAAAACGGCAGTAAGTATAAAGTGATTAAAGGGGGAAGTTCAGATTTCAAAGTATCTTTCCGAACGGCAGAGATGTATTTTATAAAATCTGAAGCACTGGTGAAGCTGAACAGACTTAATGAAGCAAAAGAAACTCTGCTGACAGTATTGAAAAACAGATACAGCACAGAAGGATATCTGGCCGTCCAAAACAGCATTAACCCTATGAATACTTCAGAATTCATGAATTTTTTAATGGATGAGAGATTCAGGGAATTTGCACTGGAAGGACAGCGCTGGTATGATTTAAGACGGGCAAACCAAAAGAAAATTACCCATACCATCAACGGAATTGATTATGTTCTTCAGCAGAATGACGTAAGATATACCATAGAGTTTCCAAGAAGTGCGAAGAAGAATAATCCCTTTTTATAACATTTCATAGTAACAAACTCTGGAAACCGCTTGAACTTAATAGTTTTAGCGGTTTTTTTGTACTTTTGCAGGGTTATGAGAATTGCGATTATAGAAGACGAACTGCTGGCTGTTAATTATCTGAAAGATCTTTTAGATCAGCAAAATATCGTTCCTGTTACCGAAACTGTGATTCTCCGTTCAAAAAAACAGGCCATAGATTTTTTCAAAACCCATTCCGCTAATCTTATTTTTATGGATATTCATTTGGGAGACGGTATGAGCCTGGATATTTTTGAGGATGTGGAACTTTTTACACCCATTATTTTTATCACTGCGTTTGATGAATATGCCATCAGGGTTTTCAGGCATTTTACTATAGATTATCTGCTGAAGCCCTTTGAGGAAGAAGATTTACATCAGGCATTACAAAAATTCATGTCCATCAAAGGGAATTTTGACCCCGAACCTGTACTGAAATCTATTTCCACATTATACCAGGCAGATAATGCTGAAAAAATGAAACGTTTTATGGTTAGGGAAGGAAATAAACTGAAATCGGTAGATGAGCACGATACTGCTTATTTTTTTGCCTCCGGAAAATATCTTTTTCTCACAACAAAAGATAACCGGACCTATATTTATGATGATACAATCAAAGACATCATCCATCAATTAAATCCGGAACGGTTTTTTAAAATTAACAGGAAATTCATCATCAATAAAAGTGCGATTATTGAAATTATAAAGCATTCCAGTCAGAAAATAGAGGTGAAACTTTCTCCGACTCCTGAAATCAATTCAGATGTGTTTATCAGCAAGCGACAGATCACAGAATTCTTAGCCTGGCTGAAAAACTGATGGATAAGTTTTGTACATTTGATTGTTAATTACAGTTATTTCAATACCTCCAATCATGATAGATGAGAAAATGATAAAGATTCTTTCCAGAATATACTTATACAGCAATCAGGAAAATTACGACTTTGATAAGAGCGTTGGTACATACAAAATTCCTGATACTCTACAAGAAAAGGACGTGGTTCTATTACAAAATAGTGGTGTTGAAATCAATAGAATTACCCATTATCAACACGATACTGTTGTTAAAGAATTGAGGAAACTTATTGCTGATAACGATATACGTGAAATTTCTTATCACCTTTTTCTAAAGGCAATCGGAACAGGGTTCCAAAGAGGATTACAGCCTATCATCAGTTATTCATTTGCTGCCAATATACCAGACCATACTTTTGAACCGTTTGAAGATAAAAGATTTCGCAATCCATGCAGGATTTGCGGAATGCCCAAAGAATCCTGGGAAAATGACGGAAAAAATTTATACGATCTGTATATCGGATATTGCAGAATTGGAGGCTATACAGAAACACTCTTAGACCTTCAGGAAGTCCTCACATTTGAAGATATACAATCTACAGAAAATGACCTGAAAATTTTCCATAAGCTCATTGAAGCTATTGATAATGCACCGGAAAATGAAACTCCGACTGAGTTATTGAATAGAATTTCCAAAGAAAAACTACTGCCGAAAAGCAATACTACTTCAAGAACCTGGCTTGTCAGGATTTTGTCAGAATTGGGGATCATCAGAAACAGCCTTGTGGCTGATTATAGCTCATTAAACGGTTTTATTCCTTACTGGAAGAAGCTGGAATGGGAGTTGGAGTTGCATAATAAGGCACCCAACCATCGTACAGAAGTTAATTTCCCACTTTCAGCGTGGCGCGGTAAATTAGGGGTAGATCATAATGCTGTTAAGCAGCTATTGAAAATAGGTAAAACAGATCACACAAATTAAAGCTTATCAGCAGTAAATTAGTTTTTATAGTTTTAATCACAATATGTGGTACCTGATAACTGATTTTTAACGAGCAGTTTTTCGTTTTACGATCTTCTTTAAAAGTATCGATCTTTTTTGTATTTTGGCCGTCTGTAAATAGGTGATATCGATGGTTTATGCATCAGTTTGAAACATGATTTTACCGTCTGGTTATAATTTTGAACCCTCATTAAAAAAATAAAAACAATTCATAGTATATGAAAAAAACCATGATGATGCTTCTTATCGCTGGAACTTGCCTTCTGAATGCCCAGAAAATTGAGATTAAAGACGATAAAGTTTTACTGGATGGCAAAGCAATCCTTAAATCCGAGAAAATCAATGTACTTCAATATTCATTTTATACATTGGATGACAATGAAATTGTAATGTTCAGAATGTTTGACAACGAAACTCCGCAATATCAGGCTGATGATTATTACGTGATCAACTTTATTGAGCAAAGAATTAAAGTTCAGTGTACTGATTTCAGCCGGGTTGTGAGCGGATTGGGAATGAATTCTAAAAAAAGTATGGAGAAGCTGATGGCCTGGCTTTTCAAAGAAAAAGTATTGACTCCGGAGGGAACATTGAATCCTGATAGAGTAGGAGTTTTCTATGATAAATATGACGAAAAAATCTTGGAAAGAACGGTAAGGTAAGCTTACTGGGGTAAGTTTTTACTGCAATTTTGTACGTTTTTTAACTTATTAAATTGCTTGATGACTTTTGTCGTAAAAAAAATTAATTATCCAAGTCCGAAATAGAGGTCTGATTGTCAGAAATCAACGCTGAAAACTCTGATTTTTTTTAATTAAGATGTATAAAATATTTTGCAGATAACAAAAAAACTCTCTATATTTGCACCACTGAAAACAACGGTACATCCGTTATTCAGGAGAGATGGCAGAGTGGTCGATTGCGATAGTCTTGAAAACTATTGACTGTAACAGGTCCGGGGGTTCGAATCCCTCTCTCTCCGCTTAGGGAGACGTTTATATTTAAACGTCTCCTTTTTTTATTGTGTTTGTATAATGATTTTCAATGTGTTATACTCTGACCCAAATAAAAAACCATTTAACGCTTCTCAGAGGGTATTAAAGCTTTTTTGTGATCACATCTTTTAATGAATAGGTGGTGCCGAATAAAATAACAAAGATTCAATAAAAGTAGAAAAGTCATTAAATTTTATAGCAGTGAAAAGTGCAGTTTACTAATTACGGCTTTTGAGTGTTTCTCTGTTTTTCAAGGATTTAAACAAAGAAAATAAATACTCCTTTATTTAAAGTACAAGCAAGCTGTGACTCATAGTATAAGCAACAAGCTCCACGGAAGTTTTTGTGTTTGTTTTTTTTCTAAGGTTACTTTTATGGTTTTCTACCGTACTATAAGAGATAAAGAGCTTTTCTGCTATTTCAGGGCTGTTGAAGCCTTGAGCCATAAGCTTTAAGATTTCTTTCTCACGGTTTGTTATATTCGGCCGTTCTGTATCTATTTGAAGTAACTGCTGATCAACATGCTTAAAATACTGGACTTCATTATCACTAAAATCCATTATGGAAAGAAGTGGCAGATTTTGAATACTGAAATGGGAAAGATCATAAATAAAGACTATAGATGCCTTTGTTTCGTAGTTACTAATAATTTGAATAGGTGACTGAAGCAGTATCCAGCGATAATCTCCATCCCGTGTAATCATTCTACCGTAATGATTGAATCCTATATTGGTTTTTCCCTCTCTTAAAAACTGCAAACGGACATTGGCCGAAAAAACAAATGCTGCCATAACGTACTGTCTATCTTGCGGATGAAACAGATCAATAAAAAATTCAGTACTTGAACCCATCCAGTCCTCCTTGGTAAAAGGAGTAAACTGTTCGATATTCTCACTTGTTTTTTCTATTTCCATATTCGTTCCATTGACAATAAACCAAAAGAAGGGTCCAAGAGAAAACTTTTTAGCATTCTCAATGGAATCCTCAAAAAAATCGAAATAGTTTGCAGGCAGTTCACCATCTTTTTTATTGAAATATTCATTAAACTGCTTTTCATCAATTGGATTAATATTTTTTTTCATAATATTCCCACTAATTAATATTAGTATATTTTTTTTATTGCGAAAATCATACCAGTAGTCACAGAATCAAAACGATAGCTTTACTACATACAATTTCTTGATGATGGATCTTAAATAATAATAGGATTTTTTTAATAGAGCCTGTTAGCTGGATTGAACCATTTCTAAAAGTCTATTGTTTTATGAAAGGATCATGCAGTCACGAGAGACGATCAAAAGTCATGGTTGTATTGTAACGGTCAAAGGAATTGTTTGAAATAAATATAAGTATTTAGTGGCTGTTAAACTTATATTTTGAGAACTCTTAAATGGAAGATTAAGTTAAAAAAAGCATCGGTATATCCCAACAATATCGTAAAATAAAATTTAAGCATAAAGCAATGTAAGAAATAAAAGGATGGTACCCGCTGCTATATAATTACTTGATACTATAATCATGCACTGTATCTTCATCAAGATATAAGTACAGTTTTAATTTAAATAGTCCTAAAAATTTTTTTTTTAAAACAAAAATACATTCTTGGGTATGTATTTTTTGTACCTTATATTCAGTGAAAAAGAAATCAAGATCATCTATGCTTTTTCCAACCAGCTGATCTTCCCGCAGCAGAATGTTTTGATTTTTATTATAGAAATAATATTTTTTATTGAAATAAAATTTTTTATTTTTCATCCTGAGAAAATTTTATTATTTGCAAATTTTTTTTTTATAAATCATGTTATAAGCCTACTTAAAGGCTTATAGCATTATAAAATATATATAGATATGTGTTTTTATTAAGTTGGTATTCCTCTTCCTTTCAAATTCCGTTTTCCAATCTATCATTGGATACCGATTTATTGAATGAATTTTTTAGAAACTTTCCGGCCGTTTTCTATAAATGTTAAAGCATAAGTCCCTTTATGATAGAAATTCAATATGATTTCGTTGGTTTCAGACTTGCCTTTTTGAATCATTTTTCCGCTGATATCATAAATTTCGTAGCTGCCAAATTTTTTAGAATTACCACTGACAAGAATCAACGAATTATTATCTTGCGAATAATGAACAGCATTTATTGCTTTGTTGGTCTCAATAGTATGTAAGGTGGCCCCTGGAATTCGTACTGAATAATCTTCTGTTTGACCATTGGTTAAGTTTTCGCAGGGAGCTTTCTGATTTCTGTCTGCTATCACTCTCATCCTTAAATAGGTATCTCTTATTGCTGTAGCTGGTGGCGTGAAATTGATCACATACGGAGATTGTCCGGCATTGAGTCTGTTAGGTGAAGCACCAATCAATTCTGAATCTTCAAAAATGCCGTTATTATTATAATCAATCCAAGCCTTTATATATTGTGGTGAGCCCCCAAAACTTATCTTCAGCTGATTGGAGTTGACGCTGATATCTGTAAAAACATCTCTTCTAAAGCAGTTTTGTAAACTGTAATCCGCATAATAATGTCCATTGGAATAGGTCCAAAATGGATCAGATGCATTATCTATGTTGCCGAGTTGAACTCTCGTTGGTCCCATGGATTGATTTGACGGATTTGTTATCCCGGTAGGATTACATGCAGAGGCCGTTAATGTGGGTACAGGAGAAGCTGGGGTAATAGCCGTTCCTCCCAAAGATCTTGTTAGATTAGACCGGAATTGCATAAACATAGCAATAGCACGCTCCCTTTGCCCCGCAGTAAATTTTCTTGGATGATTGGTATAATTCATAATATTATACTGAACTCCTTGATAGGGAACACCAGTACACGGATTTATGGTTGTATTGGTCGGAAATATCCAGGCTATTTGAGTATTAGCAGTAGGTTCTGTATCACACACTTTATCATTATTGATGGTACAGTCGGAGTTATCCGGACAATCTGAGGCCTGCGGGGAAGACGAAATGGCAGAAGTTCCGGAAAATACATGATCCAGTCCAAATGCATGCCCTAATTCATGTGTAAAAATATATGGATTACCAATACCGCTTACTTTCATAAAGCTATCATAGGTAGAATTTGAATTTGATGGATAATATGCCCAGCCTAAAACTCCATTGGGGCCCTTATTTCCATCAATACCAATAACCAGATATATATTGAAATAAGAGTTCTCAGGCCAATGCGGTACCATATTTTTTATTGTGTTTTCATTCGGTCCGTTTGTTCCAAATCCTCTCACACCATAGGTGTCATACCCTTGAATATTGCTCCCGTTATACCTTATAATTCCGTTAGTGCCAGTACACTGAGGAGTTTTTTTAGCCGGCACAAGTTTAAAAGGGATTACATTTCCTCCATGATTGCCCAGACCTTCCGGATAATAGCCGTTGCCGTAAGTAGTTGCGAATACCTTATTGCTGTTTTCTATCCATTCCAGAATCTGTGCATCAGTCCGTACAAGAGAAGCGTTGGATGGATCAGAGGACTCTATAACGTGTATCACAACAGGAATTTCATAGATTTGCCCTGTATACAACCCATTTTTTGAGGTAGCCCCAATTTTATTCAAATAGTGCTGTACGTTTGTCTGAAGGATATGGGCTTCTGCATTCTCTCTTGATTTCCTGATTTCCGGATCTTTTCTTTCCAGTTCCTGCTGAACCCTGTCAAAGGCGCAAAATTCCTGCCCAAATATCATTATTGTGCCTAATGATATAACAATAGTTAAAATTTTTTTCATTGTGTTTTTTTTAATAATAAGAAATAAATAGGTCCGAAACCTTTTTTGCATGAAGGCCTGATATCAAATAATAAAAGACTGCTGTCTTTAATTTTTAGGAATTTTGAAATCTCAATATGGCAATGATTACCTTCAATGCACATTATCAGAAAAATAATATTTTTTACCTCTCATACAGATGAGTGGTTTGTTATTGTTGAATTCTTTTTATTTTTTTTGATGCATTTTTTTTCCAGGCCGCCAAAGTGTTCCTGCTTAATTTAAATTTTGAGGCAATTTCAGTGTTGGTCATCTTATTTTTTCTTTGATATTCCAATATTTTGGCAATGCTTTCATCATCATAAGATTTGTGCTCATTACTTGCTTTACCGTCATGAAATAAAATTTGATTAAGAGTGATAACATCTAATGAGGATAGCTTTTCCTTTTCGAGGAAATACTTACAGCTGGAAATTTTTTTTGGAAATTTTTTCGATATGATATCTGAGAAAATTTTCACATAATTAGGTTCTCTGCTTTCCATGAGTATTTTGTGTTTAAGGGAATTTATTCTTATGATTTGTATTTTTCAAGCCACTTGTATAATGTTGTTTTCGGAATTCTGTACTCTTCCATAACCTGCGCTCTTGTTTTTTCACCGCTTTCTATCAGGTTTACAATGAAATCAATAATTTCCTTGGTGTAAATGTTTTTTTTAAATCTTGGTAATTCAGATTTTATTTTTACATGAACTTGATTTATTGGTGTTTGCGGAGCGTACAAAATCAGATGCTGGTTGTATATTCTGAAAAAATCATACTCTAAAAGTTTGCTCCATCTTAATATGAGTTCAGAGTCAAGGCTTTTTAATGTATACATGATATCTATTTCATCTTCTGAACATTTAAGAAAATTACAGATACGAATGATATCCATTTCAGATTCCAATACTCTTTTCTGAATGAGCTGACCTATATGTATATTTTTGAAATCCATTATTCTTAGTTTAAATTATGAAATACTCAACAGGACAAACGGTATGCTAGTGAGGGTCTATTTATATGTAGTCTTTCTCATTTTATTTGATTATAAGCCTGATAGACCTATAATCAAATAAATAAATATATAGATTGTGTTTTTTTGTGACGAAGAATTCAAATACCCATTACTTAAATTCAAAAATATAACTGAGCATAGATTGGTTTATTTTTCCGGAACCATTTCCACCCATAGCAATGACACTTGAAAGATCTTCTTTAAAAATGTTCACTCCTATTAAAAATTTTCTTCCTGCCCATTTGGCAGGAGAAGTAATTGTTACATAACAGTTTTGAGCTTCACGATAATAAGTTATATTATCACCATCTATCATTCTTCCCTGGCTACTATTTAAACTTATATTATTAGCCATTACTGGATTATGATACGCATTACTATTATAGTTAAAAGTAATTATCTCTCCTGAAACATTATATATAACAGCTGAATAAGTATCTCCGGTCATCCTTCCTACATCGACTCGAAATACATCATTTGATGCAAAATTGCCATTTGCAGTGTAACTCCCATAAAGTCGGGGTTCGGTTGGACTGTATAGAGGTGGAGATGAAGAAATATTACCGCTAGTAATCCCTGGATAAATAGGTTTGTAACGTCCGAAAGTCATAGTTCCAAAAGGAAGGTCAGGTTGCTCACCAAGACATTCCCACTTAGGAGCAGCTGGTGTACCATTATTAACCTGAAGACAATTATCTGTGGTATTATATATTATCAGTCCTGTTGCAGGTTGAGCAATAGAATTTCTATTTTGGGTAGTCATGGTTCCCAATAATGTTCCTTTGTTCTGTTTCGAGCTATTTGTGGGGGCAACATGTAAGTTAGAAGAAGGATCTGGACTTGAAGTGCCTATTCCAACCTGTCCCTTGGCCAAAAATACGCCCGCCAACATGAATAATATGGCTTTTAATTGATTTTTTTTCATACAATTGGTTTTTATTATCTGGTTCTTAAGCATACCCATATCCGATAAGTAGCCATAATTTTATTTATTTTCAAACACTTTTTATCAGTATCATAAACGATCAGCCCATTAGCCGGGTTTACTATACTATTGATCTGATTTGTGGTCATTGGACTCAAAAGAGTCCCTTTATACTCTCCTTTTAAATTGGTAGGCGCTACCATTAGCATACTTGAAGGATGGGGAGTGGAAGAATTGATGCCAACCTGGCCATATGCATGGGATGCGCATAAAGCTGCACCAATAAAAATCATCTTTTTTTTCATCATTTGTCATTTAAATTTGATTACAGTTTAAAGAGTCTGTAATTTAATTGAGTAAAAGGTTATGTGTTTTTAAGAATATAATCTCAGGGTTTATATTTACTAAACCATTTGTATAGGGTTGTTTTTGGAATTCTGTATTCTTCTATAACCTGGGTTTTGGTTTTTTCTCCAGTTTCGATCAGGTTTAAAATAAAGTCAATAATTTCCTTTGTATAAATATTTTTTCTGAATTTTGGCAAATCCGATTTTTGTTTTTCATCAGACTGGTTTTGTGCAAGAACCGGAGCATATAAGATCAAATGCTGTGTGTAGATCCTGAAAAAATCATATTCCAGAAGTTTACTCCACCTCAATATGGTTTCAGAATCAAGGCTTTTTAAAGTATACATGGCATAGATCTCATCTTCCAGAAAGTTCATAAATTTGCAGATGCGGAAAATATCAATTCCGGACTCCAATACCCTGTTATGGATCAGTTCACCGATATGTATGTTTTTAAAATCCATGTATTCTTTATTTATATCTTAAATATTAATCTGGATAAAATATTATCACAACAAGCTGTATGTTATTTATGCTTTTCTTTATTTTTTCACCAGATTACAAGCCTTTGAAAAGCTCATAATCAAGGTAAAATATATTAATACGTGTTTGGGGTTATATAAATTTAATTCTAAACATTTAACTATTGAAAATTAAATTTGATGGATTTTATCCTTAACCCTGTTTTTTTACTTTTCGTCGACTGACCCCTGGATAATCCTATTCTAAAAATAATTTAAATTTTATTTTCAACCTATATAGGAAACTTATTTGATAATTAAGGAGTGAATATATTTCTTCCGAATTCTTGTATACATCGGGTATTTTTTTACCATTGATATTTTTAAGATTTCTTCTAACCATGGTATCATATATGACACGAGCGAATGATTCTTTTGCACTTTGTTTTGACTTTTGTTGAGAGATCCCCTTAGCATGAAGCCTATAATAGTAAAGCTCTTCATTAATAAATGAAGCATTTCCATGTTCAAGAATTTTCAAATATAGATCTTGATCTACTGCACTTCTTAAGTAATGATTAATTCCTTGGGTTTTTAAATATATCTCTTTTTTAAATGTAAAAAATTGGGAAAACTGAATAGGGCAATTGAAGAAATAAGAATTATTATAAATCTGTTTGGTACTGCCAAAAGTTTTCTGTGGATTTAGATTTTCGTCACACGTCATCATTCTAGAATATGTAGCTACAATAGCACTGTTTCTATTATATCTGTGAACTGACTTTTCCAAAGCTGTTGGATAAAGTGCATCATCAGGATCAAGATAAGCACAAATTTCACCAACTGCATATTCCATACATTTTCTTTTCGTAGCTCCACAACCTTCATTTACCTGATTTTTGTATAGCTTAAATCGAGCATCATTAGATATAAATTTCTGTATTATTTCCAATGAATCATCTGTTGAGCAATCATCTATGATAATAGCTTCCCAATTATCATATGTCTGATTAATTAAAGAATTATAGCAATCAGCGAAATATTCTCCATTATTATAATTTGCAATAAGGATAGAAAATTTTATCATTGTTCATTGTTGAAAAATTAAAATAAGGATAAAATCTATTGAGAATTTGCTACAACAAGTTAAATGCTATAACTATATTTTTCATCAGATTACAAGCCTCAAAAAAATAAATATATTAATAGATATTTTTTAATATTAAAATTATTTTATTTAAAAATATGCGTGAGCATAGATTAGTTTGTTTTTAAGGGTTACCCCCACCTCTTACAATAATGCTTTAAAGATCTTTTTCGAGACTACAGTCCGAATAATAGGTATTTTACAGTTATATGCAGAGCCGAAGTAATCAATAATTGATTTGTATAAATATCCATTCTACTAACGTAAATTTATTCATTCAATGGAATTTTCAATTTTTCATTACCCCCTTTATTATTAAGTAATAATTTATTTTAATCTTCTTACACTTACCTGTGATACTGGGCCAGAACCTGTACTACCCGTGCTGAAAGCTTTTACAGTAAGAGTGTCACTTCCAGTGGCATTAATACGGGCGACCCTGAAAGAATAAGTTGTATTTTTTGATAACTGAACGGAAGTAATCAAGGTAAAGGTTTGTAATTTGTTTGCAGTTGGATATCCATCATTAACCCTGGCAATCCATTGACCAGTACCATCATTCCAAATACCAACTACAGGCCCTTGACCATTGGAAGCTACATTAGTTGTTAGCTGTATATTCATCATTACAGAATAGATCCCATCTTCTTTAACTTGGAAAATATTAAAATTACTGCTGGCACCATAAGCGTTTTCATTATCTATAACTTCATTATTCAAATTTCCTATAGGTATAGCTCCCGGCGCAGGAGCGGAACTAAAAGTAAAATCACTTGTCATTAGAGCAGTTATTTCCTGAGCCACTATTGTCTTTCCGTTTGTGTAAATGACTGTGCCGGCTGAAGTAAGATCAGAAGGGCCATCTATTGGTTGCAATTTTTTCCAAATTCCGTTTTCAAAATAATAGAATCCTACTTTGTCAATATTAACAGCAGTTCCCGTAGCAGTTCCTGTTGTTATATTATTGACATACACTAATGTGGATACTGGAACTGAAGCCATGCTCTGCGCTCTCTGCCGATCAATGCGGGGGACCAAAACTCCATCTACATTAGCAGCAGATCCCGTCGGGACTTTTGCGACAACATCGAGGGTCGCCTGCGGGTCTGCTGTATTGATGCCAACTTGTCCGAAGATAATAGAGCTTAATAAAGTAAATGTTCCAATAAGTAATTTATTCTTTTTCATTTTTTTAATTATATAATTACAAACATTGTACAAGCCTCAGGGCTTGTTTAGGTTCATAGGTTATTTGTGTTTTTTTAACCGAATGGTATCGGTATTATCTTGGTTGCAAAGTTAGTGGGCTTGAAAATTAAAACATATAGTAGATATCTATCATTTTTTGCTTTTTTTAGTTTGTTATTTTTATACTATGTTGAGTGTCAATATTGTATTGAAGTTTGTTGTCTGTTTTTCATAAACATATTGTACAAGCGTAACAAACAGAGTAATTGAGATTTCATTATGGTAATAATAGGTTATAAAATCTCGCATTGTAGGTCAATTAGATCTTACATCATATAAATGATTCTTTTTGATAACATGATTTCAAAAGTGTTCAGTTTAGAATTTTCATTGTCTTTGTCCCGGCATATATATAGGCAAAACAGATAGACATGAAAACAAAATCATATAGTAGATATCTATCATTTTAGGTCTATCTGATTGATATATTGATAGTGTGGACTAATTTTATTTGTATTATTGACTTGAAAAATAAATATGAATCGAGTAAGCACAGTATACTTTGTGTTGAAAAAAATATTTAAATAATAAGTCTTTGGAGCAGTTGTATCTAAGAAAATAATCTATGTGAGAAATTCAGTAACTGCAAAATGAAGGCTGTTTGGAATTTCATATACAACTTGTAGTAACTAATCATGCAATAACGTTTAGTATAGAAATGGGGTAGTGCTTCAACAGTAATTCAAACCAATGAAAATAAACAATACCAATATTTTAATTTTTTTACAATATGGAAAATGAAGTAATAGATTTAAGAAGTGATACTTTAACCTTACCAACAGCGGAAATGAAAAATGCAATGAATAATGCAGTATTAGGTGATGATGTGTACAACGAAGATCCTACGGTGAATCAACTGGAAGAAAAAGTGGCATCAATATTTGGAATGGAAGCTGCTCTTTTTTGTCCTACCGGAACTATGACCAATCAATTGGCGATTAAAGTTCATACAAAACCAGGTGATGAAGTAATCTGTGATCAGCTTTCTCATGTTTATTTATATGAAGGAGGGGGAATTGCAATGAATGCTTTTTCCTCAGTTCGAACATTGGCTGGAGATTATGGGAAATTAAACGCTGCCTTAATAAAAGATGCCATCAACAATCCGAATGATATTCATCAACCCATAACAAAGCTTGTTGTATTAGAAAACACCACAAATAAAGGAGGTGGAAGTATATATGATTTTGATGAGATTAAAAAAATAAAAAAAATATGTACTGACAATGGGCTGATTTTGCATTTGGATGGAGCTAGATTATTTAATGCATTAACCGAAACTTCAGAGACTCCTAAGGATTATGGAGAGGTGTTTGACAGCATATCCATTTGTCTCTCAAAAGGACTTGGCTGTCCTGTCGGATCTGTACTTGTTGGCTCCTTCGAATTCATTAGTCAAGCCAGAAGGGCAAGGAAAGCGATGGGAGGAGGATGGAGACAGGCAGGAGGATTAGCCGCGGCAGGCATTTATGCTCTTGATCATCATATTCTCTTACTTAAAAAGGACCATCTCCGGGCAGAAAAAGTAGGCAAATTATTGCTGGCCTATACAGATATCATAAACTTATATCCCGTTGAGACCAATATTGTCATAGGGGTTCTTCCGGGAAATATAGAGGCGGTAAGCTTTGTGCGTAGAATGAAGGAAAAGAATATATTATGTTCTCCTTTTGGAAAAAATCTGGTACGATTTGTTACACATCTGGATTTTACGGATGCTCATTTAGATCTACTTGAAAGCAGATTAAAATCATATCATATCAGCGGAATTATTTAAATACAATGAACTCGAAGAATTGCTTCATCTCTATTGTTTAAATTCTTTCTTTTTAATCCTGACATTTTTTACAAGCGTCAAATCCTTCACAGAAGGGTGTAAAACATTATGCTCAAATTCTAAAACTTTTCAACGATAAAATCTTTCTTAACCAGCAACAGCCAAAATGGTATTTTACATGTTTGGATATAAAATTATAATTTCATACAACGTTTAATTTCAAAATGTTAAGAAAGAGTAAAATTGATAGATATCTACTATATGTTTTGATTTTAAGACCTTCTAACTTTGCCCTCAAGATAATACCGATATCATTCGGTAAAAAAAACACATAACCTTTTTACTCAAATGAATTGCAGATTCTTTTAAACTGTAATCAAATTTAAATGAAAAATGATGAAAAAAACGATGATTTTGATCGGTGCAGATTGATGTACTTCTGATTTACTTACACAAGTTGGTTTCAACCTGATAATTCCCCCAAGTAATTTCTATTCTAACAGCAAGTAGGTTTAAAGACCTCTTCCGGATCTGTAAAACAAACAAAGTTCAATATAATGTATTATTCATGTCAGTAGAATTGATTATGAATGACATTAGTTATAAAAAAAACAAATTTTTAAATAATGAAAAAAAATGTAATTGTAACAGCAGTACTTCTATTATTTAGTACAGCACTTCCGTCACAAGTAGGTATTAGTACTGCATCTCCTACGGAAATTATGGATGTAAATGGGACTGCCAGAGTAAGGGAACTTCCATTAAATGGCTCTGCTAATGCTATTTCTACAAAACCTGATGGTACTAAATCCCCAACAAAAAACCAGCCTTTTACTGCGACTAAAACAGTGGTTGTTGATAATAACGGAATATTAGGATACGTTAATGGGCTACCCTCCGACCCCGCAACACTGAACGTTGGTGAAACTGTTTCGAGAACATATACTTTAAGTTATGGAAATGGTACTTCTAACTCAGCTTTGGATGGCCGTAAATTCAGATTAGGTGAATATATAGATGCCAACGGCTTCGAGCCTCTTCCTGTAGTAGATGGGCTTCAGATAGATGTTCTGGCTGATTCTAAAATGTTTTATGTTCCTATCATAATAAATACAAATTCTATAAGTAGAACAATTAGCTTTCAGTCATTTGCTACACAGGTAAATCAAAACAGAACAAGTTTGAATGTAGGTATTAATCCCTGTCCTTTTGGACCAACTACATTTACTAATCCGCCCGGTGGCGGAGGAAATGCCGGGAATATTAGTGCCGGATGGCTTGCAGTTGACTATGACAATAAAGTATATTGGACCACTACTGAAGCAGAAGTGCTAACTACCAATTTACAGGTTTATAATTCTACTGACCAAAAGTACAGGTGGTATGAGTTTAAGTGGTGGTGTTGGGAATTATCCGGTTTTAAAAGAATGTTTGTATCAATTACACGACTTCTGTAATATTGTTTTATTGATAATTGTCTATGCTATTGGTTAACTCATTACTTATTTAAATAATCAGAGTTAATCGCTCTCTAAATAAACACCAGCTAAATAGAGACTTCAAAATTGATTTTTGAAAGCAAAAGAAAAGATTGTGGCATTATTGTGACACTTTTAATTCCAAAAATTAAAAAAATCAATGTTTGGCATAGTTAAGGAGTAGGTTTAAATCCCTCTCTCCGCAAGATATTAATCCTACAAATCATTGATTTGTAGGATTTTTTCGTGTATAAAAATGTTTGTTATAATCATATTACAAGATATAAGCTTCATTTGTGACTTAGCTCATAAGCCTGATGGAAATTAATTTATATCTTAGAGTTGTATCCAAAAAAGGAAGCGCCTAGCTTTATTTTTAAAATACCAAGAACTTTCCTAATTTTTAAAATGTACTGATTATGATTATTGATGAAAAATTATTGAAATCTTATGGAGCCCAATTAATAACCTTAGAAAAAGATCAGTATCTTCTACACTCGCATACATTTCCTCAAAATTACTATCAAATAAAAAGCGGGAGTGTAAAAATTGCAAGTGACAAAAATAACAATAATGAGTTTATTCATCAGTTTCTTGGAAGGGGAGATCCTGTAGCGGAAACGTTTTTACTTTCGGAAACTTTGTATACAATCAATGCAATAGCTTTAAGTAAGGTAACCGTATTCGTGTTGAGCAGAGATAAATTTCTTGATCTATTAGGAAAGCATGCTGAAGTAGTAATGAAACTATATCAGTTTAACTGTCAGTATGTTAATTATCAGCGGGAACTTTTAAATTTAGTGGCCTATAGTGATCCTAAAAGTAAAATTATTGCGGTGATAGATTATTTTAAAAAGCTTGAGAAAAGCCTTCAGCCTTTCCAGTATGAAATTCCATATACAAGAAAGCAATTAGCTTCTCTAACCGGTTTAAGAACCGAGACGGTTATCAGAACGGTCAAATTGTTGGAGAAGGAAAATTCAGTGAAAATTGTGGAGGGTAAAATTTTTTATTAACTGAAAAATAAAAGATGGTGGTGGGAACTTACAAATCATGCCGGACTTAGTCCAGCATGAGATTATATATTAATACAGAATTTTTCGGTTTGCAATTCGGAGTATTTTTTCTCGTTCCATTTTTTTTATGGCCCGGATGGTAGTTTCTACACATAAACCCGTTAATGATGCCAATTGCTGTCGGGTCATAGGAACTTCGTAAGTGAAGGGTGCTTTGTTTCCATGCTCCTGCTTCATCAGTTCCAGTACTTCTTTCAGTCTTTCAACTGCACTGGGGGATGATATTTTTTGCATCAGTACAAATTTACGGTATAAGTGCTTTGATAATGATTTGCAAAGATCTAAATAAAGGTTTGGATTTTGGTCCAGATAATGTGTTAAGCTGTTTCCACATAATTTAATGATGGTACAATCCGTAAGGGCAACTGCATTCACAGGATACGTCTTTTCGGTATACAGCATATATTCTCCTATGGCATCTTTGGAAGTCAGAATACTTTGAATAAATTCTTTACCGGCGCTGTTGTAATTGTTTAATTTAACATCACCGTTAAAGATCTGATAATAGAACTGGGGGATTCCGCCTTCACGGAATATATAATCCCCTGATTTATAATGTTGTTCTGCCGCTCCCATAGAGTGCAAAAGTTCTTCTTTAAAAAACATACTTTTAATTTTTTGTGGTTAGTGATTAGGATAGACCTACATTCCCAGCAAAAGGATCATCAGCGTATTACGGATATCGTAATTTTGCTGCATGTTGCGGTATATTTGGTATAATTCATTAGCAGATTATATATAGCAAATTTAATGCAAACATTATATGAATAGTATGTTTTGAATCATAATAATATAATAATTTTACTTTAATTTATTTTAACTTAATTATTTAAATTATTCATAATGAGTTCATACTCACATTTTACAATCATTTTAAAATCGTGTAGTGGGTATATTAAAATCTTAGAAATTTAATTTTTATAAAAAGAAAGCATTAATAAAATATTTTACTCTTCATCAATTTCAGTACACCATCGCTCTCCATCTTCTTAATGGTTCTGATGACTGTTTCAATCCTCAAACCAGTGATAGATGCCATCTGCTTTCGGGTTAGGTTTACCTCAAAGGAATATTTTTCTTTATTATTGCTGTAGCTTTTAAAATAATCAAAAACACCCAAAAGTCGTACTTCTGGTTTCAATGATAAATTATGCTGCATCATGACAAATTTTTGATACAGTCTCTCGGATAGGAATTTATTGATGTCTGCAGAAACATTCGGATGATCAGCCAGTAATTTGAAGAAATTATCCTTAGGAATGGTAATGATTTCACAGGGAGTTAGTGTGACAGCATTAACAGGGTATTTTTCCGTTATAAACAAAAGCAGCTCGCAGACACTCTGCCCTGAGAATAATATACTTTGAATAATCTCTTTCCCGTCTTCATCGTAATGATTTAATTTTACTCTTCCCGCTATTATTTGATAATAACGTTTTGGGGTGTCGCCTTCGTGGAATATGGTTTCGTGAGATTTAAAAAGTGTTGTTTCTGCGCCGTACAATTGTAAAAGATGGTTATCAATAAGCATAATAGTGTTGAGTTTTTGGATTAAAAGAAAGGAATTGCCGGAGATTAATATGACCTGATCATACTTGATCTATTATAAAGAAATCATATAATATGGCTTAAAGGTAATATAAAAATAAACAAAGACCCAATCTCATGATTGAATTCGTTTTCATAAAAGGTTTAAAATTAATTTTATTAAAGTTTTTACGTTTACTAATGCATATTTTGTACCCATAATTCACAAGTATGATTTAGATCATACGGGTTAAATCACCTAAACGGCTAACTTTGACCAATAGTTAATTATACACGCAATAGTGATATATGTTAATTTCTATGATTATGCAATTGAATTTGTACATCAGTTTAAAACCTTTAATATTTTTTACAACATGCTGGTCGATGAAGATTTACTCTTTCATTATGGAGGACAATTAGTGAGCTTTACAAAAAATGATATCATATTTAGAGAGTCGGAAATACCTAAATTTTATTATCAGATAAAATATGGCAATGTAAAAATTAACAATTATCATCAGGAAGGAAAAGAATTTATTCACAGTTTGCCTTCTGCAGGACATTGCCTTGGAGAGACTTTTATATTTTCCGACAGGCCCTATCCCGTTAATGCAGTAGCAATGAATGATGTGGTAATTATTAAGGTTGCAATCGCCAGGTTTTTTGATCTCCTTAATAAGGATAAGAATATATTATTTAAACTCTATCAATATACTGCAGAGAGAATGCATTACCGATATGTAATGCTGAATAATCTGTCGTCCACAAATCCTTTCAATAAAATAATTTGTGTGATGGATTGTCTTAAGCAGTATCATAATGTGACAGAGGAATATGCTTATCAGATTCCATATACCCGTCTTGAAATTGCATCACTTACAGGATTAAGAGTTGAAACTGTGATAAGAGTAATTAAACAAATGGAACGTGAAAATATGGTGAAAATTATTGGCGGTAAAATTTTCTACTAATGTTGTTTACCATACAATTTAATAATCTGCTGCGATTGAATCATATGAGTACTCTCATAGATATCTGTCAATTCATATAGATAAATTACTGTAACAACTTTGTTACGATATGACTAGGGTCATAGGCTGGGCTTTTATGGAGTTGTAATTTTGAAATACACCCTAAATGAAAGATTATATGAAAACCAACTGCAAAAAAATTTACGTAGATCAGTATTTCTGACTTTTTTTAAGACTTTATTTTTAGAAGATAGATTGATACTTCAGTCTGTTTTCATCTTTGGACAGCTCACTTAATGTATTCTGTTTGTATTCGCATGGAAACCGAAACTCAGAATATAACGGAAATTGGTAGAACACAATAAAAATCATACTGTATCAAAACCACTGTGATATCGTCCCGTTCAAATCAATACAACACCACATATTTATCAAAAAACAATAATAAGAATTATGGAAAATGAAAATTTAGGATCAAATCCGAAGCGTGATCAACTTCAGCAACATACAACAGACAACAGCAACGAAAAACTGACCACCAATCAGGGATTAAAGATCAATAACAATCAGGATTCCCTGAAAGCAGGTGAAAGAGGACCCTCTCTTCTTGAAGATTTTATTCTCAGAGAAAAAATTACTCATTTTGATCATGAACGGATCCCGGAAAGGGTAGTTCACGCAAGAGGTTCCGGTGCTCACGGTGTTTTTAAACTAAACAAAAGTCTGGCAAAATACACCAAAGCTAAATTTTTAAATAATGTAGATGAGGAGACCCCTGTATTTGTCCGTTTTTCTACCGTTGCCGGAAGCAGAGGAAGTACAGATCTGGCTCGTGATGTAAGAGGATTTGCCGTAAAATTTTATACGGAAGAAGGCGTTTATGATTTGGTGGCCAATAATATGCCTGTATTTTTTATTCAGGATGCTATAAAATTTCCGGATCTGGTGCATGCGGTAAAACCTGAACCGGATAACGAAATTCCGCAAGCGGCTTCGGCTCACAATACTTTTTGGGATTTTATTTCATTGATGCCCGAAAGTACCCACATGATCATGTGGCTGATGAGTGATCGTGCCATCCCGAGAAGCTTCCGTATGATGGAAGGATTTGGGGTACATTCCTTTAAATTTATCAATGAACAGGGCGATGTACACTTTGTGAAATTTCATTTTAAGCCTAAGTTAGGCGTCCATTCGGTGGCATGGCCAGAAGCACAGAAAATTTCAGGAAATGACCCTGATTTTCATCGCCGTGACCTTTGGGAAGCCATTGAGAACGGAGCTTTCCCTGAGTGGGATTTCGGGGTGCAGGTAGTGCCTGAAGCAGATGAACACAAATTTGATTTTGATCTTCTTGATCCCACAAAAATTATCCCGGAAGAATTGGTTCCCGTAGAACTTGTAGGAACTTTAACATTAAACAGAAATCCCGATAACTTCTTTGCAGAAACAGAACAGGTGGCATTTCATCCCGGTCATATCGTTCCCGGAATAGATTTTACCAATGATCCACTTTTACAGGGAAGACTTTTTTCATACACCGATACCCAGCTCACGAGATTAGGATCTCCTAATTTTCATGAAATTCCAATCAATAGATCCATTACGACCATTCACAACAATCAGCGTGACGGACACATGCGTCAGCAGATTGCTAAAGGAAAAGTAAGTTACGAACCCAATTCTATGGGTGGCGGCTGTCCGTTCCAGGCCATGATGAAAGAAGGAGGTTTTGTCTCTCAGGAAGAAAGGGTAGAAGGTCATAAAGTAAGAGCAAGAAGCGCAAGTTTTGTAGACCACTATTCTCAGGCAAAATTATTTTACAACAGCCAGTCTGCCTTTGAAAAAACTCACCTGCAAAATGCATTGGTTTTTGAGCTTTCAAAAGTTACCATTCCTGCCATCAGAGAAAGAATGGTGGGTCAGTTGGCATTTGTAGATAAAGGTTTGGCTCAGGATGTAGCAACCAGATTGGGAGTTGAAGTTAAAATTCTCCCTCAGCCCAACCAAAGTATTCCCGCAGATACAGATCCAGCTAGTCTTCAAAGTGCAGAAATTGAACCTTCAATAAAATCTTCAGAAGCCCTGAGTATGGCCAATACCGTTAAAGATACTATTGTAAGCCGTGTAATAGGTTTTATGATGACAGACGGGCTTGATGCCGCTTCAACCGATCATTTAATAGAAAAATTAGAAGGGCAGGGTGCAGTTGTACAGTATATTGCTGATTCAGTAGCGCCAGTGAAATCTTCGGACGGCCAGGCATACATTCCGGATCATTCTTTATCTACAACTTCAAGTGTTTGTTTTGATGCCCTGTATATCTGTGGCGGTGCAAAATCTGCAGAAGGTTTTGTAAGACCGGGAAATAAAAATATGACGGTTGATTTTATCAATGAAGCATTCCGTCACTGTAAAGCCATCTACTTTGGACCTGATACTGAAATAATAAGAGATCTTACAGATGTTGCTTTGATCAAACACAATGACCCGGGAGTGATTTCTGCCAATGATAATGATGCAGACGACTTATTTGTTGAGGCAATAGCCAATCACAGAGTTTGGCAGTTTGAGAAAGAAAGAAACGGATTAGTATAAAAAATGAGTGTAAACCAATTAACATTCATATAAACACCAATAAATTAAATCATTATGAAAAAAAACATTCTAATGCTTGTAGCAATTGCTGCAATAACGGCATGTAACAAAAAGGAAAACACCGTTGTTGACCATTCAGCGGATCAGAGCGAAATGGCTGCTCCCGTGGATTCTGCAGCAACGCCTGGAGATTCTGTCTCCACTTCATCAACCTCTTCTGAGACAGCATCACTAAACGATCAGGATCGGAAATTTGCCGACGCAGCAGCAAAAGGCGGATTGATGGAAGTAATGGCGGGAGAACTTGCAGCCAAAAATGCGACCAACTCAACCGTTAAAAAACTGGGTGAAATGATGGTAAAAGACCACTCCAAAGCCAACGAAGAATTAAAGCAGTGGGCATCTAAAACCGCTTACACTTTGCCTGCCGGTTTAGATACAGACCAACAGAAGTCTTACGATGATCTGAAGGCGAAAAAAGGGGCTGATTTTGATCGCATGTATACCGATATGATGGTGAAAGATCATGAAAAAACAATAGCTGATTTTAAGAAAGAAGCTGCTGACGGTTCCGAAGCCTCTCTGAAAAATTTTGCAACCAAGACACTTCCTACTTTAGATCATCATTTAATGGAGTCTAAAAAAGCGAAAGATGCGGTAAAATAATATCAAATAAATATCCGGTAATCGACTTATGACAGGTTATCGGATATTTTTAAATGATCGTGCGTTACTTCTGAAAATCAGATGCCGACCTATTTTGCTGATTTTTAAAAATAATGATGTGTAAACCGGAAAATTAGTATGTAAACAAGATATATCTAATTTTTAGCTAACGGCTGCATTTCATTGCTGGAAAAGAATTTACTAACATCAAAATATATCATCATGAGAAATTCCAAATTACCATATGCTACTGCAGTGCTTGTGCTCGGAATTTCTTCAGTAGCCTTATGCTGTTGTTACGGAATCCCAGGCATACTTACCGGGAGCGTAGCTCTTTTTCTTTACAGAAGAGATAAAAAAGTATATGATAAAAATAAAGGAGACTACAGCAATTTCGACAATTTAAAAACAGGAAGAATGCTAAGCATCCTTGGGATAAGTTTAAGTTTTCTTTATCTCATCTATTTATTGTTTATACACTATCAATAACTGTTCAGGGAGCATCTTTAGATTTTGTACAATTGCTTAAGTATAGAAAATGACCCAAATCTCATGGTAACCATTTTTTAAATCAGATAATCATTTCGAAATGGTCATCGTATCAGTTTTTATAAATTCTGATAACCAGATATTGATACATTTTGCACCATTACGAATAAACACCAAACCATAAAATTTAACAATATGAAAGCAGCAGTTTTTCACTCGCCGGGTAACATTACCTGCGATACCGTAGACGATCCGAAAATTGAAGATCAAAACGACATCATCCTTCGTGTAACCTCTACCGCAATCTGTGGAAGCGACCTTCACATGTACTCAGGAGGAATTCCACAGCCCCGTCCTATGGTAATGGGGCATGAGTTTATGGGCATTGTAGAAGAGGTTGGCAAAAACATCCATCACCTGCAGGCAGGCGACAGAGTTGTTGTACCGTTTCCGATTGCATGCGGAGGCTGTTATTTCTGTCAGCATGATTTACCGTCAGGCTGTGAAAACTCCAATATAGAAAATTATGGTCCCGAAGGAGGCCTGGTTACTGAAAAAGGCGGCGGCATGTTTGGGTATACCGATCTGTATGGTGGGTATAATGGCGGACAGGCACAATATGTAAGAGTTCCCTATGCTAATTTTGGACCTAGAAAGGTTGCTGATTCTTTGACGGATGAGCAGGTGCTTTTTCTTACTGATATTTTTCCTACCGGATATACAGGGGTGATGTGGGCTGACCTTAAAGGTGGGGAAACCGTAGCCATTTTTGGCGCAGGACCCGTAGGATCAATGGCCGTAAAAAGTGCTATTCTTCATCAGGCAAAGAAAGTAATTGTTATTGATACCCTTCAATACCGATTGGATCAGATAAAAAACCTTACAGGATGTGAAACCATTCTTTGGGAAGATGCTAAACAAACTGTTGACGAAATCAGAAGCATGACCAATGGCAGAGGTGCCGATTTATGCATAGATGCTGTAGGCTTTGAACCGGACAGAAATCTGATAGATAAAGCAAAGGCAGTTGTCAATTTTGAAAAAGGCTCTATCAAAGTGCTGGATGCGTGTATGAGTGGCGTACGACGCGGAGGTTTTGTTTCCATATTAGGAGTCTATCCCATGAATTATGACAATTTTAGAGTAGGTCAACTTTTTGATAAAGGCATTACACTTAAAGCGGGGCAGTCTCCGGTTCATGCCATCATTGACAAATTAATGAAATATGTAGAAACCGGACAGGTAAAACTGGATGATATCATCACGCACCGCCTTTCCCTTAATGAGGTGGCAAAAGGTTATGAAATATTTGATAAAAAACAGGACGGATGTGTAAAAGTCGTTCTTGATCCTTGGAGATAAGCGAAGCTCTATAGTATAAGAGAGGCGTATTCTTAGTAATTAAAAATTTATTTAATGGAATTTAAACAGTCTTTGTTGGATTATATCGGCGAAGCGTTGAAAGCTTCCCATGAATCAGTTTCTGTGGCGGAAAGTGTTACCGCCGGTTGCCTGCAGTTTTCGTTTTCGCAGATGAAAAATGCATCCGAATTTTTTAAAGGTGGAATAACTGCTTATACTCTTGAGGAAAAAGTGAAACTTTTGAACGTTAATAAACAGGAAGCTATAAAATGTGATTGTGTTTCTAAAGAAATTGCTGACGAAATGGCTCTGAATGTTAGACAATTATTCAGCACAGATTGGGGAATATCTGTAACAGGATATGCCACTCCAGTAAAAGAATCTGATCAAAAGATTTTTGCACACTTTTCATTTGCCTATAAAAATGAAGTCGTTTTATCAAAAAAACTGGAACTGGATCATAAAACAAACGCTTCAGCAGCTCAGCTGTATTACGCAGAATTTATTCTGGGATGCTTTAAATGTAAACTCAGTGAAAGGATTATTTAAAATAAACAATATGGAAATCAAAAATCAATATGTACTGATTACCGGTGCAACCAGTGGAATCGGTTATGAACTGGCGAAACTGTTCGCGCAAAACGGCTACCATTTGGTTATCGTATCGCGAAGTCACGAGCAGCTGCTTGAAAAAGCCAATGAATTTAAAAAATATGGAGTTAAGGTAATAACCCAGGCAAAAAATTTATTTAAAGAAGATGATGTGTTTTCCATGTATACCGAACTTAAACTTAACGATATAAGTCCGGAAATCTTAGTAAATGATGCCGGGCAGGGTACATATGGGAAATTTGAAGATACAGATATACATCGCGAACTGGATATTGTGAGACTCAATATACATGCAGTTTTGATTCTGACTAAACTTTTCTTAAAAGACCGGGCTGGCAAAGGGTCGGGTAGAATACTGAATCTTGCGTCTATCGCAAGTAAGGCACCTGGTCCCTGGCAATCGGTTTATCATGGGACCAAAGCTTTCATTCTGTCATGGTCGGAAGCGATTCGTGAAGAGTTAAAAGACACAGGAATTACGGTTACCGCACTTCTTCCGGGACCTACAGATACAGATTTTTTTAATAAAGCTCAAATGAACAGAAGTAAAATTATGGAAGATAAAGAGAGTTTCAGCACTCCCGAAGAAGTGGCTAGAGATGGTTATGATGCCCTGATGAATGGAGAAGATAAAGTAATCTCCGGTTTGAAAAATAAACTCACCGTAGCCATGTCGAATCTCGCAAGCGACAGTATGGCGGCTCACCGTATGGGAAAAATGCAGGAACCTCAAAATGTATAGATTTTAATAGTATGGAGAAGTTACAATTGAATAATAAAACGGTTCTTATTACAGGGGCAGACAGTGGAATAGGTAAAGCAATTGCTCTATTATTTGCCAGCGAAGGTGCTGACATATCTTTTATTTATTATAAAGATGACAGCGATGCGAAGCAAACAAAAAATGAAATTGAAACACTTGGCAGACGCGTTATATCTTGTGCCGGAGATATCAATGATATTGAATTCTGTAAAGAAAGTGTATCCAAAACAATTGCTGAGTTTGGAAAAATTGATATTTTAATTAATAATGCGGGAACACAGATTCCTGCGGATAATATCATTAATCTTAAAGAAGAAGACATCAGAAAGACATTCAATTCCAATATTGTTGGAATGATTTTACTGACTAAAGAAGTTTTTCCCTATTTAAAAAGAGGCAGTTCCATTATTAATACAACCTCCGCAGTGGCGTATATGGGACATGAGGAACTGTTGGATTATGCAGCGACAAAAGGGGCAATAGTTTCTTTTACACGATCGTTGGCACTACAGGCAAAGCCTAAAGGAATTCGGGTAAATGCGGTGGCTCCCGGCCCTGTTGCCACACCGCTTACCGAAAAAACTTTCGGCGAGGAAGAAGATGACGAAAGCAAGCCTCCACTGGAAAGAAAGGCCAGTACGGAAGAGATTGCTTCAAGCTATTTGTTTTTGGCTACCGATGCTTCAGCACAGATTACGGGGCAGGTTATTCATCCTAACGGTGGTCTAATTATTAACGGATAATGCTGCCTATGAACGGAGTAATCATTCAGTTTTTCCATTGGTATCATCCAGGAAATGTATGGAAGGAGTTTACAGAAAAGGCCTCATATGTAAAACAGCTTGGATTTACTGCAGTATGGTTTCCGCCTGCCACGAAATGTTTTCTTGGTAAGAAAGGCCGGGGGTATGATGTTTACGATCTTTATGATTTGGGAGAACTTAATCAGAAAGGGAGTGTTGCTACCAGATATGGTACTAAAGAAGAATACCTTACGGCAATACAAAAGGCCCACGAAGAAGGTCTGTATGTGTATGCTGACATTGTTCTTAATCACAGAATGGGTGGAGATGAATCAGAAAATATCACCGTGCAGCAGGTCGATGAAGAAAACCGTACTAAAATGTTGGGAGAGCCATTTGAAGGATCGGCCATGACAAAATTTACTTTTCCTGCACGTAAGGGAAAATATTCAGATTTTATCTGGGACCACAACTGTTTCAGCGGAATTGACTGCATTAAAAAAGATGAAGAGGAATTACACGGCATCTTTAAGATTGTGAATGAGTATGGTACAGAATGGAATCATTCAGTGAGCCATCAGTTTGGAAATTATGATTATCTGATGGGTGCTGATGTGGAATATAGAAATCCAGAAGTCGTTCAGGAAATGAAAAACTGGATCAAATGGTACCTGGAAACTACAAAAGTTGACGGAATACGGCTGGATGCCTTAAAGCATATTTCTTCAGAATTTTTAAAAGAGTGGATCACTTATATTAAAACAGAAATCAGTTCAGATTATTATATTTTAGGCGAATTCTGGAAAGATGAAGCTGAGAAAATACATCATTTTTCTGATGATATGACCAATTTGATTTCATGTTTTGATGTGCCGCTGCATTATAATTTCTTCAGAGCATCCGAAGAAGGGGACAAGTACGATCTGCGTGAGATTATGCACGGTTCTTTATCAGAAAAAATACCCGTTTTTACCGTTTCTTTTGTTGAAAATCATGATACACAGAAACTTCAGGCACTGGAATCCGCTGTTAAAGAATGGTTTAAACCAATAGCGTATGCTATTATTTTGCTTTCAGAACATGCGTATCCGTGTGTTTTTTATCCTGACCTTTTCGGTGCAAAATATTCGGATATAAGAGATGGTGAGGAAATACATATTGAAATACCTAAAGTTCATATCCTTCCAAAATTAATGGAGGCAAGAAAACAATTTGGATATGGCCCACAAGTTAATTTTTTTGATGATCCGAATTGTATTGCATTCATGCGTATGGGCGATAAAAAGAATAAAGGCTGCCTGGTCATTATTTCAAATAATAGAGAAGCCTGTAAAGAAATAAGGTGTGGTGAAGAATATTCAAATGCTGTATTCTATGATTTTTTACAGCAAAGACAGGAAGAGATTTTATTGGATGATCAGGGTACAGGTATTTTTACCGTTAATGCCCAATCGGTAAGCATTTGGGTTATGAAATGACAGAGTATGGGAATACAGACCATGTGTTCGGACTAACGGTCTGCTGAAAGAAGTAAATAAGTGATTCGAAAATACAACCATGCTCCCAACAGCGAAATAAGAGATAAATTACAATAAAAAGATATGAAAGCTAAACTAATTACAGGGGTTCCAGAGCATGAAAAAGGAAGTTTTCATGATACGGAAAGTATTCGGTTAATTGAAGATCATGAGAATACGATTGATCATTATAAAACGCTAAAAGACCGCTTATTATCAGTAAACTATTGGAACTATTATGCTAATGGAGTTGGTGCCGATTTTAAACTGCACGACAAAGAGGGAAATTTAAAAAAGAGAATACCCGAAAAAGGAGATTTTATTAGGATCGATATACCAGGGCCCGGCAACTTTGAAGCCAGAGGATACGATTGGGTACAGATTACAGATCTGTATGAAAAGCACCCTGATGACGGAGAAGTGTTGGAGCTTTTACTGATGGAATGCAGACCTTCCTCTATACCTGGCAAAGTAAACACCCATACTGCTCATTTTTATACCGCAGAGGCAAGCTCAACATTTATTATCTCAAGAGAAAAGGATTGTATAAAATTAGGAATTTATGGACGTAACGAAACACCCAATTTAGATGCTCAGATTGCAGATAAAGCAAGAAATTTGGCTATTGCATTGGGAGGAATGGTAGGAATCTCAAAAATTCAGTGGAAAATTTTGACAGATGCATTAGTCGAATTTTGATCCTCCTGATATTTCAGATTCAGAGAAGATGGTATCAACAGATTTTTTTCTGAATGAAAGCACTTTTTATCTTTTATTCAACAATATAAATCATTGAAAATTAAAATTTTATGAAATTAACAGATCAATATGATCATTGTCATAGGATTTGCTTGCGTGAGCTTGTAGCTTTGGTAAACCAAATTAAAATAAGTTATATGAAAGCAATAATTTCTTTAGCTCTTCTTCTAGGGCTTTCGATAGTCAGTTGTAAAAAAGAAGTACAAACAACAACTCCGGTTACCACCGATACGTCTGCTGTAGATTCCATGGATGTAAATTCCGTTCCCCCAGATACAGCAGGTATTACTACCTCACAAAAAGAGAGTACTGCTGCCGGTAAGATGAAAGATTCAGCTCGCGTGGGCTCTAAGTAAACAATCAAACACAATTAATCTTTAATAGAGAGATACGATTATAGTATCACTCATACATATTTTCACACTGTTTTTACGGTGTGCAGGTATCGTACAATCCAAATATTACAAAAAACCAACTGTAGTCCGATACTAGTCAAGGGCTGCGGTACATCACTAAATATTAATTTCAAAAAAGTAAAGTTATGAACACTAGAAATTCAAACAACAGAAATTCAGGTAGAAATTCATCAGATGATGATCAGTCAATGCTTGAAGAAGCGTACCAATTAGGTTATGAGCACGGATATAATGACGGAAGCGAAGACGAAGAGTATGATGATGATTTCTCAGACTTTGAGGATTATTTCGATGAAGACGAAGACTATGATGATGACCAGGAGTACGACGATGAAGACGAAGACTATGATGATGAGGACGACGATGATTACGATGATGAAGAGGATGATGAAGATGACGACGATGAAGATGATAACAGAGGAAGAAGTTCTGGAAGAGGAAACAGAGGCGGTAATCAAAATAGAGACAGCCAGGGAAGATTTAGTTCAGGTGGCAGAGGAAATTCCGGCGGTAGCTCCCGTGGAGGATCCCGTTCTGGTTCGGGATCAAGATCCGGAGGAAACAGCAGGTCATCATCTGGAAACGGAACTTCAAAAAGAGGTTTTGCATCCATGAGTAAAGCTGAACGTACAAGAATTGCCCGTATGGGAGGAGAAGCTTCGCACGGAGGTGGAAGATCTTCAGGATCAGGATCAGGGTCTAGATCAAATTCAGGATCAGGATCAGGAAGATCAGGATCAAACAGTGGCGGAAGCTCAAGAAGCTCCAATTCAAGATCGGGCGGAAATAGCAGCTCAGGAAGAGGACGTAGCTCAAATTCCGGTTCAGGAAATAGCCGTGGATCAAACTCTGGTTCAGGAAGCGGCCGTGGCTCTAATTCTAACTCCGGTTCAGGAGGTAGCAGCAGAGGTTCTAATTCAGGAGGCGGAACATCAAAAAGAGGATTTGCATCCATGAGCAAATCTGAACGTACAAGAATAGCAAGAATGGGAGGTCAGGCCTCTCATGGCGGTGGAAGATCTTCAGGATCCGGCAGATCCGGATTTGGAGGCAGACGTAATTCATAATTCTTTTTAGGCTGCCTCTTTGAAAAAAGGGGTAGCCTTTTAACTTTTTAAATCCCATTACATTATGGCTACTAAAACAACAGAAAATACGACAACCGGTACTGCTGAGAAAAAAATGGCAGTAGACAATGCTACAGTAAAAGAAAGTGAGATGAAAAATGCTCCACTGCATAAGTTCTTTGTAGATGCGTTAAAAGATATTTACTACGCTGAGCATAAATTAATAGATGCGTTGCAAACTATGCAAGACGCAGCAACAACAGAAGAGCTGAAAGATGCTTTTGAAGACCATCAGCTACAGACTAAAAAACATATTAGCCGCTTGGAGAAAGTTTTTAAACTCATCAATGAGACTCCTGAGCAGAAAAAATGTGAAGCAATGGATGGGCTGATCAAGGAGGGTGAAGAAATCATTAAATCTACAGAAGAAGGCACTATGACAAGAGATGCCGCCCTGATCATCGCTGCGCAAAAAGTAGAACATTATGAAATTGCAACCTATGGAGGTCTTACTCAGCTGGCAATTACTATGGGTCATGATAAAGCTGCTGAACTGCTTGAAAAAACATTACAGGAAGAGGAAGATACGGATTACAATCTCACCGAGATTGCAGAGACGAATATTAATTTTGATGCCCAGCAGGAAGATTAATCTAAAATATGTAAAGAAGCCATACAGTATCAATTGTATGGCTTCTTTATAATAATATTATTGTTGATTAAGCAAGTAAAGAAATAATTGGAAAAGCTTCCAGACTATAAAATTTCAGACAATATAAATACCATGGAATTTAATACAACACTTTTGGACGAAATAAACGGACGTTTCATGATTTGTGATCAGACCATTTCTATCGCAGAAAGCGTAACTGCCGGCATAATGCAGCTGGCATTTTCAGAAATGCCCAATTCTAAATTATTTTATAAGGGCGGTATTACAGTACATACTCCGGACAAAATAGTGAAACTTTTGAATGTAAAGGTTGCTGAAATTAAAAATTCCAATTGCGTATCAGATTTCATATGTGAAACGTTGGCGCTGCATGTGTCCAACATGTTTGAAAGTGATTGGTGTATTGCTACATCCGGCTACTGCACGCCGGAAAGACATTCGGTATTTGAAATTTATGCCTACTACTCAATTGCGTATAAAGGCAGAATCGTTTTTTCAGATAAACTTGAACTTGATAATACCGACAATAAGTTTAGTTCTCTCGAGGTAAAGCTATACTATACCGAACAGATTTTACAGAAATTTTTAGGACAGTTAAAGCTCATTCAAATTTTAAAAAGTAAAGAAACTACCCAGAAATAATGATAATTTCGATAGTTATTCTGCATTCATACTATGAGTGTAAAGTAAATAATTTCTATAGTGAAATTTAATACTGTCCGAAACAGAATAAAAATCATGCGGTATTACATTTCGTACTTCGTTACTCTCATCATACTGGGTACATGAAATGAATTCTATATTTTCATCAGTCATAAAATGCGCTTTACTGTCCAACATTTCCAGAAATACACGCAACGGTTTTAATAATCTTAGAAAAGCCCTGGAGCAAACAATGGGTTTCTTCTGGCCCGTAACTTTTCTTATTTGTGTTGCAATATCCTTGTACAACATATTTTCTGAGAAAATACAAAAGCGTTCTCCAAATATATTATTCTCCATTAAATGTACAGCTGTATTTGCTACATCTCTAACGTCTACACAAGACGTGCCTCCGGAAAATGTAAATTTACTGTGCAGAAAAAAATTAGGGATTTGTTGTTGTTTTTTCTTCCAGTTGCCGCTCCCAATGATCATACCGGGATTAATGATTACGGTTTTCAGATCACCTTTATTTGCATTGTGAACCAGTTTTTCACAAATGTATTTACTTACCAGATACGCCGGATAGTATTTTTTGATACTGTAATCTTTTTTAATTTGAAATTCTAAATCCTGTTTATTAACATGAAGAACAGCTGCAGAACTTACAAATAAAAACTTTTTCACCCTCATATATCTGCATGCACTTAAAAGGTTTCTCGTGCTTACAATACCGGTTTCCAAAACTTCGCCCCGGTCATTAGGGTCAAAACTTACCTTAGCGGCACAATGGTAAACTTCGCTTACTCCCTGTAAAGCTTCATAGAGTGACTGCCTGCTGTTGAAATCAATATCAAACCATTCTATTTGATCAAAATAAAAATCTGCAGATGAAGTATAAAAATGATAGGTTTGCTGAATATCAGACAGATCACTGTCCGGCCTTTTACATGCTCTGACATTTTTTCCCATCTTTAAAAGTTCCAGAACTATAACTCTTCCCAGTAAACCTGTTGCACCTGTAATTAAGATCATCCCTTTTGTTTTTAATGTGAAATAATATTCAATATCTTATCATCCGATTGTGAATAGAAATCAGTGAATATGAGCTTTGTATTGGCTCTGCACAGATCTCTTATTCATAACTTATAGAGTCAAAGTTAACGGATTATGGATGTTGGACTTATGATTCATATCATAATACCACAAAAATTAAAAACAATAGTAGGATAAGCAGTTTGATAATAAACGGACTGTTTTAATTAAAGAATTTTTACTGAAATCATTGATAATGCTTTATTGGGATTTACTTTAAAATGGTATTTTAAACGGTCCTTCAAAATAGGTTTCATAAGTGTCGATAAGATTTCCTTCCTGATCATATACACCAATCTTTAAGTTTTGTTTTGACAATTTTATTTGCTTCTCAGGAAAGCTTATATTAATGGTTCCTTTAACAATTTTGTCTCGCTCTACAATAATCTTACTGGAAGCACTAAAGGTAATTTCGCCATTGGATGGTTCTAATATCCGGATACTAACTATTTTTTTGTCATTTGTTTTATTAAGAAAAGTAAAATTATAGGTGTTGGTGATTTTTCCGTCCTTTAGGAAAAAAGTACTGCCCGCAGGTTTAATAAATTTAGCTTCCATATCAGCACGGCTGTGAAGCAGATATCCCAATAAAAGCTGTAAAACAACTAAAATAACAACAAAGCCTTTCATTCGGGCATTAAATTTTATGGGCTCCCCGGTTTCTATTTCCTTCTCAGAGGCATACCGTATCAGTCCTTTCGGCAGTCCCACTTTATCCATTACTTCATCACAAGCATCAATACATGCCGTACAGTTTACACACTCAAGCTGCTGGCCGTCTCTGATATCAATACCGGTAGGGCAGACCACAACACATTGATAACAATCTATACAGTCTCCTTTTCCTGCCGCTCTTCTGTCTTCACCTTTTCTCCATTTTGCCCTGTTTTCACCGCGCTTAAAATCGTAAAAAACGTTGATGGTTTCTTTATCGATCAGTACTGCCTGCAATCTTCCGTAAGGACAGACCAAGGTACATACCTGTTCTCTAAACCATGCGAAAACAAAATAAAATGCAGCAGAAAGTAGAATCATGACGATAAAATTAGTCGGATGTTCAAACGGTCCTTCCTGCACAATCCGGATAACCTCTTTGTATCCCACAATGTACATGAACATAAAATGGGTGAAGATCAGGGAGAGAATGACATAAATTGTCCATTTCAGACTTCTTTTCCAGATTTTTTCAGCATTCCACTCCTGACGGTCGAGCTTCATTTGTCTGTTTCGATCTCCTTCTATTGCAAATTCAATCTTTCTGAAAACGTTTTCCAAAAAGATGGTTTGCGGGCAGATCCATCCGCAGAATATTCTTCCAAAAGCGATGGTAAAAATAATAATGCATATCAACGATACTATCGCACCTAAAGTGAGAATAAAAAAATCCTGAGGATAAAAAGGCAGGCCGGCAATAAAAATCTGACGGTTAATGAGATCAAACTGTAATGCAGGATTGCCATTAATTTTAATAAAAGGAAGGGTAAAGTAAAAAAGCAGTAAAAAATAGGCTACGATATTCCTGTAATTGGTATATCTTCCTTTAGGTTTTTTGGGAAATACCCATTTTCTTTTTCCGGATTGCTCCATTGTTCCAATAGAATCCCTATAAGTTTCCGGCTCTAATACCTGACCTTCACCGCCTTTGAACTCTGATGTATTCTGATCTTCCATATGCTTGTTTTTATATGAATCTACCTGGTGTAACTACCTGTTTTATTGGTATGTTCGTCGGCTATTGTTGTTAATCATCAATTTTTTTTAGATCCGACATAGCTGGTCCGTTGAGAAGTTTACCTTCAATGTCAAAACGGGATCCATGGCACGGGCAGTCCCATGAGATTTCAGATGGATTCCATGCTACATTGCATCCTGTGTGGGGGCATACGGGACTTAACAGATGTAATTCTCCTTTATCATCGCGATAAGCTGCATAAGTTGAACCTTCATGTTTAATGATTCTTCCCTCGCCATTGCTTATCTCATCCAGTTCTTTAATTTTATCCGCCGAAAACTTATCTTTTACAAAATGAACGGATGCATTCACAACTTCATCCAGAATGCTTCCTGCACTTGCGATCGGTTTAATACGCGCCGGAGACAGCAATTTTGATAAATCTGTTTCATTACCCTCCATTAAATCAGGAATGAGCAAAGAAGTCATTGTTCCGAAAGTCATTCCATTACCTGTGAAACCTGTGGAAATATAGATATTGTCTTCACCGGGCATTTTTCCAATATAGGGTAGGCCATCTGCAGACTGATAATATTGTGATGACCATTTTGCCGTGACATCTTTATATTTAAAATTTTCATCAACATATTGCATGAGATCATCGAAATGTTTTTCGGTGTCATTTTCATCCCCTGTTTTATGATCGAAACCTCCGACAATCAGAAAGTAATCATTGTCTGACTTATGATAGCGAGAATAATGGTAAGGATCATAAAGATCGGCGGTCTGCGCCATTGATTTTACAGGATTGGCAAGCTTCAGCGTTACCGCATAGCTTCTGTAAGGAGCCAAAAGCACGCTGAAACGGTTGTTTCCCGGAGGAATATGAGTGGCCCAAACTAAATTTTTGGCTGTAAAGACTGTATGGTCGTCGGCAGTAACTGTAACAATTCCATCCTCGTTTTTAAAGTCTTTAACTTGTGTTCCTGTAACAACTGCTCCGCCTTGCTGAGTGTATTCTTTAAGTAATTTATTGATATACCTCAGCGGATGGAATTGCGACTGTCCTTTAATTTCAATTGCTTTTTCAAATGCAAGGGTAAAAGGAATACTGAAAACCTGCTGAGTATCTATTCCTACTTGTTGATGGGCGTGCAAAATATCATCCAGCTTTTTGGATTGCTTTTCATCGGAACTGAAAAGATAATAACTGCATTCATTAAACTCACAGGAGATGCGGTAATGCAGAATATTATTTTTGATGTAACGGATAGTTTCTTTTGCTGCATCAGCCAATAATAGGGCAGAACTTTCCCCAAAATTTTTAATTATTTCGTCGTATGATGAATCAAAAAAATTATTGATATGGGCTGTAGTTCCGCCAGTCGTTCCAAATCCTGGATTTTCTTTTTCGATCAGAAGGCAGCTGCGACCTCTGTTCTGTAGTTCTTTTGCCAATGTAATGCCTGTTATTCCTGCGCCTACAATAATGGTATCAAAGTCTGTGGTTATGTTGTTTTGCAACACCTCTTTCTCTGCTTTATACTGCCAAAAGCTTTTATTGTTTCCGTCTCTGTTCATAATAGATATTTTGGTGATTGGTTAAATAAAAAGTGCCAGAATATTTCCGGCATCTTAGATGTACATAATTATCTGTTTTTGGTAAAGGCTCCATAAATGAGCAGAACAATGATGGCCCCAACAACAGAGATTCCGATAGTTCCCAGATCCCAGGGATTTCCATCATCTCCAATTCCCATTATCCCTGCAATAAAACCTCCGACCAATGCACCGACGATTCCGAGAATAATGGTTATGATCCATCCTCCTCCCTGATTTCCAGGCATTAATAATTTGGCGATCGCCCCTACAATTAATCCAAAAAGGATCCATGCTAAAATTCCCATAATATAAATTTTTGTGATTATAATTTTGTTTGTGTTAGCAGGAAAAGCACCAAATGCATACCAATCTGGCACTCTAAAACCTACAGAAAATTAATAATTACTATACTATGATTATGGTCATAGAAACCCATAATTATGCACTATTCTTGCGAATAAAATCCATAATTCAAAAATTTCAGATTCGATAAAAGCGGTATCAGAATTTTTAGAAAAGTAAAAATTTAAAGGCGATAAGATGCACCAATAAAATAATGTTTGGCTGCGGTATGCTGTAATCCATAATTGATTCCAACATCCAGCTTAAAATCTTTTACAACTTCCATTTGTACCGCAGCATTAATGAAGTTAGAAAGTTCATGGGCTTTAAAATCATAAGTATAATAGGTTTCTGCTATCCCATCCACTCCTTTAAATAATGGATGACTTACTGTTAATGTCTGTAAAAATTCAGTATGCATAGAAGACTGATCCAGATCTTTTAGCCTGTCTACTTCCACTTGCAGGCCCAGTTTCCATTCCCCGGGAAGTTTGTAGGACATGGGTATTATCAGTCCCCCTTCAAAGCGGCTTTCTTCATCATATTTGGAAGTAGGAAATTTAACATACGGTAAAATAGCCAAGGCAAAGTTACCATGATCATTTCCTATTAAATTTTGTTTTATTCTCAGGGTTACATCACCAATGCCATTACTCATTGTGACAGAACCTGAACTCAAATCGGTCTCCTTTTGGCGGCCATAGGTCTGGAAACCAATCTGTATGGCGGTACTACCGGTAATCCCAACCTTTATATTGGCCTGATTGATGAGTAATGTGCTTGTTTTTTGCAGATCTGATCTCTCTTTTATTAGCCTTACTACATCCGTTTCATATTGAAGATGTCCTGCATCCACGGTATAAGGAGATTCTGTCACATCAGGACGGTCGGTTTCCATTTCCCTCATCTGTTCCTTTGGTACAGGATTAAAAAGTGAATAGTTCTTATGAGGCACTTGTTGCGCAAAATATACGGATGGCAGAAATACTGCACTAAAAGCTAATTTTACTAATGAATAAAAATTGTTCATGGTTTACTGTAAGGTTTTTAATGTTTCTAAATGGTTGAATCTCTCATCATTTTTATTGAAGGGGCAGCACCGGAAACTACCGCTGCGGAATCTTCACCGGGTACTGTTTGCGGACTCCATTTGGCATGTTTTGATAAGGTAAGAGTATGACCCATCTTTTTTGCATATACCTTCGTGAATTCTGCTCCAAAGAAGATGATCTGGCAGGTGTAATTAATCCAAAGTAACAGCAAAATAACAGTGCCTGCTGCTCCAAACGCAGAGCTGGGATTAAAAGTATCGAAATAAAAAGTGAGAATATATTTCCCCAGAGTGAATAGGGCGGCTGTTACTGCAGCACCTACCCAAACAGATTTCCATTGTAATTCAACATCTGGTAGAATTTTAAACATGGCTGCGAAAAGGAAAAGAGTAACGAGAAAACCCAGCACGATATTAATGATATTGATTACAACCAGCGTTTCGATCCCAAAACGAGCAATGAACCAATCGTTAGCAAGTCCGATAAAAGCGCTTAACAACAATGTAATAAGCATAAGAAATGCAATCACGATAATCATTCCTAAGGAATTCGCACGATCGAGAAGGTATTTTTCCCAGGCTTTTTTAGGAGTGGCCACCACATCCCATAGCTTATTCAAGGATTTTTGAAACTGAAAAAATAGGGAAGTCGCACCAAACACAAGGGTAACAATTCCTACAATTTTCATAAAAATATTCTTTTTATCCACCATACCGGCAACTACAATTTCTTCAAGGCTTTTTCCAACATCTTTTCCCATCATACTCCCGATGAGCTTGGTTATTTCACCACGTACCGCTTCTTCACCGAAAAAAATTCCTGTGATCCAGATAACAATGATTAAAAGACCCGGAATTGAAAAAATGGCATTATAGGCCAGGCTGGCAGCCTCAGTTCCTAAATCCCGGGCGCTCCAGTCCTTATAAGTGTCTTTAAGTATTTTCCAGAAATTGGGTATCATTTTCATACTACATATTGCATTAAAAAGTAAAAACCGCTGATTGATCTATATGTGGCTATGGGATCATTTTATAAGATCATCTTTAAAGCCTGCTGGGCAGCGTTTTTTATTATTCATCCTTTTTTTTGTATTCCTCGATTTTATCAAACTGATGGTAAGACATTCGCAGTTGTCTTAACTGTTCTGCAATTACTTTTGCGCTTTCTTCACAGAGATCACCGCTTTTTAAAGCCGTATCATAGGCTTCAACTGCATGCTTTTCACCAAAGACGACATTTTCCAATGTTTCTTTATCATTATTACTTGTCGGTAAAGAGTTTTTAATATCTATCCATGTTCGGTGCAGGCTGCCTGCTAATGTTGAGGCTTCAGTGTCGGGTTTTCCACCTCTTTCAGTAATAAGATTGATAATTTCATTCTTCATTATTTTTGACTGGGAAATCATTTTATCATATTCTCCTTTTAGGTCAGAATAGCTTTCCCAGACTTTTCCTTCCACACTTTCAAAACCCTTAATCCTGTCATTGGTGATATGAAGCAGTTCATTAAGTACTGAAATTGTTTTAGTGTTTTCCATAATGCTTTATTTTTAAAAATTAAACAATAAATATGCCCACAGTGTTAGTTTTGTGGTATGTTGAAGTTTTTTTTGATAAAAACTGAAAGATTTAAAAATAGCCGTACCCCGCATTAAACCTATTAATTAATGGTTGGGCATAACAGTATATCGTGTTAAGATAACAATATGAGGTAATTAGAATCTCTTAAAATAGAGTGATGAATCTGTAAGTATATCTTTCATATACTTAAGTCCTGTATCTGAAAATAATTACCCCTGTGAATAGGGGTAACTTTTATTTGATTTTGTCATAGATAAATTTCGTAACCAATGCGCCAAAAACATAATAACCTACGGTCATAATTTTCTTTTTATTGTTTTCGGCAACCGACTGATCATCCAGTCCCATCTTTTGAGGAAGAACAATCGCACCTATTCCGGCTGCAATTCCGCTTGTGAAATCGTGATTGGTTGCTGTTGTTCCGTAGTAAATAGCATTGCTTACGATATCACCTGCTAAAGTTGCGGCGTACAATGTATTGGGGTCAGAAATTTCAAAAGGTGTATAATCGGTTATTTTCTTTAAAGCTTCTTCTCCCACTTCATTGATATGAGGTACATTATCAAAATTTTTTCTTACAATTTCATGGAGTAAGTTGAGTGCAAGTGCTCCCCCTAATCCTGCTAACATTTTTTTAAACATATTATTTATTTTTAAGTTAATCTATATTCTTACTGCTTTTCCCAGGTTGCAAAATCATTCGTATAGAAGGGTTGTTTGTGATGAATAATCTGAACCACTCCATGGCCAGCCTCATTCTGTTTCTGAAGCCCGTCAATGGGATAATGTGTATAAAAAGCCAGGTAAGCCAGGCAAAAAAACCGGTATAAGAAAACTGAGGCAGGTCGACAACGGCCTTATATTTTGAAATAATCGCCATACTGCCTTTGTCCTTATAAACAAATGGATGTAAAGATTGCTTATTTTGCTGTTTGATAAGGTTTTTTGCGGCCAGCTTTGCCTGTTGTATAGCAACCTGTGCAACCTGCGGATGACCTTTGGGATACTGCTTATCTGTTAACTGCAAACAGATATCACCTAAGGCCCAGATATTTTCAAAACCCATTACACGGTTGTATTCATCTACTATTAACCTTCTGCCTCTTCCTACACAATTGTCCGGAAGTCCAGCCACTGCACGGCCTATCACACCGGAAGTCCAGATGAGTGTTTCCGTTTTTATTTTTCTTCCGTCTGACAATATTACGTTTCCGTCTGTATAATCTTTCACAGAAACATTCAGAAGAATATTAACACCGAGCCTTTTTAAATTATCATACGCTGTTTTTTTTGCTGCATCGCTCATAGGTGCCAATAAAGAGGGGAGGGCATCAACAAGATAAAGATGGGAGAGGTCAAGTTCAATCTCAGGATATTCTTTTTCGGCGACATAAGCGCCCATCTCGGCAATCATTCCTGCCAATTCAACTCCGGTAGGGCCACCCCCGGCGATCACAATATTCTGTAATCTCTCGGCTTTTCTTTCATCTTTATTCCTGGCGGCTTTTTCAAGGTTTAACAGTAAATGATTTTTAATATATAAAGCTTCGTGAATGGTTTTCATAGGAAGCGCACACTTTTGTACATTTTCGAGACCAAAAAAATTAGTTTCTGTTCCCAATGCAAAAATTACATGATCGTATGCTACTGTACCGGTATCCGTTTCAATTATTTGATGTTCTGTATCAATCGTGCGAAAACTTCCCATATGATAATGAACATTGGTATAACCGGAGAATAATTTTCTGAAAGGATAACTGATGTGTGATGGTTCAATAAATGCAGTAGCCACCTGATAAATTAAGGGAGGAAAGAAGTGGTAATTATTTCGGTCCACTAGAGTGATGATAAAATCATCAGATTTAGCAAGCGTTTTAATGAAATTAATACCGGCAAAACCTCCTCCTATGACGACAATATGTTTTTTCATAAAAGGATATTTTAGTGATTGGTGCAGTAACAGTCATCCAATAATAAGACCAATATCTCTGAAAAAAACAGTTGTGGTACTTTTTTATCAAATATTTAACTATAAATGTTTATGAATACGTTTTTTAATAAGTGAAAAAATAAATGTTTATTTTTTATATTTTGCAGGATGTTATTATAAGAAAATGCTATGAATGGAATATTATTAGCTGATTACATTATGGTCTTTATACTTTTAAATTTGCCTTATGAATGAATACAGTTTTAAAAAATTAGTAACATCCTATCTGGAATTTATGATTTCAGAAGACTTCAATATGTGTTATGAATTATCGGATGAAATCATTCTCACAGAAAATATTATGTCCAAAAAAATAATTATTGTGCAAAATTTTTCTGAAAAAATTGCGGGAAATTTTAAAATAAAAAAATATTTGGAAACCATTATCGCTAATATTAATCTGAGGCTTATTACAGCAGAAGAAATGCGAAGAATTGTAAGCAATTAATCCTTAAGGCTTCATAATTCACCACAACAGTATAGACTAATCCAGGTTTTTCCAATACATTTCCCCGGCGAGACTGCCTTTGCTAAAATTTATAGACCATCGCATTAACATTCATTCCCGCGCCAACAGAAGCAAATAAAACAATATCGTCTTTTTGTATAGTCTGATTAGGCAGCTTATTATTTAAAATCATAGAAAGCAAGGTCGGTATTGTGGCTACGCTGCTGTTTCCCAATTTATTAATCGTCATTGGCATAATATCGTCCGGGACAGCCAGATTATATAGATTGTAAAAACGTTTCACGATTTCTTCATCCATTTTTTCATTAGCCTGATGAATCAAAATCTTACTTAAGTCATTAATTGTGTAGCCGCTTTCGTCAAGACATTTTTTCATTGCCTGAGGCCCATGGGTAAGGGCAAACTCGTAGATCTTTCTTCCGGACATCTTAATGTATTTTGTTCCGGACTGGTCTTCTGAATTATAGGATTCACCAAAATTAAGATAATCCTTTTCAGCCATTGTAAAAGAAGCGGATAAATGTGTTTGTATGCCACTGTCATCAGAAGTTTCCTGGATAATAACAGCTCCGGCGCCATCTGCATAAATCATACTGTCACGATCATGCCCGTCAGAAACCCTTGAAAGTGTTTCCGTACCAATAACAAGACAGGTTTTTGCAATACCGGCTTTAATAAATGCATGGGCTTGAATGACTCCCTCTATCCATCCGGGACATCCGAACAGCAGATCATAGGCAATACAGTAATTGTTTTTAATTTGTAAGTGATGTTTGATTCTCGAAGCCAGGCTAGGCACTGCATCTGACTGAACTTGTCCGTAAGGTACATCGCCAAAGTTTTGAGCACATATGATATAGTCGATTTGTTCAGGATCAATTTCAGCATTTTTTATAGCTTCCTGAGCCGCAAAAAAGCCCAGATCTGAAGCAACCAATTCCTTTGAAGCATATCTCCGTTCTTCTATACCCGTTATTTCTGTTAGCTTTCCAGCAATTATGGAATTGTCCTGCATTAATTGGTCACCTTTCTCGTTTAAGAAACGGTGATCCTTAAAGAAAGAATTAGGTATTATCTCTAAGGGTAAATAACATCCAACACCAATAATTTTACTTGTCATGTCATGTAATTTATGAATAATATGTGCTTTTTTACAAACTAAAACGCGGCAAATTTATAAAAATGATTAATTGTTACACAAAATAATAATGTACTTTTTTTGACTGTTCATAACAATGTTTGAACTTCTAAATCCAGTAGGAAGTATTCTTAGCCTGTTAGCCGCAAACTAATAGAACTCTATACCAAAAGTACAGAGTTCTATTATATTTTATGAGAATTTCCTAAATGAAACGAACGTTGCTGAGCTGTTCACAATCTGAAAGAAATCGTTCCTGCACTTCGGTATTTTTTGCTATTTGCAGATATCGGTTTTGCTTTTTGTGATGAAAATAGTGTCCACTGGTCTTCACTTCTTTTTCATTGCTCACTGCTAGCCAGACTTGAGTTTCATACCCTTTTTCAAGATCATCGGGAGCGTTGGCACCACCCATTTTTGTAGGAACCCATCCAGGATCAACAGAGTTTGAATACATATCTGGATATTTTCTGGCTACCGCCATGGATAAGATTAAGTCGTGCAGTTTGGTATCAGAATACGTGATCTTATTTTCCTTAAGATTTAATAGACTGTCATGATTATAATTTCCCTGCATATGCATATCTGAACTCAGATAAATTAATCGCTCGGGCTTGTGCATTAGTGCTGTGAGAATATAAGGGGCAAGGCTGTTCACTGCGAATAGCAATGGCAGTCCGTCGGGGTTTACACTATTCTTTTGTACCTGATAAATTCCTGCATTATGGATAACAGCATCAAAATTTCCCAAAGCATTGGCTTTTTCTGCCAGTGCTTTTGTTTCTTCAATGCTGGATAAATCAGCGGTCAGGATAGCTGCTGCGCCTTTTAGTGTATGCATGGTTTCATCTGCTCTTTCCGTATTTCTCGCATGCAAAACCACCTGATGTCCCATTGCTATCAACCGCTTTGCTGCCAGTTTCCCAAGTCCATCTGCAGAACCTGTTATAAATACCTTAGCCATTTTGTTTATTTTAAATTGGTTTTGAAAAACTCCTCTAATTTTGCAAACGGAATTTTATCAATTTTATCATATAAATCTGTATGAACAGCATTTGGAACGATAACCAATTGTTTAGGTTCTACGGCATTTTCATAAGCCGTTTCGCTAAAATATCTTGAATGTGCTTTTTCGCCTGCAATAATTAAAACCGGTCTTGGCGAAATTTCATTAATGTAGGTAAGGGTTTTCGTATTCATAAAAGGCAACGGGGTAGTTGCTGTCCAGGCATTTCCGGAATTTACAGAACGCTCATGATATCCTCTTGCCGTACGATAATAATCATAATATTCTTTTAAAAACTGTGGCTCATCACCTTTCAGCGCTTTGTTAGATTCTGGTCCATACGCAAATGTTCCGGTTTCGGCATCTTTCCAGCGCTGTTGTCCTAACTGATTTAACATTTCGGTGCGTTGTTCCAATGTTACAGCATCATTATATCCTTTCGACATTACTCTTGTCATATCGTACATAGTAGAAGTGGCGACAGCTTTTACTCTTTTGTCAATAGCTGTTGCACTGAGAGCGAAGCCGCCAAACCCACAAATTCCTAAAATTCCGATTTTATTTCTGTCAATGTTTTTCTGTAATCCTAAGAAGTCAACTGCGGCACTGAAATCTTCCGTATTGATTTCCGGTGAAGCCAAATTTCTTGGTTCGCCTCTGCTTTCGCCGGTGTACGATGGGTCGAATGCCACTACAGCAAAACCCCTTTCAGCCATTTGATTAGCATATAAACCAGATGACTGCTCTTTTACAGCCCCAAAAGGTCCGCTAATTGCCAAAGCAGCTAACTTCTCTGTTTGAGTATCTTTTGGAAGGTACAAATCACCGCTTAATGTAATGCCATAGCGGTTTTTAAAGCTTACTTTTTGACGGGTTACTTTATCGCTTAGCTTAAATGTGTAATGTTCTTTTGATGTATTCATAGCTGTGGATTTTGATTTTTTTTGAGCGAAAGCATGGCTGAACATAAGCATGGCGGCTATCGAGAATAATTTTATATTTTTCATTATTAATTAATGGTGGTTATGGTTGCTACAATGGCAGCTAAGGCCGTAAGTTGTTGTTGAGGAAGATATTTTCACCAAACTCTGCTGGCGGTTATCTAATATTTTTATCTTTTGTGTGTTTATCATTAGCTTCACGGTACACTTCATCTGTTACAGGTTCCATCCAAATATTTTCATTAATGGTAGGGTTGCATGCTATACCTAAGTGAGAAAACCAGCTATTTGCTGTTGCTCCGTGCCAATGTTCCACATGAGGTGCAATTTCTACAATATCTCCGGATGTCAGATGTCTTGCCGGTTTTCCTCTTTCCTGATACAATCCTTCACCCCCTACGACGATTAAAATCTGTCCGCCAGTGTGTTTGTGCCAGTTATTTCTGCAGCCCGGCTCAAAGGTTACGTTTGAAAGAGGTACATTCAAATCCTTGTTTGCTGTAAGAGTGGCAAGGTAGGAGGTACCTGTAAAATATTGTGCATATCCTGTATTTTCTTCACCTATGGGAAAATCGCTGATTTTTGGTATTTCTGTTTTCATTTTTTTTATTTTAATTATCAAAAGCACACAAACCGAAGATAACGGTTGCCAATTGCCTGATAGGGTATTGATGATTTAGGAGTTAATATTTTTAATAAATTTTGCAGGAATTCCCCCAACGATGGTATTGTCTGGAACGTCTTTAGAAACTACGGCTCCTGCTGCTACAACGGCGTTTTCGCCAATCGTTATTCCTGGTAAAATAGTCGCATTGGCACCAATCCATGCATTTCTTTTGATATGAATGGATTTTCCGATCAGGCCTTTTCTTTCCTCAGGGTGTAAAGGATGGTTTTCCGTAATAAGACTTACTTTCGGACCAATCAAAACATCATCTTCAATGGTAATTCCTCCCAGTGCAAGAAAAGTACAGTCAAAATTGATGAATACATTTTTTCCGATGGTGATGTGTTTTCCGTAATTGATGTAAATGGGAGTGAATATAGCTATATCCTGAATTTCCTTACCTAAAATCCTGCTTACTATTTCATTGATTTCATCAGGATTTGTAGCGTTATTCATTTGAACAAGCAATTCTTTTATAGCAAATGCTTCCTCCCTTAGTCTGCCTATTTGCGGATCATTGGGAAGTATGGTTTCACCGGCTAAAAGCCTTTCAAAAATATCTTTTTGAAGCGGGGCAGAGCCGTAAATGGTATGTGAATCTGACATCATATTTGTATTTGATTATCAGGTACAAAGTTAAGGTCACCCTTAGTTACAGAAATAATGATTATCAAACCAAATAGTAAGAAAATCAAACTTCTGCTAATCGAAATGCGGTAGGAGTGGTTGCTGTGATTTTTTTGAAGAAATTGTTGAAATAGGTTGGGTAGTCAAATCCAAGAGCATATGCAATTTCCGAAATACTCCAATCGGTGTGCAGCAGAAGGGCTTTGGCTTCTATAATAATGCGCTCGGTAATGTGAGTGGTGGTAGATTTTCCTGTAACTTCTTTTACGGCGCGGTTCAGATAATTGATATGCACATTGAGATGTTTTGCATAGTGCTGTGCAGTTCTTAATTGAAGAGGGTTTTGGGTGGTTTCAATAGGAAATTGTCTTTCAAGTAATTCTAGAAAAACAGAAGTTAATCTGGAAGATGCGTTCTTATTCTGCTCATAATTTTCAGAAGGTTCCATCTTGAGGGATTCATGGATAATAAGACTTATGTAATTTCGAATCAGCTCATCTTTAAATACATAATCACTTTCCTGCTCGGCAATCATTTTCTGAAATAGGGTAATGAGAAATAGTCTTTGCTCCTCAGTTATTTTCAAAACAGGGGTTCCGCCAATTTTAAAAAATGATGATTGCTGTAAACTTTCAGAGCGTTCAGAATTTTTAAAGAAATCCTCTGAAAAAAGAATAGTATAACCAACGTATGCACTAGAAATAGTTTCCCAGGAATAAGGAATATGCGGATTTCCAAAAAAGAGAATGGTACCTTCCTGCTCATACGTTTTATCAGAATAATGGATCTTGCTTTTTCCAGTTGTAAGGCAGATTTTATAGAATTCTTTCCTGCTGTAAGTTCGGGTTTCAGCGCCGTCTTCTTCTATCTGAAATGCCTTAAAACCCTGAAGTTTTAGTTCACTGTTAAATTTTGAAACAACTCTGATTATCTTTTCTTTCATAATTCAAAGTTAAGAAATTCAAACTTATTAAGATGTTGTAGATAGAAGTGATAAGATTTGACAGGGTATTTTGTAATGAATGGTTTGTAATAATTCACTAAATTAGTTGTTAATTAAGTTAACAGATAATCTATGATTAGAAAAGCAGTACCTGCCGATTTGGTTCAAATCGAAAAAGTATTAAAAGCTGTAAAGACAGATATGCAAAAAAATAATATTGACCAATGGGACGCAGAATATCCTAATAAAGACATACTTAAAAAAGATATTGAATCTCAGGTAGGATGGGTATTTGCTGAAAATGGAGAAATACTGTCCTACATGGTTTTGAACGAGTCTTGTGATGAGGAATATGATCTTTTAAGCTGGAAGTATGCAGCACCTTTTCTTATTATCCACCGTTTATTTGTTAGTCCGTCAGCTCAGGGAAGGGGAGTTTCCAGTACAATGATAAAATATGCCGAACAATATGCATTTGAAAATAACTATCACTCAATTCGTTTAGACGCATTTTCTCTTAATGAAACGGCCAATTTGGTATATCGTAAAAAAGGATATGAATTTGTGGGAACCGTGACTTTTCGCAAAGGTATATTCAATTGTTATGAAAAAGCGATTCCATCATTTATTTAGCGGCAAACACTTTAAAAATATTAAATTTCCAACTGTACCTGGAGAAAAAGATCCTCATACAAATAACAAAAAATGGGAGGCAGAATGTGATACAGCCAAAGCTATTCAACTTCTTGAACGTTTAAATTTAAGAGAACCAAATATTCGGAAGTTGATGAAATTGATTTTGAATTCGATCAAAATTGACACATATGCTTTTGTTTTTCCGGAATTTATTTCAACAAATCTGTTTGTGGTAATAGAAACCTGAAAATGAAGGATGTTTGATCCTAATCCGGAATACTTTCAAATGGTTGTTAAAGATCGTATTGGCAAACATTTTCACTTATCGTCATTAAATAATCATTGTTTTAAATTAATTTGAACAAATAAAATATTTATTAGTATTTTAAATTTATTATATTCATTTACGATTAATAATATTGAAAAAATAACCTGTTTTTTAGAATTTTGTAAGTATTTTTGATGTCTTAAGAAAATATAAATTATTCATAGATTATTTTACGTTTTATGATCCTAATTGTTGATGATAACCAGAACAATATTTATTCGTTAAAGAAATTATTAGAATCCAAAGATTTTCCTGTTGATACAGCTAATTCTGGTGAAGAAGCACTGGGTAAAGCATTGAAAAATAATTATGCATTGATTATTTTAGATGTTCAAATGCCCGGTATGGATGGATTTGAGGTCGCAGAAACATTTGCCGGCTACAGTAAGACGAAAGAGATACCCATTATATTTTTATCGGCAGTAAATACTGAAAAAAGATTCATCACGCGCGGATATGCATCCGGGGGTATGGATTATGTAACCAAACCGGTAGATCCGGAAATTCTTTTACTCAAAGTTAAAACCTTCTATAATCTCCAGGAGCAAAGTCTTGCGATGAAAAAAACTCAGCAGAGTTTAGAATTGGAAGTACAGGGAAGAAGAGAATCTCAGGTGACGATGAAATCTGAAATCGATCATTTTCATTTAATGCTGGAGGGTCTGCCACAGATTGCGTTTACATTAAACGCAGAAGGCATCATAGATTTTGTGAATGGCAGATGGTACCAATACTCAGCTACTGATAGTGATTTTCCGGATGTTCATCCTGATGATCACAATATCAGGGAAGAATTTGAACGATGCAGAAAGAAAGGAAAATCCCTTGAATTGGAAGCACGCATTAAGAATATTGAAACCGGAAATTACCGCTATCATTTACTCAGAATGTCTCCTGTTTTTGAGGGTGATAGTATTAAAAACTGGGTAGGAACCTTTACGGATATCGACGATCAAAAGAAAGTGGAAAAAGAAAAGGACGAATTTCTTAGTATTGCCAGCCATGAGCTGAAAACACCTCTTACCAGTATTAAAGCGTACATACAGCTGCTGGATCGGAAGCTGAAACTTGATAAAGAGAGTGCAGAAGCAAACTACGTAATGAAAGTGAAGGATCAGATCGAAAAGCTGAATGTTTTAATTACCGATTTATTGGATGTTTCAAAGATAGAAAACGGTAAACTGAAGATCAATAAAAAACCGACCAACATAGAAAAGGTAATCGATAATGCTATTGAAACCATTCTGCAAACTCATGAAAATAATGTCAGAATTCAGCACCATGCAGTAGTTCCGGATCTTCTGATTCCTTTTGATGAGATACGGATAGAGCAGGTTCTGATCAATTTTTTAACAAATGCAATTAAATATTCACCACAAAATAACCAAGTCATTGTCACCACATTTGCAGATGAAGATGAGGTGAAAGTAAGCATTACCGACTTTGGAATTGGTATTCCTGATTTTAAGCAAGATGCCGTATTTCGCAAGTTTTACCGCGTAGAAGAATCTTCACTACAATTTCAGGGAATGGGAATAGGACTTTATATCTGTTCCGAAATTATCAAGCAACATCATGGTACCATTGGCTTATCCAGTATCGTGGGTGAAGGATCTACATTTTATTTTACCTTACCATTAAACTAATTTTAAATGCCGAAAAAAATCATAAGAAATCTGCAAATTGGCGTTGGGCTATCTCTGCTGATCTTAATGACAAGTTCTGTCGCATCCTATATCAGTATCCAAAGGCAGATGGATCATAGAGAAAGCTTATCCAAAAGCAGACGCTCGGTAACCGCTGTAAAAGATGTGCTCATTGCCCTTTTGGATGCTGAAACGGGCAACAGAGGATATCAGTTAACCGGAAAAGATAATTTTTTAGAACCCTATACACGCAGTTTGGTAGAGTTTCCTAAGGCGATTGAACGTGCGAAAAAAATAGGAATTACAGATGAGAGCCAGTTGGCCAGAATAAATGCTTTAGAGCAGAATGTAATCACCAGTGTCAATAATCTTAAACAGCTGGTTGAAAATAAGAGAAAAGGGGTAGTAATGACTCAGGAGCAGATGTTGTTGAGCAAATCCTATATGGACAAATGCCGTATGCTGGTCCGTGACTTTGTAAAATATGAAGAAGATCAGGTTGATCGTAAAAATAAAAACCTTAATACTTCATCTGATACCACTGTTCTGTTTATCATTTTTTCTGCATTGGCAGCAATCGTGGTAACTTTATTCTTGTACTTTAAATTACGTGCGGATTTGATCCGTAGAGATAAACTCGAAAAAGCATTAAAAGCGAAAGATCTGGAAATCAGCAGAAGAGTGAGTGTGATTCAGCAGGTTGCCAACAGAGTCGCTAATGGAGATTACAGCCAGAGAGCAGAAGATGATTCGCAGGATGATCTCGGAGATCTGGTAGAATCTCTTAACCATATGACCGACTCTTTAAAAAAATCTTTCGATACCATCAATAAAAGTGACTGGCATCAGAAGGGTCTTGCTTTATTGAATGAATCTTTAGTAGGAAACAGATCCGTAAAAGATGTTACGAACCATTCTTTACATCAGGTCATTGAATATGGAAACTGCAGCAATGGTGCTATTTACTTACTAGATGATGGAAAATTAAAACTGGAAGCTGCTTTTGGCCTGGAGAATACCATGAAAAAATTCTTCGAACCCGGAGAAGGAATGGTAGGGCAGGTCTTTATTAAAGGAAAAGCAAAAGTATACAATGATCTCAATGAAAATGATTTCGCCATTACTTTTGCAAGCAGCAGAGTAAAAATCAACGGAATTCTATTGGCTCCGATTATTTTTGATGGGCAAACTATTGGGGTGCTGGAAGTAAGTGCGCCGGATAATTTTGACCAGTATAAAATTAACTATTTCACGGAAGGCTGCCGAAATATTGCCCTTGCTCTGAATGCCGCAAGAAGCCGTGAAAAAGAACAGCGCCTATTAGAAGAAACACAGGCTCAGTCTGAAGAACTTCAGGTACAGCATTCTGAACTCGAAAATCTGAATACGGAATTAGAAGCTCAGACCCAAAAATTACAGGCTTCGGAAGAAGAACTTAAAGTACAGCAGGAAGAACTGATGCAGACCAATGCTGAACTGGAGGAGCGCTCGAAATTGCTAGAAGAAAAAAATCATCTGATTGCCGAACGCAACATGGAAATCCAGAAAAAGGCAGAAGAACTGGCATTAAGCACCAAGTATAAATCTGAATTTTTGGCGAATATGTCACACGAATTGCGTACTCCGCTGAACTCTATCCTTCTTCTTTCCCGTCTGATGGCCGAAAACCCTGACGAGAACCTGAACGAAGATCAGATAGAATCGGCAAAAGTAATTCAAAGTTCCGGAAGCAGTCTGTTAACGCTGATTGACGAAATATTGGACCTTGCTAAAATAGAATCAGGGAAAATGACCTTGGAATATCAGAATGTTATAATTGAAGATGTTGTAAAAGATCTTCAGAATTTATTCAATCCGTTGGTGAAGGAAAAAGGAATTAAGTTTGATATTCAGATAGATGATCAGGTGGGAAAAAGCATTGAAACAGACCCATTACGACTCAATCAGGTATTACTCAACCTGATGTCAAATGCATTGAAATTTACCACCGAGGGAAGCATTGCCCTTACCATTAAAAAAGATATTAAAAAGAAAGATTTTATTATTTTTAGTGTTAAAGATACAGGAATTGGAATTCCGGAAGACAAGCAAAAAATTATTTTTGAAGCATTCCAGCAGGCAGATGGATCTACCCGAAGAAAATTCGGAGGAACAGGACTGGGACTGTCCATCAGCCGTGAAATTGCCAAATTGTTGGGTGGAGAATTACAGCTTGAAAGTAAGGTTGATGAAGGAAGTGAATTTAGCCTGATTATTCCTGTTAACGGAGAATTGGAAACGGTGTATGTTCAGCAGGACCAGGAACTGATAGAAATCATTCGCGAAGACGTAGAAGAAATTAAAAACATCATCGACTATCCTAACAATGAAGCTACTATTTCAGTCAATGCTTTGAACATACCGGAAGATGTAGCAGATGACCGCGATAGCATACAGGATGATGATAAGGTTATACTAATTGTGGAAGACGATACTAATTTTGCTAAAGCATTATTAAAATATGCCCACAGACAGAATTATAAAGGAGTCGTAGTAGTAAGAGGAGATTATGCTTTATCTGCTGCACTGCAGTATCGTCCTGCAGCCATTTTACTCGATGTTCAGCTACCGGTAAAAGACGGATGGCAGGTAATGGATGCACTGAAATCCAATCCACAGACCAAACATATTCCCGTGCATATGATGTCATCCCTTCATGTAAAAGAAGAAAGTCTGATGAAAGGTGCTATTGATTTTATCAACAAGCCTGTGGCTTTAGAACAGATGACGGATGTTTTCAGAAAAATTGAAGAAGCCCTTCGCAAATCCCCTCAAAAGGTGTTAATTGTAGAAGAAAATTCAAAACATGCCAGTGCATTATCCTATTTTCTAAGCAACTTCAATATCTCATTATCAGTTCAAAACAATGTAGAAGACAGTGTAAAAGCATTAACTTCCAACGACGTGGATTGCGTAATTTTAGAAGTGGGAGCCTCTAAAGGACATGGATATCAGATTGTAGAATCCATTAAAAGCTACGAAGGATTAGAAAACCTTCCAATCATTATCTTTACCGAAAATAATCTCTCTCAGGCAGAAGAACTTAAAATCAAGCAATATGCAGACTCCATTGTCGTAAAAACAGCACATTCTTATCAGCGTATTCTGGATGAAGTAGGATTATTTTTACACCTGGTGGAAGAAAAAAACAGCTCGATAGAAACCATTAAAAACAAAACATTAGGATCATTGACGGAAGTTTTGAGTGGAAAGAAAATACTCATTACCGATGACGATGTCCGAAATATATTTTCACTCACCAAAGCACTGGAAAAATACAAAGTTGAAGTTGTATTGGCAATGGATGGGAAACAGGCACTGGAGCAGATTAAAGCCCATCCGGATATTGATGTTATTTTAATGGATATGATGATGCCGGAAATGGACGGCTATGAAACCATACAGGAAATAAGAAAAAAACCAATGTTTGCCAAATTACCGATTATTGCCGTTACAGCAAAATCTATGATTGGTGACCGTGAAAAATGCATTACAGCCGGAGCGTCAGACTACATCTCGAAGCCGGTAGATCTCGATCAGCTGTTGTCATTGCTGCGTGTTTGGTTATATGAAAGTTAAACAGATCAATTCTGATGAATAAGAAAATTTTGATTGTGGACGATGATCCGCGTAATATATTTGCCCTAAAATTAACCCTGAAAGCACGGGGCTACCAGATGGAAAGCTGTACAATGGCTCAGGAAGCTATCCAGCTTTTGCAGGAAGATCCTGAGATGGGGGTTGTGCTTATGGATATGATGATGCCGGAGATGGATGGCTACGAAGCGATTCGTATCATCCGCAGTATACCGGAAATTAGCCATGTATCAATTATTTCTGTGACGGCGCAGGCCATGCCCGAAGACCGCCAGAAATGTCTGGATGCGGGAGCGCAGGATTATGTAAAAAAACCTATTGATGTTGATCAACTGATAACTGCCATCCAAAAACTATCCTAGATGCTGGAACCTAATATTGTAAAAGATGAAGAAGTAGAATGTCTGATAAAAGACGTTTACAGGCTATATGGATATGATTTTTCCCTCTATAGCAGAGCTTCCTTTAAAAGAAGGGTTAACCGCATCTGTCTGATTGATAAATTCACCAGCTTTGCAGAGCTTCGGTACACCATACTTAATGACCCCGAATATCTGAAGCATTTTGTAGAAGAAATTACCGTGAATGTCACTGAAATGTTTCGTGATCCTTATTTTTTCAAAGTATTACGGGAAAAAATATTGCCGCAATTAGGGACTTATCCGCTTATCAGGATTTGGGTAGCCGGATGTTCTACAGGAGAAGAAGCCTATTCCATGGCGATCTTACTGAAAGAAGCCAATTTGTACCATAAATCACTCATCTACGGAACAGATATTAATCCTTCCGTTCTGGAAACAGCAAGGGCAGGGGTTTTTCCAATACAGCAGATGAAGCTGTATTCGGAAAACTATATGCTTTCAGGAGGTAAGCAGGATTTTTCAGACTACTATACTGCCAATTATGACAGTGTGAGGTTTGATAAAAGCCTGCAGGAAAAACTTATCCTGTCTACCCATAATCTGGTTTCAGACAGTTCTTTTAACAGCTTTCAGCTGATCATTTGCAGAAATGTATTGATTTATTTTGATAAAGAGTTACAAGAGCGTGTTTTCAATCTTTTTGATGCAAGTTTGGAAAATTTAGGTTATCTGGCTTTAGGTTCCAAAGAAACCCTGAGATTTTCTAATTTAGGGAAATATTATCATCAGATCGAAGACCAGAAAATATGGAAAAAAGCAGATCATAGCTAATTACTGAAAAATGGAAATGAAGAATACCGAATTGGTCGTTATAGGAGGATCTGCAGGAAGTCTGCAGGTCATTTTGGATATGACCAGAAAACTCAATAAAGAGATCGGTTTTCCTATTCTGCTGGTGATGCACCGCAAGGCACAGTCGGTAAGTATTTTGCCTACGCTGTTACAGCAGTTTTCATCTATGGAGGTAATTGAAGCTGAAGATAAAACAGAAATTCTGAAAAATAAAATTTACATAGTTCCCGCTGACTATCATGTCTTATTTGAAGATAAAAAAAATATCTCTCTGGATAGTTCAGAAAAAATAAACTATTCCCGTCCCTCCATTGATGTTACCTTTAAATCAGCAGCTGAGATCTATGGCGAAAGTCTTGTTGGTGTTCTGTTGTCTGGGGCCAATGCTGATGGTGTAGAAGGGCTGGAATATATTAAAAAAAATAGCGGAAGAGTGTGGATTCAGGATCCCGAGACTGCAGAAGTTAGCTATATGCCAAAGCATGCCGTAGCAGCAGGTATCCACGATCTTATTTTTATGCCCGGTGATTTGGCAGCACACATTAATCAATTACAAACAATTTAAAACCTAAAGATTTAAAAATAGCCTGATATGAGCAAGAAGAAAATTTTAATTTTTGATGATGATAAAGTTATTCTGGAAGTAATAACAATCATCTTTGAAGAGAGTGGTTATGAAGTGGAAATCTCAGAAACCTCACACGATATTATTCAGAAAGTTTCCCAGTTTCAGCCGGATGTTATTCTGATGGATAACTGGATTCCTAATATTGGTGGAGTAGAAGCTACAAAGCTTTTAAAAAGTAATGAAGAATTTAAGAATATTCCGGTGATCTACATTACAGCCAACAGCGATATCACTGCATTGGCAGAAAGCGCTCAGGCAGATGATTATATTGCAAAACCATTCAACCTCGATGATTTGGAAGAAAAAGTAGCAAAATACATGAAAGACTGAATTTTACAATAAAAATCTGATGATCCGTCTTTGAAAGACACTAAAGGTCAGTTATTCCTTACAAACCTTGCTATTTTTAGCAAGGTTTTTTTATTTCTATAAACGATTTAATCTGATTATTTTATTGATGTTTATTATTCGTTAAAAAAATAATTAATGGTATTAAACATTTTAAATGCGATAATTATATTTTTTATATTTATTGATAGTCAGTACTTTATGGTAAAATGAAAACATATGAAAACAGGATGTAACTTCACAAATAATACGTATATTTAACTTAATGAGAATGTAGCGGTATACTTTTATCAAAGTAATGAAGGGGATGGCAAGATTGTAGTAGTACTTACCAAATCAAACTAAAATCGCAAAAATGAATTTGAAACCCAATATAAATTCTCAAATAGAAAATAGCAGTCCTGGTATTACCAACTTTCGTCTCGATATACTTGGAGGGTTAACGAAAAATCCCAAGCAGCTGTCGTCAAAATACTTTTATGATAAAAAAGGCGACCACCTTTTTCAAAAAATTATGGCAATGCCAGAATATTATCTTACCCAGTGTGAATTGGATATATTCAAAAACAAAACTTCCGAAATTGCCAGTTTGATCACGGCAGATAACGAACCTTTTGATCTGATTGAACTTGGAGCAGGTGATGCCATGAAATCATCCTATCTGCTTAAATATCTCGTTGAAAATGGCGTAGACTGTACATACATGCCGATTGATATTTCAGGAAATATTCTATCCATTCTCGATCAGAAATTAAAAAAAGAAATACCGGGGTTAGACATTGTCTGCCTGGAAGGTGAATATTTTGATATGCTTGATAAAGCGGCAGCACTATCTTCAAGAAGAAAAGTAGTCCTGTTTTTAGGAGGCAACATCGGAAATATGGAAGTACAGGAAGCTTATGATTTCTGTATGCAGCTGAACCGCAGTCTTAGCCTTGGTGACCGTGTACTGGTAGGTTTTGATCTGAAGAAAAACCCCCACACTATTTTAAATGCTTATAATGATAAAACAGGAATAACAGCAGACTTTAACCTTAACCTTCTCACCCGTATCAATCGTGAACTGGAAGCCGATTTTGATATAGAAAACTTTCAGCATTACCAGACGTATGATCCGGTAAGCGGAGCCTGCAGAAGCTATTTGGTAAGCCTTACAGACCAGCAGGTAACCATTGATGATACAGCCATAACATTCAGAGAAAACGAACTTATTGATATGGAAGTTTCCCAGAAATTTTCCGAATCAGATATAGAAGAACTGGCACAAAGGTCAGGATTTACCATCGCAGGGAAAATAACAGATTCCAAAAAATGGTTCATAGATTCCGTCTGGAAAGTACAGTAATTATTAAATATAAAAAAGATGATAGCAAGTCCCAAAAATATTGATGCTGTAAAAAAATATACAGCAATACGTAATCATTCTCTAACCATTTGTGCACCTTTGGAAATTGAAGATTATGTGGTGCAGCCCATCGTAGATGTAAGTCCTCCAAAATGGCATTTGGGCCATACGACCTGGTTTTTTGAAACATTCATATTACTTCCTAACTTTCCCGGGTATACGGTTTTCGATCCACAGTATAATTTTGTATTCAACAGTTATTATGAAACCATCGGCGCGAGGGTAATCCGTACAGACCGCGGGAATTTAAGCCGTCCATCCGTTTCTGAGGTCTACCGCTACCGGAAATATGTTGATGAGCAGATGGAAGTATTTCTTCAAAGCGAGTACATGAAAGAAGCCCTTGAACCTCTACTGGAATTAGGACTCAATCATGAACAGCAGCATCAGGAATTATTGTTGACTGATATTAAATATATTTTAGGGCATAATCCTCTCTTTCCGGCCTATACAAAAGAAAAACAACCTAAAGCAGAAATTACTGAAGTTTCCGGAATGATCCCATTTTCCGAAGGTATCTATGAAATCGGTTTTCAGGGTGAAGGATTTTGTTTTGATAATGAATTGGGAAGGCATAAAGTATTTCTCCACGATTTCGAAATTGCAAAATATCCCGTAACCAATGGAGAATATCTTGAATTTATGGAAGCCGGCGGCTATCATGATTTTAAATACTGGCATGCCGAAGGTTGGGATTGGGTAAAAGAAAACAAAGCAGAATCCCCGCTGTATTGGCATTCTATAGAAGGAAAATGGATGCAGTATACCTTATATGGATTACAGGAACTCGATCTTGAGGAAGCTGTTTGTCATGTCAATTTTTACGAAGCATCAGCATATGCCTCCTGGAAAGGAATGCGTTTGCCCACAGAAGCCGAGTGGGAAGTTGCATCAGATCATTTTAACTGGGGAAACCGATGGGAGTGGACGGGAAGCGCTTATTTACCTTATCCCGGTTTCAAAAAAGAAGCCGGAGCTGTAGGAGAATATAATGGAAAATTTATGATCAATCAAATGGTTTTACGCGGGGCATCAGACGCAACCCCTGCCGGACACAGCAGAAATACCTACCGCAATTTCTTTCATGCAAGACTGCAATGGCAGTTTACAGGAATCAGGCTTGCCAGATAATATTAACTTATGATTACAGTAGAATCTGTTTCTAAATATTTTGGAGGAACGGCTGCCGTTGACTCTATTTCCTTTCAGGCCAATGATAAGGAAATAATGGTGTTGCTGGGTACCAGCGGCTGTGGGAAGACAACAACCCTTAAAATGATCAACCGCCTGATAGAATCAGATTCAGGAAATATTTTAATTGATGGTGAAAACATCCGGGACAAAAAAATAGAACACCTTCGCATGAACATTGGTTTTGTGATGCAGCACTCAGGGCTATTTCCTCATTATACCATCGGCAGAAATATCAGTGTTGTGCCCGAATTATTAAAATGGAATCAAAAAGATATCCGGAGAAGAACAGAAGAACTGATGGATAAATTGCATCTTTCCGGTGATCTTCTCAACAGATTTCCTCATGAATTAAGCGGCGGGCAGCAACAGCGGGTTGGCATTGCAAGAGCATTAATTGCAAATACTCCCGTACTGCTGATGGATGAACCTTTTGGAGCTTTAGACAATATTACAAAAGCTGAAATTCATTCAGAATTCAAATCTCTGGAAGAACTTAAAAATAAAACCATTGTACTTGTTACACACGATGTACAGGAAGCCTTTGAACTCGGTCATAAAATTTGCCTGATGGATAAAGGGAAAATTGTACAAATTGGTACCCCAAAAGAAATGCTGTATCATCCTGAAAATGATTTTGTAAAAGAATTTTTTGCCGAAAGCAGGCTTTTACTCGAATATCAGGTGGCTGTTCTACAGGATCTGCATCCTTTTCTTACCAATGGACAACTCCTGTATGATACCTATAAATTCACCGGGGATACCAGTGTATGGTCCGCTTTACAAAAACTGAGCGCCGACCGCCATCATACAGAATGGTATGATGCCTTGAGTAAAGCATTCAGTGAATACAGAAAATTACAGGTGGTATGACAGATCAAAGCCTTTGGACCTTTATTGCTGAGCAGCAGGAAAAATTAGGAACCCAGATCATTCAACATCTTGGGCTCACTTTTTTATCCTTATTGCTGGCGGTTATCATCGGTTTGCCTTTAGGAATTTTCATTGCAAGAAAACAAAAAATATCCAGTTCCGTACTTGGGATAGCCGGTGTTTTGCAGACCATTCCAAGCATTGCGCTGCTGGGTTTTATGATACCGGTTTTAGGAATCGGTGCCGCACCTGCCATCGCCGCGTTACTTATTTACGCTCTTCTCCCCATCATCCGGAATACCTATACCGGAATAAGAGGGGTAGATCCTGCTGTAATTGAAGCGGCAAAAGCAATGGGAATGAACAAAAAACAATTGCTTTTAAAAGTAGAACTTCCGTTGGCAATGCCCGTGATTATTGCCGGAATACGAACCGCAGCAGTAATTAATGTAGGGGTGGCAACGTTGGCATCTTTCGTAGCCGCAGGCGGATTGGGAGAATTTATTTTTGGAGGAATTTCCCTTAATAATACCAATATGATCCTTGCAGGAGCCATTCCTGCAGCGTTACTCGCGATTATTCTGGATCAGATGATTGCATTATTACAAAGATCGGGATATCATAAATTCCGTAAGCTCTGGTATATTGCGCCATTGGTTTTAATTATCATTGGAGCAGCATATTGGTTCACAACACGATCGGAAAATAAACTTAAGGCCGGATTTACCCCTGAATTTATGGGCAGACAGGATGGTGATCTTGGATTACGTTCTGTGTATGGCCTCAAAGCCCATCCCAAGGTGGTGAATGATGCCGTAATGTACAAAGCGGCCTATGAAAATAAGCTGGATCTCATCAGCGGATATTCCACGGATGGCAGAATAAAAGCCTTTGATCTGTATGTGCTGGAAGATGATAAAAAGATTTTCCCTCCTTATTTTGCCGCTCCGATCATTAAAACGAAAACATTACAGAAATTTCCAGGTCTCGAAAAAACATTAAATATGCTGGCAGGGCAGTTTAATGATGCGATAATGACAGATCTCAACTACAGAGCCGATTATCTTCACCAGACCCCTGAAAAAATAGCCAAAGACTTCTTACTGAAAACCAAACTCTACAAAATACCCCGTCAGGGAAATGCCGGAACGGTACGGATTGGATCAAAGATTTTTGGTGAGCAATATATTCTCGCAGAAATTTATAAAATGCTGATTGAAGGCTATACAGATTATAAAGTAGAAACAAAAACAGGCTTGGGAGGTACGAAAATATGTTTTGATGCTTTAATGAATGACGGCATAGATTTTTATCCCGAATATACTGGAACAGGGCTGTTGGTATTGTTAAAGCCCACAGAAAAAACAATTCATACCGTTACACAAAGTCCGGAAAAGACCTATCAGTATGTCAGTGAAGAATTTCAGAAACAATATGGTATCCAATGGCTGCAGCCACTGGGATTTAATAATTCTTATGCCTTGATGATGCGTAAAAAGCAGGCTGCAGAACTTCGTATTAAAAATATATCAGATCTTAAAAATTACCTTGATTCAGAATAAATTACCAGAGATACAGTAAAACAATCCTTCCTATTTGGTGCAAGAATTTTAGATGACTCTACTGTAAAAAATAGTTGTTACTATATGTTTTCTACAGTTTATATGATGAAAATCAAGAATATTAATTATTTTTGCAATTATTTTTATTAATTCTAATTAAAAGAGGTTCGTGTGTATTCAAACTCATTCTTCGTTTTTTTAATCAGTCTTAACTGCTATATTTAATAATTGTCATATCCAATAATGAAGAAATCCGTTGCCAGCATTCTGATGATTTGTGGAGTATCTGTTGTAAGTGCTCAGACTTTATCTTCAGGAAAAAAAGATTCTGCACGCGTGCAATCGATTGAAGAGGTCATTGTTACCTCCTCATATGGTACCCAGAAATTAAAAGAAGAAGTTGTAGGTTCTATTATTACCCTTACCAGTAAAGATATTTCAACTTCACAGTCGTATGAAAGTATCGATAAAATGATTTCCGGCCTGGCTCCCGGAGTACAGATTGTGAACAACAGCGAACTGGGGAAACCTGTAAATATCAATATAAGGGGTTTGGGATCTATGATCAGTCTGAATGGTTTTTCAGGAACATCCACCCAGCCGCTGATTATCATAGACGGGATCATTATGCGGGAAGATCAGCCGTTCAATGATGCTCTTTTTGACGGCGGAACCAGTTCTGAAACCCTCATCAATCCGCTGGCCAGGCTGAATACTGATAATGTAGAAAGCATCAACGTCCTGAAAGACGCCGCTGCTGTAGCTTTGTATGGCGCAGATTCTGCTAATGGGGTCATTCTGATCACTACCAAAAAAGGAAAAAGAGGAAAACCTACTTATTCTTTTTCAACTCAATATGGGACTTCGCAGAGTATAAACAAGATCAAATATCTGAATGGTGAGCAGTATGCCCAACTGTACTTTGATTATCAAAACAATACAAAAGCCGGTTCAGGTAAACCCTGGAATGGAGTGGATGTAAACTGGTTTGATGTATTAAACGGAAGTGGTGACTTTTTCAGAACCAACTTTACCACCAGTGGCGGCGGAAAATATTTTACCTACCGCGTCGGACTTGATTATTCTAATAACAATGAATCCAAAATCATGAATTCATTAGAGAAGAAGGGAATTGACGCCAGTATAGCATTTAATTATAAAAAGCTTAATATCAGCCTTTACGCTGCCTACAATAATTTTTACAAAGAACAGCCTAATACCTATTTCAATTTTATTCTGGCTCCCGACAGGGCAATCTATGACAGCGATGGGAATTATGCTTCTACGGGAACTTTCGGAATTCCGAATCCTCTTGCAGCAGCTACCCAGAACAGTATTTATATTAAGAACAATTCACTGATATCGAGTTTAAATGTGAGCTATGAACTTGCAAAAGGCTTTAAAATAAGTTCATTATTTGGTGCTGATCTTTCCAATAAAGAAAATACAGACTGGAAATCCGGACTGAATGAAAGTGGAGCCACTGCAAAAATATATGGTAAAAGCAGATTGAGCGGTACAGATGGCAGGAAGTGGAACTGGAGTACCCATCTGATGTACGAAAAAAACTTTCTGCAAAAACACCACGCTGATATCCTTCTGGGAATGGAGCTTAGACGAAACAGTGATTTCAAAACCAACCATTATGGGACAGATTATGAGAATTATGGCATCTATCAGAATCCCTGGGATGGAAAAACCTATACGTACCGTACTTTAACAGTAAATAACAGTGGGAGGAGCTTCTTTTCTCAGCTGAACTATGATTATCATAAAAAATACTTTCTTTCCGCAACTGTAAGAAGGGATGAAAGCTCTGCTTTCGGAAAAGACATCAATGCCTCAATGAATGGCGGTATCGGGACTTCGTGGCTGATTTCAAAAGAAAACTTTCTTAAAGATAATGATGTATTAAACTTTTTAAGACTTCGTGCTTCGTGGGGAATGACAGGGAATTCCAGGATAGGAAGTTACCGGTCATCAGGCCTTTATCTGATCTCGCAGAACAGCTTTCTGGACGGAATTGATATTGCCAATCCGGACAGTTCATCTCCTCCCAATAAAAAACTTTCATGGGAAAAAAATGAAAAACTGAACCTTGGCCTTGATGTTAGCCTTTTTAAAAAAATAGACGTTACGGTGGAAGTATTCAAAAATAATATTTCTAATATGATTGTTTCCAGCAGTGTTCCTGTAGAAACAGGATATTCGTCAGCAGAAATCAACGGTGCAGATATGTACAACAAAGGGATTGAAATTTCGCTTCGCGGAAACTGGTTTTCAAAAAAAGATTTTATGTGGAATACCTCAATCAACATTTCTAAAGTGAAAAATGAAGTGACCTATTTACAGGGACTTGATGATGCGTATTCCACCACCGCGCTTGCAAGAGCACGAAAAATTGGAGCTCCTACCTCCGCCATCTGGGGGTATGAATGGCTGGGCGTAAACGCAGCCAACGGTCAGGATATTTTTTTGGTTGATGGAGTTCCTACGGATGCCAATCTGTTTACATCAAGCCCTGATAAGTATAAAATTATCGGAGATACACAGCCTGATTTTATTGGAGGAATGAATAATATGATCCGTTACAAAAACTTAAGTCTGTCGTTCCTTATCAATTTTGAATGGGGTGGGGATGTTCTGGTAGCACCTGAACTGATTGATAAATACAGCATTCTTTTTAACAGAAATATGAGTGTTAATGCGCTAGATTACTGGACGGGTCCTAATGATACTTCAGCAGCCAATCATGTGGCGAAAAATGTAAAATCGGTTCCCAACAGTACCAAATATGTATACGATAATACACATATAAAACTTCAGAACGTAAATATAAACTACAGGCTGCCTGTTCATAAAATCAAAAAAAGCTTTATTAAAAGTGCCAGTATTTTTGTAGACTGTACCAATGTCTTGTATTGGTATAAAGAGAAGTCCCCGGCAGGGAAAAACGGGATCAGAGAGTTTGCCTATCTGTACCCTGAAATGAGAACATTGAGCTTCGGATTTAAGGCTAATTTTTAAAAGGTAATCTATGAAAAAAATAATCTTATCAATACTATTAATTTCAGCGGTATCATGCCGTGATTTTCTTGTAAATGAACCGGTAGAATCGATCTCCATCAATACCCAGCTGTCTACTAAAAAAGGAATGCTGGAAGCTTTGAATGCAGTCTATTACAGACTCAGTACAACGTATTTTTCTGAAGCAGTATTTTCCTATGGAGACCTTTTGTCGGGAAATTTGAAATTTTCACCAAAAAGTACCGGTGCAGTAGGAATTCCTACGAATGTTGATGACATCTATAATTTTGATGATATTTCTACCAGCAGTAATCTGGCTAACTTTTATTCCGAAAGCTATCAGATCATCAATAATATTAATCTTATATTGGATTATGCAGGGAATCTTCCTGACGCAACTCCTGAAGAGATCAGTGAAATTAAAGCTGAGACCCTTGCATTAAGGGCTTTTGTGCATTTTCAACTGTATAAATATTACGGACAAAATTATACCTATACTTCGGATGCCTCTCATTTGGGAATTGCTTATAATACCGCGCCATTGAAAGTAGGAGTAGACTATCCGGGCAGAAAAACAGTTGCAGAAACCTTTACTCTTCTTGAAAATGATATTTCAGAAGCGCTATCGTTAATTCAGCAGCAGCACGCGATTCCGACAGGATTGGATAAGAATTATATACGTCCGGCTGCCATAAAAACCATTGCTGCAGAAATAGCACTATGGAAAAACGATTGGCAGAAAGCCTATGAATACAGCAATGATGTGATCAGTAATTCAGGGATCAGCCTTACACCGAAGTCTGAATTGGTTTCAAACTGGGCCTTTTCGGAATCCATCTGGGAGCTTCCGAAGGATTACAACAATGACTTCCCGGCATCCAGACTTTATAGCCTTACTAATACATCGACTCCGCTGTATGTGGCTTCTGATGATCTTTATAACCTGTATGCTTCAAATGATCTTAGAAAAAATCTTTTTGACGCTAAAAATATCAAAACAACAGGCATTACTACTGCGCCGACGTATTATTTTACGAAGAAATACAAGGGAAATGTAAATAGCCTGATCTACAGACTTAGCCTGCTGTATTTTATTCGGGCTGAGGCAGCTTTTAAAACAGGAAATACCAATCAGGCTCTGTTGGATATCAATACTATAAGAAACAGGGCAGGGCTTTCTTCTTTAACTTCTGTTTCTACGGATCTCATTCTGGAAGAGAAAAGAAGAGAATTTCCCTTTGAAAATGAATACTTTTTTGATCTCATGAGAAACCATAAAAATATCGTGAGAATAAATGGTTGTATTTCCTCCAATTGCAGTCCTTCTTATCCTAACGTTAAGTTTGTAGCACCTGTACCACAGAATGCCGTTAATCTGAACAGTAATATAAAGCAAAACCCGGGATATTAAGCCGATTACCTTTTAATAGATTTTTATAGTATTTAGAATTAAAATAATTTCAACACAGCATAATAGAGTTTCAGAATTCTTATTTTTGCTAAAATTCGATGGAAAATGAAGAATGTATTAAGCTGGTTTTTGGTTTTATTAATAATGGTTTTCTTTCTCAATAACTGTTTCAGCAGTAAAGTTCAGAAAGATATCAGCCAGAAAGCTTCTTTTATTGCTAATTTAAGAAAATTATATGCTTCAGGAGATGCTTCCAAATGGCCTAAACCATTAATAGATCCCGAAGCGAAACCTTATTTCATGGAAATCGGACATTTGCCGGAGGTTCAGTTTCCGCAGGATAATCCGTATTCCAGTGAGAAAGCTTTTTTGGGAAAAACTCTTTTCTATGATCCCCGTCTTTCAGGTTCCAATCAGATTGCCTGTGCCTCATGCCATGATCCTGAACTGGGCTGGACGGATAACAGAACTTTGTCTTATGGACATGACAGACAGTTGGGGACAAGAAATTCTATGACTATTCTTAATGTTGCCCATGCCACTTCCTTGTTTTGGGACGGGCGTGCCGGATCGCTTGAAGAACAGTCTCATATGCCAATTCAGGATCTTAAAGAGATGAATGGCCATATTGAAATAGCAGCGGGAAAAATTGCCAAAATCAAAGGATATGAAAGTTTATTTGAAAAAGCCTTTGGCAGTAAAACCGTTACCAAAGAAAAGATTGCTCAGGCTATTGCTACTTTTGAAAGAACCATTAAAAGTCCGCCGAGTAAATTTGATCAGTTTATTGATGGCAAAATAGATGTGTACTCTGATAATGAAGTAATGGGGCTTCATATCTTCCGGACTAAAGCAAACTGTATCAGCTGCCATAATTCCGGATATTTTTCCAATAACCGTTTTGAGAATATAGGGACTTCTCTGTTAGGCTCAAAACAGGAGGACCTGGGAAGATATCTTGTTACGAAAAAGCCTGAAGACGCAGGGAAATTCCGTGTTCCTAGTTTAAGAGAAATTACAAGAACAGGTCCATGGATGCATAATGGGGCTTTTATGCCACTGGCTGATGTGATTCAGTTTTATAATAAAGGAAATCCTGAACCTCCTAAAAAACGTTCGACGGTATATGAAGGGGTTACCCTGGACTCTCATAAATCTGAGATACTAAGACTGTTGGAACTTACTGATTTAGAAATGCTTCAATTAGAAGCTTTTCTCGGCACTTTATCTACCAGAACTCAAAGAATTAATCCGCCGCCAATGCCAAAATAAGGCGTTTGAAGAATATTTCGTAATTATTGAAACGTTTTCGGGAACATTTTTAATGATATCATCGTATCAATTTCAATTACAGAAAATCATCAAAGCAGGCCATATACCTGTATAAAATATCTCATCGGAAATCATATCCGATGAGATTAAGGGTTGGGTATTGTATGGTATTACGTTCAGATTCAGATCAACTTTATCTTTGAATTCTTCAAGAAAAAAGATTTAGCTGCTCATCAAAAACCTGAACTTGTTGATATTTTTAAGGGCAATACCGGTTCCACGGACAACTGCTCTTAACGGGTCTTCCGCTACACATACCGGTAATCCGGTTTTTCTATGTATTCTATCAGCTAAACCGTTAAGCAATGCGCCGCCACCTGCAAGATAAATCCCAGTTTTATAAATATCTGCAGCAAGCTCCGGTGGAGTAAGGGAAAGAGTTTCCAAAACAGCATCCTCAATTCTCATGATAGACTTATCCAGTGCTTTGAAGATTTCCTTATAATTTACCATGATTTCTTTTGGCTTACCCGTGATCAGGTCTCTTCCCTGTACAGGAATGTCTTCTAAAGGATAATCCAGTTCTTCCAGTGCAGAACCGATCTCTATTTTTATTCTTTCAGCAGTTCTTTCTCCAACATAGAGATTATAGTTCGATCTTAGAAAGTAAGCAATATCGTTGGTAAATACATCTCCTGCAATTTTCAGAGATTTATCACAAACAATTCCTCCAAGTGCTATTACTGCAATTTCAGTTGTTCCGCCTCCTATATCAATAATCATATTTCCTTCAGGATTCTGCACGTCAATTCCAGCTCCAATTGCCGCAGCCATTGGCTCGTAGATCAGTTTTACCTCCTTGGCATTTACCTTCAATGCCGAATCTTTCACGGCTCTTTTTTCAACTTCGGTAATCCCGGAAGGAATACAAATTACAATTCTGAGTGTAGGCTGTATAAATCGGCCTCTGATACCCGGAATTTGTTTAATGAATTCCTTAATCATATGCTCAGAAGCATGAAAATCTGCAATTACTCCATCTTTTAACGGACGTATGGTTTTAATATTTTCGTGGGTTTTCCCCTGCATAAGTTTGGCTTGCTCGCCAACTGCAATGGGCTTTCCGGTGGATCGGTCAATAGCGACTATAGAAGGTTGATCGATAACGATCTTATTATTATGTATAATTAGTGTATTAGCGGTTCCAAGATCCATTGCGATCTCTTGGGTAAACATATCAAATAACCCCATCTTTTTCATTCTTTTATTAGATTACAAAAGTATGGTTTTATGTATTGATATAAGTGCTGAAATATCTGTCCACAGAAGTTAAAGTTGTGTTAATTATCCTTATGAAATAATCCTTCCTTTTGTGACGATTTCAATTTTTTCAATTATTAAATTGTATATAAATATATTCATAAACTTCTCTACTTTTAGCCCAACAGCCCGAAAAAAAACATTGTTCGTTAGAAAAGTATACATGCTATTCTAAAATAAAAATTGAGATCATCCTTATCAATTATTCTTTCAAAATATGAAGTTATGATTATCTTTTTATGAAATTATTGTGAAAAATCATAAATTGCATATATAACTAATTTAACGATCAAATTTTCTACAATGGACATAAAGATTAACAAGGATAGTTTAATTCTAAAAAAGTCAACTATAAAAAATCTTCCTGATTTTGTAGTAATAACTGGGGAAAATGGTTCAGGAAAAACTCAACTTTTAAATGCTATTTCCAATTCTAGTGCATTTATACCAGGTTATAGTATAGTACATAAAGATCTAGATTTAAATGCAGAAATATCTCATAATGGTGAATTAATAACAAGAATAAACTATATTCCATTACATGGCCATTATTTTGATTTTGGGCAAGGTTTTAATCTAGAAACATTAAAAAATAATTGGGGGACCTTACCGATGAAATATTTTAGTTTTCTAAACCTAAAACATTCAGGAAATATATTGATATCTAAAGAAATGTTATTAGAACAATTTAAAAAAGACACTGGATTTACAGATTCGACTAATCAAAATATAATTCAAGATTCTGATATTAATCTTTTAAATAAAATATATGACGGAAAGCTTAATAAAGATGAACATACAACAATTCAAGAATGTATTATAAATGTTCCTATTCAAACAAATAATCTATTTTCCGCAAATTTAACTTTATTATATTTACAATATTATTGTAGATTGGAATTAGGTTTAACTGTAAGTGAGTCACCTTGGCAAGTTTTCAATGAAATTTTAGAAGAAGCAAAGTTTAAATATAGAATACAGGAGCCAGATTATCAGCCTAACAACTATGATGTAAGTATTAAATTAGAAGATTTATATAATGGAAACTTAATTGATATTCATTCTCTCTCTTCTGGTGAAAGAACAATTTTATCTCTTATTTTAGCTTTGTACAATTCAAATAATATTGAATTTCCTGAATTAATTCTGTTTGATGAACCCGATTCTAGCTTACATCCATCAATGTCAAAACAAATGCTTGATGTATTACAAAATATATTTGTTGCAAAAAAAAACTGTAGAGTAATAATAACAACTCACTCTCCAACAACAGTAGCTTTGGCTCCAGATTTATCGATCTATAGAATGGATAGAAATAGTGGAACATTAGTCAAAGAGTCTAAAGCTAATGGCATAAAAAGTTTAACAAGTGGACTTGAAAATATTTCTATTTATTTTGAGAATAGAAAACAAATATTTGTTGAATCTTTAATAGATAAACAATTCTATGAATTATCCTATAATAATCTAAAACGGAAAGGTATACTAAGTAAGAATATTTTTTTAGAATTTATTACTACTTGTGATAGAAATGAAAAAGGAGATACAAATGGAGGGTGTACATTTGTCAAAACATTTGTTAATGATTTAAGAAAAAGCGGCAATAATACAATTTTAGGATTAATTGATTTTGATAATAAAAATAATTCTAGTGATAATATATCAATATTAGGGCAAAGTAGGAGGTATAGTATTGAGAATTACATATTAGATCCCATTTTTTTGTTATTGTTTATTATTCTAAAAGAAGAAAAGGAAAAACTGAGGTTGGAATTTAATGAAGATGAATATATTATTGATTTTGGAAATTTTACCCAAGATAAAATTCAGTATCACATAGATCAACTCGTGTTTAATTTTAATTTATTTAAGGACGACCAAAGAGTAAGCTATGTAAATGTGAAAAATGAGGAATATAATATTCCTGAAAGTTGGTTAATCCTAAAAGGACACGATTTGGAAAATGAGATTTTAAATAAGATACTGTTTTTGAGAAAATATAAATCAGATGGGTTGTGTAATTCAATATTGGAAGTTGTTAAAATGTTTACAGATTATTTACCTGTGGATATAGTTGAAACATATTTAGAATTGGAAAAGAAAAATTAATTGATACTATTTCAAAAACCATAATTCAAAAGAGCTTCCTTCTTCCGGTGCCTTATAGTTGAGATATCCGCCATGTGCCTGCATAATACTTTTGGTCAGTGTGAGCCCAATTCCGGAACCACCGGCTCTTGTGGTAAAAAAAGGAAGGAATATTTTGTCCTTAATTTCGGGTTTAATACCGATGCCGTTATCCGTAATGCTTACCACAATCCTGTTATTGTGAGATCTTACACTGGTTTTGATAACCTTGTGTTTCTTTTCGGAAACGGCAAAGATGGCATTCAGATAAAGATTAATTAGACTGCGTTCTATCATTTTTTCGTCCGCAGAAACCCTGAAATCTTCAACATCCATTATCATCTGAATATGTTGTTGTGTAAGCGTAGATTTTAAAATACTGGCAGCAGAAGCTATAACATTTTTAAGCGATACAGGAGCCAAAACAGGTTTGGGAAGTTCGGCTACCTGGCGGTAATCATCTACAAAATTCAACAGCTGTTTGGATTTGGAATTAATGATCATCAGGCTGTCTTTCATCTCCTGCTGATCCTCTTTATCGATGGTTTCCTGATTGCTGATGTACTCCAGGTTCTGAATCAGGCTGTTAACCGGGGTTAGTGTGTTCAGAAGTTCATGCGAAATCACTTTCATCAGATTATTCCAGGCCATTTTTTCTTTCTGTTCGATAATTTTCTGGACTGATTCCAGGGTGATGATATAAAAATGATGCTGCGTGTTTTTTAACTGTTTCGTCCTTAATGAAAAAGACTGTTTGGAATTTCCATGAATAGAAATATCAAAAAAATCCTGAGAACTCATATAGCCTGTATCTTCAATAATCTTATAAAAATCAGGAACTTTTGAGGCATACAGCTCCCAGCTGTTGTACTTCGGGACCTGTAAAATTTCAAGAAATGCCCCATTCACATAAAAAACATCCCATTTTTCATGCTGCGCGGAAAGAATCATCAGCCCCGTTTCCATATGATCGAGAATGCTTTCATACAGAAGCTTGTAGGAAGATTGGGAAAGCTGTTCTTCCTTACTCTGGTAATATAAACGGATACTGTTGTCAACAAGATGATTCCCTTCCTCCGTTGGAAATAACGAAAAATCTTTTCTCCTGATGGAAAGGATGATTTTTTCTGCTTTGGAAACCTGTGAAGTCAGTGAATAATAAATCCTGGTTACAAAAAACACCATAAGCCCAACAAAAAGCAAAGTATTAAACCATTTTCCTTCTGAAAAGAAATGATATGCCACAATAGCACTGGTGATGGCAAGAAGATTGTAAATCCCCCATAAATACACATTTTTATTCATAAATTTCTATATGTTTTTTTAATGTAACAATGTAACAATGTAACAATGTAACAATGTAACAATGTAACAATACTTCCCTTAACCAACAATCTGACATCTAAAATCTCGAATCTTTACTCTTTATTCTTTATTCTTTATTCTTTTCTCCTTACAACCCAAACTTCTCCATTCTCCTGTACAGCGCAGCCCGCGAAAGTCCCAAGTCTTCTGCTGCTGAAGAAATATTTCCCATATGTTTTTTTAATGCTTTTTTAATTAGGATTTCTTCCATTTCCTCGATGTTAAGATTGACGATCGTATTCTCAAACTCTTCAGGTTGCGGCATAAGCAGCTGAAGATGCTTATCATTAGACAGAATGACACTCCTTTCGAGGCAGTGATCCAGTTCGCGGATATTTCCAGGCCAAGGATAATTTTTCAAGGTCAACAGTAAATCATCTGTGAGTTCAAGATTCGGCTTATGGTATTTCTGCTTGTAACGATCAAGAAAATAATGGGCTAATAAACCAATATCCTCAGGTCTTTCCCTTAAAGCCGGAATCTGAATCTCCACCGTATTGATCCTGTAATAAAGATCCTGCCGGAAACGATTTTCAGCAACTGCTTTTTTAAGGTTTTCATTTGTAGCAAAAATAAAGCGAACATCTAGTAAACGCTCTTTCGATTCTCCTAACCGCGATAATTTTCTGTTCTGGATTAAACTTAAAAGTTTTGTCTGCAGCTGAATTGGCAGGTTTCCTATTTCATCGAGAAATACCGTTCCGTTTTGGGCGTTTTCAATTTTTCCGGCGTAATCCTGATGGGCATCCGTAAAAGCTCCTTTTTTATATCCAAACAGTTCAGATTCAAAAAGTCCTTCGGAAATACTGCCTAAATCAATATGAACAAAAGGCTGGTTTTTCCTTTCCGACTGTTCATGAATCGATTCTGCCATTACATATTTTCCGGTTCCATTCTCTCCCAACAGTAAAACATTAGCTTCTGTAGGAGCTACCTTTCTGAGCTGCTCAAGCACTTCCTTCATTTTTGAAGAATACGTGTCCAGCTGGTATTGATTACTTTTTTGGCTCACATTCACCCATTGGCTGAGTTTTCTGTTTTTTCTTGAAATATCTACAGCGAGGTTTACCGAAGCATAGAGTTTTTCGTTGTTCCAGGGCTTTAAAATAAAATCTGAGGCACCATTTTTTAACGCTTCTACAGCCAGTTCTACTTCACCATAAGCTGTCATCAGGATAATAGGAAGGTTGGGATCCAGGGTTTTAATCTCGTTCATCCAGTAAAGACCATCCTGTCCGTTTTCAAAACCTTTTCTGAAATTCATATCCAGAACAACGGCGTCCACCTGGTTTTCGGTCATGAATTTCAGAATCTGGGCAGGCTTGCTGAGGCAGCTCACTTCTGAAAAAAACTTTTTAAGCCAGACTCTGGCAGAGAATAGAATGTCTTCTTCGTCATCCACAATCAGAATGTGAGCTTCTTTTTTACGCATGTTTTGTATTGACTGTATTAAAACTAATTCTTTTTTACTTAAAGTGTTCACTTTCGGACAAAAAGTGTCCGATAATGAACAGTAGGCTTTCTGTTGCTTACCTCAGTATTGCAGATTGTCAGAGACTTAGGGGATTATAATTTTCTGGCACTTACCTTGTGTAATTCACTGTAACAAAATGAGTTATCTCCAATATGGATACGAAAATAGTAAAAAAGAAATCGAAATTAAAATTTGTTTTAATCGGATTGGCAGTAATGGTTATTGTACCTGCTTGCAGCCTGTATTTTATAAGACAGAAAAAAACGTACAATGTTTCCGAAGAAGATATCCGGACGGATGAGGTAACTCAAGGGAAATTTGAAGATATGCTTATGGTTACAGCACAGACACAATCTCTTAATTCTTCACTGGTAAATGTACTGGAAGGGGGAGTCGTGAAGGAAATTTTTGCCGAGGATGGAGTGATGCTCACGAAAGGGCAGCCTATTGCACGGGTCTACAACCCCAATACCGAGTTTAATTATATGAACCAGGAAACCGGGATTATGCAGCAAATCAGCCAAATGAGGAATACGCTTCTTGAAATGAAGAATCAGGAATTTACTCAGGATAAGGAATTGCTGCAAGCCCAGAATGATTATAATACAGCACTGCAGAACTTTAATCTTCAGAAACGTCTGTACGATGCCGAGATCGGTAAAAAAACAGATTATGACATCAGTATGCAGAATCTTAAGTACCAGAAACAAAGGAAATCGATTGTAGAAAAAGGATTTTCAACGGAGAAAAATTCCAGAAACGCCCAGATGTCGGCGGTTAATACATCCATAGAACAGATGGAAAAAAGTCTGCATATTTTACGTTCCAATAAAAATAATTTCCTGATCACGGCACCGGCTTCCGGAAGGCTTTCATCATTCAATATTTCACTCGGAGAGAACCTGACGAGCGGATTGAGCATTGGGAAAATCGACCTGATGGACGGATATAAACTCGTAGCGAAAGTAGATGAGTATTATATCAACAAGCTTCACATCGGGATCAAAGGAACGCTTGATAATAATGGTAAATCTGACGAAGTAATGATTACGAAAATTCTTCCGGAGGTAAAAGACGGGCAGTTTTCAGTAGAACTTACCTTTACCGAAAGAAAGCCGGAAAACCTGAAAATAGGAATGACTTTCGGAGTGAAATTAAAACTTTCAGCCGATACCCAAAGCATAATGATTCCTAAAGGAAGTTTCTCCAAAGACACCAACGGAAAATGGATATTTGTAGTCAGAGGAAATCAGGCTGAAAAAAGAACCATCAGCCTTGGAAGAGAAAATCCACTGTATTATGAAGTAATATCCGGGCTGAAGGCCGGAGAAACCGTAATTACTTCAGATTATTCAGATCTGAAAAAATATGAAATCCTTACCATTAAAAAGTAAAAAGATGAATATTTTAGACCCCGATAATCACCGGCCATAAAAAGCCATCATCAATATCATTAAACATTACCCTTAAATATACACTACAATGATCAATATCCATAATCTTTCAAAAATTTATAAAGCAGAAGATGTACAGACCCATGCCTTAAACGAAGTGAATCTCAACATTACAGAAGGTGAATTCCTTGCAATAATGGGACCTTCCGGCTGCGGGAAATCTACTTTTCTAAATATTCTCGGACTTCTCGATTCGGCTTCTGCAGGTTCCTATCAATTTGAAGGATCCGAGATGATAGGACTGAGTGAAAGAAAAAAATCCGACGTCCGTAAAAAAAATATAGGTTTTATTTTCCAGAATTTTAACCTGATTGATGAACTTACGGTATATGAAAACATTGAACTGCCTTTGATTTACAACGGCATTTCTTCCTCAGAAAGAAAAAGAAAAGTGGAAGAAATCATGGAGAAAATAAATATTGGCCACCGTGCCAAGCATTATCCACAGCAGCTTTCAGGAGGACAACAGCAACGGGCAGCCGTAGCGAGAGCTTTGGTAACGAAACCCAGATTAATTCTTGCTGATGAGCCTACCGGAAATCTTGACAGCTCCAACGGAAATGAAGTAATGAACCTTCTTGCAGAGCTTCATAGGGAAGGATCTACTATTGTTATGGTAACCCACTCTTCATACGATGCTGGATTTGCGTCCAGGATTATCAATATGAAAGACGGCGAAATTTTTAACGACGAACATGCTTCCCAGAGAAAAGATGTCTTTGCAAAAGCGGATGCTAGAGAATTCGAATAAATTAAAAAGGAATTAAAGTCAAATATCACTCATTACAACACTACAAGTATGCTCAAAAACTGGCTCAAAATTGCTTTGATCAATTATAAAAAGAACGCGCTGTCCACGCTCATCAACCTCTTTGGACTTACGATAGGACTCACCGGATTTATGCTGATTCTGATGCATTGGAATGACGAGGAATCCTATGAAAAATGGAATCCCAAAAAGGATCAGATCTATAACTATGAGGCTTATTATAAAAAAGATAAAACTTATGGAGGCGGGATATCCTATCCAATAGCATTTAATGCCTTAAAAAGAATTCCAGAAATGGAAGATTATCTTCTTTTCAATAATCTGGGGGGCGGATATAAGATGGCTACAAAATTTACCACTGCTTTTCAACAGGATGGTATGAGCGTATCGGAAAGCTTTTTCAATTTTTTCCCTTTTACTATTATTTCAGGGTCAGCAAAAGATGCTCTGAAAACAGAAACTTCCATTGCTGTTTCTAAACAGACCGCAAAAAAATTATTTGGAACAACCGATGCCGCCGGAAAATCGATAAAATTTGACAATAAAAATTATATTGTGACCGCTGTGTATGAACTTCCGGAAGGAAACAGCCAGATTAAGCCGGAATTCATTATCTCACTTGCCGAACAGTTGAAAGATCCCAATGATCAATGGGGAACTTATAACTTCGGAGCTTTCTTTATGCTTAAAAAAAGAGTTGATCCTGTGGTCTTTCAAAAGAAATTTAAAAGAGACATCTTACAGTTAAAAGCAGAGCTCGGAGCTAAAGGATCAGGAATGACAGCACAGCAATATATGGATTTATATGGTCCTGATGATCTATTATTGACTCCATTAGACGATCTTAAACTTCATGCAAAAGCATCTTGGTTTGGAACCGGAGATTTCAAAATTATCATGATCTTATTTACATTATCTGTTTTAATTGTCATTCTTTCTGCGATCAATTTTATCAATTTAAAAACAGCAGAAGCATCGCAAAGAGCTAAAGAAGTTGGGGTAAGAAAAGCCATTGGAGGAACAAAATTTTCGTTGATGATGCAGTTCTTTCTGGAAACATTTATGATTTGCCTGCTGTCCTACATGCTGGCACTGGCATTGACTGAACTTTTGCTTCCTTCTTTCAATAAGTTTTTTAATAAAGAAATACGATTAAGTGACTGGCATATTTTCACCTATTCATTTTTGATGATGGTAATAGTCACCTTATTATCCGGATTGATTCCAGCTTTTTATCTTTCGAGCTTTAAAGCGATTGAAACACTGAAAGGAAATTTCTCAAGAAGCAGACATGGCGTATGGCTGAGAAACGGAATCCTTACACTACAGCTTGTTATTTCTTCATTCTTCATTATCGGAGGACTGATTGTTCACAGCCAGGTAAAGTACATGATGAATAAAGATCTGGGATTCGACGGAAAGCAGATTATGATGATTACATTTAATGAAAATGATCCCAAACCATGGCTGAAATACGAAAGGCTGAAAACCGAGCTTTCAAAGATTGAGGGGGTAGAAGCCGTTTCTTTCGGGGAAGCGGTTGCTGGAAGCAACAGGTCGAGCGATTCAAATATGGATTATCAGCAACAGAGTATTAATGCTAAACATGGCTCAATGGATTATAATTATCTTCAGTTTATGGGCGTGAAATTAATAAAAGGACGTTGGCTTGATCCTGCGCTTGCCTCTGATACCATCAATAGTGCTATTGTAAATGAAGCCTTTGTTAAAAAATTTGGCTGGACAAATGAACAGGCATTTCAAAATAATTTTCAACCGGGATTTGACACCAAAAAATATAAAATAGTGGGTATTGTTAAGGATTTTAATCTTAAAAGCTTACAATACAAGGTCGATCCCGTAATATTTTTTCATTACAAAGAAACAGACTGGAAAAGATTCTATGTGTACAATATTCAGGTGAAAATAAAACCCAATGATATTGATGGAACCGTAAACAGGATTAAAAAATTCTGGGGAACCACAGCAGAGCCGGGCTATCCTTTTATGTATTATTTCATCAACCAGAAGTTTGCCAAAACTTTTGAAGAGTACCAAAAACAGCAGACCTTATTTACTATTCTGAATGCCATGGTGCTTATGGTAGCTTTACTGGGACTTTTTGCTCTTTCTTCCTTAATGATCGAGCAGAAACTGAAAGATGTAGCCATCAGGAAAACATTGGGAGCTTCGGATCGGACGCTGATATTAGGACTTACGCGCCAGTTTATATGGATTACGGTGATTGCGGTATTCATCAGTATTCCAATCTGTTATTACCTGATGAATGAGTGGCTGAAAGATTTTGCCTATAGAATTGATATGCCGGTCTGGCCGTTTATTGTCAGTTTCTGTGTGCTGCTTGTGCTGACGTTTGCAGTGGTAAGCATTAAAGCCTATAAAGCGACCAAAGTGAATCTTGTCACCTATCTGAAATATGAATAACCGGATTCATCATCCTATTACTTTTACTATGTATTCAAACTAGAACATACTCATGAAAAATTTCATTTTCATATTTTTTGTTGGCCTGTTTCCGGCCCAGCAAACATGGAACCTGCAACAATGTCTCGACTATGCCGCAACCCATCACCCGTTGATCAGGCAGGCTGCGATTACCGTTACAAAGAACGAAAGGCTGATAGTAGCCTCAAAAGGAATGTTACTTCCTTCCGTAGAAGCAGGAGTCAATCACACGAACAGCTTTGGCTCCTCCATTAACCAGTCGAGCAATCAAAGAGAAACGTTGAATACGCAATATGATCAGTTTTATGCAAGAGCTGACTGGGAACTTTTCAACTGGAAAAATTTCCTGAATATTTCACTGTCTAAACTTAACAGAGAAACCAGTACCTACAAACTCAAACAGGCGCAGAATGAAGTGAAATTGAACGTAATTCAAATGTTTTTTACTTATCAGAACAGCAGAAGCTGGCTGAATGTATTGGAAACTCAGATCTCAGGCATTGAAGAACAGATCAGACGTACCGAAAAAGAAGTGGAAATCGGCAACCGTCCCAAAAGTGATGTGTTTGACATCAAAGCGAATCTTGGAACGTTGCAGGAACAGTGGGTATCCGCAAAAAATCAGCGTGACCTGTCAAAAATTAATCTTCTGAATGCTTTGGCCGTTACCCAGGATTCTCTGGACTTTGTAATGGCTGACGCAGAAGTGCTTTCCGAAAATAAATTTCAGGATCCTGATTTTACCCGAAAACTGCTGGAAAAAAATCCTGCCTACCAGTCGGTGATAGCAGAGATCAATGCCCAGAAAAAAAGAGAAGATATTGCAAGAACAGGATATCTTCCAACCTTAAACGGTACTTACAGCTGGTCAAGTTTTTATAATAAAGTGCTGGGACAAAATGAGGTTCCTGCGGTCAGTTTCTCGGATCAGTTTACCCAAAACAAAAACCAGTCACTTTCTTTTGGGCTCAGCATTCCTGTTTTCAATAAATTACAGGTGAAAACCAATAGTGAAATAGCAAAACTGAATACTATTTATTCGGGATATGATAAAGAATTGATTGTCAATACGCTTACTCAGACTATCAATGCCATTAAAGCTCAATTTTTAAATGCTCAGGAAAAATACACTTTGCTGGATGCCAATTTCGAAAATCAAAAATTGTCATTTCAGAAATCAGAAGAAAAATATAAAGAAGGACTGATGGATGCCTACACCTTTTTTGTGGTTCGGAACGGCTGGCTTCAGGCCAATTATAATCTTATCAGCAGTAAAAATGAGGTGATCCAGCAGACAGAACTGTTAAAAGTGCTGGAATCGGACCAATAGAGCTGATGTATACTCCGGTTTAAAAAAAATTAAAATCACATTCATTTCAATAGAAACAGGCTATTCCCGATTGTTAGGAATAGCCTGTTATTTTATATAAGATGTAAGTGTATAACTTATTGAATAACAAAGTTTTTCTTGCTCGTTGTATGGGCGGAAAAATAACCTAAAGCCCCATTGCTTACGTTACTTGGAGGATTGGACGGAGTAACACTGCCGCCATTATCTCCGGTAATCTGGAGAAGAGCGCTGTAAAAGGTGAAAATATTGTTGTCAATACACTGCATTTCAACGTGGATGGTATCTCCAGGGACTACTTTAACATCATCTGGATCGTCGCCATCATCATTAGGAAGGATAAGCGGGCGCTGATTGACTAATCCGTTATTTACGTTATCTGAAAATACTTCAAAGGTCTTTTTAGAGTTATTATTAACTGTAAAATTAAAGAGATAACGGTTGCCTAATGCTGCAGGATCTGTAAAAACAGGCAGCAGGGTGTAGGTTGTTACCCCACCGAATACAAAAGAATCCTGGGTAAGCCCATCGAAACTCACCGCAGCAGGCATTGTACTTTGTGCTGTATATTGCTGGCCTTCTGCCTGAACTTTCAGGGTATAGGTTCTCCCGCTAACGGCTGTAAACGCTGAAGTTTTGTATCTTCCGTCACCTACATACTGCAAAGTTTCAGTTTGCCCGGTGTTATCACTTATAATGACCTGTGCCCCCGTTACCGCCGGATATTGGTTATTTTGGGTGAACGCTACCGATTTTGTTATTTTCACATAATATGGTCCCGGCTGATCGGTGATATTTCCTTCAATAACGATGGTTCCGCTTTTGTCGGCAAGATCCAGGTCGATTTCTTTTTCACAAGACGTTAATAAAAACAGCGATAGTATGATAAAAAAAGTATTCTTCATGATTTAAAATTTGAAATTGTAAGTGATGTTAGGTACCCAACGGAATAATGACGTCTGCATAGCACGGGTAGTTCCCGGGTTATTAGGATTGTCTTCAAAAGTGATCGTATAGGCATTTTCACGTCCATACAGATTATAAATCCCGAATGACCAAGATCCACGGAAACGTTTGGTGGTTTCAGGCTCATACGTAGCACTCAGATCCATTCTGTGGTAAGCAGGCATCCTGTCCGCATTACGGCTGCTGTACTGGAAGATCGTTTGTCCGTTCAGCTCATACTTCCCGGTAGGAAATGTAACGGCATTTCCTGTGCTGTAAAGGAATAATCCTGAAACAGACCATTTTTTATTCAGTTCATACGTTGCAACGATCGAAAGATCATGGGTTTTATCCATTCTTGCATCATACCATTCATTATCATTGATGCCATTGATTTTTCTTTCCGTTTTAGATAGCGTATAAGAGATCCAGCCCGTCAGTTTCCCTGATTTCTTTTTGGCGATCAGTTCAAGGCCATAGGCTCTTCCTTTCCCAAACAGTAATTCACTTTCTACATCTGCTGCCGTATCAAAGGTGATTTGAGCACCATTTTTAAAGTCGATCTGGTTTTGCATGGATTTGTAATAAATCTCGGCATTAATCTCATAATTGTTGTGATTAAAGTTTCGGCTGTATCCCAAACTTACCTGGTCTGCAATTTCCGGTTTTACCGTATAACTGCTTCCAATCCACTGGTCGGTAGGATTTCCGCTGCTGCTGTTGCTTAGGAGGTGAAGATTTTGGGTGTTACGGGAATAGCCACCTTTTACACTGCTTACCTCATTGATACGGTAATTGGCGGTAATACGCGGCTCAAGATTAACGTAGGTCTTTCCGAATTTCCCTTTTTCCAAATACTCGCTTCCTGTAAGTGTTCCGTTTTCATACGTATTGAATGTGTCACCACCCAGCACACTGAAAGTAGAAAGCCTTAATCCGTAATTAACGGTAAGTTTATCCGAAGCTTTAAAATCGTCATTCATATACACTGCATTTTCCCATGAATATCTTGGATTTCTTGGAAAACTGCTTACGCTGGTACCGGAAGCACTGCTTGGTGTCAGGGTATGGTAAATAGACTGGAAACCAAAACGAACGGAATGCTTATTTCCTGCAAACCATGTAAAATCCTGTTTAAGATTCCAGTCTTCAATCTGAGAGTCTAAGCCAAAGGTATTGTCATTGCTTTCTAAGCTGATCTTATAATTGTAATTGCTGTAGATTAATGAAGTATTGGAGAACAATTTGCTGTTGATAATACTGTTCCACCTCAACGTTGCGGTAGTATTTCCCCAGTCTGTTGAGAATGTTTTACCTATACCCAGCACATCTCTTCCAAAATATCCGGACAGGTAAAGGCGGTTATTATCATTGATCTGATAATTGGCTTTCAGGTTAAGATCATAAAAATACAATTTACTGTCTTTAAAATCATCCGTTGATTTCAGAAACAAATCGGCGTAAGTTCTTCTTCCTGATACAATGAATGATGATTTCTCTTTTTGAATAGGCCCTTCTACGCTCAGCCTGCTGCTGATAAGTCCGATACCTCCGTTGACGTTGTAATCCTGGTTATTTCCGTCCTTCATTTTTACATCCATCACCGAAGAAAGACGGCCACCATATTGTGCCGGGCTGTTTCCTTTGATGATACTCGCATCTTTTAATGCATCACTGTTGAATGTACTGAAAAATCCTAATAAGTGAGATGCATTGTAAACGGGTGCCTCATCTAATAATATTAAATTCTGATCCGTGGCGCCACCTCTTACACTGAATCCACTGCTTCCTTCACCGTTGCTTTTAATACCCGGCAACAGCTGTATCGTCTTCATAACATCCTTTTCCCCAAACAGGACAGGCAGTTTTTCTATATTTTTGATGCTTAACGTTTCCGTACCCATTTGGGCGGACGTTAAATTCTTATCTTTTTTAATCCCTGAAATAACGACTTCATCAATCTTTCCAACGCTCTGCTCTTCCTGGTTTAATGGCAGATCCAGTTTAATATTCTGATCCACCTTTACCTGCTGTTCAAAATCCCTGTAACCCGGATACGAAATGATCATCGTATAATTGCCTTCCGGTAAAGAAAGCGAGTAAAAGCCATATTCGTTGGCAACCACGCTAATCGTTGGATCTTCAGCTACCTTTACAGTTACCCCGATCAGCAGCTCCCCATTTTTTTTGTCTTTAATGGTTCCGCTTACAGAATACTTCTGTTGTGCTATTGCGAACGTGCTGAAACAGAGTGCAGCTGTGGCAGTAGCAATTTTTAAAAAAGATGTTTGCATTCAGTTGATGTTTAAAATAGTATAAATCTAAGAATAATAGGATATGGATTTGGGTGAAAGAAAATAGCCGTTTTGTGGTTTAAAAGATAAAACTTAGGTTGATGGATCTATCAAAAGAGCAGAGAAGGGAATCTATGGTAAATCAAATTAAAATATTTTATGTAGTGTTTAAATTGTTTATACTTAAAGGAAGTAGCGCGAAAATAGGAATTTTAATTTTTAAAATAGAGTGGTATATGTTAATTTTTAAGTTTTTAAGCGGGATTGCACCTTAATTATTGAATAGCACATTTCATTTGATATTTTTCAATATATTGTGAAATAATAAATCATCATTGTTTAATTTTTAAGCAAATGAGTCAACATTCATTTTGATATTTTTACTCATTTCTTAATACCATACTTTAAATAAGTAAGCCAGTATATTTGTTTTTAAAAGATATCGATTACCTTTAATTAAGGATTCTAAGTTTGAATACAAATTGGTCCGGAATTCTACATAAAAACTATGTAAAGCATAAAATATTGCCTGGAAGTTAAAAAATAGTAATAATTTTATCAATTGTGCTGGTATCATTCGGTAATGACGGCACCTGAAATTTTAATTACAACAGAAAATATGGAAAAAGTAACAGGAATTGGGGGTATTTTTTTTAAATGCAAAGATCCAAACAAAATGAAAGAGTGGTATAAGACACATCTAGGGTTAGATACCAACGATTATGGAGCCACTTTTGAGTGGCGGGAAGCATCCGATACAACAAAGGAAGGAGCTACCCAATGGACTCCGTTTGCTGCCGATACAAAATATTTTGAGCCTTCTTCAAAAGATTTTATGATCAATTATAGAGTTGCTGATCTGGAAGGATTGGTGGAAGAGCTCAAAAAAGAAGGCGTAACCATTGTAGACAAAATAGAAACCTATGATTTTGGAAAATTTGTCCACATCCTTGATGCGGAAGGCAACAAAATAGAATTGTGGGAACCGAAATAGTGATCATCAACTTTTTGCTTCAGAAACAGGAAGCATTTTAAAAATAAATTAATGAATAAGAAACATGTTGTCATCGCCGGACTTGGTGGTGTAGGCGGATATTTTGGTTTTAAAATCAACCAAATGAATGAAACCCTGCAACACCATACCATTTCCTTTATTGCAAGAGGAGAAACCTATAAAAAAGTAAAAGAGAAAGGATTAACCTTGCTTTCTCCTGAACATCCCGTAAGCCAGACATATCCTGATGCTGTTGAGCAGCATATCAGTGATATTAAAAACCCTGATTTGGTTCTGATCTGTGTGAAAGAATATGATCTTGAGAATGTCTGCAGACAGTTGTTACAGGTCATCAATAAAGATACAGTATTGCTTCCTATGATGAATGGGGCCGATATTTACGAAAGAATACGAAAAATAATTCCTGATAACGTTATTTTACCAACCTGTATTTATGTAGCTTCCCATATCAAAGAAAAAGGAGTGGTAGAACATAAAGGAAAGGCTGGAAAGATGATCGTAGGACGGGATCCGGAGCATTTTTCGGCAGATGTAAACTGGATTGTAGATGTATTAAGAGACAGTAAAATTGATCTTGATTTTAAGGATAATTCATTAACGGATATCTGGACAAAGTTTATTTTCATATCAAGCTTCGGATTGGTAACGGCAAAGCATAATTCTTCCATAGGCATGGTTTGTACAGACGAATTGCAGAAACAGGAAGCAACGGAAATCATGAAGGAAATACAACAGATTGCTGACCGGAAAAATATTCCTCTTCAAAAAGATATTATTGAAAAGACATTTGAAAAAGCATCAGGATTTCCTCCTGAAACCCCGACATCGCTACAATTGGATGTTAATTCAGGAAAAGAAAATAATGAACTGGAATTATTAGGCGGTGCCGTCTTACAATTAGGCGCACAACTTCATGTAGATACGCCTAATACTCAAAAGATATATGATGAAGTAAAAGCAAAATAAAGGAGTGCTGTTTAAGCCACTAAATTTTCTGAAATGAGCTGAATATAGATCATAATGTAACAGAAAATTTGGTGGCTTAATAAATAACTGATAATTTGGTTAAAAATCACAACATATGAAAATTGGGCTTTCTTTGCTTTTCATAGTATGCATTTTTAATAATGCAGCCTCACAAAAAGCAGATATAGATAAAGAAAAACTCCTCGGATATTACGAAACACAGCGTTATGCAGATGCTGCCCAATATCTGCAAAGCATCTACCCTGAAAACACTCAGGATGTAAAGGCATTAACCCAGATGGCCTATTGCAATATGATGGCCGGGAAATTACAGGAAGCAGAAAAAAACTACCTGAAAGTAAATGATGCAGAGCCCAACAGCCTTCCGGTTCTTTTTAGCCTGGCCCAGATCAATTCCAGACGGAAGAATGCCACGAAAGCAAAATCCTATCTTCAGCAGATTATCCAGCTGGACAGTCTCAATTTCAATGCCTATAAACAACTTGCGGTATTTGAAGATAAGGCGGATACAAAACTTTCTTACCTCAAAAAAGCCAATACCCTGAATCCTGCAGATCCTGATGCTGCCTATGATCTTGCGATGCTGTACCGCGATCTCAAACAATATCAGCAGGCCTATGATGTGCTGAAAACTGCTATTGCCGCAGATCCGGAAAATTTCACATTACAGCAGAGTCAATTATCAATTGCCAATCAGTTGGGAAAATATCAGGAAGTCGTTGAAACAGGAGAAAAGCTGATGAAAGTAAATGCTGACCCGAATGTAATGAATGATATGGGGCAGGCTTATTTTTATCTTAAAGACTATCAGAAATGTATTACTTTTTATAGCATGTTAGAAGCTTTGGATATTCAGAATGAAAGCACTTTGTATTATATGGCTTTAAGTTATCGCGGACTGAAAGAGTATGACAAAGCTGCGCTCTATGCACAGAAAACCATAGATGAAGCTGTGTCAGATCATATTTCTGTGTATTATACTGCATTGGCAGGAATTTATGAAGCTAAAAATCAGTTTTCTGATGCACTAGCGGCGTATAAAAGAGGTCTGACTTTTACAACCAGTAATGTTATTTATTACCGGTTGGGTCTTTTGTATGACCTCAATTTAAAACAGCCCAAAAATGCAGTCAGCTATTATGCAATGTACCTGAAAAACAAACCGGATCAGGAAAAAGAAAAAGAGCAGATTGATTATGCAAAATCCAGAATAACCGCTTTAGCCAATCCTAAAGAAGTTCGGTAAAGAGCTGCTTTTGCGGTAAATATATTGCTTTGCCTATTTATGTACACAAATTAACCATTGTTTCGCAGTGGTTACATTATAGTAAGACAGTAATAAGAAATTAGATTACGTATGAAGGAATTTCTGCCGGTTCAGGAGAACTTCCTCTGTTTCACGATGGTCAGGATCGTCAATGCAGCAGTCTACCGGACATACCGCTTTACACTGTGGTTCCTCATGAAATCCTTTACACTCCGTACATTTTCCGGCAACGATATAGTATACGTCATCTGAAACGGCCTCGTTAAAAGCATCGGTATCTTTTTCTGTACCGTCCGGGAAAACTACTTTTCCGGAAAGCTTTGTTTTGTCCTGCCACCGCCAGTCAATGGCGCCTTCATAAATAGCTGAATTAGGACATTCAGGTTCACATGCACCGCAGTTGATGCAATCGTCTGTTATTTTTATTGCCATGCTGTTAATGGTTTGGGCTCAGTTATCTTATTTGAATGGATGATAATCAGTATTCGGTTCTTAATTGCTTAAAAAAGGGATTCTTTCAACAGGATTTGTCTAAGAATCCCCTTACTCAATTTAATTAAAAATAATGAACAATAGCTGATAAGATTTAATCTTACCTATAAGGCGTCGGAGAATGTAATTTTTTCTATTTTCTTGGTAGTGGCAATATCAATCAGTCTATCAAGTTTATCAGCATACATCGGGGTAATTATGTTTTCCTGATCGAATAAAGAGGTTCGGATCATAGCCACACTAAAGGGAAGCGGCCATGCCCGCAACGACTTGGCAACAGCATCCATGGTATTAATGCCCTGCATGGCCTGAAGACCATCCGCCCAACATACCATTCCTACTGTTTTGTCGGTTAAATAAGGCTGAGGAGCATCCGCAGTAACTTCAAGCCAGTCCAGGCAGTTTTTCATTACTCCTGGAATGCTTCCGTGATAAAGAGGAGCCAGCCAGAAATGAATATCTGCGTCCAAAAACAATTGAGTCATACGCTCTACGGCTAATGGTGTTTTGGTAAGCGTAATATCATAGAGAGGAATGCCGGAATCTGCAAGCGCAAAAGTTTCATGAGTAATCCCCAGCATTTTAAGTTTCTCTGTAAAATAAGTAGTAAGGAGCCCTGATGTAGAAAATGGTCTTCTTTCTAATGCTCCGTTAAATATAAGTGCTTTCATTTTGTTTTAATTTTTGAAAATTATCTTTGGCAGGCCGATTTCCCCATACATCAGACTTTTGACTAACGGTTTCAACAGTTGGGTGGCCAGAAGGTATAGGGCAGGAGGGATATCTGTTCCGGCCCGGACTACCACTTTCTGATCTTTATAAACATCCAGATCTGCACGGATAAGATTTTGTTTCCATAGATCCAGAGTTATAATGTCTGAAGTATTAAGATCAGTATAAATGGCGTGGGGATACAGCTTTTCCATCAGCATCATATACACCCAGGGCGGAATGATGGCATCTACGGAACAGCATACAGCGACTGCTTTCCCTTGATACATAGAAAAATCTACTGCCGAAACAGAATCTTTAAACTCTTTTTCTTTCACAATCATTCCCATAAAAAGATGATCTTTAATATCTAACTCCAGTACTTCAATCGAAGGTTTATAGAGGAGCAGATCAATGGCTATAATTCCTGAGGCTGCTGCTTTGTTAACGAATATTTGATCCATAATGTATATTTATAATCAGATACCGATCTGTTATTTGATTTTTGAAAGCGCTTCTTCATATTTTTTCTCAACAACGGACCAATCCAGTACGGACCAGAAGGCCTCTATATAATCTGCCCTTTTATTCTGATATGCTAAATAATAAGCATGCTCCCATACATCGATTCCCAGAATGGGAAAACCTCTGTTCGCCGACTGTATGTCCATCATAGGATTATCCTGATTCGGGGTTGAGCTTACAGCAAGAGCACCGCTGAATTTTACATACAGCCATACCCATCCGGATCCGAACTGTCCCAAACCAGCCTTCTTCATTTCTGCTTTTAGGTTTTCTGAACTTCCAAAAGCTGTATCAATAGCTTCTGCCAATTTTCCTTCAGGAATACGCTTTGGTGTAGGAGAAAGAAGTTCCCAGAACAAAGAATGATTATAATGTCCGCCGCCGTTGTTTCTTACTGCCGGGCTGTATTCACTTATTCTCTGTAATAAAACATCCAGATCAGTAATAGTTTCATTGCTTTTTTCTAAAGCTGCGTTCAGATTATCAACATACGCCTGATGATGACGTTGATGGTGAATGGTCATGGTTTCCTGATCAATGAAAGGTTCCAGTGCATCATATGCATAAGGCAGCTGCGGTAATGTAAATGGTTTCATAACGTAGTTTATTTGATTAGTACGAGACAAAGGTAATACTATCTTTCAATTAAACAACTTTTAAGTTGTTTAATTAATTTATGCAGTTGTTTGATAACTAATTGAAAAGTATTGATTTATACTTATAAATTGAAGATTATAGAAAATGACTATATTTGTTGTTGTAAATAAAACAACATAAGTATTGTCAAATGAAAAAACCGGCAACAGAACGTATTTTAATGTTTTTAAAGATGAGAGGAGAGGCGACTTCGCTTTTAATCTCTGAAGAATTAGCCATAACAAAGGAAGGGGCAAGAAAACATTTATTGAATCTTTCTCAGGAAGGTTTGATAAGATCTGTTGCTAAAAGTGAAGGAGTCGGAAGACCTTCCACCTACTATACCTTGACAGAAAAAGGCTTTGCACAGTTTCCCGATATGCACGCCGATGTAACCGTTCAGCTGTTGAGATCGGTAAAAAACCTGTTGGGTGAAAATGCATTGAATTTATTAATCAATGACCGTGAAAAGAATACGTACGAACGGTATGAAAAACTACTGGAAAAAGCAGAATCTCTTGAACAGCGCCTGGAAATTCTTGCTGCCATCAGAACCGAAGAAGGATATATGGCAGAATGGAAAAAAGAAGAAGGCGAATATTTCCTTATAGAAAATCACTGTCCGATATGTGCCGCCGCCGCTGAATGTCAGGGATTTTGCCGTGCCGAATTATCTAATTTTCAAAACCTGATCGGCACCTCTTACAAAGTAGACCGCGTGAAACATATTCTTTCAGGAGCACAGCGTTGTGTGTATAAAATCACTCAGTAAATTATAGACTTCTTTACAATAATAGATTGTTTCCGGACTTTTATCTTACGGGATAATTTTCCGGAAAAATACTAGATCCAGTGCTCGATGAGGTGAAGCCATATTGCTTTTTCCTCATTCACCAGAAATACCGCGGACGACTGACGTCTTGTTGTACTGTCTCCAGTGATCTGAATCTCAATGTAGGAGGCCAATCCATGGCTTTCGGTATGGGTTATTTCAATATTTTCAAGGATAATACGACGCTCAGGAAACTTACCGTATACTCCCGGCAGCCATTCAGCAAATGCAGATAAAGAAATCGTATCACCATTACCATTTACCATTTTAAAACCGGGTGCAAAACCGGATAAAAGCTTTGTATACAGACTATCCTGATCTTTTTCCTGTCCGTGAAACCATTTTTCAATATCTTCATGGAATCCTTTTACTTCTTTACTAATTTTTTCTGTAGTATTCATAAGGTTAAAATTATAATATTTAGGGGGTAATTCATCAATTTTTACAGGCTTTATTGTATTTGAGAAGCTGAATTGTGCTGAATATTCCAGCTATCTGAAAGACAGCAATCATGCCTATAGCCAGCGCAAAAGCTTTGGAAAACCCAAAAATTTCTATAGTACCGAAAAACAGAGTTCCAATAACAGTACCTCCCGTCACGCTTCCTACCTGAATGGCAATGCTGATTAGTCCCGATGCCTGACCTGCTTTCTCTTTTGTCACAAGAGAAATGGATTCCCGCATGATAACAGGCATGATAATCCCATGACCCAAACCCGCTAAAAATAAGGTGATATTGGTTGCAAAGCCGGGTTGCTGATAGAAATAAAAATACAAAGCAGTTAGTGAGAATCCACTGATCAGAAATCCGAGTCCTGAAAATATAAGGGTACTGGGTGGTAATTGTATTCTAGGAATAAGGAATGGGCCGAGGAAAAAGGCAGCACCGTAAGGAATAATGGCTAACCCGGTTTCAACAGGGTTTATGTGAAGAAATTGCTGCAGATAATAGGGATAACATATAAATAAGCCTGATGTGAAATTATAAAAGAAAATAATGGAGAGGCATAAGGCAAAAGGTTTGTACTTCAGTAATGCCGGGTCAATCAAAACAGGTTTTCCTTTCTGCTGCAGTTGCATTTCATATTTTAAAAATATAATCAGTAATAATAAACCGAGAGAAATAATACCAAATATCCACCATGCCCAATGGTATTTCTGCCCGAAAATAAGAGGACAAATTAAGACCAGCAATCCTGATATTAATAATAATGCTCCTTTATAATCAATACCCTTTTTTTGCTCTTCAGGTGTATTATCCATGGTAAAATGAATACCTGTAATGCAAATAATAGTGATAGGAACGTTCACAAGAAATACCATTTCCCATGACAATGTCATCCAATGAAGATTAAGCAGTAACCCGCCAAGAAGCTGTCCTGCTACAGAAGCCAGTCCGAATACAGAACTGAAGAAACTGACTGCTTTAGGCTGTTCCCCACTACTGAATAAAATGCGTATCGAAGCTAATACCTGTGGGGCAAGAAGAGAAGCTCCGATACCCTGAAACAGACGGGAAATAATCAAAAATGTGATATCAGGAGAACAGGCACAGGCAATGGAAGACAGTAAAAAGAGGTACAATCCCAAAGTAAATATCTTTTTCCGTCCATACAGATCTCCCAGACGCCCTCCGCAAACAACCAGAGCAGCATAGGTGAGACCATAAATGGCAATAACCATTTGAAGCTGTTGATCACTGGCTCTGAAAGCTTTCTGTATAGAAGGCAGTGCCATATTAACAATAAAATAATCCAGTGGGGAAAGAAAGGCTCCGGCGATCAGATATCCCAGCGCATGCCATCTTTTTGGATATAAATTCATCTTTTTTTTGCAAAATTAACCTTCAATTATACTATTTAAATTGTACTTTTGGAGGAATAATTAGTATGATTGCATGAAGGTTTTATCTGTTGAACGTATTGAAGTAAAAGAACTCAGCGTTAAGAATGAAGAGATTACTCTGAAAACAAAGGCTTTTCTTTCCTTAGTGTATGTAGCTGCCGGAGCCGGAAAGCTGGTGTTCGAAGACCATACCCTTACTTTTACAAAAAACAAGCTTTTTATGATCCCTCAGCATCAGTTGTATCATTTTACCAGTGAAGATGCGGAACTGATCGTTATAGAATGTCCGGTAGAATTTATAGACAGGATCAGGATGGAAGCAGATCGTATAGAAAGCTGTGAAAATCTTTACAAGCTGCAGTATATCAGTAATCATTACCATGCCAGAGCCGGATGTATATTCCGGAACCGCGATGATGAAAGATTGGCGGAAATTCTTATCCTGCAAATTGCAAGAGAATATAGAAGTGGAGCTGATGATTACCTGATTATCCGAAACTGCATTTCCATACTTTTAAATCTTATCGCCAGAAATCTTATAGAAAGTGAAACTTCCGACCTGCAGAAAAACACCAAAGCTTTTTCTATAATGAAAATCATCACCTATATTCAACAGCACATAAAAGATAAGGAGAAAATACGTATTCAGGAGGTTGCTGCTCATTTTGGGATTTCCAAAAATTATTTTGGTGAATATTTTAAACAGCAGACTGGTGTAGCGTATCAGGACTATCTGCTGGATTACCGCCTTAAGCTTGTAGAAAACTATCTGAAATACAGCAGTGTACGGCTTGCTGAAATCGCCTATGATCTTCAGTTCAGTGATGAAAGCCACCTTTCAAGGCTTTTTAAAAAGCATAAAGGAATGACACCGGGGGAATATCGAAAGAATAGATAAATAAATTAATGTATTTATTTGCTGTTGTTGAATTTTAGATAAAAAATTATATGTTTTAAGGATAATTTTCGTTTTTGTGGCACAATAATAGGTTCAGTATAAGTACTATTTGAAACTTTAAAACCACTCACAAAATGAAATCACTGGATCAATTACCACAAAAAATAAGCGGAAAAACCGTTGTTATTACAGGAGGAAGCAGCGGAGTAGGAAGAGCTGTTGCTGAAGCTTTTGCGTTAGAAGGATGTACTATAGTTATTGCCGCCAGAGGAAAAGAAGCCCTGGATGAAACCGTTGCATTATGCAGAGATTTAGGAGCAATAGCCATTGGAGTTGTTACCGACGTTTCCATTGCATCGGATGTTGAAAATCTGGCAAAAGAAGCGTTACAATTCAATGGAAGAATCGATATCTGGGTTAATAATGCAGGAGTTATGGCCAGTGGGAAGTTTGAGGAAATACCTATGGAACTTCATGAACAGGTTATAAAAACCAATTTATTTGGATACATGCATGGCGCATACAGCGTGCTTCCGATTTTTAAAAAACAGCAAGAGGGAATTCTCATCAATAATGTATCCATTGGAGGATTTATGCCGGCGCCGTACAGTGCTGTTTATTCCGCTACAAAATTTGGGATCCGCGGAATGATGGAATGTCTTAATGGGGAAATTTCAGATTATAAGAATATTCATATCTGTAATCTGTACCCACAGATTCAGCAGTCTACCGGAAACATGCATTCTGCAAAATACTCCGGACTGGATTTTAAAATACCGCCATTTGCCGCCGATCCACGAGATACCGCCGCTAAAATAGTACAGCTCGCAAGAAGTCCGCAAAAACACCTTTTTCCTGATACCACTTCACATGTTCTTAAAACCGTATATGGATTATTTCCAAAACCGATTATTAATATCGCTTCAGCAGGAATGCGCCTGATGATGAAGATGAAAAATGCGCCTTCTGATCCGGGAAATGTTCTTCAGGAATCCAAAAACCCTCATAAAATTTACGGAGAAACCATGCTTCCCGTTCCTTCCCGAAAAACTAAAATGGCACTGTTGGCCGGATTGGGAATCGGATTAGGCTATATGTTGCTTAAAAGCCACAACAACAAAAAAATCAGTTAAGCTTAAAAATCAAACAAATGGATACGAAACTCATTAAAAAAATAGGACGATATGCATTGGGTGGATTCTTAATTACTGCGGGAATAGGACATTTAACCTTTGCCCGAAAAGAATTTAAAGCTCAGGTCCCGGAATGGGTACCTCTTGAAAAAGATGACACCATATTGTATTCCGGGATTGCTGAAATTGCTTTAGGAACAGCTTTAATCGGAGCTTCAGAAAAACAGCAGGAAATCGTAGGTAAGGTAGCAGGAAGCTTTTTTGCTGCAGTATTTCCAGGAAATATTGCGCAGTATAAAGACCGGAAAGATGGTTTTGGACTGGATACCGATAATAAAAGATTACTGAGACTGTTCTTTCAGCCCGTATTAATTGCCTGGGCTTTAAGTTCTACGAAAACAGATAAATAATTTCACAAAAAAAGTAGCAGTTATCCTTTATAGTAAAGATTATTAATTGGCTTACTGATCTACCCTCAAAACTCTCCCTGATATAAAAATGTATTAGGGAGAGTTTTTATAAACCTACTTTAAAGTACCGTTTTATTTTCAAGTACCTTCTGAATATAGCCGGACAGCAGTTTTGTATTTCCGCTATAATGATGATTTCCCTCCAGGTGTTTCATCTGATAATTGGAACCCAGTGTAATTTCCTGGTAAGGAAAGTGGAGAAATTCAAAATTACTCAGGATCACAGTTACCGGAACCGTATGCATTATATTAATTTCAGGGACTACGGCAAGACTGCCTTTAGGCTCCATGCCGAAATATTCGTTGAGATGAATTTTAAAATCAGTTGTTTTTGAAGGCCCGATAATAAAAACATGCTGAATTTTCTTTTTTAAACGATCCGTAAAATGATTATAAACAAAAGGAGTAACATCCGCTCCGAAAGAATAGCCTGCCAAAATAACTCTTTGATTTTTCCTGCCGTTAAGCTGCTGATTGATATAAGATTCTATCTCTGAGGAAGTCTGTTGCGGTGTTTTTTTATTCCAGAAATACGTTTTGGTATTTAAAGCAAAAACATCATAGCCCAACGTATAAAAATCATTGCATAACCCTTTTGAAAAGGAATTAAACCCTGCATCTCCACTGATATAAAAAATAATGGGCTTATCTGTATGGGAATTCCATGCAGATATTTCGAAGTCATTTGTAGAGCTACAGGCTTGCAACAACAATAACGTAGCAACAGAAAGCAGTTTCAGAATAAATAATACTGTATTTTTCATGGTTTCATAACCTTATTGAGTGAAGCTGGAATTTGTAACAGATCAAAATCACTGTTGTAGACCAGATATTTATTTTCCCAGGTACTGGCATATTTCTCTTTAAAATTTCTAAGCGTCTGATACGATTTAAAACTGCCAACTCTTTGATACGCAAACTGTAAAACATCTTCCGCAGTATTTGTAGGCTGCTGCATCCCTGCCATAGGCGTCATTCCCATATTGATGTATTGGAGATTTTTGCTTTTGGCATATTCTACCAGCTTTACAATAAGCAGATCGATACTGCCGCTGGGTGCCTCTTCAGTTTTTCTCACCATATCGTAGCTGCATTCATCAGGAGCACAGTGAGGAATGATGTTCAGAAACGCAACACATTTCCGCTTGTCATTCCATATAAGAATAAGATCCTCGTTTTTTACCGTTTCAGTATTGAATATTCCTTCAGCAAAAACAATTTCCTTTTTATCAGATTCTGTCAGCCAAAGATCAGAAACATTCTTTATCTGGCTGATAATCTCTTCCGAATGGGGTGCATATAATATTTCTGCATAATATCCGGATTTTTCTAATCCATTAATACTGTTCCGGATAGATTTTTTATCCTTACCGGTAAGGCTAAATTTTTCAGTATCCACAATAGCATCCTGACCAATGAAGAGTTTTTGCTTTTTTAGCACATTAAAATAGGGTAAACCGCCTTCGTCTACCCGGTAATAACACGTTTTTAAATTATTTTGCTGACAGTAATGATCAAATTCGCGGATAAGGTCTGTTTTATCCCTTTCCAGGCATACGGGCTCTTCCAGTACCACTGCAAACCCATTAGCTGTTCTAAATGAAACAAATCCATGAACATCTTCAGAAAAATAAAACTGCTTTTCCTCGGTAAGTTTAAAATAATCCAAAGAGGAATTTCCGTATTCTTTTACAAGATTCTCCGCATTACTGCGGTTTTCAGTATCATCCTGTTCCCTGTGAACATTCATTCTGTAAAATGAAAAAATAAGGAACAGCCATGAGGTAATTCCTAATATATAATTAAGATTTTGAAAATCCCTTCCAAATGAAGTATTGGCAACAAGCCCTGAATCTTTAAACAAAAGGAAAGTATGTAATGTATAATATACCGCCTGTTCTTTGGTAAAATTAATTCCAAAATGCCGTTCACTGATAAAGTAAAAAGCAAGACAGTCGAAAATGAAAATAATGGTGAAAATTCCCAAAAACCAGCTGAATCCCCGATGAATAGAGATCCTTTTTGCCTTTAAAATATATTCCTTTCGGCTGTAAACCAATAATCCTAAGGTGAATAAAGCAAATATCGCTTCTTCATAATCTAATGCTTTCAATACATTAAATACCGCTGAAGTAATGGTAAGCACTACCGCAAAATACCAGGCTCTTTTAGAGCCACGGAAAAGATTAGCTGAAGTTACCAGCAGCAGGATTCCAGAAATAAGCGTCAGTATTTTAGAAAGATGAATCGCTTCCAGGGGAAGATAGTTTTTGAGGATATGAATTCTGTTGGTAAGTGCCGGAGTAATAACAGAAAGGAGATTGATAATTCCTAAAGAAAAAATCATGAAAACCGGCAGCACCCTCGCGAAAAGCTTTCTTCCGCTCCATAAATAAGAAAAAATTCCCAATACCAAAGGAAGCCAGAATTCAAAAACACGATATAACAGCGTAACTCCTAAACCATCCGCGTGGCTGTACCCGAAATTTGCAAGAATAAAAGTAAGAGAGAATTCTACAGCTCCCAACCCGCGCAGAAATGGAGACACGATCATCAATAACACAGAAATAACATACGAAATGGCTGCGGCAGAAAATGAAGCAGGAACTCCAAACGCGTACATGGCTATTAAAAGATGAAAAACACCACAAAATTCAATCGCTATCGAAACCAGAACCGTAAGCCAGAATTGTTTTCTATCAATGTCACTGCTGAAAATTTCTTCAGCAGAACGGATCACTTTAGGAAATTTTTTCTCGAAAAACAGATAGAAAGAATTTTTCTTTCTGAATGAAATGAAAATACAATAACATCCCACAAGTACAGCAGAAAGCACCACAATTCCGATCCAGCTGTCACCGAAATTTTTATTGATGAATACAGCATAACCAATCAACGGAATTCCTACCATTAAAACTGTCAGTAATCCTACAAAGCCATACACGGCACTTGCCTGATGAATTTTAGAAGATTGGTAGCCTTTGGTCCGGATATTCCTCGGAAGATAGGCGAGGGAGCTTACTCCACCTGCCGGAAGAAAAATACTCAGAAAATTTCGCTTAAGAAATAAACCTACAGCATCGGCCAGCTTTATATTCAATCCGGTACTGCGAAAGCTCGTTACATACATCAATCCCTGCAGAAAAACATATAAAAACGTCAGTACAATTCCCGAGAGTATCCACCATACATCTGCATTTTGAAGTTCCGGACCAATAGAAGCCATTTCATGCCTTTCGCTCCTGAAAAATACAAATGCCAGCAGCAAAATGATAACGGCAAGAACTTCCTTCCAGCCTACCTGTTTAATAATTTTTGAAACTTTCATAGTGATGTATGCTCTATAGGTTTATCCTGTAAAACTCTTCATAAAAATAACTAAAAATCCTTTAGGAGTTGATTATATTTATATTAAAATCAACTGTTCACATTAATTTCTGTGGACATTAAAGAGGATATTTTACCCATATCAATTATATCATAATCGTAAATTTCATTCGCAAAGGTTTGTGAAATAGTAAAACACATGATTAATTTTATTTTAACAGTCAAACAATCAGTTTTTTATGATTGTTTAATAACGTTTTAGATGGTTCATTGAAATATGCACTTACAAAATGATCAATTTCTAAGCATTTTTTACGAATTATTTTCTCATTCTGATCAAATTGGGAAATTGAGCTGGTAAATGGGTAAAATATTTTCCATTTTTGTATTTATTTTATACTTAAAATTGCTTTTTTGTGCCATATTTCGAAAAAAAAATAAAGAATTTTACCATTTCTCTTATCATATTTTTTGTATTAAAAATGATTCACTTTTTGGAGCTTTTTTTTAAAGTTAAATCACTCTTAATGAATTTCTTTAGTATTTTATATCATTGCTTTTACGATAACCTTATCATAAAAAGTATGGCATTCTTATCATAAAAAATAGATATGTAAACTATTGATATGCAGTTGATAGTGTTAGATTTATTTTTTTATCTCGATTGAATTTTTATATTTGTGATGTTACGCAAATGTTAACATATCAATGAGCCCAAATTTTATTCATACCTATGTTTCTGTTGATTGTGTTGTTTTTGGATTTGACCATGACAACCAGTTGAATATTTTATTGGTACAGCGCCGTCTTGATGATTTTCCAAAAGAGAAGCAAAAAAAGCTGCCTGGAAGTTTAATTCTGAGTGATGAGGATGTAGATGATGCTGCACAACGGGTGCTGTACGAATTAACCGGAATAAAAAAAATGGTGCTTAAACAGTTTAAATGTTTTGCAGATCCCGTACGGGCAAGCAATCAGGAAGATATCAAATGGATGGGGAAGGAGTACCAGCATGATATCGACAGAATTATTACCGTAGCCTATCTTTCACTATGCAAGATTGATCATAAAATAAACAGCACAAAATATGATACGGTAGATTGGTGTCCCATAGATAAAGTACCGACACTGCCATTTGACCATAATAAGATCATCAACGAATCGTTAACAGAGATCAGAAAATGGATAGAATCTGATTTCTCTATTATTTTTGAACTGCTGCCAAAAAAATTCATCATCAGACAATTGTATCAGCTGTACAGCGCATTAAGTGAAAAACAGATCGATATCAAGAATTTTCATAAGAAGATTTCGTCATTCAACTATATTATTCCTTTAGAAGAGATAGAAACCAATGTATCGCACCGGGCGGCAAGATATTATAAATTCGATGCTAAAATATTTAAGAAAAACAATACCAAACTCATCAAATAAACACCCCTTTTGAAATTATGTATTTGCTAGGATATGACATAGGCAGTTCTTCTGTTAAAGTTTGTCTCATAGAGGCATCCAGTGGGAAAATTATTGCATCAGATTTTTCTCCTAAAAAAGAAATGAAAATAATGGCAGCCAACCCGGGCTGGGCTGAGCAGAACCCTGCGGAATGGTGGCTGAATTTAAAACTCGCCCACGAATCTGTAATGCACGAATCCGGAATTAACCCGGAAGATATAAAAGGAATCGGTATTACCTGGCAGATGCATGGATTGATCCTGGTAGATAAAGACCAAAACCTGCTGCGTCCTTCTATTATCTGGTGCGACAGCCGTGCTGTATCTCATGGGGAAAAGGCTTTTCAGACAATAGGAACCGAAAAATGTTTATCCCATTTATTGAATTCACCGGGGAATTTTACGGCATCAAAATTAGCCTGGGTAAAAGAGAACGAGCCCGAAGTTTTTGAAAAAATTGATAAAATAATGCTTCCAGGAGATTATATCGCGATGAAGCTTTCAGGAGAAATAGGAATGACCATTGAAGGACTTTCCGAAGGAATATTCTGGGATTTTAAAAATAACTGCATCTCTGAAGATGTGATTAATTATTACGGAATTCCTAAAAGTTTCTTCCCTGAAATCATTCCTACATTCGGCATTCAGTCTACCGTTTCTGCGTCTGCTGCTCACGAACTGGGATTAAAAGAAGGAACACCCATCTCTTACCGCGCAGGAGATCAGCCAAATAACGCACTCTCGCTGAATGTTTTCAATCCCGGGGAAATTGCTTCAACAGCCGGAACTTCAGGAGTGGTGTATGGAGTACTCGACCAATTGGAATATGATCCTCTTTCGAGGGTTAATACATTTGCCCACGTCAATTATACCCCTGAACAGACCAGGTTGGGTGTATTATTATGCATCAACGGAACCGGAATTTTAAACTCATGGTTAAAACATAATTTTGCCACCTCACTTTCCTCTTACGGGGATATGAATGATCTGGCTTCTCTTTCTCCTGTAGGATCAAAAGGATTAAGTATTATCCCTTTTGGAAACGGTGCAGAAAGAGTACTGGAAAACAGAGATACCAGCTGTTCTATGCATGGAATTAATTTCAATATTCATTCAAAGGGTGATATTCTGCGTGCCGCACAAGAGGGAATTGTATTTTCTTACGAATACGGAATGAATATCATGAGGAATATGGGAATGGATATTCAGGTGATCCGTGCAGGAAATGCCAATATGTTTCTAAGTTCAATTTTCCGCCAGTCTCTTGCCAGTGTCAGCAATGCAGTGATTGAGCTTTACGATACGGACGGAGCTGTAGGAGCAGCCAGAGCCGCCGGAATGGGAATAGGGTTCTATGCAGACTCCAAAGAAGCATTTTCTTCCCTCGAAAAAATTGCGGTGATAGAGCCGGAAACAGAAAAAAAAGACCAATATCTAGAAGCCTATACCAGATGGAAACGACATCTTAACGAAATAATGTAATCCTCTAAAAAATAAAGCTTTTCATAGCACCTGCGTACTTATAAAAACCGGCAGGTAGGGGATTCTTATGCCAAATTATAAAAACAAACTAAAAAATAAAATCTATAAATATGAACATTTTAACAGAAAAGAAAGCGTTTTTCCCGGGTGTTGATAACATCAAATTTGAAGGTAAAGAAAGTAGAAACCCAATGGCATTCCGATATTACGATGCAGACAGGGTCGTAATGGGAAAACCAATGAAAGAATGGATGCGCTTTGCCATGGCGTGGTGGCATACCCTGTGTGCAGACGGCAGTGATCCGTTCGGAGGAGCAACAATTCATCATCCATGGGATATTGGGAATGATGCGGTTTCCAGAGCGAAGCATAAAATGGATGCAGGTTTTGAATTTATGTCTAAAATAGGATTTCAATACTACTGTTTCCATGATGTAGATTTAGTGGCTCCCGCTGATAACTGGAAAGATTATGAAAGCAATCTTCAGGCGGTGGTAGAATATGCCAAGGAAAAACAAAAAGAATCAGGAATTAAGCTTTTATGGGGAACGGCAAATGTTTTCACGCATGAAAGGTATATGAACGGAGCGTCTACCAATCCTAATTTTGATGTGGTAGCCTGCGCAGGAACACAGGTGAAAAATTCCATCGATGCTACGATCGCCCTTGGTGGAGAAAACTATGTATTCTGGGGCGGCAGAGAAGGATATATGAGCTTGCTGAATACCGAAATGAAACGTGAAAAAGACCATCTTGCCCGTTTCCTTTCGATGTCCAGAGACTATGCACGCAGCCAGGGTTTCAAAGGAACTTTCCTGATTGAGCCAAAGCCAATGGAACCAACCAAACACCAGTATGATTACGATTCTGAAACTGTAATTGGTTTCTTAAGACATTACGGATTAGACAAAGATTTTAAACTGAATATTGAAGTGAATCACGCTACGCTTGCTGGACATACTTTTGAGCATGAACTTCAGGCTGCGGTGGATGCAGGTTTACTAGGAAGCATCGACGCCAACAGGGGAGATTATCAAAACGGATGGGATACGGACCAATTCCCTGTGGATTACCGTGATCTGGCTCAGGCATGGCTGGTATTGCTTCCGGCAGGAGGATTAGGAAATGGCGGAGTTAATTTTGATGCGAAGATCAGAAGAAATTCTACAGATCCGGAAGATTTATTTATCTCTCATATTTCAGGAATGGATGTTTTTGCAAAAGGCCTGCTAGTCGCTGCAGATATTCTTGAAAACTCCGATTACAAAAAATTACGTACAGAACGATATGCTTCTTTTGACAGCGGCAACGGAAAAGCTTTTGAAGAAGGAAGCCTTACCCTTGAAGATCTTCAGAGAATTGCTCACGAGGTAGGAGAACCTCAGACCAAAAGCGGAAAACAGGAATTGTTTGAAGCCATCGTGAATATGTATATCTAAAAAACGGGAAGGCTGCTGCCGTAATTATCTGTATCAGCCTTTTCGTTTCCCCCTTAATACTTAAAAAGAATAATTATGAACCGACTTTATTTTGCCAAAAGTAATAGAGCTGCATTGTTTTTTGCAATGGCTTTACTGCCTTCAGGCTTAGCGTATTCCCAGGTTAAAAATGATACTGTTGAAAAGGAGAAGAAGATAGATGAGGTGGTGGTGATAGGATATGGAAAACAGAGAAAAGAAGCCGTAACCGGATCTGTAGCCTCTGTAAAAGGAGATGTAATGAGAGAAGTTCCCTCCGCGAATGTCAGCCAGGCATTGCAGGGAAGGGTAGCAGGTGTAGATATTTCACAGACTTCAAGTAAACCGGGAGCTCCCATGCAGATCAGGATCAGGGGAACCCGTTCTTTAACGGCTGATAATGATCCATTGATTGTACTGGATGGAATTCCTTTTCCAGGATCGCTTGCCGATATCAGCCCGAACGATATCCAAAGTATGGATATCCTTAAAGATGCATCTTCAACTGCAATTTATGGATCCCGTGGAGCAAACGGGGTAATTTTAATTACTACAAAAACAGGAAGAAAGCGCCAGAAAGCTACCTTCACGTATAATACCTACACCGGGATTACATCGATTTTTGCTAAATATCCGATGATGGATGCTCAGAAATTCATTAAACTGCGTCAGGATGCCGGACTTTTCACCCAATATGGAGTGGATGAATCCAAAAGTGTCAACACAGACTGGCAGGATTTAATGTACAAAAACGGCATTCTTACCAACCATGATATCGGGATTTCCGGAGGAACAGAAAAAGGTTCCTACAACTTTGGGATGAGCTATTACAATGAGCAGTCTGTACTGCCTGGGCAAAATTTTGAAAGGTTCAATATCAGAGGAAGCCTTGATCAGGAATTAGGGAAATATTTCCGGGTCGGGATAACGACCAATAATGCCTATACCGTTAATAAAGGAAGTAATTTAAGTCTTTATAATACATTAAGCACAACGCCTGTTACCAATCCTTACAATCCAGATGGAAGCTGGAAAGAGCGGGTGGTAATGTCTGCGGATACGCAATACGTCTATTCAAGGGATGTCATCGATAATTTAGGGGATGCGTGGGTGGATAAAGCGATTGCTTTCAGTTCTTACAATAATTTCTTTGGAGAATTCAAAATTCCATGGGTACAGGGATTGACATTGAGAACCAATGTAGGATTGAATTTTAAAACCACCAATACAGGAAGTTATACCGGAAAAGGAGTATTCAGCACAGAACCGAATAACCTGTCTACAGCATCCATTGGAAATTCTTTAACTACGCACTGGGTGAACGAAAATATCTTAACGTTTGACAGAACTTTTGCAGAGAAACATAAAGTGAATGTAGTGGCTTTACAATCTCAGGAACAGAGAACATTCAACAGTTCTTTTATCACAGCAAGAGATGTTCCGACGGACCAGTTTCAGTTTTATAATCTGGGACAGGCTCAGGGAGAAATCACCATAAATCCTAATAACCAGGGATATTATAAAAGAGGGCTTAAATCCTGGATGGGAAGGGTAATGTATGAATATGACGGCCGTTATATGTTTACCGCTTCAATCAGAGGAGATGCTTCCTCCGTATTGGCGCCGGGATACCAATGGAATATCTATAATGCCTTTTCTGCAGGCTGGAATATTGCAAAAGAAAAATTCCTTAAAGATTCCAAAGTCATTAATACCATGAAATTGCGTTTCGGATACGGGGAAACTTCCAATCAGGCTGTGGCACCTTATTCTACCTTTGGACGATTAACAACTGAACCGTATAATTTTGGAGATACCTATGCAATTGGAACTTACGTATCTACACTGCCGAATTCAAAATTAGGATGGGAATTTTCAGAAACACTGAACTACGGATTGGATTTCGGATTATTTAATAACCGGTTAACCGGTACGGTAGAATATTATACCACCAATACAAAAAACTTATTGCTTGATGTTAAACTTCCTGCAACCTCAGGAGTAGCAAGCTATACCGGAAATGTTGGCTCAACAAGCAATAAAGGAATCGAAGTCTCATTAAATGGATCCATTATCCGTAATCCTGAAGGATTTTCCTGGGATTTTGGAGTTAACTTTTATTCCAATAAAAACAAGATCACTTCATTATCCTCAGGGGCGACAAGAGATGTTGCCAACTGGTGGTTTGTGGGGCATTCCATTAATTCCATCTACGATTATGAGTACGTAGGATTGTGGCAGCCGGGAGATCCTTATATGAGTATTCTTGAACCGGGAGACCCTAAATCGGTAGAAGGTTCCATTAAAGTAAAATATACCGGAGGTTATAATGCTGACGGAAGTCCGGTGAGAGCAATCAATGCCGATGACCGCCAGATCCTGAATGCTGATCCTGATTTCCAGGGAGGTTTCAATACAAGACTGGCGTACAAGAATTTTGATTTAAGCATTATCGGAGCATTCAAAAGCGGCGGAATCCTCATCAGCACGCTTTACGGAAATACCAGTTATTTGAACATGATGAACGGAAGAAGAAACAACGTAGATGTTGATTACTGGACTCCGGAAAATACAGGTGCTTACTATCCAAGACCCGGAAGTGTACAAAGCAACAATAACCCTAAATACGGAAGTACATTAGCCTATTTTGATGCGTCTTATGTTAAAATAAGAACCATCACGTTGGGATATAATTTTACACAGGGAGTTTTCAAAAAAGCAGGAATCAGCAAACTGAGAGTGTATACTACCGTTACCAATCCGTTTGTGTTTTTCTCTCCTTACCATAAACAATCCGGAATGGATCCTGAAACCAACTCATATGGTAATGAAAACCAAGCTGTATCAGATGTTTATCCATCAAGATTTTTAACCATAGGAACCAATACGCCATCACTTAGAAACTATATGATTGGTGTCAACTTAACCTTTTAAAAATTGACTCACATGAAAAAGTTCAGAATACATACAACAGCAAAAATTTTATTGTGTACTGTGGTGCTTTCCAGCTGTTCAAACCTGTTGGATGAAGAACCCCGGAATGTTTATACCCCGCAATACTTTGAGACAGAAGCAGGGGTACTGGGTGGAATTACCTCGATGTATGCCCATTTACGATACATTTACGGAAACGGATACTGGCTGAATGCCTGCGAAACAGGAACTGATGAATATACGTATGGCCACGCAGCAGACGCCAACTTCAAAGATATGGATATGTCCGGAGTAGGGAATCTTACCCCTTCATCCAGCCGTGCAGATGTTTTGTGGAACAATGCATTCAGAAATATCAATACCGCCAACGGAGTTATTCAAAAAGGTTCTGGAGTTGGAGTTTCTGATGCTATTATTGCGGAAGCCAGGTTTTTTAGGGCTTTTGACTACTTTATGCTGGCTCAGACCTTTGGGGGAGTACCGTTGGATCTGGGATCCGGAGAATTACAATTCAATACCAGTACCGTAAGAGGTTCTGTACGAAATACCGTTCCTGAAGTATATTCAAAAGTCATCTTTCCCGACCTGCTGAAAGCAGTACAGGATCTGCCGACCGGAGCCCGTGTTACCGGCGGAGTAACCAAAACTGTGGCGAGATTGTTTTTGGCTAAAGCCTATCTTACTTATGGATGGTGGCTTCAAAATCCAAACGGAATTCCTACCTATCCGCAAACTCCAAGAGTTGATCTGGACGGGCACAATGCCCAATGGTACTTTCAGCAGGCCTATGATATTGCTTTAGCTGGGATCAATAATCCTGGAGCATATGGATTGCAGGCAACTTATTATGACGTAAACCTTGCTCAGAATGATCGGAATAAAGAAATGCTGTTATATGCAGATCACACAGAATCCAGTGAATATTATGACGGTTCCAGCCATTCTTATAACACAGGAGGTTCTCCTGGAAATTTTGCAGCATGGATGACAACCTGGGATTATACATTCCTTGAAAGTTCTCAAAATCCGCAATGGACAGGAACTTCAGTACGATCTGTACAGAGAGAAGCTGCTCAGGCCTATGGTAGACCATGGAAAACAATGGCACCTACCATTGAAGCCGTAAAAAATACATTCGCCAATAAAACGCAGGATTCAAGATACGACGGTACTTTTGTAACGACATTCCGTGCCAATTGGAATAAAGCAGGAATTTCCAATGCTACTTTATACAATGCCAACGGGCTTCCGGTACAGCCGGGAAGTGCAATTCTTACCTTCCTGAATGATGATCCGGCACAAACCATAGATTATACCAACGCAGTGTACAAAAGTAATGTTGGGGCAGGATTTTTACCGGGCAGAGCAGATTATGTAATTGCTCCAAGCGGAATCAGCAGATATGCCTATCCTAACCTGTGGAAAATAGGAACGTACAGAACAGACAACGGAACAGGCCTTGGACAGCCTAACGGAGGAATAACCCGTCCGTTTCCTGTTGCTAAGTTTTCAGAACTTTATTTCATAGCAGCAGAAGCGGCCGTAAAAGGAGCTTCAGGAGCAATGACCGCAAGAGATCTGGTGAACATAATCAGAAGCAGAGCCGGAAAATGGCGTTGGGACAACAACGGAAACGTTGCCAAAAATGAAGACAACAGCGCAGCAATGATTGCTGCAACTCCAGCCACAATCACCATTGATTATATCCTGGCAGAAAGATCAAGAGAATATTATGGAGAAGGATACAGATGGTTTGACCTTGTGAGAACCCAAAAATGGGGTGAACTGGCTCAGACTTATACTATTGCAGGGACAGCAGTGGGAGATCATACGGCAAAAGTCTACACCAGAAATATTGCCAATTACCTGTATTTAAGACCTATTCCTCAATCTCAACTTGATGCGATGGAAATGAGTTCGGCAGCAATGGCAGCCTATCAGAACCCAGGATATTAAAATTTAAAGACAATTTCACATTCATATTAACGACAAAGTAGGTGCTTAATAACGCCTGCTTTGTTTTCATGACAACAAAAAACTATGGAAAAAACTTGGCGCTGGTTCGGGAAAAAAGATAGTATACAGCTCAATATGCTTCGGCAGATTGGGGTAGAAGGTGTCGTATCTGCCCTTCATGACATTCCGAACGGAGAAATCTGGCCACTGGAAGCCATTATTGACTATAAAAATCACATAGAAAGTTCCGGGCTCTGCTGGTCGGTTGTAGAAAGTCTTCCGGTAAGTGAAGCCATCAAATATGGTGGAGAAGACCGTGATCAGCTGATAGAAAATTATTGTAAAAGTTTAGAAAACTTAGGGAAAGCAGGCATCACAACGGTTTGTTACAACTTCATGCCCGTTCTTGACTGGGCAAGAACAGATCTATATTATCCTTGGAAAGACGGTTCGTCATCGCTCTATTTTGATAAAGCAAAGTTTGCCTATTTTGAAATGTATATTCTGGAAAGAGAAGGGGCTGAAAAAGACTATTCACCAGAGATACTTGAAAAAGTTGAACAGCTTAAAAGCATCATCACAGAAGAAGAAAAAAATGATCTGATAGATTCTGTAATTGTTAAAACCCAGGGATTCGTCAATGGAAACATTAAAGAAGACGATCAGAATCCCGTAGCGATTTTTAAAAGTTTACTGGCTCTGTATGATGGGATCGACAAAGAACAGCTCCGTCAGAATATGAAATATTTCCTTGAAAAGATCATGCCCGTATGCGAAGAATGGAATATTCACATGTGCGTACATCCTGATGACCCGCCATTTTCCCTGTTAGGATTGCCAAGGATTGTCACCTGTGAAGAAGATATCGACTGGTTCCTGAATGCTGTAGATAATCCCCACAACGGACTCACATTCTGTACAGGTTCACTCAGTGCAGGATTGCAGAATAATGTTCCTAAACTTGCTCAGAAATATGCTTCACGCATCAGATTTGTACACCTCAGAAGTACCAATGTTTTTGAAAACGGAGACTTTATCGAAGCCCATCATCTCGGAGGAAGAGGAAAACTGATCGACGTCATCCGGATATTTGAAAAAGAAAATCCAGCTCTGCCGATGCGTATCGATCACGGCCGTCTTTTGACCGATGATATCGATAAAGGGTACAATCCCGGTTATTCATTTTTGGGAAGAATGTTAGCGCTTGGACAGATTGAAGGAGTGATGGCAGCTGTACAAAATGAAATGGGCGTTAAGGAAGATTCTAACGGAATATCTTAATAAACGATAGTATAAAATGCTATTAAATGAATTAAAAGAATGAACGAAATATTTAGCATACAAGGAAAAATAGCGGTCATTACAGGCGCTTCAGGAGTGTTAGGCGGAAGCCTTGCCGAAAGTTTCGTAAAAGCAGGTGCTACCGTTGTCGCATTGGGAAGAAACCAAGAAACACTGGAGGTCCGCGTGAAAAAACTTATCGATGCAGGAGGTGAGGCATTTGCCGTAGAAGCCAATGTGATGGACGTAGAAAGTTTAGAAGCCGCAGCAAAGAAAATCGTGGAAAAATATGGTAAAATTGATATTTTACTCAATATAGCCGGTGGAAATATTCCAGCTGCCACCTTATCTCCCGACCAGTCTTTTCTTGATATGAACATTGAAGGATGGAATCAGGTAACTGATCTTAACATCAACGGAACAGTATACCCGAGTTATGTTTTCGGAAAAGTAATGGCGCAGCAGGGAAGCGGAAGTATTGTCAATATCTCTTCCATGGCAGCCTATTCAGCCATTACAAGAGTGGCGGGTTACTCAGCAGCAAAAGCGGCAATTACCAATTTTACCCAATGGCTGGCCTCCGATTTAGCCTTAAAATATGGCGATACAATAAGAGTAAATGCCATTGCTCCGGGTTTTTTTATCGGTGATCAGAACCGTAATATTTTATTGAATCCGGACGGATCATTAACAGAACGAAGCATAAAAGTCATTGCAAAAACTCCGATGGGCCGTTTTGGAGATGCCGAAGAACTCAACGGAGCGGTACAGTTCCTGTGTTCAGATGCGGCAAGCTTCATTACCGGAGCACTGCTGCCTGTTGACGGCGGTTTCAGTGCATTCAGCGGAGTGTAATAAACACGTTTCATATAGTTTCATATACTTAGTAGACGGGGCCTGGAGCCATTCATTGGATTGAAAGGCCCTGTTTTTTTAGTTTGAAATGAGTTATAAAAAGTAAAGTAAAAACCTCAATTAATCATTAATACAACCATGATCAAAATACATCCTCCTAAAAAACAGAATATGAGATGGTGGATGCTGTCTTTGGTTTTCTTGGCTACCACAATCAATTACCTGGACCGTCAGGTAATGGGATTGCTAAAACCAACGCTGGAAGCAGAATTTCACTGGACAGAAAAAGATTACAGCTATATTGTAATGGCTTTTACCGCTTCTTACGCATTAGGATACCTTGCCATGGGGCGTTTTATTGATAGAGTAGGTACAAAAATAGGATATGCTGTTTCTTTAATTATCTGGAGTCTCGCGTCTATCGGACATGGTTTTGTGAAAAATACCTTTGGATTTCTTCTTGCAAGAACAGCTCTTGGACTAAGCGAAGCCGGAAATTTTCCAGCAGCTATAAAATCTGTAGCAGAATGGTTTCCTAAAAAAGAAAGAGCATTGGCAACAGGTCTTTTTAATTCCGGAGCGACGGTAGGAGCAATTCTTGCCCCTGTTTTGGTTCCATGGATTCTCGGACATTACGGATGGCAGCAGACTTTTGTATGGATCGGAGCAGCAGGACTGATCTGGATTATTCTCTGGTGGAAATTTTATCGCGCTCCTGAACAATCAAAAAAATTAACCCATGAAGAATATCAATATATAAAAAGCGATCAGGATGCACCAACAGAAGAACAGTCTAAAGTCCCTCTTTCCGAATTATTCAAATATAAAGTAACCTGGGCATTTGCCATCGGTAAAATCATGACCGATCCGATCTGGTATTTCTTTATGTTCTGGCTTCCTGCTTATTTTGTCGATGTTTTTAAAATAGACCTTACAAAACCATCCCTTCCTCTGATCCTTATTTACAGCGGAACCACCATCGGAAGTATCGGTGGCGGCTACCTTTCTTCCTGGCTCATCAAAAAAGGATGGGAGATCAACAAAGCAAGAAATATAACGATGCTTCTTTTTGCATTGATGGTAGTACCTGTAATGTTTTCCAAATACCTTGAAAATATGTGGGTGATTACTATTGTGATTGCTTTGGCTACGGCTGCACATCAGGGTTGGGGTGCCAATCTGATGACAACGGTTGGCGATAGGCTGCCCAATAAATATGTAAGTTCAGTGATTGGATTCGGCGGAATGCTGGGATCTGCTGCAGGCATTATATTTCCTTTGTTTATTGGAATTATACTGGACACTTTTAAAAAGGCAGGTAATATTAATGGTGGATATAACATCATCTTTTTTATTGCCGGAATCTCCTATATCGCCGCCTGGCTCATCATCCGTTTCATTAACCGAAAGCCAGAAAATAAGATAAAAACGAATTGATAATAATTATGAAAAAAAGACTAATACACCCAATTGTTTTTAAAAATAAAACAGCCCTAGCGGTTACTGCATTGCTTTCCCTGAATATTTCAGCCCAGGTTTTTTCCGGCTTTACGTACCGGGGAAATGATAAAATATATACTGATAATCCACTTAAAGACAATGAATTCTATTCGCCTATACTGCAGGGTTGTTATCCCGATCCCAGCATCACACGAAAAGGAAGCGATTATTATCTCGTGAATTCCTCATTTTCAATGTTTCCGGGAGTTCCGATCTTTCAGTCTAAAGATTTGGTCAACTGGAAGCAGATTGGGCATGTTTTAGACAGACCTTCACAGCTGAAGGTGGAAAAATCGGGTGTTTCAGAAGGAATCTATGCTCCGGATATAAAATACAACCCATACAACGATACGTTTTATATGGTGACTACCCAAATTGCCAGCGGAATCGGAAATATGATTGTCAAAACCAAAGATCCTGCAAAAGGATGGAGTGAGGTTCAGAAACTTAATTTTGACGGCATTGATCCGTCTATTTTCTTTGATGACAATGGAAAAGCATACATTATTCACAACGATGCACCCCCAAAAGGAACCGAACAATACAGCGGTCATCGCGTTATTAAAATATGGGACTATGATCTCGAAAAAGATCAGGTGGTAGCCGGTACAGATAAAATCATTGTGAATGGTGGAGTAGACCTCAGCCAGAAACCGATCTGGATAGAAGGTCCGCATCTGTACAAAAAAAGAGGAAAATACTATCTGATGTGCGCGGAAGGAGGTACAGGAGGTAATCACAGTGAAGTTATTTTTATGAGCGACAGTCCGAAAGGTCCCTTTATTCCCGCAGGAAATAATCCCATCCTTACCCAGCGCTATTTTCCGAAAGACAGAAAAGACAAAGTAGATTGGGCAGGACATGCCGATCTGGTAGAAACCCCTGAAGGTAATTATTACGGAGTATTTTTAGCCATCCGCCCCAATGAAAAGAACCAGGTGAATACGGGAAGAGAAACTTTTATTCTCCCTGTAGACTGGAGCGGAACGTATCCCGTATTTCAAAATGGTTTAGTTCCCATGAAGCCTACACTTAAAATGCCAAAAGGAGTTAAAAATCAAACCGGGCAACCCGGATTTTTTCCGAATGGGAATTTTACTTTTTCAGATGCTTTAACGAATTCTGATCTTGACAAGAGATGGATAGCGATGAGAGGTCCGCGTGAAAATTTTATCACCATCAATAAAAAAGGAATGAAAATAAATTCTTTTGACACCAATATTAAAGCAAAAGCGCCCATTTCAGCTTTGTTTCACAGGCAGCAGCACGCTTCTTTTGAGGCGACTGTAGCTTTAGATTTTACCCCGAAATCTGAGAAGGAATTAGCTGGAATTACCTGTTATCAGAATGAAAAATTCAATTACGTATTTGGACTGACGAAAAATGGGAAAGACTATTATCTCGTACTTGAAAAAACAGAAAAGGGAAATTCAACCATTGTTGCCCATGAAAAGATTGAGCTTTCTAAAATGATGCAGCTTAAGGTGACCGCCGAAGGAGATAATTATACCTTTAATTATTCTCTTGACGGAAAAATTTTTAAAAATCTGGGCGGAAAAGTTTCGGGAGATATCCTGTCAACCGATATTTCCGGAGGATTTACAGGTAATTTGATCGGTTTGTACAGCACCCTATCCAACGATATGAACTGGTAAAAAATTCTTTAATCAACGTACATAGTCAATGCAATGAAAGTTTTATCAAAACTAATCATCTTCACAGCCTTTATATTCTGCGTTAGCGGGACGGCTCAGTCTGTTGGATCTTTTATCACTACTGAGAAAAACGGTGAGGTTCTGTTACTAAAAAATCAATCCGTCAAGCTGTCCTTATATATCGATCAGGGAATTGATAACGGTATTGCAAGAGCTGTTCATACGCTAAGTATTGATCTTCAGAAAGTAACCGGAGAATTACCTGGTGTCATTCATCAAAATCCAGATGGATCTTCTCCGCTGATTATTATTGGTAATGCAGGAACGAATTCTATCATTGATCTTTTAATTAAACAAAATAAACTGGACGGTAAAGAATTAAACGGAAAACGGGAAAAATTCATCATCCAGAATATTAAAAATCCTTTTGAAGGAGTTTCAGAGGCTGTTGTGATAGCCGGCAGTGACAAACGTGGTACGATCTACGGGATTTATGAATTTTCAAAACAGATTGGCGTATCGCCATGGTATTATTGGGCAGATGTTCCGGTACAAAAAAAAGAAAATCTATACTTTAAAAAAGGAATATATACAGACGGAGAACCAGCAGTAGAATATAGAGGGATTTTCCTGAATGATGAAGAACCTTCGTTAGGAACCTGGGCCAGAAATACCTTTGGAGGCATCAACAGCCAGTTGTATGAGAAAGTTTTTGAATTGATCCTTCGCCTTAAAGGCAATTATATTTGGCCAGCTATGTGGGGAAAGGCTTTCTATGATGATGATCCTCAAAATGGAGTGCTGGCAGATGAAATGGGAATTATCATGGGAACTTCTCATCATGAACCTATGGCATTGGCACAAACCGACTGGCATCGCTACATCAAAAAAAATAACCTTCCCAATATCTGGGATTATAACAAAAATGCCGACGTCTTGCAGCAATTCTGGAAAACCGGGATCCAAAGAAGTAAAAACTGGGAAAAGCTGATCACGGTAGGAATGCGCGGTGACGGAGACGAAGCGATGGGCGAGAAAACCAATATTTCCCTTTTGGAGAAGATTGTAAAAGACCAGCGGAAGATTATAGAAAAAGAAACAGGAAAGCCGGCCAGAAAAATACCTCAGATCTGGGCATTGTACAAAGAAGTTCAGGATTATTATGATGAAGGAATGAAAGTTCCTGATGATGTTATTCTGCTGTTTTGTGACGACAACTGGGGAAATGTCCGCAAACTTCCCGATCTGTCGAAACCGCTTCACAAAGGCGGCTATGGAATGTATTATCATTTTGATTATGTGGGCGCACCGAGAAATTCAAAGTGGATTAATATCAGTCCGATTCAAAGGGTTTGGGAACAGATGAATCTCACCTACGAACATCAGGTGAAAAAAGTATGGATCGTCAACGTAGGTGATTTAAAACCTATGGAATTCCCGATCAGCTTCTTTATGGATATGGCCTGGAATCCCAAACAGTTTACTGCGGATAATCTAATGGAATACACCCAAAAATGGGCATCAGAACAGTTTGGCGAAAAGCATTCCAAAGAAATTGCCGGAATGATCAATCTGTATGCAAAATACAACCGCAGAGTAACGCCTGAAACACTTAACAGCACCACGTACAGCCTCGATAATTATAATGAATTCGAAAGAGTGGTAAACGAATACCGTACCCTGGCTCTTGATGCCATACGCTTGTCCAGAGAACTCCCGCAGGAATATAAGGATGCTTATTTCCAGTTGGTATTGTATCCAATTGAGGCTTGCAGTAATCTGTATGAAATGTATTATAATGTGGCAAAAAACAGGCAGCTGGCGGCGAAAAATGATCTTAGTGCCAACGAATATGCCGATAAAGTAAAAAAGAACTTTGCATATGACGCCTTCCTGCAGCAGCACTACAACATCGAAATTGCAGGCGGAAAATGGAAACATATGATGGATCAGCCGCACATCGGGTATACAGGCTGGAATCAGCCTGATCAAAATACAATGCCGGAAGTAGTCTATGTTTCAGAAACCTCAACTCCAAAAACTAAAATATTCAAAGAAAAGGACGGCTATATTTCAATAGAAGCAGAGAATTTTGCACGTCAGCATACTTCAGACAACATACAGTGGAAAGTAATTCCTGATTTCGGAAAAACAAAGTCTGGGGTAACCACCTTTCCGCAGAATAATCAACTTAAAGATAAAGACAATATCTATCTGGAATATGATATGAATTTTACCTCAACAGGACTATTTGAAGTACAGCTTTTATTGGCGCCAACCCTTAATTTTAACAGCAATAAAGGCTTGCGGTATGAAATTTCTTTTGACGGGCAACAACCGCAAACTGTTAATTTTAATGGAAATTACCGGGGTGAACTGGGACAATGGCAGTCTGAGCATATGATAAAATCAACGACAAAGTATACCATAACGACACCGGGAAAACATACCCTGCGTTTCCGGGTGCTGGATTCGGGAATTGTCATCGAAAAGATGCTCATTAATACAGGAGGATTACAACCTTCGTATTTAGGACCTCCCGAAAGTGAATATGAATAATATTAATATAAAATTAGATAAGAATATACAATTTTACACGGACTTTATTGTCTATTCATTCTGCTGTCATTCAGAATGTAACGAAGTGAAATGAAGAATCTAATTGATGAATGGGATTCCTCCTTCGTCGGAATGACAATACATAAAAAATTGTATATAATAACTTTAAATAATTATACATTTTAATAAAAACATTCTTATAAGCAAGTTTGACGTCTCATATCTGACATCTATTAACAACAAACGAAAGACTAAAAAATATGGAAAATATTCAGATTACAGAATATGGAACCACAGCTAAAGGAGAAAACATCAAAAAATACACCCTCACGAATAACAATGGGATGACTGCTGAAATCATCAATTATGGAGCGATTGTCACTTCATTAACTGCTCCGGATAAAAACGGGAACTATGAAGATGTGGTGCTGGGTTTTGTAGAATCAACGGATTATTTTAACCAGAATTCATATTTCTACGGAGCGATTATCGGGAGATTTGCAAACAGGATTGCCAATGCTGCTTTTCAGTTGGATGGCAAAAACTATCATCTGACAGAAAATAATGCACCCAATCACCTTCATGGCGGAAAAGAAGGATTTTTTTACAAGGTTTGGACCGCTGAAGTGGTACAGGAGAATGAAATCCCCACCGTACAATTAACTTACGAAAGTCCTGATGGGGAAGAAGGATATCCGGGAACACTCATAGCGAAAGTTTCTTACAGTCTGACCGACGAAAATGAACTCATTATTTCCTATGAAGCGGTAACGGATCGTACTACCATTATCAACCTGACGCACCATTCCTATTTCAACCTTTCCGGTCGGTTTACACAGTCCATTACCGATCATGAACTGCAGTTGGAAGCAGACCAGTTTATTCCTATCGATATCTTTTCGATTCCCGAAGGAGAATTTCAGGATGTTGAAGGCGGCCCTTTTGATTTCAGAATTTCCAAACTCATAGGAAAAGATATCGATACCGAAAATGAGCAGCTAAAGAGAGCCAACGGATATGATCACTGCTTTGTGCTTACAGGAAGCGGGATGAGGCGGACCGGAACATTGTATCATCGGGAAAGCGGACGGAAAATGGAAGTGTTTACCGATCAGCCCGGCATTCAGGTTTATTCCGGGAATTTTTTAGATGGAAAACATACCACAAAAACAGGAGGTAAAAATACAGCAAGAACAGGGATTTGTTTAGAAACCCAACATTATCCAGATGCTCCCAATCAGGTTGGTTTTCCTTCTGTAACGCTTTTTCCCGGGGAAAAATATCAGACAAAAACGATCTATCAATTTTCAGGAGGTTAAAGGCAAAACGCAGTTTTTTACCCTTGAAAATTTCAGTTTTTAAATATTTTAGAAAAGAGCTTCACTAATAAGCGGTATTGAATCTCATTTCAGGAGATATAAGCCGGCAAATATTTGTGTTTTATGTAAAAAATAAGAAGAAATAAAATAAATTTAGTGTTAAATATATGTTAAAATTTATTAATATGACAGATGTGATTTGGAAAATAAACAGCAGAATAGTTATTGTGGAAAATATGATAAGCCCTGTGTTTAGACCGTAAAGAATAGGGCAGGAATATTTTTATGCTGTATGCTGAGGTTGGTGCTGGCTTTGGAAATGAGAAAGACTCCATTTTTATAATCGTATAATCTATGATAAGGGTGGTGTTTTTTCCTCACATACACTAAAGTTGTAAGGTTTATTTTGACAAACGGAACCTTGGTATTCCCGGAATTCCTTTGCTATATAGATTCTTTCTTTTATTTTTAAAAGCCATCACAAAAATATTTACAGGTTAATGCAATTTATGATGAGAATATTTTAAAATTCGGTTTTATTTGTTTTTAAAACACTACATAATTTACCATTTGTATGATCAATAGTACAATACAGACGAACTAAATAATCAATCCATTGATGATGACGATACATAAAGCGTTGGTTCTTTCAGGAATAACCCTTTCGTTCTTTTTACAGGCGCAGGAAAACATTCCTCATTTGCAGAAAAAAGGTACGGCAACCCAGCTTGTCGTAGAGCAGAAACCATTTCTTATCATAGGCGGTGAATTGGGAAACTCTTCCGCATCTTCTGTTCAGGATATTGAAACCCATTTTCCGAAACTTCAGCAGATGGGATTGAACACCGTTTTAGTGCCTGCCTATTGGGACATGATAGAACCCGAAGAAGGAAAATTCGATTTTAATTTGCTTGATAAAACCATTGATCAGGCCTGGAAAAATGATCTCAAAATCGTTTTCTTATGGTTTGGAGCCTGGAAAAACTCAATGAGCTGCTACGCTCCGTTGTGGTTTAAAAAAGACTATAAAAAATATCCCAGAGCCTATTCCAAAACCGGAAAACCGATGGAAATTGCAAGCTCTTTCTCACAAAATGTCCTGAATGCAGATCACAAAGCCTTTACTGAAGTAATGAAACATATTGCTTCCGTAGATTCCAAACAGGGAACGGTCATTATGGTACAGGTAGAAAATGAAATCGGAATGCTGGAAGGTGCCCGTGATTATTCTAAAGAAGCCAATACAGCCTTCAATGCTCAGGTTCCTGAAACACTGATCCAGTTTTTAGTTAATAATAAAAAACAACTTCATCCGTCCCTGGCAGAAAAATGGGGCAGACAAGGGTTTAAAACAAAAGGAAACTGGCAGGAAATATTTGGAAATGATCTGTATACCGATGAACTTTTCACAGCCTGGTCATATGCTCAGTATGTGGAAAAACTGGCTAAAACATCCAAGTCTGTTTATCATATTCCATTATATGTAAATGCCGCAATGAACAGCCGAAACAGACAGCCTGGAGAATATCCTGCAGGCGGTCCGCTTGCTCATCTGATTGATATCTGGCATGCAGCAGCACCCAGCATAGATATGCTTTCTCCCGATTTATATGACGGGAATTTTGCCGATTGGGTATCCAGGTACAGACTTCATAATAATCTGCTTTTTGTACCGGAAGTAAAAATGACGGCTAACAATGGGGTGCAGGCTTTCTATGCGTTCGGGGAACATGATGCCATTGGATACAGTCCGTTTTCCATAGAAAATAATTCCGAAGCGGGCAGCAAAAGACTCGCAGAAGCCTATTCAAAATTAAAACAGCTGATTCCGGTTCTTACAAAATACCAGGGTCAGGGATTATCCAAAGGACTTTTGTTTGATCAGAGTAATTCAGAGCGCAAGATTAGTTTTGATGACCTTTCCATTACGGCCAGACATTTTTTCAGCCTTCCGTGGGATCCAAGAGCAAAAGATGGAAGCGTGTGGCCCGAAGGAGGAGGAATTATTCTCCGGTTGGCTAAAGACGAATATCTTATTGCCGGAAGCGGCATTGTGGTGGAGTTTGAAAAACTCAATGAAAAAAAGGAAACTCATGCTAAAGATTTGGGAGAAGATGGTTTTGCCGCGCAGGGTGGAAAAACGCAGACTCAAAATCAATGGAATGGTGGGAAAAGGGCAGGAATTGGTCCGGTGGATGAAATTAGGATTGATGAAAATGGAAACTTCATTCCGATAAGAAGGCTGAATGGCGACCAGACCCATCAGGGAAGACACGTGCGGATCGGCGTTGATGAATTTGCAATTCTTCACGTCAGATTATATGAATATCAATAGACTCTGTGAGCTGACTCAAAAATTTCTATTAACAATATTTCACACAAATTTATAACAATGAATACCTGTAACGTTTTAAAAATATTGATCCTGTTCACTGCTTTTTGGGTGACCGATATGGTGAATGCCAAAGTGAAACTTCCGGCTTTGGTTTCAGATGGAATGGTATTGCAAAGAGATCAGAACATAAAAATATGGGGCAAAGCAGATGTAGGAGAAAAAGTAAATATAACCTTTCAGAATAAAAAATACAGCACCACAGCCAATGCAGCAGGAAACTGGAATCTAATGCTTCCTGCCATGAAAGCAGGAGGTCCTTTTACCATGACTGTGAATGAAATAACACTAGAAAATATCATGATTGGTGAAGTATGGCTGGCATCAGGACAATCCAATATGGAGCTTCCGATGCGCAGGGTAAAACCATTGTACCAGCAGGAAATCCAAAACGCGAATAACAAAAACATCCGTTTCTTTACCGTTCCCCAAAAATACAATTTCAAATCGACACAGGAAGATCTGGATGGTGGAGTCTGGGAAACGACCAATCAGCAGACCATTTTAAACTTCTCTGCAGTGGCCTATTTTTTCGCTAAAGCGATACACGAAAAAATGAATGTTCCGGTAGGAATTATCAATGCAAGTCTGGGAGGTTCTCCCGTTCAGGCCTGGATGGGTGAAAATTCTCTGAGAAAATATCCGGAATACCTTTCGGAAATGAAAAAATGGCAGAATGATCAACTTATACAAACCACAGAATCTTCTGAGCAGGCGCTAAGCAAAGCCTGGTATTCGGAGCTGGATAAGAATGACAAAGGAGTGAGTGAACATTGGGAACAATCTCAAGGGAATGATTCCGGTTGGAGCACGATGAATATTCCAGGTTCCTGGGAAGATAAAGAAGGAGCTTTTGAAGGATCTGTGTGGTTTAGGAAAGAAATAACACTTCCCAAAGGAGCAGGAGCTAAAGCTGCTTTTCTGAATCTGGGAAGAATAAAAGACGCCGATATCACCTATATCAACGGTGTAAAAGTAGGAAACGTAACCTATGAATATCCACCCCGCTGGTATGATATTCCGGCAGGCATATTAAAAGAAGGGAAAAATATCATTACGGTACGCGTGCTCAATGGGAGTGGAAAAGGAGAGTTTATTAAAGACAAACCTTATGAACTGCAGATTGGAGATCAGAAAATAGATCTCAAAGGCGAATGGAAATACAAAATAGGGTACAAAATGAATAGGAATGCTCCCGGGCAGACCTTTATTCGCTGGAAACCAACAGGATTGTATAATGCGATGATTCATCCGCTTACAGGATATGCATTGAAAGGAGTGATCTGGTATCAGGGAGAAAGCAATACCGGAAAACCTGATGAATATAAAGATCTGCTTTCTACAATGATTAGTGACTGGCGTTCCCAATGGAATCAAAAGGATCTTCCTTTTCTCATCGTACAGCTTGCGAATTTTATGGAAGCGAAATCTCAGCCCGTTGAAAGCAATTGGGCAGAGCTGCGGGAACAGCAGCGCAACGTTTCCCTTACCGTTCCCAATACCGGAATTGCCGTGGCTATAGATGCCGGAGAATGGAATGATATCCATCCTTTACACAAGAAAACAATCGGCGACAGACTTACACTTCAGGCCCTGAAAATTGCTTATAAAGAAAATATGGTGGCAGACGGTCCCGTGTATGAATCATTCAAAAAAGAAAAGAACAAGATCATTCTTTCCTTTAAAAAAGGAACCGATGACTTTTCTCCGGTTTCCTCATTGAAAGGCTTTGCCATTAAAAATGAAAACGGAAATTTTGTATGGGCCAACGCAGAAATAAAAGGAAATAAAATCGTTGTATGGAGCGATTCCGTTCAGAATCCGGCTGCTGTACGATATGCATGGGCAGACAATCCGGATCAGGCCAACCTGAAAAATAAAAACGGGCTTCCTGCCTCTCCTTTTACCACAGAATAAGAAACATAAAATATTCATTATCCTATCTGAAATTATAACTACTTATGAATAATCAATCTCAAAAAATATCGGTCCTTGAAAAAATAGGCTACAGTTTAGGCGATCTGGCGGCCAACTTAGTATTCCAGACTCTGGTGACTTATCTGGCGTATTTTTACACAGATATTTACGGATTAAAAGCCAAAGATGCTTCGGTCATTACCTTAATCGTAGGACTGGTAGCGGGTTTTGGATTCAATCCGTTGATTGGTGCCCTGGCAGACCGTACCGTTACAAAATGGGGGAAATTCCGTCCATGGATTCTGTTTACGGCCGTTCCGTTGGGAATTGCGGCCTTGCTGGCTTTCAGTACTCCTGATTTTTCTTATAAAGGAAAGATGGTGTATGCCGCCGTGACTTATACGCTACTCTTATTATTATACTCTTCCAACAATCTTCCTTATTCGGCGTTGAGCGGAGTGATTACCGGAGATATGAGCGAAAGAAACAGTATATCTTCCTACCGTTTCGTGGCGGTGATGTTTGCGCAGTTTTTTGTGCAGGTTTTCATGCTTCCGATTATTTTGTCAGTAGGTAATGGAGATAAAGCGGTGGGAATTGAAGAAGTAATGACCTGGCTGGCGATCATAGGTTCTGTGATGCTTTTAATTACGTTTTTTACGACGAAAGAAAGAGTTATTCCTAAACCGGAGCAAAAATCAAGTGTAAAAGAAGATGTAAAAGATCTTTTTCAAAATAAACCCTGGGTCATTATGCTCACGGTAACAGCCTTAATATTCATTACATTGGCTATGAAAGGAGGTTCGTATGTCTATTATTTTAATAATTATGTAGACGAAGCATCATTGAAAAGCTTTATTGCTCCGATTACCCATTTCTTTGATTCCATCGGGATGAACTTTTTTGGTGAAAATGTGAAGTCTGCAGGATTTGGACTCTTTAATGCCGGTGGAATTATTATGATGATTGTAGGAATCACATTTTCCAAGAAGTTTGCCGACCGTTACGGGAAAAGAGATGTATTTCTCCTGTCACTTTTTATCTCCACATTATTTATTGTAGTCTTTATTTTTTACCCGCCGAAATCAGTTGAACTGATGTTTTTGTCACAGATCTGCCATGGCTTTTTCTATGGAATCAGTACGCCTATACTTTGGGCCATGATTGCTGATGTAGCTGACTACTCAGAATGGAAAAATAACAGGAGAGCCACAGCCATTATTTTTTCTGCCATGATGGTAGGATTAAAAGTGGGATTAAGCATCGGAAGCTCATTGGTGGCCATGATCATTGGTAAATACGGATATATTTCCACCGAAGGCTCACAACAAGTCATTCAGCCGGAAACCGTAGCGGAAGGAGCCAAAATGCTGGTAAGTATATTTCCTGCAATTCCGTTTTTTATTGCATGCGGACTCCTTTTCTTGTATAAAATCAATAAAAAAATGGAAGTACAGATTGAGAAAGATCTGGCAGAAAGAAGAAAATAAAACCCCAATATATGAATCGTATTATCCTGGTAGGACTGATGGCTTTTGCCGTTTCCTGCACATCCGTAAAACAGAGTACTTCCGTTCCTTCGTTAAAGGAAGCTTTTAATAAAAAATTCTACATCGGAACCGCTATGAACCTTGAGCAGATTCATGGAACAGATCAGAAAACAGTGCAGATTATCAAACAGCAGTTCAGTTCCATTGTTGCAGAAAACTGCATGAAAAGCATGTATCTGCAGCCTGCGGAAGGAAAATTCTTTTTTAACGATGCCGATCAGTTTGTTGCTTTCGGAGAGAAAAATAAAATGTTCATCATTGGCCATACCCTGATATGGCATTCCCAGGCTCCAAACTGGTTTTTTATAGACAAGAATGGGAAGAATGTATCTGCTGAAGTACTGAAACAGAGAATGAAAAACCACATTACCACCGTTGTTTCCCGGTACAAAGGAAGAGTAAAAGGCTGGGATGTCGTGAATGAAGCTATTTTGGAAGACGGTTCATACCGGAAATCTAAGTTTTACGAAATTTTGGGTGAAGAATTTATTCCATTGGCTTTTCAGTATGCACATGAAGCAGATCCCAATGCTGAACTCTATTACAACGATTATAATGAATGGTATCCCGGCAAAATACAGGCGGTTTCCAAAATGGTAAAAAAGCTGAAATCCCGGGGAATCCGCATCGATGGAGTAGGAATGCAGGCCCATGTCGGAATGGATGTTCCTTCCATAGAAGAATACGAAAAAGCAATTCTTGCCTATGCTGAAACCGGAGTAAAGGTGAATGTGACCGAACTGGAAATCAGCGCACTTCCTTCACCATGGGGTAATTCTGCCAACATTTCAGACACGGTAAACTATAAAAAAGAAATGAATCCCTATACTCAGGGACTTCCCGCGGAGGTACAGACCCAATGGGAAAAACGGTATGTGGATTTCTTTAGCCTGTTTCTAAAACATTCCGATAAAATAAGAAGGGTAACCTTATGGGGAGTTACCGATGCCCATTCCTGGAAAAATGATTTTCCGGTAAAAGGAAGAACAGATTATCCTTTACTTTTTGACCGTCAAAATCAGCCCAAACCGGTAGTTCAGAAGATTATCAAACTGGCGGAAGAGTAGGGAATAGCTAAGCATTTCAGACATCAGACTATCAGCTAAACACCAAACACCAAACACTAAAAACTAAAAACCAACAACAGACAACCAACAACCAACAACCAAAAAAGAGATAAATTTTACGATCATGAAAAAAGCAAAATATCTATTCCCGAGTGATTATATGGCAGATCCATCTGTTCATGTATTCGAAGGTAAACTCTATATTTATCCATCTCACGACAGAGAAAGCGGCATTGAAGAAAATGATAACGGAGACCATTTTGATATGAATGATTACCATGTATTTTCTATTGATGACGTAGAAAACGGAGCGGTAACTGATCATGGCGTTGTCCTTTCGGTAAAAGATATTCCATGGGCCGGGCGTCAGTTATGGGATTGTGATGTTGCCTTTAAAAACGGGAAATATTATATGTATTATCCGTTGAAAGATAAAAATGATATTTTCAGAATAGGAGTGGCGGTTGCCGACAAACCGTATGGACCTTTTATTCCTGAAAAACATCCGATGCTGGGAAGCTACAGTATTGATCCCTGTATTTTTGAAGAAGACGGCAAACATTATATGTATTTTGGCGGAATCTGGGGCGGACAGCTTCAACGGTACCGCAATAATAAAGCCCTTGAATCTGCAGTCATTCCAAATGATGATGAACCCGCAATTCCGTCCAAAGTGGCTTTGTTGAGCGATGATATGCTTGAATTTGCAGAAGAACCGAAAGATCTTATCATTCTCGATGCCGATGGAAAACCTTTACTTCAAGGGAATGAACATCGGTTTTTCGAAGCTTCCTGGATGCATAAATACAATGGGAAATACTATTTTTCTTATTCCACGGGAGATACCCATCTTTTATGCTATGCTATAGGTGATAATCCTTATGGACCGTTTACTTATCAGGGCGTTATCCTGACTCCGGTGGTAGGGTGGACTACCCATCACAGTATTGCCGAATATAAAGGAAAATGGTATTTATTTTTCCATGACAGCGTTCCCAGCGGTGGAAAAACCTGGTTACGAAGCATGAAAATGATTGAAATGGAATATCATCCGGACGGGACGATCAAAACCATTGACGGATTAGAAGGCTAAATTCACCCATAAGGTCGTGTATCCTTCCATAAAAATAAAAAATCTATGAAAATTTCCTGTATGTATTATCTTCGAACCTGTATTTTTTTCCTTTTTCTCTTTCCGTTTTGTGTATTTGCAGAAGATGGCAGCCAGCTTTGGCTCCGGTTTCCAAAGGTTAAAAATGGATTATCAACAGATAAAATCATCTCCAAAGGGAAAAATCCAACGCTTGATATTGCAAAAAAAGAGCTTACTACTTATTGGCAGGGACAAACCGTTGAATTGCGTACAGAAAAATTATTGAAAAACCTTAAAGACGGTTATACTATTACCTCCGGACCGGAGAAAATCGTTATTTCTTCAGCTAAAGAAACAGGTTTGCTGTACGGAGTGTATCATATTCTCCGCCTTCAGCAGACACAATCAGATCTTACTCACCTGAATATTACAGAAAAACCTTCGTATGACGTAAGAATTCTCAACCACTGGGATAATCTTGATGGAAGTATAGAAAGAGGATATGCAGGGCATTCGTTATGGAAATGGGAAGACTTGCCCGGCACAATTTCCCCGCGTTATGAAGCCTATGCGAGAGCCAATGCTTCGATTGGAATTAATGCGGTTGTTTTGAATAACGTCAATGCTTCACCGAATATTTTGAAGAATGAATATCTGGTTAAAGTAAAAACACTGGCCGATATTTTTCGTCCGTATGGAATTAAGGTCTATCTTTCAGTGAACTTTTCCTCTCCAAAAGTTATTGGCGGACTTGAAAATTCTGATCCGCTGAATCAAAAAGTTCAGGAATGGTGGAAGCAGAAAACCAATGAAATTTATAAAATTATACCGGATTTTGGAGGCTTTTTAGTGAAAGCCAATTCGGAAGGGCAGCCCGGACCTCAGGATTACGGAAGAACCCATGCGGATGGTGCCAATATGATGGCGGATGTACTGAAACCTCATGGCGGAATCGTGATGTGGCGTGCCTTTGTGTACAGTCCAAGCCCGGAAGACCGTGCCAAACAGGCGTATCTGGAATTTCTGCCTCTGGACGGGAAATTCAGGGATAATGTGATTATCCAGATCAAAAACGGACCGATTGATTTCCAGCCCCGAGAACCTTTTAATCCTTTATTCGGAGCATTAAAAAAAACTTCTGAAATGGTGGAATTTCAAATTACACAGGAATATCTTGGATTTTCCAATCACCTTGTTTTTCTTGCCCCGTTGTTTAAAGAAACCCTGGACAGTGATACGTATGCTTACGGAAAGGGATCTACCGTTTCAAAAGTAACAGACGGTACATTGAGATCTGCAAAATTGACTGCTATTTCCGCAGTAGCCAATATTGGTGATGAAACCAACTGGACCGGAAACCACTTTGCCCAGGCTAATTGGTACGCCTTCGGAAGACTGGCGTGGAATCATCAGCTGAGTTCCGATCAGATTGCCGGAGAGTGGCTAAAAATGACGTTTACCAATGACCGGAATTTTGTAAATCCTGTAAAAGAAATGATGCTTTCTTCCCGGGAAACAGCCGTAGACTATATGATGCCGCTTGGTTTGCACCACATTTTTGCTTTTGACCATCATTATGGCCCTGAACCCTGGGGAAATATTCCCGGTGGAAGACCGGACTGGATGCCCGTATATTATCATAAAGCCGATGAAAACGGACTTGGATTTAACAGAACTTCAACAGGCAGTAATGCGGTGGCTCAATATTTTCCGCCTTTAAACGAAACTTATGGAAATATAGAAACCTGTCCCGAAAATCTCATCCTCTGGTTTCATCATGTTCCTTGGAAATACACCATGAAAGACGGAAAAAGTCTATGGGATGAACTCTGCTATACGTATGATAATGGAGTGAAAAACGTTCGTGAATATCAAAAAACATGGGACAAAATGGAACCGTTTGTAGATGCAGAAAGATTCCATCATGTTCAATCCAGATTAAAGATTCAGTCGAAAGATGCCGTGTGGTGGAAAGATGCCTGCCTGCTTTATTTTCAGACCTTTTCGAAGATGCCGATTCCTTACGATATAGAACGGCCGGTTCATGAGCTTGAAGATCTTAAAAAAATCAAACTGGATATGAAACATCATAACTAAAATTAATATGTACTATTTTAAGTTTCAGTTCATGCAATATTGACAATTTTACAATCTTTAGAAGGATATCCGTTACAACTATATGTGGTATCTTTGCACCTTGATTGACAATTTTGTAACCAAAAAAATGTTGTATGAATGATATTAAGCTGATTGTAACCGATATGGACGGAACATTCCTGAATTCTCAATATGAAGTAAGCCCGGAGTTCCCGGAAATCTATGAAGAGCTGAAAAGAAGAAATATTCTCTTCGTACCGGCAAGCGGAAGACAGATGCTGGGGATCACCAAATATTTCGGGGCGATTGAAAATGAAATTGGTTTTATTGCTGAAAACGGAGGCTATATGGTGTACAAGAATCAGGAATTATTTGCTGACCAGCTGAACCAGGAAAATATTGCGGAAATTATCCGTTCTATCCGTACGGTTCCAACTGCAACCGCCGTTTTATCCGGAAAGAAAAAGGCCTATTATGAAACAGATAACCAGGATTTTATAGACTATATTGCACGGTTTTATACCGATAACGAAAGGAAAGAGGATCTAACGCAGCCGGTAGATGACAGTATTTTTAAAATTGCCGTTTACCATCCTGAAAGCTCTGAAAAATATTTATATCCGGTCGTAAAAGACTTTGATCAGTTTGGTCTTGAAGTCGTCATTTCCGGCCAGCACTGGATGGATATTATGAATAAAAATATCAACAAAGGTAATGCCCTTGAAAAATTGCAGAAAACCCTTAATATTACTCCCGCACAGACCATGGTTTTCGGAGATTATATGAATGATATTGAAATGCTTAAAAAAGCCCAGTATTCCTATGCAATGGAAAATGCGCACCCGGCCGTAAAAGCAGCAGCAAGCTTTGAAGCAGGTTCCAATGATAACTTTGGGGTACTGAACACCATTAAAAGATATCTGAACGCAGAATAATCTTTAAGGTTTATATCTGCTAATTATCTTTAAACTAATTGAGTGTGTTTATGGGTTTTTACATGTACGAAGGAGGAATCTCGTTTATAGATTAGATTCTTCATTTCACTTCACTGCATTCTGAATGACAGCAGAATAAATAGCAATAAGGGGCTAGTTTAAATTATATATTCTTACCCTAAAAACAAAGCAGGCAGAAAATATCTGCCTGCCTGATTATATAAAAGTACTGAACTTATTTTTTGATAAGAGTCTGGCTGATGATAACCGTATTGTCTTTTACAATATTTACAAAATAAGCACCTGTAGGAAGATTTGACAGGTCGAAACGGTCACCTGTTGTTGAAACGACGGTAACTCCTAAACTGTTGGCTATTTTAATCTGATAATTACTTTTTGCCGGAACAGTATTGTTCAGTCCTCTGGCTGTAGAATATTGTGTTTCATACACAAAATACTGATTAGAATTATTAGTTTCGTTCACCAGTTTAAATGGTGAAGTTGCAGCAGGAACAGATAGATAGGTTGTAGAAGATCCGCATCTGTTTGTCGCCGTTATTTCCATATCAAAAGAATAGTTTACAGGATGCACCATATAACTAAACCCGGTTCTTGTCCCTCCGTTGTCCATTCTCTTCCATACGACCTGAGTCACTCCCTGATCGGTAATGCTCATAGGACTATAATTTTTTACTTCATATAGAATGTCCGGAGCATTGTTCGTATTTTTAGAAATATAAAACTGAGGTTTTCCCACCCATATATTTTTACTGATCGTATTGCTGCCGCCATCTCCTGAAAGTATGGCCTGAAGCTGAACATAACCGCTGGCATTTGTTTTTGATTTTAAACTAATCTGCGGTAGAATTGTAGATCCTGTAAGGGTTACAAGAGAAGCGCCTGTAGGAACAGACCATTGGATATTCGGTGCAAAACCTGTAGTATAGGTCGCTCCTTCATCAGAACATAAAAGAACATTGTCTCCTCCGATTAAGACTTTAGTTCCGCAAAGATATGAAGACGTGATTTTTTGGTTCTGTACCGCTGCATTTGTAGAAAGCTGGTTGATGATAAAATCCCCGTTTCTCTGGCTGAAGCTGATGTGATCTGCATTGATACCCACTTTTTCCGCTACAAAATTGGCGAAAGGAACCTTTGCCGCATCATCCACAGGAGAATAGGGTCTCTGGTAATCATTTTCCGTTAAGACCTGATTGCCGGAATACACATCCAGCGCACTCGGTGTAGGAATAAAACTGAATGGAGTAATCGTTACATTATCCTTGATAGAATTGGGAAGCTGAGTTCTGTCAAATGCAAATCTTCCCCCTCCGTATTTATCCATGGGAAATACACCTGAAGGCTGATTTCTGCTTCCTTCCATAAACGTTGTCTGCGCATTCAGTACCCAAAGTATTTTCTTTTTGTACGTCATTTTACCGCTGTAGATCTGTTTGTTTTCATTAAGACTGGTCATAGGACGAACCGTAAAATCAAAAACAAACTTGGAGCTTCCCGGAATAGAAGAAAGAATGATCATATCCACATCATGCATCGCAACTCCCAGTAATGAAGCAATAAGACCATTGATTCCATATCTGTCACGGGTTTCCATATCAATTCTTACCAGATCCGTAAGGTTTTGGTCTGTCCCACATTCACTTCCGTTGGAAACAGCTACATTTCTTGTCAGCTGAGGATAACCTTTGGCTTTCAGTTCATTCTGCCAGTTATTGTGAATGGAATTGTCGATATTGTAATTTTTATCGTAATAATTAACCAGCATCTGTCTTGCCGCAGGAGTATCGGTAAGCGTTAAAATATCATTCACAGAAACTCCCTGGTTAAAAATAGGAACAATCAGTTCTCCAGCGCCTGCCAGAAGAGGAGCTCTCAGATAGCTGTTGGAAACATTAATCAGCATGCTTTGAAGTCCAAGCGGGATATTCGCTCCCTGATGTGGGCTGTCGTGTGAAATGAAAAGCTTGGTATCATGATTCTGTCCTGCAGTTTCCATATCTTTCAATGCATATCTTGCAACTAGGCCTCCCATACTTTGTCCCAATACAATATTTTTCTCTGTTCCCGTTTTATTGGCATTCACCCACTGTATTGCTTTTTTTAAGAGAGCTGCATTATTCTGAATGTAATCTACACCGTTTCTCCAGTCTACATACACGATGTCATAGTTGGATCCAAGTTGCGAGTACAGAGAATAATTCCCGTACAGCGATTTTATAAAACCATCAATATTGGTTAATCCCGCTTCTTCACTCGGAGAAGTAATGATGCCCAAATCAAATCCCTCAGCCACAATCACAGGCTTTACCAGCTGTGTGTGTCCCGGAGCCAGTTTGATATACATCGTCGCTTTTGCAACCTGAATAGGAGGATTTCCAAATAAACTAGGAATAGTAATGGGATCTACAAGCACTTTGGTGTACTGTCCCAGATTGGTTGTTTTAGAAACAGGACTTCTGGAATCCGTATATTTATCCATATTTCCCTTTACCGTAAACTGAGTATGAGAATACAATATTTCCCCTGAATTTAAAGTAAGTTTAAAAGTCCATGTATAAACCCCCTCAGCAGGATAAGAAACATCAATTAGTTGATTTTGAGGTAAGATCTGATACGGCTGAGAATCTTGAAGTTTATATTCAATTTTTTGAATCTGAGTACTTTGATTGCTTAACAACAAATAATCAGGAAGCGCAATTTTAAAACTGTGCTTATTGAATCCATTGGTGGCAGGAGCCAATGCGAAAACCTTTTTTTCTTCATAAGGATTAATCCACTGTCCGTTTACATACTTGTCATTAATAGCCCGTCCGTTGATAATGATGGTGCCGGGGTCTAGGCCGTTCTGCATATTCTGTCTTGTTTGTGCAGAATATTCAGAATATTTATAAAACAATCCTCCAAGTGTGATGATGTCCGGTCTTTGCGAAGCTTTCCAGTCAGCCAGAAAACCATCAGCCGTTTTTGGAAGTACAGCACTTGCAGAAAGGCGGCTGGTGATCAGCGTACTGTAAATGTCGGCAACAAGTTTTGAACTGGTATAAGAACTGTCGGGAAGAGTACCGTCATACCTTTTAAGATCTGCAAATTCTACCGCAGCATCCAGTAAAAGCCCGTTAGGGATTCTGTCTTTTTCAACAAACTGAAAGTAGTTTGCAATGTAATTGTCATGAATTTCGGGTGCCGGCACTTGCCCGAAGCCTAGAAAACCTACAAACAATAGGTACAAATGAAGATGTTTTTTCATAAAAATATCATATTAAGGTTAAAAGTTTTTAAAATGGAATGATCTGGCGATTTAAAGATGATCATAACTTCTCTTACCGGTGAATAAAATGGATTAAGTTTTTGTTAAACCGGTAATGTGTATTATTTTATAAAAATGACAACAAAATCAGTGATAAAAGTGTTTTTTTGACAATACAAAACGGGTGTATTGCTTATTTTTAAAAATGGAAATAAAAGAGCAAAAAAAAGCAGGATGTGAACACACCCTGCTTTACAATTATTTCATATTAGTCTTTATCTTTTCCTCGACCGTTCGCCAGTCGTAAATGTGAAAAACTTTACCGTTGCTCATGGCAATAAAGATCCCTTTCGGAAATTGAGGTCCCAGATTAACAGGAGTAACTTCTGAACCGTCACTTTCACTCGTGGAAACCGGTATTTCAGCAATAATTCCTTTCGCCGGATTTTCTCTCAGATACACATTAAACGTATCTTTCTGCTGATTGGAAACCAAGATATATCCTGCAGCAGCAGAAGTAGGGTAGATGGAAATTCCTTCCACATCAGATTTGAAATCACCTTTCCCAAATACCAGCAGTTCTTCATTTCCTTTTTCCGGATCTGCATAATACTGATGAACCCCAAACTGCTCGTCAGAATAATAAATATATCCCAATTCATCATCTACAGCAATGCTTTCAATCTCTTTCAAACCGCTGTATTTTCCAAACTTCCGGACTACATTTCCTGTAATTTTTCCCTCTTTTTCAGAAAGGAGATACTGCCAGAGATAACCGTCACCAGGTCCTGATTTTCTTCCGGCAATCACAAAAATTTCTTCCGTTTTCGGATTTTTATACATGGAAATTCCCATCGGTCCGCGCTCCGCTTCCCCATCAAAAACAGAGAATGCACCGACTTCTTTCAGATCAGGAAGTGAATACAGTTTCACCATATTGGTTTCCCTTTCGGTAACCGCAGCGATGTCTGTCTTTTTTCCGTTCAAAAGAAATCCGTACTCAATATCCACATTATTAGGACGCTTTAATCCCAATACCTTATTGATGATCTTTCCCTGCAGGTTGAAGGCATACAATCCGCCGTCAGTATCTTTATCCGTTCCTATAATAATACTTTTTGAAGCATCCGCAGGATTGATCCATATCGCAGGATCATCAGTATCATGAACAACCGTTTCAGTGATGACGGCCGGTACCAGATTTTTCCCCAGTGATTTCTGTCCCGTACAGTTGATCACAAAAGGCAGTACAGAAAGGGCTGCGATGTAATGTATTTTTTTCATTCTATTCATAATCATTAAAAATCAAATTTTACACCTAACGTGAATCTCGGCCTGTAATATTCTACCTGGGCAGTTCTGCTCTCAATACCCTGATAATACCGTAACGGTTGGTTGGTTAAATTATTAGCTTCCGCAAAAACTCTCAGTTGGCTCGTTATCTTGTAAGAGGCATTGGCATCAAGGAAAATCTGTTTGTCATAATAGCGGTCTTCAAATGAATTTCCACCCAGTTCATCAATATAATGAGCAGCATAGTTCATAGAAACCCTTGCCGAAAAACGTTTGTTTTCCCAGGAAAGAGATCCGTTGAACATATGTGGTGCTGTTCCGGGAAGACCTACATCATCCCTTTCCAGACCGTCTTCATTGGTGATTCCTTTTGCTTTTGAATGGGTGTAGGTATAATTGATATATACGCCCAGCCCTTTCCAGAAAGCTCCCGGAATAAAATCCAGCTGTCTCTGAAGCGCCGCTTCAAAACCGTAAATATCTACACTGCTTCCATTACGCTGCTGGGTAAATCTCCAGTTATTTTCCCCTGAAGGAATAGGGTTGGCCTGTCCTGCAAAATCCGTTGCAAAATCGGTCGCAGAATAATTTCTTCTCGTGTAGGTATAAATAAAATCTTTAAGGTTCTTATAAAACAAACCTCCGGAAAGAATTCCTACCGATTTAAAATATTTCTCTGCCATAAAATCGAAATTGTAGGCATACGTTGCTTTAAGATCCGGATTTCCGGCAGCGATCTGCTCATCACCGGAAATAACGTTAAGATAAGGAACCAGCGCGTAATAATTAGGTCGGGCCAGGGCAGTAGTAAAAGCTCCTCGGAGCACAAGATTTTGTGCCGGAGTATATTTAAAAGAAAGGTTGGGAAGGATATTCGTGTATGAATTGGTGTTATTAATCTTCCCGGCCAGATTTTCTTCATCCATTACGTAGTTTCCGGTGTAATCGATCTTTGTCGTTTCAATACGGGCTCCCGCAATCATGGAAAATTTGTCACTGAAATCCTGATCCCAGCGGATATACCCTGCATAAATATTTTCTTTAGCACTGTAATTGCTCGAAAGGAATTCCTCCGGTCTCAGCGTTGCTGTGAATAAATTAGGATTAAAAAGATCCAATCCGCCCATATATCCAGTACTTACAAAGGTTCCGGGAACATAATTTCCGGGCTGGAAATGCTGGCCGTCAAAATAAGTGGTCGGCACAGACAGCAGGCTTCCCATAGAACTGGTGGGGCTGAAAGAATAATAATCATTATCTCTTTCCTTTTCCTTCAAACGAAGACGGGCTCCCACGCGGATTCGTCCTTTCTGATCCTGAATGACAGAAAACGGAAACCGTACATTTACTTTAGCTCCAAATTCCTTTTCCTGAGTAAAGCTGTTGGCATCCGAAAGGCTGCTTAACTGATATTTTCCTAAATTATCAGCCGTAAGAGGAGTGATCATCGGCCGTTCAGGATCACTGAAATCATTAGAAAACTTAACACTTTCTCCATCAAACTGCATCAGTCGTTCATGAGGTTTCTTTTCGCTGGCTGTTGCGTAGTTCATCGACCAGTCGAGATCCACTTTAGAACCCAGAAGATGCTCACCTCTCAAGGCATAATTCTGTACTTTTTGTCTCTCAAGACGGGTGTTGTCATTATTAGCATCTCCACCTTTTACCTGCCTGGTGATATTCCCTTTCCATCCTGTGATTTCTGTTTCGTCACTGTTGTAGGTTGGCTTTATTTTGTAGCCTAATGCATATCTGTTTTCCTTATCATTTCTGAAATTATACATGGCAGAAGCATAGATTTTATTTTTAGAATTGAATTCATAATCCAAATTCAGATCAAAACTATGTCTGATACGGTGCTCATTGTAATACCGGACTCCCATTTTGCTTACGTAAGCAGTCTTTGCAAGATCATTAGCCATACTCCAGGTCGGCTCAATATTATCCGATCCGAAATTGTTGTTATTGTAGGAAAAGCTGAATACAGCGCCTAGTTTTTTATTAAGAAAACGGTCGCCATAGACTAATCCTGCCGTGTAATTTCCCTTTTCTCTTATGGGATTATATCCTCCGGCTACGGTAGCAGAAATTCTCTGTCCGTTAGGGGAAGCTCTCGTAATAAGATTCACGGAACCTCCGATAGCATCGGCATCCATATCCGGTGTCAGTGTTTTATTAACCTCGATAGTGGCAATCATATCAGAAGGAATAAGATCCATCTGTACATTACGGTTGTCTCCCTCCGCAGACGGAATTCTGTCGCCATTCAGAGTTACAGAATTCAGATTCGGGGCAAGCCCTCTGATGATCAGGTTTCTTGCCTCTCCCTGATCATTCTGTATGGTAATTCCCGGAACCCTTTTAAGAGCATCTCCGATATTCGCATCCGGAAAACGGCCGATCTGATCCGAGGAAATTACATTGGTAATATTAGCATTATTTTTCTGTTTATTTAAAGCCCGGGCCTGGTTTTTTAACGTGGCGCCGCTTACAACAACCTCTTCAATAGCGGTCTCTCTTTTGGCAAAAACAATATTCTGTTTGGTATTTTTATCAGATTCTACCAGCACGCTGTATTCGTGGATTCCATATCCCAGATAGTCTATCTTCATGCTGTAGCTTCCGGCGGGAACATTCAGAAATACAAAATTTCCATGTTCATCAGATGTCGTATAAATATTTCCGGGGCTCAGGGAAATTTTAGCGCCCGGTAATGCAATTTTGGTGTCGTCGTTAATGTTTCCTGAAACCGTACCGCTTTGGGCATAAAAGTAGATGGATGCGCATAGTAGAACAGAAGTACATATTCTTTTCACTTTCATTTAGATTTAAATTCAAGCAAAATTAGAAGTATAGAATGCAAATTGACTGAAATGCAAATTAAGCTTGTTTTAAAGAATTATTAACAGGGGCTAAGGAAAGTGTTGCAATATTAAATATTCATGAATATTCTGTTTTTGTTGTTGTATTGACTGCTATTATGTGGAAAAATAAATTAGGAAACAGTAGTTTATTGAATATCAGTTGAAACTGTATCAATGCTTTTTGAAAAGGAAATAAATTCTTTTAATTTTACTCTAACTTTTTAAAACTTTGAAACGTCTCCACCACACCCTCAAAATGTTCTTCGTTAAAAATTCCTGATTGATAGACCCTCTCAAAGGTTTCAGCAGTTCCGGAAGCCATCACGCTGGGAAGGCTTTCACTGTTCAGCATTTCGGTAAGACCTTTCATCTCATCAATTCTCCGGAAAATGTGCTGTGGATAGGTAGGAGTAGTTTTGGTAAGGTCCTGGTAAGTACCGGGAATGAATGCCTGAAGACTTTCATTGAGTTCATCAAGAATACCGAAATGAGCTGCAGCAGTCATGGTTTCAAAAAATAAAGCGTTCATTCCTTTATTCACCATCGAAAAAAGTAATTTATAGGCTGATGCGGCTTCTGTTTTTTCGCCAGCATCTTTTATAGTGAATAGCGTTGAAAATAAATCAATAAATACATTTCTGTACATACCGCTTACAACCAAAGTAGCATGATCCGGAATGTCTTTAGATGCTCCCATTACGGCACCATTGATAAACTGGATAGATATTGCAGAAAAAAGAGATTCAATAGCTACAGCAGCGGCGGGAGTGTTAGAATTTAGATCAATGTAAACCGGTCGTTTTTCAGTCTTTTGTAAACAGGAAGCTACCTTTTCGGCAATGGCCATGCTTCCTTCAGGACTTGTAAGAGAAAGAATGATTTCGGCTTGGTTAACCACATTTTGCAGCGAACCTACATCTTCAATACCTGCATTTTGGATGTTCTGTAAAGTCCGTGGCGACCTTCCTTCTCCTGCGGTAATTACTTTAAATTGATGTTTAATTAATTCTTTAGCGATCTGTGTTCCCATATCTCCCGGAAAAAGAAGGGCTATTACTGGTCTCTGCATGGATGATGATTTATGATTTACAATAACCGACGGCATTGAATGATACAAAGGTCCTTAAAATTTTTCAATCTGTGAAACACATTATTCCGATCATATCTATTGCCGAAATCGATGGATTTATTCGAATATTCTTTTGCCAATAATTGGCATCCTATCGACTCAATATGTAATACAAACATATTTTGAATTGTTTTATTACTAAAACCATCCATGAAAACGTATTGCATATTGATTTTTTGTATTTTTTCAGCCTGTTTTTCGGCTCAGAATACTGAAACTGCCATAGATGCTGTGATCACTAGAGAAATGAAAGAACGCCAAATTCCGGGATTACAGATTGCCGTTGTACAGAATGGCAAAATTATTCTTAAAAAGGCTTTTGGTATAGCCAATATGCAGGACCATATCGCGGTTACTGACACCACTGTTTTTCCTATTAATTCATGTACAAAAGTTTTTACTGCTGTAGCGATTATGCAGCTTGCTGAAGAAGGAAAACTCAATTTATCTTCTCCTTTATCTCAATATCTAGACGGCCTTCCTGAAAAATGGCAAAAGGTGACCATTGAACAGGTGATGACTCATATTTCCGGTTTCCCTGAAATTTTGCAGTTGCTGGATCCTGTTACGGGGATGAATTTGAAATCAGAAAAAGAAATCTGGGAAGCCCTTACAATACTTCCCATGAGTTTTAAAACATGTGAGCAGTTTAGTTATAATCAGACTAATTATTATCTGCTTGGAAAAATTATTGAAAAGCTCAGCGGGCAGCCTTTTGATGTATTTTTTAAAAAGAGACAGTTTGAACCGGTTGGAATGAAAAATACAGTATTTGGAGATTCCAGAGATGTTATTGCTCATTTTGCACCTACTTACAGGTATATAACTATGCTGAATGGGAAAAAACTTGATAAACCCAAATTTATTAATGATTATCATGTGTTCCCGGACTTTACCAGAACAGGTTCCGGCCTCAATACTACTGCGGAAGAACTTGCTGACTGGATTATTGCTTTGCAAAAAGGGAAATTATTAAAAAATCCGGAATCATTACAGCGGATGTGGGCTCCGATCCGGTTTAATAACGGAACACTTACCAATTGGTCGCCTGGATGGGGATTAACGAAGTTCAGGGCTGAACATAAAGCAATAGGTATGTCGGGAGGCGGCAGATCTGCATTCCTGATATATCCGGACGATAATTTATCTATTATTGTACTTACCAACTTAGGCGGCGGTATGCCCGAAGATTTTCTTGAAGAGCTTGCCGGAATTTATATTCCGGATATTGTGAAAGCAGATCCCATTACTTTTCTTAGAATTCAGCTTCAAAAGAAAGGTTTTAATAAAGCCATTGATGTTGTGAATGCGGAACAGAAAATGCATCCTACATTCAAGCCTAATGAATCCCAACTAAATGACTGGGCATACCGTTTAATGTCCCGGAATCAAATACAGGAAGCTTTCGAAATTTTCAAATTAAATACCTATTTATTCCCAGGCAGCTGGAATGCTTATGACAGCTACGGAGAAGTATTATTGAAAATGGGAAATAAAAAAGAAGCTGCCGATATGTATAAAAAATCCATACAATTGAATCCTGATAATGAAAATGGAAAAAACATGCTAAAGCAGCTTCCATAAAATTAATAAATACCTGTTGTAAATTGTTTATAACCATACCATTGAATATAAATGATAAAATAATATGATGCACAAAAAAGGTCTGCTTCGTATGAAACAGACCTTTTTTATAGGATGGATTTATTAAGCTTCGCTGCTTACCAGACCATAATTCGCTGGTGAAGGTTCTTTTCCGAATAAACATGAAAAAATATTTTGAAATTCATGAATGTATTTACATTTAATAGAATTGCCATATATTTTCAAGCCTTCCATTATTTTTCTGGAGCTTAAATCAATATCATATTTAATAAAGTTTTCCGGTCTTTCGTAGCGAATTCTGTGATCGGAGCTGTACGTTCTTGAAAATCCAAACTTTTCAAGCCATTCTTCAGTAATTCGTATAGGTTTGATAGAATCTGCCGGAACTGAGACCGTATGTATTGCATTTTCTATTTTAACAAAATATCCCTTTTCTACACTTTGAAATATTTCAGTAATCGTAAAAATCTGATTTTTATACTCTACTAAGTTTTTAATTTTAAGATCATCTACATTCATAATATTTTGATTTTTTTAAGAGGTGGTACTTGGTTACTCTATTTATTTACAAATATTATGCCTTACACTGTAGATTTTATAAAGTTTTTGTTAACAATTGTATAATTTTTTCCTTTAAAATATAATTTTATGTTAAAATTGTGTTTTTGTTGGGATAAATTTTGGAGGATAATAAAAAAATGTGGTATGTGTTTAAAATTTATTGTTGCTTATTTGTAACAACAGTAAGAGGAAAACCCGCTCCAATAGATATAGTAAGAACAGTGTCTTATCTAGATCATATCCTGCAATAAAACTGATTATGAATTTGCCTGTTTGGTGGTAATATATTCTGAAGGGGTAATTTTTTCAATTTGCTTAAAAACACGATTGAAGGTAGACTGATTAGAAAATCCGGCTTCCGTATAAATATAGAGTAGGGTTACCTTTTCAATATCGTTTTCCTCAAGAAGCTCTTTAACACAGTTTATCCTGTATATATTCAGATAATTATTGAAGTTTGGATATTCTTTATAACGAATGGCCTGTGAAATGTACCTGCTATTGATGTTTAATGCTACAGAAAGCTTTGAAATATTAAAATTAATGTCCTTATAAAACTTTTTATCTTTCATTTCCGTTTCGATCTTTTGAAATAATTCTTCATAAAAGGCCGGTTCTTTATCTAACCCAAAAGCTGTTTTATCATCAGCTTTCAACTTTTCTTCAACCTGATCATAAATTTCAACTTTTCTTATTTTATCTTTAAAATAAAGAAGAAGCAAGAATACAGCAAGGTTGGAAAGGAATAAAAAAGTATCCGTCATTCTAATATCTTCCGGACTGTGTTTTTGAAAGTTAAATTGAAAGCTTTTAGAAACCAAGAAACCTAAAATGATATTTAAAACAACATATATACTATATCTGACGACATATTTTCTTGAGAAAAAAATAGTTGCGCCCAAAGGTATAGGCAGAAGCCAAACAAAGCTGGCCACAGAATTGTTCCAGAAGGCAAGCATTACATAAAAGTTATAAATAGGTGCTGTAATTAAATACACATGTATCAGCACTTCAATAGAATAGTTTTTCCGAACAATAAAAAAAGAATATAATAAAAAAAATAAGCCTCCATAAAGGTACCAGGACATAGTTTTGTCCGGAATAAGAAAAGTGAAAATAAGGGCATAGATAAAAAGGATGAATGCCATTAGAATGATGTAGTACTGGATCAGATCTTTCTTGTAATGATTGATCTTTTCGAGTGTTGTATTTTCTTTTATTTTCATCTGTGTTTTCAATAGAAGTTAATTATAACTCAAAAATTATTCAGTCAATTTAGTAGGTACAACCTATTGAATTAAATTATTGATTTATAATTTTTTTATGATCCGTTCGGCATTTTGTATTGTTCTGCTCCAAAATCGTTTCATCGTAGCAGATAAATTGGTGCAAAATTCATAAACGACAAAGATAAAAAAAAGTTGATGAAAAGGGAGATATGTTGTTTATTTTATAAAGAAACTAAATAAAAAAAGGGGTATAAGTACATTAAAAAATACAAGTCTTCACAGATTATCTTCGATTATTTTTTTTCGATTAGAACGTCTGATCAAGTAGGAATCCGTACAGCAAGGCCATTGTAAGACAAATTGGTTACTGTTCATTGGAAGATAAAATTTAAGAATCTTATAACATTTAAGAAAATAAAAGTTTTTTAGGAAAAGAGAAAAATGTATTTTTTGCAGATAATTTTTTAATTGATTATCATTGTATCCGTAAAAACACACTATACAAATGATAGAACATTTTCAATTCTACTTATTTCTTATTGTGGCCATTATATTGCTGATCATGCTGGCCAATAAAATAAAAGTTGCCTATCCTGTACTGCTTGTGGTAGCAGGATTGCTGATCAGTTTCATTCCAGGAATTCCAGCTATTCATATTGATCCGGAACTTATTTTTATTATTTTTCTGCCCCCGTTGTTATATGAGGCTGCATGGTCTATATCATGGAAGGAATTATGGAAGTGGCGGCGTATCATCGGAAGTTTTGCTTTTGTTGTTGTTTTCCTTACAGCAATTTCTGTAGCATTTGTCGCAAACTATTTTATCCCCGGGTTTTCTTTAGCGCTTGGGTTTTTATTGGGCGGAATCGTTTCTCCGCCGGATGCCGTAAGTGCAAGTGCTATTTTAAAATTTGTAAAAGTTCCGAAAAGAATGTCTTCTATTTTAGAAGGAGAAAGCCTGCTGAATGATGCCTCTTCACTCATCATTTTACGCTTTGCCCTGATTGCCGTAGCGACAGGACAGTTTATCTGGTACGAGGCTGCTTTTAGCTTCTCCTGGATGGTAATAGGAGGAACCGGAGTGGGGCTTTTAATTGGCTTGCTGTTTATGAAAGCGCATAAATATCTTCCTACAGATGCCAGTATGGATACGATACTTACCATTGTTGCTCCCTATGCCATGTATATTGCTGCGGAGGAGGTTCATAGCTCAGGAGTATTGGCCGTAGTAAGCGGTGGGCTATTTCTTTCCAGCAGAAGACACCGTTTTTTAAGTGCTTCATCCAGGCTGCGTGGGATCAATGTATGGGCAAGTCTGGTATTCGTTCTGAATGGGCTCGTATTTCTGTTAATCGGTTTAGATCTTCCGGAGATTGTTTCCGGATTGGAGGGTGTAAGTGTTTCCGCAGCAGTGGGATATGGGCTTTTGGTTACTGCCGTTTTAGTTGTGGTCAGGATTTTATCAGCTTATGGAGCAGTTATTGTGACGCTAATAGCGAGAAACTTTATCACAGTAGCAGATACGAGAAGTCCGGGGTTTAGAGCACCGTTGGTTTTGGGATGGACCGGTATGCGTGGAGTAGTTTCATTAGCGGCAGCCCTTTCAATCCCGACAAAATTATATGCTGGCGGCCCAGAATTTCCACAAAGAAACCTTATCTTATTTATTACTTTTATTGTTATTCTTACCACTTTACTTCTCCAGGGACTTACCCTTCCATATCTTATTACCAAGTTAAATCTTCCTGCATTTAATGACCATCTTCCTGATGAAGAAGCTGATGAGCTTATAAAAAGAGAGATGTCGAAATTTGCATTAGATCACCTTACAGATCATTATGGAGAAATGCTTGTTAAAAGTCCTTTATTACAACAGCTTCATGAGAAATGGAAAAGTAAAATTGATGAAAATAACGAAGTAAAATTATCTCTGGAGATCAAAAGTGCCTATCTGGATGTTCTTAACAAGCAGAGAATGTGGCTTATTGATCAAAATCATGATAATGATCAGCGGTTTGATGAAGATATCATCAGAAAACATTTAATGAAGATAGACATGGAGGAAGAACGAATTATTTTGATGCATTAAAGCAGGAATTTAATCAGCCTGAAACAATATATTTTTCAGATTGTACAATGCACATCTAAAATTTGTATAATGTAAATAGAAGTAGATAAAATATTTTAATCCTTCATGCTGTAACACAGTATTGTTCTAATTTTCAATGCCTTTCGTGAAATAAAAGATACAGAATTCATTTTAAACTAAATTAATTTAATAGTAATAAGTTAATATGATTATGATCAAATTTATATATTTTGTTAATATTTTGAATTATTTGTCTTTTTATGATGTTTTATTTGCGATTAATTATTACATTTACAATAGTTAAAACAAAATAATCAAAACTTGGCCTATGAAAAAAATATATTATTTATTAAAATGATCCTCGCATTCTTTGCTTTTACCAGGAGTGGATAGGTTGGGATTAATACCACACGCTCAATTATACTTACAGCAAAAAGAACAGCAAGATCATCGAACAATACATTAAATACAAAAGCAACCACAAACAGTTTACCATTATCCCTCATAATATAAACTTTAAGTGTTGCCAGTGGATGTATCATTGATTTAAACTTCATCAATCCAGATACTCGATTCTAATACACAAATACAAGCCGGATAAAAATATCCGGCTTTTTTATAATACAAAAGTCTCCTGTAATAGGAGACTTCATAAAAATTGACTGTATATTGAAATAAAATTCAATCGGTTATTTATTGTTTTCAAGCCACTTCATGCGACGCTGGTCGGGAAGTGTTTTTACTTTAAAATTCTCGAAAACTGCACTGAACCCGTTTCCATCTGGACAGGCTGCCATTAAGCCGACCATAACAGGGGTATTGTCCTGCAGATAGGCATTCCGCATTAAGATATAATTTTTATCATCAAAAGAGTAGAAGATCTCAACTGCATCAAGTCTTCTCACTGCTTTTATCCACACTGCGGCAGGCGTTTTTTCTAAGGTGATCACGCTCCAGTCACTGGTAGTATGGGTAACAACAGTGCTTAGGTTGTATTTTCCATCTACGAATTCGATTCCGGCTTTGATATAATGATCTTTATCAATTCTCAGCATTAATCCCATTTGATCAAACCTGGCTTTATAGTTCCCAGTAATTTTTACCTTTGCTTCGAATTCCCCACCATACGTCGTATAGTAAAAGGGGGCATCGTCAACCGTAAAACCGTAATGCGAAATTCTCCAGTAATCACTTTGGGGAGTAACGAACATAGTGAGGCTGTTGTTTTTGATTTCCCATTTTTCAGGTTCATTAAACCATGTCATCTTTTCCAATGTCTGTGCAGAATTCTTGTGAAATATTACGAGTGCACAGAAGCTTAAAATCAATCTCTTCATTTGGATATAACTGAGTGTAAATTGTTACTTTAGCAAAAGTATAATTAAACCCGATTTTCAACAATACTTATAAATAACCATTTATGGAGATTAAGGACAAACTGAATGACAAATTGCTCAATAGTGCTGGAGAAAAATGCCTTCTGGATATAGAAATATACAAACAGAGAGCATTGGTCTATTCGCAGATGGAAGGTGCCATTTCTGTGTTGAGTGATATGCAGGCAGATAAAAGTTATGTGTATCAATCTAAAGCGGCGTTGGAGTTAGGATTAGGTCTTACACAAAACCTCTCGGAAATAGATTCTATCTGGGAAGAGGAAATTATCAGAAAGATACATCCGGATGATAAACTTAAAAAATATATCCATGAATTAAGATTTTTCAAACTTATGGATTCCCTAAATCCTGAAGATCGCGCAGACTATAATGTGCTGTCGAAAATAAGAATGAAAGATAAGAATGACGAATACCGTTTTGTTAAGCATCGTATGTTTTATATTTATTCGCCTCATAACGGCCGTTTGAGGTTTGCTTTATGTTTATATAATATTGCGCTGGACCAGTCCTTGCTTTCTTCTTCAGAATTTTTAATTATAAACGCGATTAAAGGAGAAGTAGTGGTGAAAGATAAACTCAATTATGAAAATATTTTATCTAAGAGAGAAATGGAGATTTTAAAATACGTTGGTGATGGATATGCGAGCAAAGAAATTGCCGACCTTCTTTTTATCAGCATTAATACAGTAAGCAGACACCGTCAGAATATCCTGGAAAAACTAAAGGTGAAAAATTCTATAAAAGCATTTAAAGACAGCTTTCACTAAAACAGTATTTTATCTGAAAAGTTCATAGGATATTTAATATTTTATAAATGAGGAAGTTGTGAAAAAACTGATTTTTTTTGTGTTTTATGTACCATAAGTCTTTTATGGTCTTCTTTTTTTTATTAGCTTTATGTAGGTAAAAAACTAATAATCTGTAACAAAAATCATAAAGATTCAAAGATATGTGAAGGAATCCGTTTTTCAATTGTTAAGATCTAAATTGTATTTGTGTAATAATATTTAAATCTAAATGTCAACTTGAGCAATTCCAAATAATCATATATTTGTTTCATTAAACAACTAACAAAATTAAGGATGAGTATTAACTTTTCAACAGCGACCTTTAAGGATTTTGAGAATATTCCAAACTATAATATCGCTCAAAGAGCAGAATCTTTTTACGATTTTCTAGACTATATGAAGTCTAATGGTCATATGAACTATAGACTGAAAAACACCACAGGAACCAATGCTACATTACATGTAGATATTGCCAACCAAAACAAAGAATATGTAAGTTTTGTTTCAAGTGATTACCTAGGGTTTACGCAGCACCCGAAAGTAAAGCAGGCTGCCATAGAAGGCATACAGAAATATGGTACCGGTACGGGAGCAACTCCGCTTATTGGTGGATATTTTGATTACCATGACCAGCTGGAAAGAAAAATATCAAATTTTTTCGGAAGAAAAGATGATGAAGCAGTGGTCTTTACAACGGGATATACTGCCAATAGCGCCACATTACAATGTTTGATGCAAAAAGAAGATCTTGCTATTTTAGACATGGCTGTACATGCCAGCGTATACGAAGGATGTGCCTTTACCAATAAAAAGACATTTCCACATAATAATTTAGAAGGTTTGGAACATATTTTGAAGACTTCTGAAAACCTTTACCGTACAAAACTCGTAATTATAGATGGAGTATATTCTCAGGACGGTGATACCTCACATATTAATGAGATTTATAATCTTGTAAAGAAATATAATGCATTTCTGATGGTAGACGATGTACATGGTATAGGGATTTTAGGGGAAACGGGAAGAGGCACCATAGAACAGGCTGGCTTGCTGGATAAAGTAGATATCATGACCGGAACTTTTAGCAAAACTTTTGGTAATTTAGGAGGATATGTTATTGCAGATAAAAAATTGGCAACCTTTCTTAAATTTCAGTCCCGTCAGCAAATATTTTCTGCAACAGCACCGCCGTCTTCCGCAGGAATTATCAAAGCTATCGATCTAATAGACGAAGAACCCATATGGAGAGAGAAGCTTTGGAATAATATAAATTACTTTAAAAAAGGATTGGATAATTTGGGATTAGACACAGGAATTACCTGTTCTGCCATTGTTCCCGTAAAAATTGGAGATCCACATGTAACAGGAGACGTAGGAAGACTACTAATAGAAAAAGGTATTTATACCAATCCCATTTTATATCCGGCAGTGGCCAGAAAAGATGCAAGAATCAGAATGAGTGTAACAGCCAGGCATGAGAGAGAGCATCTAGACAAAACGCTGAATGCGTTTGAAGATATCAATAATAAATTGCATATTGCAAAAAAATAATAAATTATGCCTAGAAAAGTAGTGCAGGGGCCCATCAGGGACAAAGAAAAAACCAAACAAAAATTGCTCGCTGCAGTCGGTAAAATCTTGAGAGTAAAAGGATATTCAGGATTAAAAGTAAGTAAAATCGCTGCCGTAGCCGGTTTTGATAAAAAGTTGATCTATGAATACTTCGGGAGTACAGATAAACTGATTGATGAATATATCAAATCTCAGGATTACTGGAGTAAAATCAACCAGAATAGTATTGAGGTAGACATTTCCGATGGCGGTAAAGAGCTTTCTAAAATGGCGATTATTAATCAGTTTGAAAACTTCAGAAAAAATAAGGAACTTCAAAAAATCATTCTTTGGGAACTTTCTGAAAGCAAGCCTATTCTTAGAAGATTGGTAGAACAGAGAGAAGAAGCCGGAAGTATGATTTTCGAAAACATTACCGATCCTCACTTTGGTGAAGGAGCTACAAGATACAGAGCAATTATGGCTTTAATCGTTTCCGGTGCTTATTACCTTAATCTTTATACAGGATATAATGCAAGCAAGTTTTGTGGAATTGATCTGAAAAGCGAGGAAGGAAGACAGGAGATTGAAAAAGCCATCGCAGAGCTGGTAGACCTTGCCTACGAAAAAAAATCATAATTAAAAGTTTTCTTATGGGGCCAAAAAAATAAGTTTTTTTTGATAATTTGAAAACTTTTAATTTTCAGATTAAAACTATATTCATTACTTTTGGCCTATGGAAAATTTTATAGTATCTGCAAGAAAATACCGTCCACAGGAGTTTGAAACTGTTGTAGGACAATCCCATATTACAGATACTTTAGAACATGCTATTGATGAAAATCAGCTGGCTCAGGCCCTGCTGTTTTGCGGACCTCGTGGAGTCGGTAAAACTACTTGTGCAAGAATTTTAGCGCGAAAGATTAATGAAAAAGATGGCTCCGTTTCAGAAGATGGCTTTGCTTATAACATCTACGAACTAGATGCTGCGTCCAATAACTCGGTAGACGATATCCGAGAATTGATTGACCAAGTACGCTTTGCTCCTCAGGTAGGTAAATACAAGGTATATATCATCGATGAGGTTCATATGCTGTCTTCTGCTGCCTTCAATGCTTTTCTTAAGACCCTGGAAGAGCCGCCTGCTCATGCCATCTTTATTTTGGCAACAACAGAAAAGCATAAAATTATTCCTACTATTTTATCCCGTTGTCAAATTTATGATTTCAAAAGAATCGTTATAGAAGACATTCAGGGACACTTAATCAATATTGCCAAAAAAGAAAATATCCAGTATGAAGACGACGCTTTATACATGATTGCCCAAAAGGCAGATGGAGCATTAAGAGACGCACTTTCTATTTTCGACAGGCTTTCCACCTTTTCCCAAAAGAACATCACTTTAGCCAAAGCCGCTGAAGTACTGAATATTTTGGATTACGACCAATACCTGAATATTGTGGACTTTGCCAAAGAGAACAAAATTCCGGAAGTTCTTTTTGCATTTAATGAAATCGTTAAAAAAGGTTTCGATCCCCATATCTTTATTGCCGGACTGGGAAATCATTTCAGAGATTTAATGATGGCCCAGAATGCCTCTACCATGGATTTGATTGAAGTGGGTGAGAAAACAAAAATTAAATTTGTTGAACAGGCCCAGAAATGGACTCCTCAGCAGCTTATAGACGCCATTGAAATCTGTAATCATGCTGATATTAACTATAAAAACTCTAAGAATCCAAGACTGACGGTTGAGATTGCCCTGATGCAGCTGACCTCTTTAACGGCTAATCCAGACGTTACTAAAAAAAAAAGTTCATAATACTAGCACCCTTTCTTCATGAAAAGCAGGAAGTAAAACTACCTGAAAAACCACAGGAGAAAATAGAAAAGCCCATTGAGAAACCTTTGGTTGCTGACAATGAGGTGAAAGTACCTAACGTAACCACATCAAAACCTCTTTCAAGACAGGGATCACCCTCCGGATTTAGCATCAATGCTTTGATGAATCCTGCAAAAGAAAAAGCCGCAGAAGTAAAAGAAAAAGTTGCTACAACCATCGAAAACCTGCCTAAAAGCCATTTTACAGAAACAGATCTACAGATGGAATGGAATTTGCTTCTAAAACAGCTTCAGTCTAAAAATACGTTCGTTTTTAATGCCATCAAAGCTTTTAAACTTATAAAAAAAGACGAAAACGCTATTCAGGTTTTATATCCATCCGATTCTGCAAAAATAGAATTTGATAAAATTAGCGGAGAATTTTTTAATCATTTCAAAACAAAGGTTCATAACTTTAGCATTGAAATTGAGTACAAAAGAGACTTCGAAAACCTTAAAATAGAAGTGGTTACCAAGAAGAAAATATTCGAAAAATTCATCGAGAAAAATCCATTGCTGAAAGATCTTGATGATTTAATGAAGTTTGATTTGACATAATTTTATATATTTGTCAAATATTTCGGCAGAAAAAATACAACTGCAGGAAAAAATAATTAATTTAAAAGTTATAAATAACGTAAGCTCAGGTACATAACAACAGTGGAAAAATCTTTGATCCCATATATGTCCGACTTTAGAAACTCTGTTAGTTTCGCTCCCGCTAATTACTTTAGCGGTTATTTTGGCTTTTCTTCTACCTATTATAGAAATTTTAGAAGTTATTATCGATTTTATTGGTATAGCTAACTAAATTTCTTTCTCAAAAAATACAGGACAAATAGATTCCATTCCAATTTTCCTGATTCCTTTAAAAACTTTTGAACGGCATTTTTTGAAAAGAATTATAAAGTAAATTTTATAATGAATGGATTATTGATGCACATTTTAAAAATAAAAAATAATTATACAATAAATTAACAAGATGAATTTAAAAGACTTAAAAAACGACTGGATCAATGAGTTTTCACAACCATTAATGATCGCGGGGCCATGCAGCGCAGAAAGTGAAGCTCAGATGCTTGAAACTGCCAGAAGAATTAAAGAAACAAATGCTCAGGTGCCGATCTTTCGTGCAGGAATCTGGAAACCGCGTACCAAGCCAAACGGTTTCGAAGGAGTAGGAGTTATTGGTCTTAACTGGCTGAAAAAAGTAAAAGAAGAATACGGGTTCAAAACTGCAACCGAAGTTGCCAACGCTCATCACGTTTTTGCAGCTCTGGAAGCTGATGTTGATATCCTTTGGATTGGGGCACGTTCTACCGTAAACCCTTTTACCGTTCAGGAAATCGCAATGGCATTAAGAGGAACAGATAAACCTGTATTTGTTAAAAATCCGGTGAATCCAGATTTAGCATTATGGATCGGAGCTTTAGAACGTCTTTTAGGACAGGATATCAAAAATCTTGGAGCAATTCACAGAGGTTTTTCTACCTACCAGAAAACGAAATACAGAAACAATCCAAACTGGCAGATTGCATTAGATTTCAAGAGCCAGTTTCCAAATATTCCTATGTTAGTGGATCCTTCCCACATTTGTGGTAACAGAACAGGATTGGCTGATATTACCCAGGAAGCAATGAACGTTGGATACCAGGGAGCAATTATCGAAAGCCACTGCAACCCTGATGAAGCTTGGAGTGATGCTTCACAGCAGATTACTCCGGAAGTTCTTGCAGAACTGATCGGAAATCTGAAAGTTAGAAATTCAGGATTAGCCGGTTTCGACGGGGAAATGGGAAGACACAGAACACTGATCTCGGATATCGATTTCCAGTTGATTGAACTTCTTTCTCAAAGAATGAAAGTTTCCGAACAAATTGGGAAACTTAAAAAAGAAAACGATATCGCTATCTTCCAGCCGGAGCGTTGGAAAGTGATTACAGAATATGCAGGTCAGAAAGCAAAAGAAACAGGAATGTCTCAGGATTTCATTGAAAAAGTGTTCAAAGCGATTCACGAAGAATCTATTGAAGTGCAGAACAGCATTATGATAGACAGACAATAAGACGAAAGCAATCATCAATAGAATTAGGGCTTGGGAAATAGGAGTTAGTTTACCGCTAATACCGAAATCCTAAGCCCTAATTTCTTATATTTGCACTCAGTTATAAATATGAAAGGAAAAATCATTAAATCTACAGGAAGTTGGTATCAGGTTTTAGAAATGGAAACCGATAAAATTTTTGAAGCCAGAATCCGGGGTAAATTCAAATTAATTAAAACAAGACTTACCAATCCGCTGGCTGTAGGAGATTTCGTGGAATTTCAATTGGAACAGGATGATATTGCATGGATTACTAAAATAGAACCGCGCAGAAACTATCTGATCAGGAAATCCGTTAACCTTTCAAAAGAAGCTCACATCATTGCATCCAATATCGATTTGGCATGCTTTATATTTACCCTTAAACATCCTGAAACGTCACTGGGGTTTCTTGATAGATTTTTGGCATGCTGTGAAGCGTATAATATAAAACCTTTACTCTTATTCAATAAAATTGATGTCCTTCACGAAGAAGAAATTGAAATTGTAAAAGACGTTCAATTTCTTTACCAGGAAATAGGATACGACAGCTTGGAGATTTCTTCATATTCTAAGTTAAATCTGGAGAGTTTGCAGGAAATGCTGAAAGACAAGACTTCCGTCTTTTTCGGACATTCGGGGTGTGGCAAATCAACATTGGTTAATGCTCTGCAGCCTGGATTGAATATTAGAACATCAGAAATTTCAGATACCCACTTAAAAGGGAAGCATACCACTACTTTTGCCCAGATGCATTTCTGGCATTTTGGAGGAAATGTAATTGATACGCCAGGGGTAAGGGAGTTTGCGATGATTGATATAGAAAAAGAAGAAGTGCAGCATTATTTTCCTGAGATTTTCAAAAAAAGAAAAGAATGTAAGTTCCATAACTGCCTTCACATCAATGAACCTAAATGTGCTGTAATGGCAGCTCTTGAAACGGGAGAGATTCAACATTCCAGGTATTCCACGTATATTAAATTAATGGATGAGGCAGAAGAAGCCAATCAACAAAAATAATCTTTAATTTTTTTTAATATTTGCTTTTATTTCATTGATTGAATTAGAAGGAATAGTCTATTAATGTGATTTTTATACCTAAAAAAAATTATCGATTTCACAATAGAGTGGGTTGTTTTTTGTCAATAAAAAACCCAGCCGAAGCTGGGTAAAAACTAATAACCATGAAAACTCAAATTAAACATGAGAATCGTAATTAATTAAACAACTATTGTGCCAAACCTTAAGTTAAGATTTCTTAATAAAAGTTATTTTTATGTTAAATAAAAATTAAAATAAAAATAAGGGATATTTTTTGTAGTTTTGCGCCATTAAAAAAATATACATTTATGTCTAACATTACATTCACTATGATTAAGCCTGATGCTGTTGCTGACGGACATATCGGTGCTATCTTAGGTAAAATTGCTGAAGGAGGTTTTAAAATCAAAGCTTTAAAATTAACTCAACTTACTGTTGCTGACGCTAAAAAATTCTACGAAGTACATGCAGAAAGACCATTTTATGGTGAGTTGGTAGAATTCATGAGTTCTGGCCCAATCGTAGCTGCGGTTTTAGAGAAAGACAATGCAGTTGAAGATTTCAGAACATTAATTGGTTCAACAAACCCTGCAGATGCAGCAGAAGGTACTATCAGAAAAATGTTCGCAAGAAGCATCGGAGAAAATGCTGTTCATGGTTCAGATTCTGATGAGAACGCTCTTATTGAGGCTCAATTCCATTTTTCAGGAAGAGAGATTTTCTAAGAAAAAAAAATTTCATTATAAAAAATCCAGAGATATTTTCTCTGGATTTTGTTTTTTATGCCAAAATGGCTGTGACTTCATGTCACTTTCAATGCTGTCATTAGCTATACTTACTCAATAGCACCTTTTTTCCTATAAGATTCCATAATTCATTCTTTAAAATTGGACCTAAAGGAATGTTGCTGTCAATTTTTATATTTTGTTGCATATTTTACGATCACTTATATGTATCACAATAAATTTAAGTTGTTTCCATATGCATTTTAATAACAAAAAAATATGGTAATGAATGTTAATTATGTGCTTAACATAAATATTTATGAAGTAAAGCCTCAAAATTATGAAATAATGATTGATAAAATTGTTGTAGATTAGGAAAATCATAAATGGAATACTTATTGTAACCTTTCTAAAAAAATGAATATGAAAATTCCAGTAGTATTAATGGCGAGTTTATTGGCAGTAGGAGTTTCTGGACAGACTTCAAAACCGGGAAGTAAAAATGTAAAGAAGCCAGTGAAAAAGGTGAGAAAAGTACAAGCAGCACAATCTCCCAAGCAGGATCCTGTAAAGCCTGCTAAATTTAAAGATAGTATTACGAGACACAATTCACATTACTGTCCGGCTTGTGGAATGGGATAGGTATGGGAAAACCACTGTTAGGATTATCCATGATGCCTGAAACGGAGTTTGTCTCTGCGGTTTTGCCATTGATGCAGAGCAATTCCATTGAAGTATTGGAATGGTCTTTTGATACATTCTACAATACAGAAGAGCCTGAATGGCTTAGTAATCTTCTTGATTTTTATGCTGAAAATAAGCGCCTTATCGGGCATGGTGTTTACTATTCACTTTTTGATGCACGTTGGACTGCCAGGCAGGAAATGTGGATTGAGCAGTTAAAAAAGGAAACCCAAAAGAGAAATTACAATCATATTACTGAACATTTTGGTTTTATGAATACAGATAATTTTCATCAGGGTGTTCCATTGCCTGTTTCTTTAAATTCAAAAACCCTCCAGATAGGAAAAGACAGAATAAATAGGGTACAGGAAGCTGTAGACATTCCGATAGGGATTGAAAATCTTGCTTTTTCTTTTTCCATCAACGACGTAAAAGAACAAGGTGAATTTATTTATAAGCTGATAGAGGATATTGATGGTTTTATAATTCTGGATATCCATAACCTTTATTGCCAGTCCTGTAATTTTGAAACAGATATTTGGGAGCTTATTCAACTATATCCTTTAGAAAAGGTGAAAGAAATTCATTTATCAGGAGGTAGCTGGCAAAAGAGTATATATGGAAAAAAGCCAATCCGGAGAGATACTCATGATGATGCAATTCCGGAGGATATATTTACCATAATACCCCAACTTTTATCCCAATGTACCAACCTTGTATACGTTATCATTGAAAGACTGGGGCATACTATTACAACTCAAAAAGAAAGAGAATGTTTCTTAAATGATTTTAGCAGAGTCAAAGAAATGATTGAGGTTTCGGGAGATCGGTTGGAAAAGAAAAGGATTTGGCATAAGAAAGAGATTAATCTTGCAGCACCAATCGAAGATTTATTGTTACATGAAGATCAGACACGATTGACAAAACTGTTGTTTGATGCTGTAGATGAAGCAGCAATCAAAAAAGAAAAATTTCATTATTTTGAGCCGGAAAAATGGGATTTGGAAATGATTAATACAGCTCAGGCTATTATTAAAAAATGGAATCCTTATTAAGTTGCCGGATACAGTTCACGAAATATTACAAAATAAAAAATAATGAAAATGACAACGGTATTTTTATTGATCACGGCAGTGCTTACGGCATTAATTGCCGGACTTTTTTATGCATATTCATGCTCAGTAGTGTTAGGCTTGGGTAAACTTTCAGATGTGGAATATCTAAAAGCTATGCAAAGTATCAATCGCGAAATTCTGAATCCGGTATTTTTTATAAGTTTTATGGGGACGGCTGTTCTCCTGCCTGTTTCCACTTTTTTATTTCGTGGGCAGAATCCTGCTTTTATCTTTTTGCTGCTTGCTTCAATTGCTTACCTGGTTGGAGTTTTTGGTGTTACCGTATTTGGAAATGTTCCACTGAATGATATGCTGGATCAATTTAATATTGGGAATTCAACAAATGATTTAATAGCGCAAATGCGTGAAAATTTTGAAAATAAATGGAATTTTTTAAATAATATAAGAACTGTTTTTTCGATAATCAGCATAGTGTTAGTGATTTGCGCCTGTATTTGGAACAAGATAATATAACAGAAAATAACTGTATCCGTATAAATACGTAATCGTAAATTACGTATTTATACGGATGTGTACATGGAGTTTTATGCAGATCTTTACGTTAGCAATATCACAGGAACATTTAAGTATTTAAAGGCTCTTGCTGTAAAGGCTAACTAATAACCACAACACTCAGATTACAAAAAGGCAGCTCTTACGGGCTGCCTTTGTTATGTTGATCAAATAAAATTTAGTTTTTTATATTCAATTTTACAGGTTTTTGTCACTGTCATTCTGAATCTAACGAAGCAAAATGAAGAATCTAATCTATGAAAGAAATTCCTCCTTCATTGGAATGACAATACATGTAAAAAATATATTCTTGTAAATTTTAAATCTTTAAAAGCTCAATTGTTCTTTCAGGGCTTTCTGCTGAGAATACTGCATTTCCTGCCACCAAAACGTCAGCTCCGGCATCAAAAAGCTTAGAAGCATTGTCAAGGTTTACGCCGCCGTCAATTTCAATAAGCGCTGTTGAATTATTGCTCAAGATCAAATCTTTAGTTTCAGCAATTTTCTTATAGGTATTTTCAATGAATTTTTGTCCCCCGAATCCCGGGTTTACACTCATTAACAGTACAAGATCTACGTCAGCGATAATATCTTCAAGCATTAAAACCGGAGTAGATGGGTTTAGAACAACTCCTGCTTTAGCTCCTCTGCTTTGGATATGATGAATCGTTCTGTGCAGGTGGGTGCATGCCTCATAATGTACAGAAATAAGATCTGCTCCATGGTTGATGAATTCATCAACATATTTGTCCGGTTCTACGATCATTAAGTGAACATCAACAAATTTCTTGGCGTGCTGCTGTACAGTTTTCATTACAGGAAAACCGAAAGAGATGTTAGGAACAAATCTGCCGTCCATTACATCAATATGGAACCAGTCTGCCTGAGATTGATTCAGCATTTCAATATCTCTTTGCAGATTCCCAAAGTCTGCAGATAATAGGGAAGGAGCAATCAGCTTAGTTTTCATTTTTACTTTTTATACTTAATATTAGATTTCAGATGTCAGATCTCCGGCTTAATGATATTTCAATTTCATTTCCGGTTTGATCTCCAGAAGTGTTTCGTAAATAAGATTGATGACGTTGCTTACGTCCTCTTTAGAAACCATTTCTACCGTGGTGTGCATATAGCGTAAAGGTAAAGAAATTAATGCACTTGGGACTCCGCCGTTAGAGTGGGCAAAGGCATCTGTGTCCGTTCCCGTTGCTCTGCTTGCTGCAGCTCTTTGGAAAGGTATTTTCTTTGTTTTTGCGGTGTTAATGATCAATTCCCTGATCGTATGATGAACACTTGGGGCAAAGAAAACAACCGGCCCGTCACCACATTTTTGATCACCTTCTTTTTTCTTTTCGATCATTGGCGTAGTAGTGTCGTGGGTAACGTCTGTTACAATTGCGATATTTGGCTTTATCGTATCTGCAATCATATCAGCTCCGTACAAACCGACTTCCTCCTGAACGGAATTGGTGATGTACAGACCAAAAGGAATTGATTTTTTGTTTTCCTTTAAAAGTCTGGCTACTTCAGCAATCATAAAGCCTCCAATTCTGTTATCCAACGCTCTGCAGACAAAATAACGGTCGTTCATTTCGAAGAATTCATCCGGGTAAGTGATCATACAGCCTACAAAAATACCCATTTCCTCCACTTCCTCTTTGGTAATAGCGCCACAGTCTATAAAGATATTCTCAATTTTAGGTGTAGGTTCATTTTGATTGGATCTTGTATGGATCGCCGGCCATCCGAAAACTCCTTTTACAATTCCTTTTTCACCGTGAATATGAACCACTTTTGAAGGAGCAATAGTCTGATCCGAGCCTCCATTTCGAATTACATAGATCAATCCGTCATCAGTAATATAATTAACGTACCATGAGATCTCATCCGCATGTGCTTCAATCACTACTTTAAATTCGGCATCGGGATTAATTATCCCATAGCATGTTCCATAATGATCTACTTCTATTGTATCAACATAAGGTCTGATATAATCCATCCAGATTTTCTGTCCCTTATGTTCATAACCGGTTGGAGATGAAGTATTTAAATATTTATCTAAAAATTTTATAGATTTCTTTTCAAATTTCATAAAAAGGAATGATTTTTGCGTTTAATTTTTGTTATTATAAGTGTAAAAATAATGAATTTTAGTAAAATTATCTGCCTTTTTATTTTCTTTTTTGGAGTCAGTATTTTTGGACAAAAAGATTCTGTAGAAGCAAAACCTCTTGATCAGTATCCGGCTGGGTCTTTGAAAGTAGATGAATTTGGCAATAGGTATTATTATGACGAACAGCAAAAAGTCAAGATCTATGAGGTCAATGGTGAGCCTGTGGTTGTTTTGGATGAGTTGGTGTTGATCAACAAACCGAAATTCAATAATCAATTGGATAAAAATTACTATTATTTCCTTAATAAAAAGCTGTACAGGGTTTATCCTCTATTTGTTGCCGCACTTCAACAATACAGAGATATTCAGAAGGATATGGATGATATGGACAGCAAGGCGAAGCGTAAATTTGTGAAAGAACGACAGAATATGCTTGCCGATCAATATGAAAAGCAATTACGCGATCTGACAACTACTGAAGGACAGGTTTTTGCAAAGCTTATGAACAGAGCAACCGGTAAAAATGTATATGAGATCATCAAGGAACTAAGAGGCGGATGGAGCGCCTTCTGGTGGAACGTAAAAGGAAAGATGGCTGATATCGATTTGAAAGACCAATACGATCCTCATAAGAACAGGACAGATGAATTTGTAGAATCTCTGCTTCAGTCCAACTGGAATTCAGGATATCTTCAGCCTTATCCCGGAGCCAATGATTTTAAAAACAAGAAATAATATACATAAATTCCTGTGAGAACAACTTACAGGAATTTTTCTTTTAATTTATCAAATACGATCTGGTCTACCGGCAGCGGAAATGGATTATCCGGTCTGTCAATATCAATCCATTCTGTTTTTTCAATGCAGGGATCCATAATAATGAAGTCTTCTTCATTTAGGATATTCACCATATAATATATAGTAAGCAGCTGTTCATTTTCACGAAAACGGGAAACCAAAAAGTTTTCCTGCGTGTAAAGATGTTCTACGATATCTATTTTTACATTAAGCTCTTCATCGAATTCGCGGTGTAAACACTCCAGAACGCCTTCTCCGAATTCCAGTCCGCCGCCGGGAAATTTCATTAAAGCTTCGCCTGCATATTCTTCAAATAACGTTAATACTTTCTTGTCTTTTACCGCACAGGCATAAACTCTGATGTTGATCTTATCTATCATATATATAATGGTATTTGTAAAGCTAAAATAGGGAAAACCTTAAGAGTATAAAAGCTTATTCGTGAAATTTGTCATTATCTTGATGTGTCAAAATTTACATTTTCACAGCATTAATCATCTCTCTTTTTCCAGGAGGCCCTTGCTTTTTTTCTACATTAAAATTAAGTTCCTGAAGGATTCTTCTCACGCTTCCTTTTGAAGAGTAAGTAGTTAACAATCCGTTAACATCCATTTTATCAGAAACCATTTCGAACAGTGGTTTCTCCCACAGATCAGGTTGTACCCTTGCCCCGAAACAGTCGTAGTAAACCAGGTTTATTTTAGGTAAGTCTATGTCTTTCAGGGAGAAAAAATCGCATTGAATCTTTTTGAGATTAAAACCTTTAATAATTTCTACTGATTTTTCCCATTCTGACTGATGAATTTTTTGATACATATTTTTGAATTCAGGGTTGTCAAAAAGATCAAAATAGGCCAATTCGTTAATTTCCGATTCATTTATCGGGTATTTTTCGAGGGAAAAATAGTTGATGACATGATTTTTGTCAGTTTTTAAATATTCATTAATTGTAACCAAAACATTCAAACCTGTTCCAAAACCGAGTTCTAAAATATTAATTTCATAATCATTTACCAGATTTAGTCCATTTTTAATAAACACATGTTCTGCTTCCTGCAATGCTCCGTGATGGGAATGGTAGTTTTCATTTAATTCATTGATAAACAATGTTTTGCTACCGTCGTTTGTGGTCTTAATTTCTCTTTTCAAGCTATTTTTTTGTCAAATTTACTCCAAAATTTTTATATTTAGAAAATTATGTTAAATTTGTAGAACATCGTAAAAAATTTTAGAAATGATAATTCAAAAAACTGAAAACTCCAGAATTTCTACATTCGACCCAAATAATTTTTCATTCGGGGATACTTTCATAGATCATATGATCATATGTGAGTATGAGAATGGAAAGTGGGGTGACGTAAAATTAGTTCCATATGGTCCATTACAATTTACGCCTGCTATGATGGGGGTAAACTACGGACAGGCTTGTTTTGAAGGTATGAAAGCCTATAAAGACAAGGACGGACAGGTTTTCCTTTTCAGGCCTGAAAAGAATTTTGAGCGTATCAACAAATCAGCTAAGCGTCTGGCTATCCCTGAAGTTACTGAAGAGATGTTTTTGGACGGTTTAAAAGCATTGGTAGATTTAGACAGAGCATGGATTCCGCAAGGCGAGGGAATGTCATTATACCTGAGACCATTGATTTTTGCAACAGAAGAAGTTCTTAAAGCTAGGGTTTCTAATAAATATATGTTTGCTATCGTAGCATCGCCTGCGAAAAGCTATTATACAGAGCCTGTTTCTGTGAAAATTTCTGATCATTATTCAAGAGCGGCAAGTGGTGGTGTAGGTTCAGCTAAAGCAGCAGGAAATTATGCAGCTTCTTTTTATCCTACACAATTAGCAATCGAAGAAGGATATGAGCAGATTATCTGGACAGATGATGCTACTCACGAATATTTTGAAGAAAGTGGTACAATGAACGTTTTCGTTAGAATCAACGATACAATCTATACGCCTCCTACTTCTGAAAAGATTTTAGATGGTGTTACAAGAGACAGCTTTATTCAGTTAGCAAAGAAAAGAGGGATTGAAGTAAAGGTTGAGCCTATCGCTGTAAAAGACGTAGTAGCAGCTCAAAAGAACGGAACTTTAAAAGAAGTTTGGGGTGTGGGAACTGCGGTAGTAACAACTATTTTCCAGGCTTTAGGATATAACGGTGATAAACTGGCACTGCCTTCACTTTCTGACGAAGAAAGTTATGCAGCCATCCTTAAAAGTGATTTGGTAAATCTTCAAAACAATCTTTCTGAAGATACTTTCGGATGGAGAGTATTGGTTGAAAAACAAGTATTGGAAACAGTTTAACTGTACTGAATACATAACAATAAAAAGACCGGTGGGATATTTTCTATCGGTCTTTTGTTTTCCGGTAATACTTGGAACCGCATTGGAATTGAGTGTGAAGAATGAGGTCTTATGATGCTGTTCTGAAGATTTAAAGTAATATCCGTATGAATAATTTCTGAATATTCTCTGAAATCCGTATTTTCGCAAAAGTTTATGAAAAAATTACTCTTCATATCAGCAGTAAGCCTTTTGAGTTGTAACAGAAGTGCCCCACAAACCCATCCTCCTGTAGGCGGGGTTTTGAGCCAGAAAGATCTGGATGTTTCTAAAAACAGAATGCGGAATCTTAATTCGCAGGAAAGAAGTCAGATTCAGGAATGGGCAAATGCACAGCCTGTAAAGTATTATACGACACAGCTTAATTACTGGGTAACTGCAGAAAATTTTGACAAAAGGGAAAGAAGACCGGATAATTCCATGATTTCTTACTCTTATGATCTGTATGATTTTGATCAAACCAAGATCTACGATCAGTCTTTTGAAAGGAGAGATGCCAAATTCGGGCACTTTGATGAACTGAAAGCAGTAGAGAATGCTTTGCGTTTTATACATGATGGGGAGGAAGTTACGCTTTTGGTACCGTCTTCTCTTGCCTACGGTACGTACGGAGATGAGAAGAAAATAGATAACGACATACCATTGATCATAAAATTAAAAGCTCTATAAATGAAATTGTTTAACAAGAATATAATTCTGGCAGCGGCAAGCGTATCGCTGATGAGTTGTACACCAATTTATAAAAAAATGAACGTAGACAAAGAAACTTACGAAGGTCTTAATGACGGACTTTATGCAAATCTTCAAACGACTAAAGGAAATTTAATCGTTAAATTAGAAGACAAGAAGGCACCTGTAACTGTAGCTAACTTTGTTGGTCTTGCAGAAGGGAAAATCGACAACAAAGCTAAGGCTAAAGGAGTTCCTTTTTATGATGGAACGATTTTTCACAGAGTGATCAAAGATTTCATGATCCAGGGAGGAGATCCTAAAGGAACAGGAATGGGAGATCCGGGATATAAGTTTGAGGATGAAAGAAACGACCTTAAGCATACAGGAAAAGGAATCCTTTCTATGGCAAATTCAGGGCCTAACACCAATGGTTCTCAGTTTTTCATTACAGAGGTTGCAACACCTTGGTTAGACGGAAGACACACAATCTTTGGAAAAGTAGTGAAAGGCGAAGATGTAATCGATACGATTGCCAATGTAGAGAAAGGTGCTCAGGATAAGCCTAAAACGGATATCGTTTTAGAAAAAGTATCTGTTTTCAGCAAAGGAGACGAGTATAAGCATTACGATGCTGCAAAAACTTTCAACGAAGGAAAAGCGAAAATTGCAGAAAACAATAAAGCTTTTATTGCTAAAGAAGAAGCTGACAAAAAGAAAAAAGAAGAGGAGTTCAAAGCTAAGCAGGAAAAAATGGTAGAGAACTTTAAAGCTGGAATGCAGAAAACTGAATCCGGTTTATATTACAAGATTACCAAAACTACAGATGGAAAAGCTCCAAAATCTGGAGATAATGTTTCTGTACACTATGCAGGAAAGTTAATTGACGGTACTGAATTCGATTCTTCATTCAAAAGAAACGAGCCAATCGATATTCCAATCGGTATGGGAAGAGTAATCAAAGGATGGGATGAAGGAATCTTATTGTTAAAAGAAGGTGAAACAGCTACTTTATTGATCCCGCCAGCAATGGGTTACGGAGAAAGAGGAGCAGGAGGAGTGATCCCGCCAAATGCATGGTTAATTTTCGATGTTGAGCTTGTGAAAGTAAAATAATCAAAATTTTATGATATTGAAAGCCGCCCTTTTGGGGCGGCTTTTTTGTTGCTGAAAAGGAAAAGATATCAACCTAAATTAATGAATATACTTCTAAAATAATTTATGAAAAATGCTGTTGTAATTATAATGTGATAGTTTTGTTATGTGCTATATGTGTCTTTTTAACATTGGTTTAACATAATTAATTTTATCATTATTTATATGATTATTTTGAGTTTAAATTTTATATTTGGAGCGTTAAAAATATAAAACATGAAAAAAATTATTTTAATTGCTACTATTTGTGTAGCTGGTTTTGCAAGTGCAAAAAGTGGAGAAGAAATTAAACCTACTAACAATTTGCATAAAAAGGAAGTTGCTAAAACTCATGAATCTCAAAAAGCAAATAATTCTTCAATTAGATGTATGCCAGTTGGTTTGTTTGTTTGGTGTACTGGTGAATATTTTACTGATACTATGTGTTGGGGTGCAGGTTCTGGTACTAAAACATACGAGCAGGCAACTGCAGATGAGAATCACAATGGAGCATTATTAAATGAGTATATTTGTGGTTCAGCTTCTTATGGTGATAATTAATATTTTATAAATGAAATCATTAGTATTTTTTTCTTTATTATTCAGTTGTTTTTTGTATTCTCAGTCTGATCATTTGAAGTCACAATATGAAGTGATTTATAAACTTAAAATGTTCCAAGATACCTTATCAAAGGATAATTCAATGGAAGAGAATTTATCTTTATTAGTTAGAGGTAATAAGTCTCTTTTTAAAAGTACAAAGAAAGCTGTTGCTGATTCTATCTCAATGGCTATCACTAGGAAGAGTTTTGATAATCCAGTGGATGGTAAGGTTATATTGGATTATAAAGCTGTTCCTGCTGTAAATTTTAAATCAGAAGTGTTTTTAGATAATGGAAAGCAAACAGTCTATAAGGAATTTTTAAAAAATCGTTTTTCTTATCCTTTGGAAGACCTTATACAATGGAAGATAGATGGAGAAACTAAAATGATTGAATCTTATTTGTGTAAAAAAGCTACAGGAAAATATAGAAATAGAAATTATGTAGCATGGTTTGCAGAGTCTGTTCCTATTCCTGATGGACCCTATGTGTTTAAAGGTTTACCCGGATTAGTTATGGAGATTTACGATACTGGAAATTTTATAGTTTTTTCTATGGTTAGCTTTAAAAAAGTTGAAAAACCTATGATCCTTTTAAAGGATGTTTTTGCAACTGACTATAAAACATATTTAAAAGCAAGAAAAAACTTTTTGGATAATCCAGCAGGAGCTATTTCCAATCAGACGGGTATTTCACTTAAGCCACAAAATATTGAAAGAATCAATAGTAATGCAAGGCACTTTAATAATTATATAGATTAAAATACTGAACTTTTTTTAGAAAAATTATCCCCAAAAGAATGAATTAAAACTAACTTTATAAATCATATTTAAGCTCTTGCAGAACTGCAGAGCTTTTTTTATTCTTAAAGTATCAAAATTAGTTATTAGCACGTCTCGTTATAAAGGGCTTTTGTTAAATTTTCTATGTTATCATTCTGTAAAATTTTCAAATTTGACATTCTTCTAAAGCTAATTTTCATACTAAATCTTTGTACATTCGCTTTCAAATCTTATTATGAAAAAAATATTGTACCCGCTTTTTATATTCTGTATGCTCTCAGTTTCCGCACAGGGAAAGAAATTCTTTGAAAGCGGGGAAGTACAGCTTAAAAATCCTATAGAGAAAATCAACCTGAAATATACCGGAGATCTGCCATTTGTACAGGTAAATATCAATGGTAAGGCTTATAATTTCCTTTTTGATACCGGTGCTCCAACGGTCATTTCGAATGCTGTTTATACTGAACTCAATCTTGAGAAAAAATACAAGGCTAAGATTAAAGATTCACAGAAAAATAAACAGACACAGATCTTTACAGAACTGCCTGAAATGGTGGTAGATAATGTGGTTTTTAAAAATATTGGTGCCGTGGTGATGGATTTTACGGTTTCAGAACTGGACTGCTTTAAGGTTGACGGCATTCTGGGTGCCAATCAAATGGCGAAACTGTATTGGAGGATTAATTATTCAGAGAATTCACTGGAGGCTACAAAAGACCTGTCTCAGTTCGATCTGAGCGCCTATGATACGGTAATTCCTTTTGATCCTAAACCACAGAAAACGCCTGTTGTAATCGCTAAAATTTTAGATAAAAAAATAGATCTTACATTTGATACCGGGTTTTCGGGAAGGATGAAGATCTCAGAAAGCAGCTACGATGCCGGAAAAGCACCCAAAACCATTAAAACGTATGGTACAAACTCTGTGGGAGCGTATGGGGCCGGAAAACCGATTGAAGGGTATATTTTCAAAGCTGATGAGATTTCTCTGGGAAATAAAAGCTTTACTAATGAAATCGCGAGTACCGGGAATTCCAATCTGATTGGAAATGATTTCTTTAAGAATTTCTCCTTCATTATGGACTGGACCAACAATAAAGTATATATGAAACGAATCAAAAATGAGGCTCCCAAACTGGAATCATTTGGTTTCGGATATCGTTTTGTAGATTCAAAACCTGTAGTTGCTTTTGTATTTGAGGAGGAAAATTTTCCGTTGAAAGTAGGGGATTCCATTATCAGTATTAATGATGTGGAACTGGATAAACTGGATAAAAATAGAGCCTGCCATTATTTTACCAATAGAATAGAAAAGAATTTTAGTACAATTGAAGTTAAAATAAAGAGAGACGGCAATATTCTGGATTTTAGAATGAGTAAGAATGAGTATTTGAAATAGAATTTATAGCTGATATATACAATAAAAACCGCCCATACAGGCGGTTTTTTAATAGTAAGAAGTTTAATTCTACCAGTTTTTATCAATCATATAAATAAGTTGAGTCATAGCGGCCGCACCAAGAAGCAATTCCCGGCGGTTGACCTTTTCAAAAGTATCTTCTTCTGTATGATGGATGTCAAAATACCGCTGTGAATCGGGAACAAGCTCTGCAGTGGGAACCCCCATGTCATGAAGCGGATAAATATCAGTTCCGGAATAGGTTCCTTCGAAGTTATAGACACCATAAGGAAAGAATAAAGGTGCCCAGCTTTTGATCTGATTTCTTTTGGTATCATCCATTTCCAGGGAAATTCCTCTTGGAGCAAAACCTCCGGCATCAGATTCTATCGCAAAAAGATGTTTTTCATTATTGTCTTTGGCTGTTTTGCCATACTGTACGCCTCCTTTTACTCCATTTTCTTCATTAGCAAAGCATACTGCTCTGATGGTATGGTTATTTTTAATTCCCAGTTTTTTGAAGGTTCTGAGGACTTCAATGCTCTGAACAATCCCGGTACCATCATCATGAGCACCTTCGCCTACATCCCAGGAGTCCAAATGTCCTCCTACAACAATAACGCTCTGGTCTTTTTTACCTGTGATCTCGCCAATAACAGAGTGGGAGAGCTTATCAGCTTTCATACCGCAGTTGGAGTTGAGCTTGGCCGTAATTTTTTTGCTTTTTAAAAGATTTTCCAGTTCATCGGCAGTCGTATTTCCTATGGCGACAGCGGGAATTTTAGCATAGTCTTTATCATATCGCATTCCTCCTGTATGAGGAACATTATCAAAAGCAGAAGACAATGATCGGATGATCGCAAATCTTCCTCCCTTTTTAGAAGTTAAAGAAGCTGCGTTCACCCTATACTTTGCCGCATCACCGTAACCCTTGAAAGTTTCTACAAAATACTGGCTAAAGGGATAGTTGAAGAAAACGATCTTATCTTTCACCTGTTCAGCAGATAGCTTGTCATATTCTTCCATGGATTTTACCATAATAATCTCTCCTGAAACGTCTTTTCCGCCAGTACCTTCAGAGTTTCCGAGAGAAAGCATTTTGAGACTTTTCCATTTGCCATCCGGAGTTTTGATCTGAAGAGATTCTTTTCCTCTTTCCCAGACAGGGATCATCACTTCCTGAAGCCATACTTTGTCAGCACCCGCATCCCGGAGTTTCTGTGCTGCCCATTCTACTGCTTTTTCGTAAGATTGGGAGCCGCTTAAACGGTGGCCTATGTTTTTGGTTAACTCTTTTAATTCTGTATATCCTTTTCCATTATTCAGAATTTCTGTGGAAATTTTACTGAACTGTATGGAATCTTCTTTTGCCTGACCGAATACAGTCATGCTTAATAGAAGCAATGTAGTTCCAACTATTTTTTTCATTTTACCAGTTTTTATCAATCATATAAATAAGCTGTGTCATTACAACAGATCCCAGAAGCAGTTCTCTGCGGTTTACTTTTTCGAAAGTATCTTCTTCCGTATGGTGGATGTCGAAATAACGTTGCGGGTCGGGTACCAATTCTGCGGTAGGAACACCTGTTTCATGAAGCGGGGCAATATCTGATCCCGAATATTTTCCTTCAAAATTATAAACGCCATATGGTAGGAAAAGATGGGACCAGCTTTGAATCTGTTTTCTGTTTTGATCATCCATTTCCAGTGAAATTCCTCTAGGAGAAAATCCTCCGGCATCAGATTCTATTGCGAAAAGATGTTTCTCATTATTTTCTTTGGCTGTTTTCCCGTATTGTTTTCCGCCTTTTGTTCCGTTCTCTTCATTGGCAAAACATACAGCCCGAATGGTGTGATTATTCTTAATTCCCAGTTTTTTAAATGTTCTGAGCACTTCGATACTCTGAACAATTCCGGCACCATCGTCATGAGCTCCTTCACCTACATCCCAGGAGTCCAAATGTCCTCCTACAACAATAATGCTCCGGTCTTTTTTACCTGTGATTTCGCCAATAACAGAGTGGGAGAGTTTCTCTCCTTTCATGCCGCAGTTAGAATTGAGTTTGGTGGTAACTTTTTTGTTTTTTAACAGTGCTTCCAGTTCATCTGCGGTAGTATTTCCGATGGTTACAGCCGGGACTTTGGAAACATTGTCATCATACCGCATATTACCTGTATGGGGAATATCATCAAACGCTGAAGACAAAGATCTGATTATGGCAAACTTTCCGCCTTTTTGGGCTGTTACATTGGCTGCTGTTCTTCTGTATGCTCCGGCTTCCCGGTAGGAAATAAAAGTTTGCACATGTGACTGATTAAAAGGATAGTTAAAGAACACGATCTTATCCTTTACTTGAGCTGTAGGAAGACCATCATATTCCTCTAAAGATTTTACCATGATTATCTCCCCTGAAACATCTTTTCCGTCCGTTCCTTCGGAATTTCCAAGAGAAAGCATTTTGAGACTTTTCCATTTGCCATCCGGAGTTTTGATCTGGAGCGATTCTTTTCCTCTTTCCCAGACAGGGATCATAACTTCCTGAAGCCATACCATATCAGCGCCCGCATCCCTAAGCTTCTGTGCTGCCCATTCTACCGCTTTTTCGTAAGATTGGGAGCCGCTTAAACGATGGCCTATGTTTTTGGTTAACTCTTTGAGTTCTGTGTATCCTTTTCCGTTATTAAGTATTTCCGTGGAAATTTTACTGAATTGTATGGAATCTTCCTTAGACTGTCCGAAAACAGCCATACTTATCATTAAAAGTGAAAGGGTGAAGTTTTTTTTCAATTTACCAGTTTTTATCAACCATTAAAATGAGCTGCGTCATAGCAACTGCACCCAGCAGAAGCTCTCTTTTACTTACTTTATCAAAAGTATCTTCCACAGAATGGTGATAATCAAAATACCTTTGGGTATCCACCACCAATTCAGCTAAAGGAATATCCAGCTTTTTCAGCGGAGAAATATCCTGAATGGCATCTGTCTGATCAAAATCATAAATACCATACGGAAGGAAATAGTTTTTCCAATCAAAGATCAGTTTTCTTCTCTGAGGAGACATATCTAATGAAAAGCCTCTGGGGGAATACCCTCCGGCGTCGGTTCCTAACGCAAAAATATGTTTTTCATCTCTCTTTTTTACGTACGCTGCATACATGTCACGTCCCTGTCCGCCGTTTTCACTATTGGCATACAGTACCACTCTGATCGTATGGTTATTTTCATAGCCCAAAGCTTTCAGGGTTCTCAATACTTCAATACACTGAACCACTCCGGTACCGTCATCATGGGCTCCTTCTGCAAAATCCCAGGAGTCTAGCTGAGCTCCCAGCACAATTACTTTAGAATCTTTTTTACCTTGAATTTCAGCAATGATATTCGGATTGGTGGTGTCGCCTTTTGACTCGGCAGACATATTTAATTTTGCCGTTACTTTTTGTTTTTTTAATAATTTTTCCAGCTCATCAGCAGATCTTACTCCAATGGATAATGCGGGAATTTTTACTTTATCATCAGGTTCATAATAGACCATTTTTGCATGAGGCGTATCATCAGATGCTGTTGTTAAAGATCTTATAATTAAAGCCTTTGCTCCTGTTTTTGAAATAACAGAAGCTGAAATTAATTTTGATTTTGCGGTAATTAAATAAGAATCACTTGTATTAATGATTTTTGGATCGATCGGGAGGTTAACAAAAACGATTTTATCTTTTAATTGTCCGATGGATAAAGAATTAAGGTCAGAAACAGTATTAATCTGAATAATTTCACCTGTAAGATCTTTCCCTCCGGTTCCTTCAGAATTTCCGAAAGAAAGCATTCTGATGTTTTTCCAATCTCCATTACCGGCTTTTATCTGCAGAGATTCTTTTCCCCGTATCCAAACAGGAACTTTTACGTCCTGTCTCCAGATCATTTCAATACCTGCATCTTTAAACTTCTTTTCGGCCCATTCTACAGCTTTCATATAGCCCGGCGTTGCACTGAAACGAGACCCAACACCTTTCGTTAATTCTCCAAGGTTTTCGTAAGCGGCTCCGTTGGTCATGATCTCATCCGAGATCTTTTTAAACTCATCATGATAGTTTAATTTTACAACGATTCCTTTTTTTACCGGCTTTTTTTGAGGTTTTTTCTGAGAAAATAAAAATCCACTCAAAAAGAGTGGAAGTATAATGAATATTTTTTTCATTTTTTATAGACCATTTCTTTTTCCGCTGATAAAAGTAGGGAAAAATAAGAATATATTACTGTTTCATATCGTACATTAGTAATGCTGTAACCAATTTTGGTTCAATGAATGTACATTTTGGAGGCATGCTCAGTTTCAGGTCTGAAATTTTAATCATATCATTGAAACTTACAGGATAAATTCCGAAGCCTACTTTTCCTTCACCGCTGTCTACTTTTTCTTTTAAAATATTAATTCCCTGGATGTTGGATGTTCCTTTTACATAAGAGATTTTGTCTGAACTGTCGGAATTCTCAATTTTCAGAATATTTTTAAAGATGTATTTATCTAAAAGATGGTGATCTACATTATCCAATGACATTTCTGCAGAACGAAGGTCGTGTTTTACGTGAAGTGAATAGAACTTTCCATCCATATACATCGAAATATGGAATTTCTGTGAAGGAAAATATGCCGTTTCTCCTTTTTCATGAATCAGAAAATATTTTTCAAGCTCTTTTAAAAAGTCTTCTTTCGAAATGCCGTCAATATCGCTTAAAATCCTGTTATAGTCATGAATTTTAATCGACTGGTTGGAAACTATGAAACTGTATACAAAATTATACGCTTCCGTACCGTTATGCCTTTTGTTTTTATCTTTGTTACGTTTCGCGTTCAGAGCAGTTGAGCCAATCCTGTGGTGGCCGTCTGCAATGTAGAAAGAATCAATCTGATCGATCACCTCTTTAAACTGTTGTAATTTCAAACGGTTGTCAATACGCCAGATTTTATGTCTGATGCCTATAGAATCCACATGATTGAAAATAGGAACGTTTTTCTCCTCATGGTTCATTAGCAATTCAATTTTTGAATTAGAAGGATAAGTAAGCAATACAGGTTCAGCCTGCAGGTTTACTTTTTCCAGATAATGAGCAAGTTTTTCTTTCTTTTGGGGGATGGTACTTTCGTGCCTTTTAATTTTCCCGTTCCAGAAATCTTCTATGCTGGCAAGGCCCAGCAGACCTCTGAATACCTGTTTATTAGGATATATCTGCTCATAAAGATAATAAGCCGAACTGTCCTGGACCAGTATTTTCTCTTCCAGAAGTTCTTCAAATGTAGAACGTATTTTTCTTAAGTTCCGGTCAATATCTTTGGATTTACTCACAACATAAGGCTTAATCATATTGATGTAAGTATTTTCAACTTGAGCTTTCTCCGCAATCTCTTCCTGGGTGAAATTATCGAGAGGATGCGTAGGGAAAGTGCTCTCAAAGTCTTTATGAGGTCTTATTCCACGGAAAGGTTTAAAAACAGGCATATTTTATTGTATAATTTCTTTTTGTAGCTTAATAATTTGTTCTGCAAGCTCAACTCCGATCTTTTCCTGAGCATCTACCGTATTTCCTCCTACGTGCGGAGAAAGCGATAATGATGGATTCATCAGTAAAAGGACTTCCGGATTGGGTTCGCTTTCGAAAACGTCCAATGCTGCACCGGCTACTTTACCGGATTCAATATAGTCAATCAGAGTTACCTCATTGATCACACCGCCTCTGGCAGTATTCACAATATAAACACCGTCTTTCATTTTCTCAAACTGGGCGGTATCTATGATATATTCGTTGGTTTGCGGAGTATTGATGCTGATAAAATCTGCATTGCTTAGGAACTCATCAGAATCAGTTGTAGACGTTACTTCAAAATGTACCGACTGTCCGTCAAAAAAATCCAGTGTAAGTGTTTTTGTTTTAACTTTTCGGGTCAATACACTTACTTTCATTCCTAGGGCAATTCCCATCTTTACAACTTCCTGGCCAATGCTTCCGAACCCTATAACTCCTAATGTTTTTCCTGAAAGCTCATACGCATTGCTGAATGATTTTTTCATCGCATTGAAATGAGTTTCTCCTTCTAAAGGCATTAATCTGTTGGATTCGTGAAGAAACCTTGCCAATGAAAAGAAATGTCCAAAAACCAGTTCCGCAACTGATTTTGAAGACGCATTAGGGGTATTGATTACTTGTATTCCTTTGCTTTTTGCATAGTCTACATCAATATTATCCATTCCGATACCGCCTCTCCCGATGATTTTCAGGCCGGGGCAGGCATCAATAATATCTTGCTTCACTTTAGTTGCGCTTCTTACCAGAAGAACGTCCACGTTGTTTTCGTTGATAAAATTGATCACGTGGTCCTGGGCAACTCTGTTGTCCAGAATTTCAATTCCTGCTTCCTGTAAGGCTAATTCCCCTGCTTTGGAGATTCCATCGTTAGCTAAGACTTTCATAGTTTATTTAATTTAAAATTCAAAGATTGAAAATTTTTAAATAGGGTTGCAAATTAATCAATTTAAATTAACTGTATTTCCAGCTTTCCATCTTTGAATTTTTTAATATTTTCATTGATTATTTTATGGACTGCATTACGTCTACCAATACCTGTACGCTTTCAATCGGTAAAGCATTATAAAGACTGGCTCTGTATCCTCCAAGGCTTCTGTGTCCGTTCAGTCCACTGATTCCTGCTGCTTTCCAGGCATTGTCAAATGCTTCTTTTTTACTTTCATCTGTGATCTGGAAAGAAACATTCATTAAAGAACGGTCTTCTTTTACACAAAATGCTTCAAAAAGAGGATTTCTGTCTATTTCATCATATAAAAGTTTTGCTTTTGCCTCATTTCTTTTTTCAGCAGCAGCAATTCCGCCGTTTCTTTCAAGATGCTGAAGTGTCAATAGTGTAGCATACACAGGGAAAACAGGTGGCGTATTGTACATGGATTCTTTTGAAATATGCTGAGAATAATCTAGTATAGACAACATATTTTCTCTTCCTGTTTTTCCAAGGATCTCTTTTTTAATCACCACTAGAGTAACTCCTGCAGGTCCCATATTTTTCTGGGCACCGGCGTAAATCAGATCAAATTTGGAAAAATCAAGTTGTCTTGAAAAAATGTCAGAACTCATATCACATACCATCAATGTATCCACTTCCGGAAAAGATTTCATCTGTGTTCCGTAGATGGTGTTGTTTGAAGTACAGTGGAAATAATCATATTCAGAAGATACGGTGTAATCTTTCGGAATGAATGAATAGTTTTCTTCTTTTGAAGAACCTACCACATCTACAGTTCCCAGTTTCTGAGCTTCTTTGATGGCTCCTGCTGCCCAGGTCCCGGTATTGATATAAGCAGCTTTTCCACCTACTTTCATCAGGTTGTAAGGAACCATTGCAAACTGCAGGCTGGCACCCCCTCCTAAGTATAAAACTTCATAATCATCACCCAGATTCATTAATCTTTTTACAATGGCACGCGCCTCATCCATGACAGCTACGAAATCCTTGCTTCTGTGGGAGATCTCTAAAAGAGAAAGTCCGATACCATTAAAATCTAAAATTGCTTCTGCTGATTTTTCGAATACCTCCTGAGGTAAAATACATGGTCCTGCGCTGAAGTTGTGCTTTTTGCTCATATTTTTTATTTTTTGGTTGTGCAAGAACTTGCGGACTTGCATTTTACTAGATTTATTTAAGATTTATAGGTAAAAAAACCGTCCCATGCTTCATGAGACGGCGTTATTTATTCACCGTGTAAAAACGCTTTTTTATTAAGCAGCGCTTCTTCAGATTCTACATGATCTTCATCCGGAACACAGCAGTCTACCGGGCAAACGGCTGCACACTGTGGTTCTTCATGGAATCCTTTACATTCTGTACATTTGTCTGTAACAATAAAATAAACATCATCGCTTACAGGTTCCTGTGGTGCATCTGCATTTACAGTAAGACCCGATGTCAATGTGACAGTACCTTTAAGCTCAGTACCCTCGGAAGCTTTCCAGTCTACTGCTCCTTCATATATTGCATTGTTTGGGCATTCCGGCTCGCAGGCCCCACAATTAATGCATTCATCAGTTATTTTAATAGCCATCGCTAATTTTTTTTAAATTTGCACAAAATTACAAAATATTCCCCAATTTTACAGCAATTATGAATACTGAAAAACAAGTTTTAGGACTTATTAAGCTAGGCGATTATATAAAAGAGTTTTTAGCAAAGAATCCGGAAGGATATAATGATAATGATTTAGATTTTGAATTATTGTTGAAGAAATCTGAAATTGAGAATCCGTGGTTTACTGTTGATAATCAGAAATTTGCCTTACAGCAGTGGTCAGATTTACTTACAGAGGAGAAGATAAAAAATTGGCTTAAAGACTATTCGATCTCCAAGATCACCAAAAGGGTAGGACTTATTTTGGCGGGGAATATTCCTTTGGTAGGATTTCACGATGTGATATCGGTGGTGCTGAGCAATCATATTCCGGTGATCAAACTTTCTTCAAAAGATAAGTATATGGTTCCGTTTTTACTGAAAAAATGGAAGGAATTCTCTGAGGATCAGGTTGATTATGAATTTGTTGAACGGTTAAAAGATTTTGATGCAGTGATTGCTACCGGCAGCAATAATACAGCAAGATATTTAGAATATTATTTTAAAAACAGCTTAAGCATCATCCGTAAAAACAGAACTTCTGCGGCAGTACTGAAAGGCGACGAAACTCCGGAAGAGTTGCAATTGCTGGCAAAAGATATTTTCCAGTATTTCGGGTTGGGATGCAGAAATGTAACCCGTATCTTTATTCCGGATGACTTTCTGATTGACAGATTGTTTGAAAGCTTTATTGAATACAAAGATGTGATCAATCATCATAAATATGCCAACAATTATGATTATAACAGGGCCGTATTTTTATTGAACAAAGATAAATTCTGGGATAATAATTTTGTCATGCTGAAAGAGGATGATAAATTATTCAGTCCGCTTTCTGTTGTTCATTTCAGCAGGTATTCTTCGTTAGATGATGTTAAAAATTTCATTGCAGAAAATGAGGAAAGTATTCAGTGTATCGTAGCGAAGGAAGAGCTCGGTCTGGATTCAATCCGCTTTGGAGAGGCTCAAAACCCGGGTCTGGATACCTATGCCGATAATGTAGATACGATGAAATTTTTGGAATTGGTTTGATTTTCGTATCTTCAATCACTTATTTCACCCAATCCAAGAAATCAATAGTATGAAAAAATTAATATTAGGGCTTGCCGTTCTTTTCGGACAGTTTTTCTTTGCTCAGGAAGTGGTTAGCCTGAAAGTGCAGGAGAGTCAGAAAACAGTACCGCAGTCAGAGTTGAGTAAAGAAAAAATCGAATTGTATAACGGGAAATTCTTTGAATTTGTCAATGCATTAAAATCTTCCGACCGTAAGGCGATGGATGGATTAATTTCTGAAAAAGTAAAAACCTTAGTTACTGATGATGTCCTCAAGAAAGTTAAAGACGGCATTGATGTTATGAAAAAATTTGAGGTTTTAAAATCTGACTATATGCCTGTGGCAGACGGTGCCAGTTATCCTGTGATTCAATACAAATACGAAGGAGATTCATCTGCTCAGGGAATAGTAAGTGTTGTGTTTGAGGAAGATGGTAAAATATTGGGAATTAAACCCTTAAGTAAAAATAAATAATTAAAAAAATATAAATTATGATGACAGATGTTTTAGTTGCGAATTCCACAGACGTGGAAAAAGCAAGTTTTTATAAGAAAACATACCTGCATGTTGCTTTGTCAATTCTTGCCTTTATAGGAGTTGAAACTGTTTTATTGAAAATAGTTCCTGTAGAGCTTATTGCAGCTATGTTCGCTCAGCGATACATATGGCTTTTGATCATAGGTGTTTTCTGGCTGGCTTCTTTCTTAGCGAATAAATGGTCGCTTTCACAAAGCAGATCAACGCAGTATTTTGGACTTGGATTTTATATTCTGCTTGAATCAGTTATTTTCCTGCCGCTGATTTATATCGCGATGGTGTATTCAGGACCGAAAGTTATTTTCCAGGCTGCAACATTAACGGTAGCGATGTTTGCGGGGATTTCTGCAGTAGCTTTTACTTCGAAGAGAGATTTTTCTTTTTTAAGAAATGTAATTGTTATCGGAGGATTTATTGCTTTGGGATTAATTGTAGGCGGAATGCTTTTCGGATTTAATCTTGGACTGTGGTTTTCAGTGGGAATGGTAATTTTAGCTTCGGCAACGATTTTATATCAGACCAGCAAGCTTAAAGATTCTTATGCAACCAACCAATATGTGGGAGCTTCTTTACAGCTTTTTGCTTCGATCATGTTATTGTTCTGGTATCTTTTGAGTATTTTAATGAGCAGAAGAAGCTAATACAATAGAAAAAAATATTAAACCCAAAAAATCCTGATGTTAATGCATCGGGATTTTTACTTTTTTAGGAGTAGTATTGTTGAATAGAGACTACTTGTCAATGGAGCCTAAAACTTTCTGAGCAAAAGAATTTAAAGCATCTTTTTCACTCATTCCGTTTTGTACATTGGCATGAACTTCTAAAGCTCCGCAAATGTTGGTAATCAATTCTCCGGCAACGTTTAAATCTTCTTCGCTGGTTCCTCTGAACTCAGAGAAGCTTTCTAAAACTTCCAGCGTTTTTTCAAGGTTTTCCGGCGTCTGATTCTGATAAAATTGTCTTATTACAGGTAGTTTCATGTTATAATTCGTTAAATAAATTAATTAAACTTTCCGCTTGGTTAGACTGAACCTGGTTTACCAATTCACCGTTTTTGAAGATAGCGAAAGTAGGTAAATTGTCCACTTTTGCTAATTTTCTGCTTTCCGGAAGTTTCTCAGCATCTACATATAAAAATGGGATATCTTCATTTTCAGAGGCTAATTTTTTGAATTTCGGTTTCATGATTCTGCAGTTTCCACACCAGGTTGCCCCGTATTGTACGACTACTTTTTCGTTATCGTTTACGATATTTTGTAAGGTATCTTCTGTTAATTCTGTATACATGAGTTTATTTTTTAGAATAAAAAATAAACAATGTAGCAATTTACCAGTTTACCAATCATTGTTACACTGATACATTGCTACAATGTTATATTAAAATTTTAGTTTTTTGCTAAATATTCAGCGGTAGAATTTCTGTCAGCTTTCATAGCTTCTTTTCCTTCTTCCCAGTTAGCAGGACAAACTTCTCCATGCTTCTGAACGTGAGTATAAGCGTCGATTAATCTTAAATATTCTTTTACGTTTCTTCCAAGCGGCATATCGTTTACTGACTCGTGGAATACTTTTCCGGTTTCGTCAATTAGATATGTTGCTCTGTAAGTAACATTAGAACCTGTGAAGCTTTCATTGCCTTCTTCATCATATTCGAAATCCTGATCTACAATTCCTAAAGCGTTAGCCAATTGTCTGTGCGTATCTGCTAAAAGAGGGTAAGTAACACCTTCAATACCTCCGTTGTCTTTTGCTGTGTTTAACCACGCAAAGTGTACTTCGTTAGTATCGCAAGAAGCACCGATTACTTTTGTGTTTCTTTTTTCGAATTCACCTAAAGCATCCTGGAAAGCGTGAAGCTCAGTTGGGCATACGAAAGTGAAATCTTTCGGGTACCAGAATAAAATAACTTTTTGTTGGTTTTTAGTGGTTTCTTCGAAGATGTTGATTCTAAGATCATCACCCATTTCAGACATCGCATCAATTGCTACATTTGGGAATTTTTTTCCTACTAAAGACATAATTTTCTGTTTTTATATTAAATTTCTATTGCAAAGATATGGTTATCCTGTCTATCAAACAAATCAATATCGATAAATAGAATCTATAATTGTTTTTGATTGATCCTAAAGGAAAAAGCCCTGAATTCAGGGCTTTTTATTATTTTTAATAACCAAATACTTCGGTTAGACTAAGTTTTTTCACTTCACCGAGTTTTTTCATATCGGCTTCATTCACTTTATCCTGAGAGGAAACAATACAGTACGTATAGTTTTTACCTTTCATCTGTTTGTCATGGAAATTGCTGATGTCTGTGAAAGCCAGTTTAGGTGCCTGCTCATACACATTCTTTCTCATGTCAAAATTATTTCCAAGCTTTTGGGCTTTTAAATAGGAGAAGATGATTCCGTCCTGAGTAATTCTTTCAGACGCAATCGTTTTTTTCAATCCGCTTTTTGCCGTTTCAAATAGCTGATCTGATTTTGGAAGATCGGTAAGAAGTTCGTTCATTGCTGTCGTAGCTTCATTGAATTTATCAGCCTGCGTTCCCACATAGGCCATTACCATATCCTTATCTTCTTTTTTGCTTGGAAGGGCAAAGTAAGAATAGGTTGAGTAAGCCAATGCTTTAGACTCTCTGATAGTCTGGAATACGATAGAACCCATTCCGCCACCAAAATAGTTATTGAATAAGCTTACGGTAGGCGTTGTTGATGAATTATACTGATCAGCATTTCTTACCCAGAAAACTTCGGCCTGCACCATATCATAGTGAGCAAATAAAACTTTGTTCTTATCGGTTGAAATTTGAGCAAAAGTTTTAGATTTTGGAAGTTCTTTCAGAGTAGCAGGCAGTTTGTGTACCGGTGTGAGAGCAGCAGTAACTTCATTTCCGGATTTTGGTCCGTAATATAATACTCTGTGCTTATTGTTGAATAAGTCATGAAGTACATTAATCAGATCTTCTGCTTTTAGTGCATCCAGTTCGGCATCACTTAATACATTATTGAACGGATTTTGAGGACCATACTGTGCATAACTTCTCAATCCGGCCATAATGGTACCTTTGTTCTGTTTTGCGTTCGCTCTGGCTTTCTTTAACCTGATTTTATAAGCATCCAGTGCCTCCTGATCTGCCTGACAGTTTTTGATCAGATCTTCAAACAGGGAAGCGGTTTGGGCAAAGTTCTCATTTAATCCTTCAAGAGATACGTAAGTTTCTTCATTTCCTGCGCTTACATTAAAGCTTGAAGCCAGTTTGTAGAATTCTTTACTGATGGTTTCTGAAGATTTGTTTTTAGTTCCCAGATATTGAAGATATTCTGCTGCCAGAGGAAGGATCTTATTATTCCATTTTCCGGAATCAAAGTGATAATATAATCTGAACAGGGCATTATCTGTATTTTTTACAGACAACACATCTACACTTCCTAATTTGTTTTTGGCGATATCTTTATCATAGTTCAACCATACCGGAGCAATAGCATTTTCCGGCATTTCATCGATCTTTTTAAGGAAAGGTGACTGGTCTTCTCTGTTTACGGAAACCGGAGTAATCGTAGGTTTATCTACTTTTACAATGCTCTTATCTTCACCTTTTCTCTTGTAGATTGCTACATAATTGTTATTTTGAAGATACTTTGCAGCGAAATCCATAATATCTTTTTTGGTAAGTTTGGATATTTCGTCTACATATTCCAGAGAAGCTTTATGATCAATATCAGAAGTAAATTCATCCATCAGGATGCTTGCTCTTGAAGAATATTTTTCATCCTTCTGAATGATGCTTTTCTTTTCATTATTAACAATAGATTGAATCAGGTCATCCGAGAATTCCCCTTTTCTAAGTTTGTCAATTTCCTGAAGAAGAAGGTTTTTCACTTCATCCAGCGATTGTCCTTCGGTAGGTTTCCCCTGTAGTAAAAGAACTGAATAATCTTTTAAAACATATGGGAAAGCGTAGGCTGCTAATAATTTTTGTTTTTTAACCAGATCAAGGTCAATTAATCCTGCCTGACCGTTGGTAAGCATATTGCCCACTAAGTTCAATAGTCTGGCGTCTTTTGTTGTAGCACCCGGAAATCTGAAACCAAGCATTACGTTTTCAGGATTTGGACCTACTACTTCTTTAACGATTGGAGCAGTGATTGATTTTTCCTGTCCTATCTTATATTCAGGAACCGTTTTAGGTTTCATATAAGAGAAGGCCTTGTCTATCTTGGCAATCATTTCATCAGGATTGAAATCTCCGGACATGATGATTCCCATATTATTTGGAACATAATAGCTGTTAAAATAATTTCTGATAGCATTAAGAGAAGGGTTCTTTAAATGCTCGATCGTTCCAATGGTGGTTTGCTTTCCGTAATTGTTGTTAGGGAATAAACTTGCAAACATCATGTCATACACTTTGTCGGCATCATCATCAAGAGATCTGTTTTTTTCCTCATAAACTGCCTCCAGCTCTGTATGGAAAAGTCTTAAAACAGGTTCTCTGAATCTTTCTCCCTGTACAGCGAGGAATTTATCCACTACATTAGCAGGAATATCTTCTGTATATACGGTTTGTTCAAAAGAGGTGAAGGCGTTTGTTCCGTCAGCACCCATTCCGGCCATCATTTTGTCGTACTCGTTGGCGATGGCATATTTTGCAGCTTCCCCGGAAACTCTGTCAATTTCCTTATAAATTGCTTTTCTTTGAGTTTCGTCTGTTGTTTTATTGTATTTCTCGTAAAGAGCATCAATCTGATCTAATAGAGGTTTTTCTTTTGCCCAGTCTTTAGAACCGAATTTATCTGTTCCCTTAAAAAGCATATGCTCCAGATAATGGGCAAGTCCTGTATGATCTGCGGGGTCAGTTTTACTTCCTGCTTTTGTCGCAATATAAGCCTGGATTCTAGGATCTTTACTGGTTGGGCTTAAAATGACAGTCAACCCATTTTTTAGGGTGTAGTATCTTGCTGAAGTAGGGTCGTTGGTAACGTACTTATAGGAATATCCATTTGATTTGGCTTCCTTCCATTGGAAATCCTGTCCATAAGCATAGCCGGTGAAACTCGCCGCAGCAATACTTGTTACAATTGTGATTCTCTTAAAAAAATTCATGTGTTATAGTCGTATGTTATTTTAATAATAATGTTTAATTGAATTTAGCCAATAGATCTTTGATTCTTTTCATCGCTTCTGTAAGATCTTCTTCCGATGCAGCATAAGAGAATCTGATGCATTCCGGACTGCCGAAAGAAACTCCGCCTACACATCCTACATGTGCATTTTCCAAGAGGAACATGGCGAAATCATCAGAATCTTTTATTTCTATTCCGTCTAAAGTTTTCCCGATGTAATAAGAAATGTCCGGGAAGAAATAGAAGGCTGCTTTCGGCAGTAATACTTTAAATCCTGGGATTTCTTTCATAAGTCCGTACACAAGATCTCTTCTTTTTTTGAAGGCATCAATCATGTATTTGTATTCAGATGGATCTGTCATTAGCGCTTTGATGGAAGCCCTTTGTGCTACTGTATTCGCACCGCTGGTCATCTGTCCCTGTACTTTTTCACATGCTTTTGCCAGCCATTCCGGGCATGCAGAATATCCGATTCTCCACCCTGTCATGGCAAATGCCTTAGACATTCCGTTGATAACGGCAGTCTGCTCATATACTTCAGGGAATTGGGCAATAGAAGTGGTTTTTGTTTCGTAGTTGATGTATTCATAGATCTCATCAGAAATCACAGTTACATGAGGATATTTGGCAATTACTCTTGCCAGAGATTTCAACTCGTCATAGGTGTAATATCCACCGGAAGGGTTACATGGAGAACTGAAAAGAACTGCTTTTGTTTTTTCTGTAATGGCTTCTTCCAGTTGCTCCGCAGTGATTTTAAAATCAGTAATATAGGAAGCGGGAAGCATTACAGAGTTTCCACCCATCATTTTTACCATTTCATCATAGCTCACCCAGTAAGGAGCGGGAAGCAATACTTCATCTCCGTCATTCACGATGGCTGCCAAAACATTTAAAATGGCCTGTTTAGCACCGTTTGATACACAAATTTGGGTAGGTTTATATTCGAGGTTATTATCTCTTTTTAATTTATGAACGATAGCCTGACGCAGTTCTAAAAATCCCGGAACAGGAGAGTAGTGGCTGTAGTTTTCGTTGATGGCATCAAAAGCTGCCTGTTTTATATTGTCTGGAACATCAAAATCCGGTTCGCCAAGGGTTAGGCTGATAACGTCTATTCCGTTGGCTTTCATTTCTCTGGCTTTGTTAGACATTACGAAAGTCTGAGAGTAGCCTAGTCTTTTTACTCTATCTGAAAGTTTGTCCATGTAGTATTTTTGAATTGTAACAAATATATAATAAAAACATCTTGCCGGGAAATAAAAACAATTCTAGTTTATAAGAATTTTGTCAGGTTTATATTAAATCATTAGATTTGGAAATAGGACTAAATGAACCGGTATTTACGGCATTTAACGGTATTATAACCAATTGTTACTGAAATGTACAGATTATTATTTTTATTATTCGCCACCTTTTTCAGCACAGAACTATCGTTTTGTATATGAATAAAAAATGAAGCCGGATGCCGGAAAGAAAAATTCTGTTTACGGAAAACAAATAATCCCATTGAAATGGATTAAAAATAATATAAAAGACTGCTCAATGACAGTCTTTTTCTATATACCTGCGTTCAAAATTTGAATAAAGACAATAAAAACTTATTTTTGCAGATTATAATAATTCACATGTCTACATCGTTACTATTAAAATACTTTCCGGATCTTACCGAAACACAGATCGAGCAGTTCACATCATTGGAATCCCTTTATCATGAGTGGAATGAAAAGATCAATGTGATCTCCAGAAAAGATATGGAATCGCTTTACGAAAAGCATATTCTGCATTCTTTGGGAGTTGCCAAGGTAATGGCATTCGAGCCGGGAACCAGAGTGCTGGATATCGGAACCGGAGGCGGTTTTCCGGGAATTCCTTTAGCGATATTATTTCCTGAGACGGAATTTACTTTAGTGGATTCTATCGGAAAGAAAATCACTGTAGTAAATGCAGTTGCAGAAGGAGCCGGACTTAAAAACGTAAAAGCCATCCACGGAAGAGCTGAAAAAGTAAAAGAAAAGTTTCATTTTGTAGTCAGCAGAGCCGTAACGCAGATGCCGGAATTTCTGAAATGGCTTAAAGGAAAATTTGAAAAAGAACAGATTAATTCCAAACACAACGGTGTTTTATACTTGAAAGGCGGAGAGCTTGCAGAAGAGCTTGCCGGGATTAAGTGTGAAATTTACAGTCTTAAAAATTATTTCGATGAAGAGTTTTTTGATACTAAAAAAGTAGTTTATGTATCAAAAGGGAATTTTAACTCTTAATTTACTAGGATTGAGTGGTATTTTTTGCTTAATATTGATTGATAATCAAAAATAACGATAACATCATGAAAAAATTTTTACACCTAACGTTTTGTGCAGTGTTTTTAGGATTATTTCTAATTTCGTGCGATGATGATGATTATCAGACCGTTGAATCTGTGGAGAAAATAAAGATAGACAGTGTAAAAATTGCTAAAGATACCATGGATGTTTTTTCCATACAACATATCAAAACGTATTCTACCTATCCTTCTCAGTGTGAAGGGTTTTACGGTTACGACTATGTGTATGATACCAAATTTGACAGAACCGTTACTGCATACAAATACAGATCAAGCGGACCGTGTGGACAGAGTACTTATACCGCTGCCGGCCAGATTAATTTCAGTCCTCAGCAGATAGGTTCCTATACTTTTAGATTCTGGAACGGAGGTAATAACTGGATTACCAAAACAATTGTAGTTAAATGATAATGAAATGGATAATGTTAATCTGTCTGACGGCGGCAGGTGCCGTATTTGGACAAAAGATTAACTGGAAGGAAGATCAAAAACTGGTTTGGGACAATTTTAAAAGTTCCGTCAACAGAAAAAGCAATCCCGATGTGGTAGCATATACACACTGCGGCTGGGAATATTCTGTAGTGAAATCTACCAATCCGAAATCTCCCGTTACCATTGAAATAACGACTATTTTCAATGAAGACAAATCCTGGAAAGATGTAAAAAGGATTAGTAATTATATACTGCTGCATGAGCAGAAGCATTTTGATATTGCAGAAATATTTGCCAGAAAACTTCGAAAAGAAGTCAGTGAAAAAATAAAAACTTCCGGAGATTTTGATAAAACTTTCAAATCTATTTATTCTACCATATCCACAGAATACAGAAATTATCAGGTTTCCTATGACAAAGATACCCAGCATGGGATGAATAAGGAGAAACAAGCGGAGTACAACACGGCTATTTCTGAACAGTTAGACAACCTAAAAAGCTATAAAGCCTCTTGAAGTTCCTCAATAAAATCATCGACGAATTATTAGTACAAAACACAGATTTATCGGTGTTTAATATCGTTCTGCCCGGAAAACGGCCTATTGTATTTATCCGGCAGATTTTAGAGGAAAATAACTATTCAGGATTTCTTCCCAACTTTTTTACGATAGAGGAACTGATCGATAGGATCGCTGATAAATTGCCGATTCAGGGGATTTCTTTGTGGCTTTTTGCGTTTGATGTCTATCAGAGTATGAATTTCATTCCCAGAGAGAATTTTGCAGATTTTTTAAAATGGTTTCCCACCTTACAAAAAGACTGGGATGATATTTTAAAATTCTCTGATAGTGATGAAGCGGTGCTTCAATATATGTTTGATGAAGAACGTATAAAAGAATGGGCTCAGGATTTAGGTGATGATGAAGATGTTCCAAGAAGAAAATTTCTTAACTTTTGGAGGAATATGACGGTTTTTCTTCCCGCTTTAAAGAAAAAATTGCAGGAAAAGAATTGGGCAACCTCAGGGATGATTCACGAAGAAGCAAAAGCCAAAATTGAATCTTTTGCTAAAAATAATACGGAACAGTTTGTTTTTTGTGGCTTCAACGCCTTCACTCCGGTAGAAGAAAAACTGGTGAGAAACCTATTGCAATGGGATAAAGGACAATGTTTCTTTCAGGCAGACCGTTATTATTTCGATGACGAAAGGCAGGAGGCCGGAAAATTCCTGAGAAATCATAAAATATGGAAAGAGTTCAATGACAGCAGAGCTTTTCATTGGATTGAAGATGATTTTAACCAACCTAAAAACATAAAGGTTTATGAAGTTTCGGGAAATGTAGCCCAAACTAAAATCCTTCCGGAAATATTCAGGGAAATTACCAACAAAACATTTTCAAATACGGCTGTCGTATTGCTGGATGAAAATCTACTGCCTGCAAGCTTAGACGTAATGTATGGTGTTGATAATCTAAATATTACCATGGGATTTCCCTTGAAGAATCTGTCATTCTCCAATGCGGTAAAACAGCTTTTTTATCTGCAGAAGCAGTTAGAAAAAAATAAATCTTCCTATTATTACAGGGATATATTTCCGATCCTTGAAGAGCTTCCGAAATCTGCTGAAGATGGGGAGATTATCAGTCAGTTTAAAGCTAAAATAGAAGAAAGAAATATTGTTTATATATCCAGAAAGCTTTTGCACGAACTGCTGAGCGGTCTTTCTTATTTTAATTTGCTTCAGAAAGCAAATTCTGTAAGCGCATATCTCGATGATTTTATTGCGTTCTGCAGGCAGGTGAAATGGCTGGAGATTGATGATATTCAGTATGAAAATGTATCTCACTTTGAAAATGCCTTCAGGATAATCAAAAACCAGCTTACCCCATACAATTTTGAGATTAAAATGGAAACTCTGGAGATTTTAATCAACCAGCATATTAATTCTGAAAGTATTGATTTTCAGGGAGAACCTTTGCGTGGATTACAGATTATGGGACTTCTGGAAACCCGTCTTCTCAATTTTGAAAACGTGATTATGCTTTCTGTGAACGAAGGGAAGCTTCCACTGGGGAATTCACAGAATACCTATATTCCATTCGATATCAGAAGGTTTTTTGATCTTCATACCTTTCTGGAAAATGACAGCATTTATGCCTACCACTTTTACAGATTGATACAGGACTCCAAGAATGTTCATCTGTTGTTTAATGCCTTAAGTTCCGGAATTAATACCGGGGAAAAAAGCCGGTTCATTACGCAGATTGAAATGGAAAGTTCTCACCCTATTGATCACCTCATTATTGAAAATTCTTCGGAGCCCATCACCACTCAGCCTATTGAAATTACTAAGACAGCTGTGGTGTTGGAAAAACTTGAAAAGTGGAAAGAAAAAGTATCCGCTTCCCATCTTACGAGCTATCTCTATAATCCTATTGATTTCTATCTTTCCAAGATCCTGAATACCTCTGAAACTGATGAAATTGAAGAAGAACTTTCTATAAAAAATTACGGAAACTTAGTACACTATTCACTTCAAGAAGTATATGAGGTTTTAAAAGGTAAAACATTAAAAGAAAGTGATTTAAAAAATTCAATTAAAGCAATAGATCAATATATTAATGTTGCTATTGAAAAGCTTAAACACCAGCCGGAATTCTATGAAAAGGGGATGAATTACATCCATAGAGCTATTGCGAAAAAAGTAATTGAAAGCATCCTTACTTATGATCTTGAATTAGTGAAAAGCGGCAATACACTGGAAATTATTGACATTGAAAGGAGGTTTGAAAATGTAGATTTTTATCTGGCTGATAAAGATAAAATTTCGTTCTTTGGATTTATCGATCGTATTGACCGTCTTAATGGAACATTGAGAATTATTGATTATAAAACAGCGAAAATAAAAAATCTCAACGTAAAGATAGATGAAGATAATGTTGAGGAATATTTCCTGAACAGCGACCGTAAACAGGCATTACAGCTTTGTATTTATCAGTACGTCGTTCAGAGCCTTCCTGAATTTTGGGGACTTCCGGTAGAAACAGGTATCTGGAGCTTTGCCGAAGCCAGAAAAGGCGTAATTTCTCTGCAATTTGATAAAGGAACCATCGATGATGCAATGCAGTCGGTAAAAAATTTGATTCTTCAGATTTTAGATCCCAATCTTAGTTTTATAGAAAACATTAAACCTTACGCTAATTAAAAATGCACCTCATTGCTGAAGTGCACTGTTGTAAAGATTTGATATTGAAAAAACTGAATTTATAATTTTACTTTTTTGCTGAAAGCTTTTCCATTATTTTGAATGATATTTACCAGATAAACTCCGGTTTCTAAACTTTTGGATTCAAATTGTGTTTTATTCACATCCTGCTGAAGGATTAATGCCCCGGAAATACTGTAAATACTGATATTTTTAATATCATTTTTTGCTTTAACCTTAATCTGTCGGTTTTGGGTAAAGATATTCAGCTGTTCTTCAGAGGCAGCATTTTTTATTGCTTTATTGAACTGCAAATTATAGAATTCGGTTACAATTTCAAAAGTATATATTTGATTTTCAAAGTCTTTTATAGCAATTCCTCCGTCTTTATTATACTGCTCTTTTGTAATTGTTTGTACCAGATTTTTATTCTCATCGAAAATATTCACCGCAGATAGTTCATCCTGATTGATTTTTAAAGCGAGAATTCCATTGTTTTCAGATTGTACAATAGCTTCTTCCGTAATTGTAGTAGGAGTTGTTTTAACATAAGGAATCATTTTATTTTCATTGCTGTGATCCAATACTTTTAGCAGATAAACGCCATCTTGTAAAGAAGACAAACCGCGATCTGAACCTGCTTTTTTGGTCACTTTTTCATTGTTGAAATCTGTAATTTCCACCAATTTCATTCCTTGAAGCTCCGGTTTTATTTGTGAAGAATAGAGTGGAGGCGTTCTAGATTGATTATTTTCGGCCTGTTTTGAAGTTAATACAGCCCATTCATTAAATAAACCTCCGCTTCTTAGCGTATTGAATTTTGCATTGGAAGCCAGCACAAAAGGTAAAATTCCTCCTATATGTCCTAAAGGTCCCCAGTAAAAAGAATCCAGTTTATATTTATTCATATCCCACCATGGATAATATCCCCGCTGAACCTCAATAGTTTTCGAAGTGTTTTCAGGTGCAATGGCCAGATCTACCGTTGAGTGACCTAAAGTCATTGGTGTTTTATTATACCAGTCATACACATCACTGGCTTTTAGACACTTTCTGAATACATGATTTGGATTGTTCGTTACTTCATTCACAAATTGAGTCGTAAACAGTTTTCGCCAAATTACCGGGCCCCACAATAATCCGCCGTTATCCTGAGTGACATGTTCATCATATTTTTGAAGATATTCCGGAGCGATCACTTCAGAGATATTGTTGGTATAGCTTTTATAACCAATATTATTACAGGTATTGACTACATTGGCAAGAAAGGAAGAAAAAGGGTAGATGTCTTTTTCTAAAACCCCTTTTTGAAGGGTAACACCTGAAAAATCATATGGTCCGTCTCCCATATAAGCGTATTTGAACTGGAGATTACCCGGATTGGAAATGCTTAATTTTTTTAGAGTGGACATTGCTGCGTGAGCTCCCTGAGAATAACCTGTTAAGAAATATTCATTGTATCGTTTGATTCCCAATTGGGCCAACACTTTATTGGCTGCTGTTACGAAATCAATGGTAGCACCAGCTTCAGTAGGATAGTGCACATACGGATGAACACCATCTCCGCTTCCCATTCCTACATAATCCGGAGCCATAACAATATAACCGTTCAGGGCATAAGACAACTCCACAACAAAACCTGCATACAGCACTCCTTTCAGGTTTGAAGGTACATTCTGACGACTGTCAGTCGTTCCATGATCTGATACTACAGTTGAAAGCTTATAATTGACATTGGGGTACATAACCAACCCGGTAGCTTTCACCAGGGTATTGTTTTCATTTTTAGTGTAGTAAGTTATTTTATATGCTTTTAAACCTGTATTGAACCCGTTAAGGTAATTTACAAAGTCAGGAGCGTTCTGTTCTCCCAAATTATTAGCAATAAAGTTGATTACTCCCTGAGGGGTCAGATCTAAATTCTTTTCAAAATTAACTACATCTCCGGCCTGTTGTGCAAAATAGTAAGGTGCAGCAAGGCTTAATAAAAATAAGGATATTTTTTTCATATTGATATTTTAAGTGACGATTAAGTTAAATATTTACATTAAATAAGTATCAATCTTAGTATATCAATAACTATTCATTGAATATAAATTCCTTTGAGGTGAGTAAAAATAAAAGAGTCCGGCCATTTGGCCGGACTCTTTTATACTATTATGTATTCTCTTAAAATGCGTTGATTCCTGTGATATCCATCCCTGTAATCAATAAATGAACATCGTGTGTTCCTTCATACGTAATTACTGATTCTAAGTTCGCAGCGTGTCTCATCATTGGGAATTCGCCCATAATTCCCATTCCGCCAAGGATCTGTCTTGATTCTCTGGCGATATCAATAGCCATTTTCACATTATTTCGCTTTGCCATTGAAATTTGTGCAGGACTCGCTTTATGATCATTTTTAAGGGTTCCTAACTGTAGGCACAATAGCTGCGCTTTAGTGATTTCCGTTAAAAATTCTGCTAATTTTTTCTGTTGAAGCTGGTAAGAACCAATAGGTTTTCCAAATTGTTTTCTCTCTTTAGAATATTGTACGGCTGTACAGTAACAGTCAATAGCTGCACCGATTACTCCCCATGAGATACCGTATCTGGCAGAGTTCAGACATGATAAAGGACCTTTCAGACCTGTAACTCCCGGAAGAAGATTTTCTTTAGGAATTTTCACATCATTAAATACCAATTCTCCTGTTTGAGAAGCCCTTAAACTCCATTTATTGTGGGTGGCAGGAGTGGTAAAGCCTTCCATTCCTCTTTCAACGATCAGACCTTGCACTTTTCCTTCTTCATTTTTTGCCCATACTACGGCAATATCGCATAACGGTGAATTCGTAATCCACATTTTAGCTCCGTTTAACAGGTAATGGTCACCCATGTCTTTAAAGTAGGTTTCCATAGAACCCGGATCAGACCCATGGTTAGGCTCTGTAAGTCCAAAAGAACCGATCATATCTCCGGAAGCGAGTTTAGGTAAATATTTTCTTTTTTGTTCCTCAGAACCAAATTCATTAATAGGAAACATCACCAGAGAACTCTGAACAGAAGCAGCTGAACGCACTGCAGAATCTCCTCTTTCCAATTCCTGCATGATAATACCATAAGAAATCTGATCTAACCCTGAACCTCCGTATTCAACCGGAATATAAGGACCTAAAGCTCCAATTTTCCCCAATTCTTTCATTAAACCTGGCAAATCGGTATGGTTCTGGGCAGCCTGATCAATCTGTGGCATTACAAAACTTTCTACCCAATCTCTTATTGATTGACGGATCAGTTTGTGTTCTTCAGTTAATAAAGCATCAATTCCGTAGTAGTCGGGAATGCTTGTAAGAGGATAGTATGACATTTGTTTTTAATTTCCCTAAAAATAGCATTTTTCAGTATTCCGGGAAAATTTTTTTTGAAAGGCTTTTCATATCCTTTATTTTCATCTTTGTAGAGAATAATTCTTTCGTAATTTCTAGCCTATTTTTCTTCGTCATCGTCGTCATCGCGGTTTGAAATGGGATACTGACTGGTGGAATTGTGTACTTTGCTTTTAAACTTATACAGGTACGGAGCCTTGTTGGCAGAGCCGTCGTACAGCTTTTCCAGCCTGTCAAGGATATTTAAGCTTAAGATCTTTCGCTGGAAATTGTTCCTCCTGAATTTCTCGTTTAAAATCGTTTCATAAAGAGATTGCAGATCTTTCATAGTGAATTTTTCAGGCAGAAGATTACTGGCAGCAACCTCGGTATTGATGTTCATCCGGAGATATTCAAGCCCCGTTTCTATCACGCGGTCATGATCAAACGCCATTTGCGGCAATTTACCAACCTCAAACCACTCGCAGGTTTCATTGAATGCATCAGGAAAAGTATTGGCAATAGAAAAATCGATAAGGCTGCAATAACCTACCGTAATAAAACGCTGGAAAATCCAATGGTCTTTCGGGACTTCAATCCCTTTATTGTTAAGCAAAATCTGATGCACATTATTTTCTGTACGGTCAATTCTTCCAAATGTATGAAACTGCTTTAAAAACAGATCTTTCAGATGGGTTCTCTCATATAATACCCTTGCAGCGGCCTCTCTGAGGTCTTCGTCATTAAAGACAAAACCACCGGGAAGCGACCACAGATCCAAGTCGTGGTACTTTAAGAGCAAAACCTTCAGAATATTATTATGAAAACCAAAAATAGTGCAGTCAACAGATACGTGTGCCACAAAATCTTTTGTATCAATAAGCTCCTGAAGTGTTTCCTTGTTTTTTGTATCCTTGATTTCCATGGCAGTAAAAATAAAATTATTTTTTATACTTTTTTCCTGGCAAGGTGAAAATATAATAAACTTATCGTAAGAAGCACAATTACAGCCAGTAAAATATAGAGTGGATAGAAGTTTAAGAGTTGTTTTCCGAACAATAACGACATAATAATTGAACTAACGGAGCTGCCCAGCGATGAAAAAATAACAATTAATGAAGTAAATAGATTTATTTTTTCTTTATTGACCTGAGCAATCATTTTAGAGTTGATCACCGGATACAGCGGAGCCAGAAATAATCCGATAACAGGAAATAAAAAGAGAAGCGCTTTTGAGTTTACAGAGTCAAAATATTGGATTCCCAGAATAATAAGCAATACGCTGATGATTAAAGAAATACAAAGCGTATAGTAAGAAGACAATGAAAATCTTTGAATAATATTCGCCGTAGCAATTCTTCCCGCATAAGAAAAAAGAGCCAGAAAAGAGGTGGCTTGTAAAGCAAAAAATGAGTTGACCTTCAAATGATTTTTGTAATAGGAAGGAAGCCATGAATTAAATCCCTGTTCTACAAAAACGATGAAAAAAATAACGCCCAGAAAGGCAATAATTACAGGATTAACAAGTTTAGAAAGCTCTGAAATAATACTTTCTTTATTCGTTTTTTGAGGTTCTGAAATGTTCAGTTTTGAAAATAAAAATATAGTAACTGCACAAATTACGGATATGGATAGGAAGCCAAATTTCCAAAATTCTGAATATTTACTTGATATCAGCCACCCAAAACCCGTATTGACTACAAATATACCAATCATGAAGGAAGCTTCGACGCTGTTCATCATTTTGGCAAGAGATTTTTCATCTGAAATATTATTCCTGATAATTCCAAAAACACAAATTTTACCGATTGCAAAACAAGTCCCGATAATAGCAAACCATACCTTATAAAACCAGAAAACTTCTACAAAAGGCAAAACAGATGCACAGATTCCTACAATAATAAGGGCAATAATCAGTGCTTTTTTTGTGCCGATTTTACTGATGAAGTTAACGGCAAAAAGAGAAATAAATGCTATCGGTAAGTCTTTAAATGACTCTAAAAATCCAAGTTTTTCATAGGTGATTTTTGCTTCAGAAAGTTGAAGAATCACAATGCCCATGCAGTTTAAAACCATTGAAAAAATCAGGAAAGTAAGTTTCAGTGGAAGCGAAATATGGGTGAGCCTAGTCGTCATTTTGGGGATTTTTTTATTGGTTTTTTATTAAATTTTATGATTTATGTGAAAGAAAAGATGCCTTTAAACCCCCAAAAATAAACGAAAAATTAAAATATTTATTAATATAATGTTAATTATTTAAAAAAAAATATATTTTTATTGTCTCAATTTGAGAATTAAAAACTAACTGTATATGAATGTTAAAATATCAAGATGCTTGGGAATGGTTGCTGTCCTATACTTTACAGCGAATTTCAATGCCCAGAGCCAGGTAAAAAACGACACTGTTCCGAAAGAGAACAAAATAGAAGAAGTGGTAATGATCGGTTATGGTACTCAAAAAAAGAGTAATGTAACGGGAGCAATATCCAGCGTTAAGGCAAAAGATATTGAAGATATTCCTGCGGGAAGACCAGAGCAGGTTCTGCAAGGTAGAGCAGCCGGTGTTTCTGTAATTTCCAACTCAGGACAGCCAGGATCCGCAGCAACGGTTAGGGTGCGTGGTATTACCAGCTTTGGAGCAGGAAGCAATGATCCTTTATGGGTAGTTGACGGAATTGTAGTTGATAATATTGCATGGCTAAACCAGTCTGATATTGAAGGGATGGAAATCCTGAAAGATGGAGCTTCTTCTGCTATTTATGGAGTTTCTGCGGCAAAAGGAGTTGTTCTTATCACCACAAAAAAAGGAACAAAGGGAAAATTAAACCTCTCTTACAATGGTTTCTTTGGGGTAGGAAGTGCAGCTAAAAAGCTTGATCTATTGAATGCATCGCAATATGCGACTATCATGAATGAAGGAAATATCAATGACGGAAGAGCTCCTGTATTTGGAAATCCATCATCATACGGAACAGGAACCGATTGGCAAAAACAGATCTTCAACAGTGCGCAGCGCCAATCTCATGAATTCAGCATCAGTGGTGGAAATGATAAATCTACCTACTATTCTTCTTTTGGATATTACGATCAGGAGGGTATTGTAATGCGTGATATTTCTAATTATAAAAGAATCAATGCCCGATTAAACTCCAACCATAAAGTATTTGATTTTTTAACAGTAGGACAAACTTTTGCCTACACCCATACAAAGTCACAGGGAATTAATGAAAACGGAGAATTTGGAGGACCTCTAAGTTCTGCAATCAACCTTGATCCAATGACTCCTGTAGTTGTTACTAACGGAATTGCTAATCAGCCATATCCAAGTGATTATAACAATCCTGGTATCGTAAGAGATCAAAATGGAAATCCTTATGGAATCTCACATTTTGTAAATAAAGAGATGTCGAATCCATTGGCATTCCAACAAACCCAATTAGGACGGTACAAATGGTCTGATGATCTTGTAGCAAATGTGTATGCTGATCTGAAGCTAAGTAAAAACTTCAGTTTTAAAACCTCTGCAAACGGAAAACTTTCATATTGGGGAAATCAAGGATTTACACCGATAGCTTATTTAAGCCCTTCCAGTAAAACAGATTTCAACAGTTTATTCAGAGAAACCCAAAAGAAATTTGAATGGAGTACAGAAAATACAGTTACCTATCAAAATAAATTTGGAGAGCATAGTTTAAACGTGCTATTAGGACAAGGATATTATGAGTATAATATTTCTTCCGGACAAAATACCACCTACAAAAATCTTCCGGTTAATAACTGGCAGGATGCATCATTCAATTTTGAAATTCCACAGACGGACAGAGCAACCAATGCCTGGGATGGAAAGGAAACTCATAAAACATCTTATTTTGCAAGAGTAGTATACGATTATGCTAACAGATACCTTTTTACAGGAACAATCCGTAGAGACGGTTCTTCCAAATTTGCAAGAGATTACCACTGGGGGAATTTCCCGGCAATGTCTTTGGGATGGAATGTATCTAACGAAGAATTCTGGCCTCAGAATAATATAGTCACCAGTTTTAAATTAAGAGGTGGTTACGGTGTATTAGGAAATGATGCTATTGATGATTTCCAGTTTGCCAACTTTTTGGTTCCGGGAAGCAACTATACTTTCGGGGATGATATTGTTAGAATAGGATATGCACCAAGCACATTAGAGAACCCGGGATTGAAGTGGGAAAGAACCTCTCAGTTGAATATTGCTGCGGATCTGAAGATTCTTAAAAATTTCGATTTGTCTGTAGATGTCTATAGAAAAAAGAGTACTGATATTCTAAGAAGAATTGATCTTCCGGGTTATTTAGGATTAATTAATAATCCATGGAGAAACATCGGAGATATGAATAATGACGGGGTAGAAGTAAGCTTAGGCTATAAAAAGACCTGGGGTGATTTCGGAATTTCTGCCAATGGAAATTTTGCTTACCTGAAAAATGAAATTACAAGACTGGAAGGTGATAAACCCTATGTGACTTTTGCTTCATTCCAATCAATGGGAGCTGTTTCAAGATTACAGGTTGGTTCTTCATATGGTTCTTTTTACGGATTTCAGAATTTAGGGATTTTCCAGAACCAGGCAGAAATTGATGCATATAAAAATGCAAACGGCGGATTGATTCAGGGGAATGCAAAACCAGGAGATTTTAAACGTCTTGATGCAAATGGTGATGGTAAAATTGATGAAAATGACTACGTTAATTTAGGAAATTCAGTGCCAAAATATACATTTGGATTTACCCTGAATATGAATTACAAAAATTTCGATGTCATGGTCTTTGCTCAGGGCCAGGCCGGGAATAAAGTGTTCCAGGGCTTAAGAAGACTGGATATTCAGGATGCGAACTACCAGACAACGATCTTAAACCGATGGACGGGTGAGGGAACTTCAAATACTATTGCAAGAATTTCCAAAGATGATCCCAATCAGAACTATACCAGAATGTCTGATTATTATCTTCAGAAAGGAGATTATTTGCGTTTGAAATTGGTTCAGGTAGGATATACGCTTCCTAAAGATATTTCCGCCACCATAGGAGCTAACAAAGTAAGATTTTATGTTACGGCAGAAAACCTTGTTACCTTTACTAAATACACAGGATATGATCCTGAAATTGCAGGTGGAGATACATTCGGTATAGATAGAGCATACTATCCTCAGGCAAGAACTTTCCTTTTCGGAGCTAATGTTCAATTTTAATTACAAGAAAAATGAAAAATAAAAGATTTATATATAAAAGCTTATCTGTTTTATTATTAACAGGTATTGGTTTCGGAGCCGTATCATGTAACAACAGTAACCTCGAAGATGTAAAAAATACAGGTACTTTTGATTCAGATAATTATTTTAAAAATGAAGAACAGGCCTTTGGTGGGTTGGTTGCCGTGTATGATATGTTAAGGAAATATTCGGGCGGATTCGAAAACGATGTTACTTTCTTTAATGCAGCATCCGATGATTTCTACTCAGGAGGAGGAAGCTCTACAGATGGCGCAGGTATTCAGGGATTTTCCAATTATACCATTAACCCCATTATTATGCCTGCAAGCTATTGGAAAGACTACTATCAGGGGATTGCAAAGGCAAATCTGTTATTAGAAAGAATTCCGAACGCAGAAATGAATGAGCAGACCAGAAAGAGATTTATTGCTGAAGCTAAAGTATTGAGATCACTCTATTATTTCGAATTGGTAAGAATATTTAAAAATATTCCTCTGATCTTGAAGCCAATTCAATATTCCGATGATTATTATAATATTCCTCAGGCATTACCGAAAGATGTATATACTCAAATAGAATCCGATATTCTATCTTCCATCAATGATCTTCCTATGTCTATTCCATCCAATAATTTATCGCAGGTGGGAAGAATTACCCAAGGAAGTGCACGTGCTATTCTCGGAAAAATATATCTCTACGATAAAAAAAATTCAGAAGCGGCGGCTCAGTTTGAAATGGTAAACGGAACTCCGGGAGGAACCAGCCAGTATGGGTATAAATTAGTGAGCAATTTTGCAGACTTATGGAAGGTTGACAATAAATTTACAACAGAATCGATCCTTGAAGTAATGCATACCAATAAAAGTAATGCAGATTGGGGATTCTGGGGAACAGGAAAAGATGAAGGAAACTCCATCAATGTAATGTTAGGAATAATATCTTATGGTATTATTTCAACAACTCCTGCTAATGACTCTCCGGATATTTATTCAGGTTGGGGTTTCAATCCGATTACACCGGATTTATTTAATTTCATGCAGGGAGATCCCCGTTTGGATGCCACCATATTCAATGCAAAAAAACTGGTACAGGAAAATAAAATTTCTTACTCTTCAGGATACAAGGATACCGGATATTTCTTAAATAAATACTTACCGAGAAATGCCGATAAAAGTAACCAGCCGGGAGCCCCGGAGCTGAATTTCCGTCAAAATTATATTGCCATAAGATTAGCCGATACCTACTTAATGGAAGCAGAAGCATTAGGAGGTGCGGGGGCAAGAGCTCAGGCATTATTAGATGCGGTGAGAACTAGAGTTGGGCTTGCTTCCGTTCCAGTTTCAATGCAGGCTATCAAGGACGAACGAAGAAGAGAACTTGCAGGAGAAGGCCACCGTTGGTTTGATCTGGTAAGATGGGGAGATGCTCCCGCAAAACTAGGTTCCAGAGGATTTGTTTCAGGTAAAAACGAAATATTACCTATTCCTTTTAATGAATTAATTAATACTGCATTAAAACAAAACCCTGGCTATTAAAACATGAAGTTTCAAAGTTTATATAGTTTCTTTTTTAAAAGTACTGCACTGCTTTATAGTAGTGTGGTGCTTTTACCTTTATTGTCGTGCAAAACAGCCGCAGCCGGTTCAGCAAATGAAGTTCAAATTTGGCTTACCAAAGGCGATGAAAGCGTACGATTACAGAAACAGCACTCAGTCAGTTTTACTAATACTCCAAACAATACTCAACATATTGAAATTGATGACACTCAAAAGTTTCAATATGTTGACGGTTTCGGATATACCCTAACTGGAGGAAGCGTAGACGTAATCAACAAACTTTCCCCTTCAAAGAGAAAAGCTTTGCTTCAGGAGCTTTTCGGAAATGGTAAAAACGCCATAGGAGTAAGCTACCTGAGACTAAGCATAGGAGCTTCGGATCTTGATGGTACTGTTTTTTCTTACGATGATCTTCCTGAAGGGCAAACAGATCCCTCACTTTCTAAATTCAGTTTGGCAAAAGATAAAAATCTAATTGCCATGCTCAAAGAGATCCTGGCAATACACCCTAACATTAAGATCATTGCAGCTCCGTGGTCAGCTCCGATTTGGATGAAAGACAACGGAAAATCAAAAGGCGGAAGCCTGAAACCCGAATATTATGGGGTATACGCTGATTATTTTGTAAAATACATTCAGGGAATGCAGAAAGAAGGAATTGCAATTGATGCTATTACCCCTCAAAACGAACCTTTGCACCCCGGAAATAATCCCAGCTTGTATATGCCTTCCAGCCAGCAGAAAGATTTTATTAAAAATAATTTAGGTCCTGCTTTTAAGAAAAACAATCTTACAACAAAAATTGTAGTCTATGACCACAATTGCAACAAGCCGGAATATGCAATGGATATTTTAAGCGACCCGGATGCTTACCAATATATCGACGGATCAGCTTTTCATCTTTATGAAGGTGATATCTCTGCTTTAGGTACTGTTCATGCTGCTTTTCCCAATAAAAATTTGTATTTTACCGAGCAATGGACAGGCGCAAAAGGAACTTTTAATGAAGATTTAAATTGGCATACCAAAAATGTGGTCATCGGTTCCATGAGAAACTGGAGCAAAACAGCATTGGAATGGAATCTGGCCAATGACCCACAATACGGACCCCATACAGATGGTGGCTGCACTGAATGTAAAGGAGCAATAACCATTACAGATAAAGAAAACTTTACCAGAAACGTGGCTTATTATATCATTGCTCATGCTTCAAAATTCATCCCTGCGGATTCCAGAAGAATTGCTTCTACACAGACCAAAAACCTTTCTACAGCAGCTTTTATAACACCTGTAGGAAAGAAAGTTCTGATTGTACAGAACGACTCTAAAAATGAAGAAACATTTACGATTAAATATAATGGAAAAACAGCAGCTGTAGCCCTTTCAGGAAGCTCAGTGGCAACCTATGTTTTTTAAAGAAAAAGATATGAAAAAAAGATGCCTTTTATTAGCATTTGCAACATTCGGAATAAGCATTTCTGCACAAAAATCGATGGATCAGAAAGTTGCTGAGCTGTTGTCTAAAATGACCCTCGAAGAAAAGGTGGGCCAGTTGGTCCAATACAGCGGTTTTGAATATGCTACAGGACCTCAGAATTCTAATTCTGCGAGTGTTCTGGATGAAATAAAAAAAGGTAAAGTAGGATCTATGCTGAATGTAGCAGGAACGGAGGAAACCCGTTCTTTTCAAAAATTGGCATTGCAGTCCCGTTTGAAAATTCCTTTATTATTTGGGCAAGATGTGATTCATGGTTACAGAACCACTTTTCCTGTGAATATCGGACAAGCGGCAAGCTGGGATCTTGGAATGATTGAAAAATCTGAACGAATTGCGGCAACAGAAGCATCCGCCTATGGAATTCACTGGACCTTTGCCCCGATGGTAGATATCGCAAGAGATCCGAGATGGGGAAGGGTAATGGAAGGTTCCGGAGAAGATACTTATTTAGGAACAAAAATTGGACTTGCAAGAATCAAAGGATTTCAGGGAAAAGGGTTAGGAAATATTGATGCAGTGATGGCCTGTGCGAAACATTTTGCAGCATATGGAGCAGCAGTAGGAGGAAGAGATTACAATTCTGTAGATATGAGTCTAAGACAGCTGCATGAAACCTATTTACCCCCTTTCAAAGCAGCAGCTGAAGCCGGCGTGGCTACTTTTATGAATTCATTTAATGATATTAACGGGATTCCTGCGACAGCTAACAAATATATTCAAAGAGATCTTTTGAAAGGAAAATGGAATTATCAGGGATTTGTAGTTTCAGACTGGGGAAGTATTGGCGAAATGGTTCCTCATGGCTATGCAAAAGATAATAAAGAAGCAGCAGAAAAAGCAATTTTGGCCGGAAGCGACATGGATATGGAAAGCCGTGCCTACATGGCAGAACTTCCCGCCTTAGTAAAAGAAGGAAAAGTAGATGTGAAGTTCATTGATGATGCTGCAAGAAGGATTTTAATTAAAAAATTTGAAATGGGTCTGTTTGACGATCCTTACAGATTTAGCAATGATAAAAGACAGCAGGAGCAGACCAACAACCTGGAGAACAGGAAATTTGGAAGAGAATTCGGCTCCAAGAGTATTGTGCTGTTAAAAAATACAAATAAAGTGCTGCCACTTTCAAAATCTACAAAAACAGTTGCTTTAATCGGACCTTTCGGAAAAGAAACAACAGCCAATCACGGATTTTGGTCAGTAGCTTTTAAAGATGACAATCAAAGAATTGTAACGCAGTTTGACGGAATCAAAAATCAGCTGGATAAAAACTCAACCTTGTTATATGCTAAAGGCTGTAATGCTGATGATCAGGATAAAACTATGTTTGCAGAAGCAGTAGAAACGGCTAAAAAGGCAGATGTAGTGATTATGACCCTGGGAGAAGGGCATGCAATGAGCGGAGAAGCCAAAAGCCGAAGCAATATTCATTTTTCAGGGGTTCAGGAAGAACTGTTGAAAGAAATTGCAAAAACGGGTAAACCTATCGTATTGATGATCAATGCCGGAAGACCGTTGGTTTTTGACTGGGCAGCTGATAATATTTCAACTATCATGTACACGTGGTGGCTAGGAACGGAAGCAGGAAATTCTATTGCAGATGTTCTGTTCGGAACAGTGAATCCGGCAGGAAAATTACCGATGAGTTTTCCAAGAACCGAAGGCCAGATTCCGGTATACTATAATCATTACAATACAGGAAGACCTGCTAAAAATAATACCGACAGAAATTATGTTTCCGCATATATCGATTTGGATAATGATCCGAAATTCCCTTTTGGATATGGATTAAGCTATACAGATTTCAACTATTCTGATATGACGCTAAGTTCAGCAGATCTGAAAGGAAATCAGACATTAGATATTAAAATAACAGTTTCCAACAAAGGAAAATATGATGGGGAAGAAGTGGTACAGCTTTATATCAGAGATCTGTTTGGAAAAGTAGTAAGACCGGTAAAAGAATTAAAAGGATTCCAGAAAATCTTCATTAAAAAAGGAGAAAGCAAAACGGTAAACTTTAAACTTACCCCGGAAGACTTAAAATTCTATGATGATGCACTGAATTATGATTGGGAAGGTGGTGAGTTCGACATCATGGTGGGAACCAGTTCCAAAGATGTTCAGACCAAAAGAATTAATTGGGTGAAATAAATAAAAATACACCAACACGAGCGGGCTTTAGCCCGCTTTTGGAGGTAAAGGGAATTGGGTTTTAACCGAACACATAACGTTTAGTAATGAAAATCAACATTCAACATATCATGACTTTTTTAATGGGGGGAGCTTTGGCTTTTTCCGTTGCAGGATGTGTTTCCAATAAACCCGATTCCGGCAGGAAATTGATCTGGAATGATGAATTTAACGGTAAAGGATTACCCGATGCTTCAAAGTGGAATTATGAAGTAGGCGGAGACGGCTATGGAAATAACGAAGCCCAGTTCTACACCAAAAACCGTCTGGAAAATGCCAGAGTTGAAAATGGAAACCTGATTATTGAAGCCAGAAAAGAAAACTGGGAGAAAAGTAAATATACTTCCGCAAGGCTTTTGACCAGAGGAAAATTCTCTTTTCAGTATGGAACGGTAGAAGTAAGGGCGAAACTTCCCAAAGGCCGAGGAACATGGCCAGCCATCTGGATGATGAGCGAGAATATGAAACAATGGCCTGATGACGGGGAACTGGATATCATGGAACACGTAGGCTTTAATCCAGGATATATCCATGCTTCGGTGCATACAAAAAAGTACAATCATATCCTGGGAACCCAGAAAACAGACACCCTGATTGTACATGATGCCAGCGAAAAATTCCATGTCTATAAAGCAGACTGGACCCCTGAAAAGATTGATGTATATATTGATGATACAAAGTTTTTCACCTATGAAAATAAAGAAAAAAGCTATGAGGCCTGGCCTTTTGACCAGCCGTATTTTATCATTCTAAATCTGGCAGTAGGAGGGTTTTGGGGCGGAAAAGAGGGAATAGATGACACCATTTTCCCTCAGAAATATTACATAGATTATGTAAGGGTGTATCAGAATAAATAATGAATTGAGAGTGATTTTTCTCTCCATAAATAGAAAGAAAAAATATGAAAAAATTAATCGTAAGTTGTTTTGTAATGGGTCTTGCTTTGAATGCAAACGCCCAGAATTATTGGAAAAAAAATGCAGGGAAAACAGCTAGGGTAATTCTTACCAGTTCCAAAACCAATGAAAAAATGGTAGATAAAGGAATGGTAAAGTTTGAAAAATTTGGTCAGCCAAAAGAAACGGATGCCTGCATTTTTGTAGATCCGGATTTTAAATATCAAAAATTGATCGGAATAGGAGGAGCCATCACCGATGCATCAGCTGAAACGCTTGCTAAAATGCCTAAAAATAAGCAGAAAGAGATCATGGAAGCCTATTTTGGGAAAAATGGACTGGGATATACGGTGGTTCGTACGAACATGAATTCTTGTGATTTCTCAAGTGATTCTTATACCTATGTTGCTGAAAATGATACTTCTTTGAAGTCATTCAACGTAGCTCATGATGAAAAATACAAAATTCCTATGATTAAAGAAGCTCAGAAAATGATAGGAAAAGACTTTACATTCTACTTTTCTCCATGGAGTCCGCCGGCTTGGATGAAATCCAATAAAAGTATGCTGAAAGGAGGCAGATTGGAGAATCAGTACTATCAGCCTTGGGCAGACTATTATATTAAATTCATTAAAGAATACGAAAAAAGAGGAATCAATGTCTGGGGAATGACGATCCAGAATGAACCGATGGCAACGCAAACGTGGGAGTCCTGTATCTATTCTGCGGAAGAAGAAGGGGAGTTTCTTAAAAATAATTTAGGACCAACCCTTTGGAAAAATGGATATAAAGATAAAAAAGTAATGATCTGGGATCACAACAGAGATTTAATTTACCAAAGAGCAACCACAACGCTAAGCGATCCGGAAACCTCAAAATATGCCTCAGGTATTGGCTACCACTGGTATGAAACATGGAATAACAAAACCCAGCTGTTTGATAATTTATTGGAAACTCAAAGAGCATTTCCGGATAAATTTTTAGCATTTACAGAAGGTTGTAAAGAGCAGTTTGATATGTCCAGAATCAATGAAGTGAGCCTGGGGGAATTATATGGGAGAAATATGATCAATGATTTCAACAAAGGAACTGCTTTGTGGACCGACTGGAATGTTTTACTGGATGAAACCGGAGGCCCGAATCATGTAGGAAATTTCTGCTTTGCACCCATCATTGCAGATACTAAAACAGGCGAAGTGCATTACACCTACGAATATTATTATGTAGGACATGTGTCAAAATATATCAAGCCTAATGCCCAGAGAATAGGAAGTTCTTCCAACAGAGCTGCTCTTACCTCTACCACATTTATGAATGAAAACGGACAATTGGTAACCGTAATTATGAACGACACCGATAATGATATCGAAACCAATCTTTGGATCGAAGGAATGTCAGCAAAGCTTTCAGCACCTTCACACTCTATACAGACCGTAATTTTGTAGACTTCATATTAACATTTTATTGAAAACCGGCGGGCTCTCTGAGTTCGCCGGTTTGTTTTATATCTTAATACACGAATTGCCTTCTTTTAAGGTTTTTTTGTGTAAAAGAAATTATAGTAGATCAGCATTCCATCCCGCAGGAAAACAATAGCTTTCCTCTGAATAGAAACAAGTTTTTCCTGTTGCAGCCTCGCATTGGGCTTGTGAAGCATAAGGATGGTACAACGGTGATTTAGGTCCCGGACACCCTTCTTTAGTGCCTCCTTGTACTAGTTTTAAAGTCTCTCTTGAGATGTTTTTGAGATTTTTCATGTGATAAGTTTTTAGTTTCCTACTCTGTTATAAGCTTTTCAGATTCCGCTTTTATTTAATCCTAAAGTAGTAATTTTTTTAATACAGTATATGCATGAATATGAAATACTTATTTTCTTTGGAAATCAAACTATCTTTTTTCCAGTTATTTCAAATAGGATTCATAAAAAAACCAGAGCAAAAATATGTTGCTCTGGTTTTTATTATGGTATGATCCAAATCATCTGTGCAGACTATTGGATATGTATGAATATTTATTCAACATCATATTTGTTGATCACCTTCTGAGAAACTCCGGTATTACTGAAACCTCCATCATGGAATAGGTTCTGCATCGTTACTTTTTTAGTAAGATCAGAGAACAGGGTTACACAGTAATCTGCACATTCCAACGCTGATGCGTTTCCTAGAGGAGACATATCTTCAGCATAGCCTAAGAAACCTCCGAAACCTTTTACTCCGCTTCCTGCAGTGGTAACCGTAGGAGACTGAGAAACTGTATTTACACGCACTTTTCTTTCTCCCCAATAATATCCAAAAGTTCTTGCAATACTTTCCAAATACGCTTTATTATCAGACATGTCATTGTAATCCGGGAATGTTCTTTGTGCTGCGATATAAGAAAGAGCCAAAATACTTCCCCACTCATTCATACAGTCTTTTTCCCATGCCGTACGCATTACTTTGTGGAAAGATACTGCTGAGATATCCCAACCTTTTTCCAACCAATCGTAATTCATTTCAGTATAGTGTTTTCCTTTTCTTACATTTACGGACATTCCTATAGAGTGAAGGATAAAATCTATTTTACCAAACTTCGCTACTGCAGCATCAAAAAGTTTTTCAAGATCTTCAGTAGAAGTTGCATCTGCACCAATTACTTCAGAACCTGTTTTTTCTGCTAAACCGTTAAGTTCTCCCATTCTTAAAGCGATAGGAGCATTAGACAGGATAAATTCAGCACCTTCTTCATGGCATCTCTCAGCAACTTTCCATGCGATAGATTGTTCATTAAGGGCTCCAAAAATAATTCCCTTCTTGCCTTTAAGTAAACCGTATGACATAATTTTTTAATGTTTATTAACTACAAATGTAGCGATAATTTATGTTTAGAGCATAATAAAAAAAACAGAGCCTTTAAAAAAGACTCTGTTTTCTTGAAAATATTTATACGACTGAAATTCTAATTGGTTTTCTTGTTCCATTCTGCTTTCACGTCCTCCGCAGCATCTTTGGTTTTTTCCCATGCGTCATTAGCATGATCCTTAACACTTTCCCATGCGTCAGAAGCATTGTTCTTTACTTTGTCAAGCCAATCTTCCTGTGTAGCTTCCTCATCATTTGCTCTTTTTTCATTAATATAATCCTTGGCTTTATCTGCCAATTCATTTACTTTCCATTTTGCTTTTTCAGCTGCATTCTCTAAAGAGTTTTCTGTGTTATTAACTGCGTTTTCTGCTTTGTTATAATCTGAATTGTTCATAATACTAAAATTTTGTTGTGATGGTATTGAATAAACAAGAACTATTCCTAAAATAGGATGTCACTGTTAAATTTTTCATAATATTTCGTTATAGTTTTCCAAAATAATTGAGTGGAGTAGTATTCTTTTAAGGTAAAAGTCTGTTCTGTATAAAATTTAATTGTTTTGGGGAATTTTGGGAATTGTAGCAGTCCTATTATAATAAGGCTTGAATACTGTTGATGAAATACTGGAATTAGCTTATCTAGGTTGCGGAAAGGAGTATTATTCAAAGAAAATATTTTCATCATAAAGTGATAAAATTTAATTTTAGTCATTTTTTAGTGATTTTTATTATGAATAATATAATTTGTTTAATAAATTTTAAAAAGTAAAAGTGCTGTTATTGCCTGTTAATACTGCATTTAACTATTGGTTAATATTGAAATATGTTTCATTTAATAGTGATTAAACATGGTTTTTGCTACTATTAAATCAGTAATTATGGAATTGTTAAAAATTTTGCTCCTTTGTTGAAAATTATTATATTTGCACCGTTCTAAAAACGAACAGTTATCCAATTAATCATGCTACACAGATCAATACTTCCATTCATTTTTCCATTTCTTTTACTAAGTCTTTTTACATATGCTCAGGTGGGGATTGGTACTCCAAATCCAGATGTTTCCGCAATGTTACACATCAACTCCAAAAATAAGGGAGTCCTTTTTCCTAGTATTGCTTTAAGTTCATTAACAGACAATGTTACAGTACCCACTCCTGCAGTTGGCCTAATGGTATGGAACAATGGGAGTGGAAGTTTAGCCGAAACCGGATTTTACTATTGGAATGAAGCAAAATGGAATAAGCTTTCTACAGGATCAGCCAATACAGGGAATGGAATAAATAACGGCGGAGGTACAGGATGGAGTACAAGCGGGAATAATGTTGGAAATTACAGCGGTGCCAGTACGGGACTGTCTTTAGGAACTTCTACACTGGATGATCTTATATTTAAAGTGAATGCTTCAACCATAGGGATATTAGGAACCAATAATTCCGTAAGTTTTGGTGTCGGTGCTAAGGCGGCTCAAAATGGAATTGCTATTGGGAATTCCAGCAGCTCTTATCAAGGAATTTCTATCGGAACAAATGCTTCTGTAACGGCTAATGAATCCGTTGCTTTAGGCGCAAATACACAAATTTCGGGATATCAGTCAACAGCATTGGGATACAATGCTAAAGTTACGATGAATGAAGCTACTGCTGTAGGAAATGATGCTGAAGCTAATGGTTACCAGTCAACAGCAATTGGATATAAAGCAAAAACCAGTAAAAACGAATCTACAGCAATAGGGAACAATTCTCAGGCGGGAGGATTTCAATCAATTGCATTAGGATTTAATGCAAAAACCAATTCCATCAGTGAAACGGCTTTAGGATATAATAGTGTCACAAATAATGAAAATTCTACAGCGCTGGGTTCAGGTGCCAATGCCCTGGGGCAGTTTTCTACTGCGGTAGGATATGGTGCATCCACTTCGCAGCTGAATGCCATTGTTATTGGAAATAATTCAGCGAATGTAGGTATCGGAACTTCTTCACCGAATACTTCTGCAAAACTGGATATTAATGGGCAATATAAACTAGGAGAGAGGGGAACTGTGAATAAGAACCAGATCAGCTTTGAAGTCTGGCCAAATGTATCGGTGAATAATCTGTCTCCGGGAAAATCAACAACACTGAATATTGCCATTCCCGCAGAGATACAGCCGGGATCTACCAGAGCAACCATTGTGGTATCGCCGGCAGGAGATTTTGCGGGGAATGCTTCATTTTCTATTTCAAATCCGAGAATGACCTCAACATCAAATATAACGATCAATCTAACCAATATTGCAGGCAACGCAGAAAGCTTATACTCAGGTCATTTTTATGTGACGATTAATGAGTTTTAAAGGAGGAAAAAAATATTTAATCATTTTTAAAAATAGTTTTTCCGTTTGCGGACAGATATAATGTCATCAGTATCTGACAATTGAAATTTCTTTGAAATGTTTACTAGTAATAAATGTTGCTTTAGTTCTTCTAATCGATTTCTTTCAAATTTCATGATCATATTAAACAATAAAAAGGACCTCAATTTGAGGTCCTTTTTATTATTTTTTGTAGATGGTAATAAATTACTTAATAATTCTCTCCAATACCCAGTTGATAAGGTTTTTCTCCGAAGCATGGTGATCTGCAGAGAATTCCCCACGTCTTCTGTTGGCAATTACATTATTTACGGTAATCGCTTTATGTCCCAATAGCTTTGAAAGAGCATAGATCGCAGAAGTTTCCATTTCGAAATTGGTTACCCCAAGCTCATTTAATGTTTCCAGAAACTTATCATCCAGCGCTTTTAAACGAAGCTGTCTTCCCTGTGGAGCATAAAACCCGGGAAATGTTGCGGTATTTCCGTGGTATTTCGCGTCTTTATAATATTCGCCCATATCTTCTGCCCAATCGGAAAAATAAAGCATCGGTTTGATCTTCGCATAAGGGAATTTTTCTAAAAAGTTTTTAGAAAATTCATTCTCAAACTCATAATCCTGATAGAAATGCATTAATCCATCCAGTCCAACAACATTCTGGGTAACCAGCATATTGTCAACCTGAACATCAGGATTTACACTTCCACACGTTCCCATACGGAAAAGTTCAAGTGCTTTATGTTCTGTTTTAAATTCTTTGTTTTGAAGATCAATATTTACAAGAGCATCAAGCTCATTCATCACAATATCAATGTTTTCAGTACCAATACCTGTAGACATTACTGTGATTCTTTCACCACGTAATGTTCCGGTGTGGGTATAAAATTCTCTTTTATTTTTTTTGATCTCTACCGTATCAAAATAGTTCGATACTTTTGCGACACGGTCCGGATCTCCCACAAGGATGATCTTGTCTGCAATATCTTCAGGTAAAAGGTTCAAGTGGTATACACTTCCGTCATCGTTCAGAACAAGTTCTGATGCTGCAAGCTTATTAAGCATAATTATATTTTATTTATTGTAATCAGTGAAAATAGCATTTTTGTAAGGAGAATTGGCCAGCTCGAAAATTGAGCCGTATTCTTCTACGATCCTTTTCTGCCCGTTGGAAACCTCGTACACCGTGACAGTGGTTTTCTCAAAATTTTTAGGATCCTTTCTCTGGGAAGTCACTTCGTAAAAGTGATTGTCTTTTTTCATCACAGAAACCAATTCTTCTTTCGTTGACTGATTGGATGTTGCCATTCCCGGAAAATCCGTGAAAACATCTTTCAGTTCTTTATAATTCTTATATATTTTAGTTTGTCCGTTTGAATAAACATAGACATTAGGGACCGGCTGATCCTGCCTTAATCGTATTAAGTAATAATCATCTCCTTTTTTTTCTGCATATACCGCCATTTCCTGTCCCAGCTTCTGGGAAAATACGGAAAATGAAAAAAGGCTTGCCACAAAAGCGAATAATAATTTAGCTTTCATAATAATATTGAGTTTTTAATGTGCTGGTTTCAATGGTAAAATGCCTCCCCAATTTCCTTACATCATCATTTTTACATCAGGCTTTTAGAATCTGTCGGCCTTTTCAGTATAATGAATTAGATTTCGGGGTTTAAAATTAATAAAAATTCCTTTATCAAAAATATAAACATTATTTAATGATGTATTAAAGATAAGATAATGTCGAAGGAATAGCTTTGCAGCTAAAAATTAATGAAATTTTATCCGTTGCTTGTTACCGTATTGTTAGCTGGTTTTGCCGTAATGTCATTTAACCCGACCGACAGGGGAATGAAAAACGACAATACAGTTATCAATGCAGGTTTATCTGATTTTAAAAGTAAACTTGAACAATTGAAATTCGATGTATATCAATTTTCTGAAGATAAAATAACGGTTGAAAAGCTCCGTGAATCATTAAGCAGTACGAGGAATTCTTTTAAAGAGATTGAATTTTACGTAGCCTACCACTATCCTGAATTTACGAAAACCCACCTGAATGCAGCGCCCCTTTTCCATATAGAAGCTGCGGGAACATCTGCCTACACGCTTCCTCCGGAAGGACTTCAGGTATTGGACGAACTTATATTCTCTGATGAAGCAGGAAATGAAAAGGAAAAAATAAAAGCGATTACCACTTTCCTATACAACAGCTATTCAAATTTCCATCTTAGTTCTCTGAAAAACGGATTAAGCCGAGGAAATAACAAAACGTTACCGCTTCGTTTAGAACTGATAAGAATTTATACATTAGGTGTGACTGGTTTTGATACACCCGGCTCTTTACGTATTTCCGAAGAAGCAAGCCATGCACTGCTGGGAATAAAAAAATACATCAACGACGATCCTTACTTTAAAGGATACAATATTGATAAATCCAATTTAATTCTGACAGAAAGCATAGAATATCTGTCAAAAAATACAGATTTTGAAACGTTTGACAGGATAGGATTTTACAAAAAGTATATTCAGCCGCTGTATGAGGAATTTGGAAAATGGGATGGAAGAACCGATGATCTGAAAGAATTCTCCGGATGGAATGTGAACAGCAAAAATTTTTTTAGCAGTGATTTTCTTGATCCTTATTTCTATACGTTATTAAAATCTTCCGAAGACAATCCCGAGATGAGGAGGGTAGGAAAAGAGATCTTTTACGATCAGAATATAAGTGAAAATGGTAGAATGAGTTGTGCCACATGCCATCTTCCTGAAAATGCATTTACCGATTTAAAAGTAAAATCCCAGACCAATGTTGAAGGAAAAACAGTGATCAGAAATTCGCCCTCTTTGTATAATGCTGTTTTTGCGAAAAGATTCTTTTATGACATGCGTGCATTTTACATCGAGCAGCAGGCAGAACATGTTATTTATAACAAAGATGAATTCAATACCAGCTATGAAAGCATCATTAAAAAATTAAAAACAAAGCCGGAATATAAAAAAGCATTCAAAAAAGCCTTTAAAGACGGGAAAATAAATAAAGAAAACTTTTCAAAAGCGTTAAGCTCCTATGTGGCTTCTTTGTATTCTTTTGAAAGTGAGTTTGACCGTTTTATGAGAAACGAAAAAGAAATATCGCAGGATGCCCAAAAAGGATTTAACCTGTTTATGGGAAAAGCAAACTGTGCAACCTGTCATTTTGCTCCGCACTTTTCAGGATTGGTTCCGCCGTTTTTTAATGAAAACGAATCGGAAGTGTTAGGCGTAACAAAAAAGCCATTGAACCAGCTTCCTGTTGAACTTGATACAGACCGCGGAAGGGCAGACAGCCCGGTGAAAAAAGAGAAATCATGGATTTATGAAAATTCTTTCAAGACGGTTACGATAAGAAATATTGAGCTTACCAAACCCTACTTCCATAATGGAGCATTCAACACGCTGGAAGAAGTGATGGACTTTTACAATGAGGGAGGTGGAGAAGGATCGGGACTAAAGATGAAGAACCAGACGCTTCCTGCAGATAAATTAAACTTATCCAAACCGGAAATCAAACAGATTATCGCTTTCTTACATACTCTGACTGATATCAGTCAGGCAAAAAAATAGAGTGGATTTTTCTACAGTCGTGATCAAAAGCTACTGGTTCTTTATCTTGTGCTATAAGTTGTTCGTTCAGAATATCGAGCATTTCTAGGAAAGAAGCGTCGGTAGAAATATGAAAAACCTGTACCTTATTCAAAATTATTCCTCGCCTGTATCTGTTCCTATAAATTCACTGTTTTCAAGATTTATTTTACAGTTGTCAGTGAGAATATGAACTTTTAAATTCTCCACATAAATTGGATAACCTTTTTTTGCCGTATCGACGTTGGTTGCTTTAATATTTTCAGCATTCAGCATCCATACCATTCCGGATCCACGACAGGTAGCATGGCAACCATTTTCAATAATCAAGGCTGTATCTTCACCAAGACCAATACCCCAACATTCACGATTCAGCGTCACCGCATGAGCAAGTCTTCCGAATCTCGCTCGATGGACAAAATGAGTATCTACAATACAGTTATCCAAAAATCCCAATCCAGTATTTAATTCAATATCGTGTTCAAGCATCGATTCACCATTTACAGCGTCAACAATTACAATATTCGGCATACACATCGCACCGGCACTGGTTCCGGCAATTGTAAAATCTGCTTCGTTTTTATACTTTTTTTTCAATAAATTGGTTACCACTGAGTTTTCTAAAGTTTTGCATATTTTTTCCTGATCTCCGCCTGAAAAAAAGACCGTTTTTGCGGCTTCAATTCTTTTTAAATAAAAATCCGAATGCACCTGATCATCACAAATATCTAAAAAATCAAAATTGGTGTAGCCAATTTCTTCAAATGCTTTAGTATAGGTTTCCCTCATAAATTCGGGATCTGAAGTTGCAGTCGTAACCACTTCAATACGGTCATCTTTTGATTTTACGATGAGTTTTAAAATTTCTTTGGGCGAAAAATTAGAGTTCTTCTCTTTCATTTCGGATTTATTTCCATCTTTATTTTCTTTTCCTCCGATTATAATCAATCTTCCTTTAGGTGTCATAGTTAATCAATATTTAGTTTATGTTATAGTGTTTCTGTTGGTGAAATTTAAATTGAAGTTAAAATGTGTAGATTTTATGGGTTCTCCGGTTCGAAGATCCAGTGTAGACTGGTTAACAAAAATATGGCCTTTCAAATTTTTCACATATAAAGTTATTCCTCGCTTGAATGGCTTCATGTCTTTTTCAGTAACATTTTTGGCATGCATTGTCATTGCTGAACTTTTTCCTATGCACTGTGCTTTATACCCCTCTTTTATGATTAAAAACATACCGTCATTTACAGTAAGAGCAATAAGATCCTGATTAGAAAGTAATGTTTTTACCACCTTTCTAAAATGTAGTTTTTGATCAGTTGGCCGTATCAACATACATTTCTTAATGAGACCTAGACCAGAAGTGTGAGATCTTTCCCCTAACATCAAATCTGAAAACAATATCGCCGCATCGTCAATTCCTATTATCGTAAAGTTTTCATCGTTGATATATTTATTGTGCACAAATTTGGAAATAGAATCATTTTTGAAAAAAAATAAAACCTCCGCTGGACTTCCAGTCACCATAAGCGTCTTAGCTTCAGATACTCTACGGTAGTATTCCTCTTCCTGTTGCTCGGTATTTTCTGCAATGAGAAATCCAAAATTGTTAAATCCTCTTCTGATCAGTTGAGTTGAATAAAAATTCAGCAATTCTTTCGGTAAAGACTGAGGAATAATTATTTCAATTCTGTCGTTAGCTACAAAGGATAAGAAAGAAAATATATTTTCCTGCATATTATTTTCAGTGATCGATACGCCATCATCCTCGAATTGCATTACGGGATAATTTCTTACGATAATTATTTTTCCTTGAGGACAGACCGTATTCATATTGCCGCTAATCATTATCGGTTTTTACATCGGCTTCTTCATTTCTCATCTGTAAAGTGTCGGATCTTTCAGAAAGTGTTTTAATAGTGTCAGATTTCTGATCATTCACCGTTTCTTTTTTATTGTCTTGATCGATATATTGGGTTTCTGTTTTTTTGCAGGCAACAATCAATAATATTGCTCCTGCTAGCAGTGCTAAATTTTTCATAGAATTAGATGATTTGGTAATAGCAAACTTAGGAATGAAAATATATTGCGTTTATGATATTGGTCATAGTGGTAGCAATTTCTACTGTTTTTGTTGGAAAAAAGTTATTATTTCCAAAAATGAAGTATCCCGCAGAAAACTTGCAGCTGTTTTTGGAGACAGTGGGAATGGGAGGGATTGCGAAAGTAATTGGGCTGATAATGACCCCGATGTTGCCCTGGAATTTATATCAACAAACAATAAAGCTACCCAATTAAAATTATAGAGATGCTATCGACAAAAGTAGCTGATAAAGTCTAGGCGACTCGTCAAGTAAAGATTAATGAATGTAACCAAATAGGATTTTTCATATCTTTAATATAATTAACCTCTCGCTAAACAAATGGAAAAGTCGTTGCAAGCTATAAAAATCGTCTTATTGCTCGTTGTAGTATTATTTTCACATCTAATAACGGCCCAAACAGTGCAAGGTCATTATGAAGGAGCCTTAACTCGAAATGGATCTGTTCAGTTAATTTCTTTTGACTTTAACAATAATAAAACAACATATGATATACCTGAAATTGGTTATATAGATGTGATTCCAGAAAAAATATCCCAAGGAAAAGATACTTTGAATGTAAAAATATTCTATGGCGATTTCTATTTTTTTTTAGACCCTAATACAGGAGATCTCACTGGGGCAAGTAAGGATGCAAAACCTGAAATAAGAATTCATCTGAAAAAAACAGAAGCAAAAGAAAAAAACTTTACAGAAGAAGAAATCAAATTTTCAAATGCAGATGTTTCGCTTGCGGGCATTTTGTACAAGCCAAAAAAAACTGATAATCCTATTCCTTATGTGATTTTAGTACATCGCTCCGGATGGGAAGACAGGAATACACCGTGGTATCATTCCCTGGCTAATATTCTGGCAAGTAAGGGAATAGGTGTTTTACTTTATGATAAACGAGGCACCGGTAAATCAACAGGTAATTTTTCTGTGGCTGATTTTAATGATTTTGCACAAGACGCTGCCTCCGCCTTTGATTATCTGAAAGCACGAAATGATCTGAATTATGGCAAAATAGGCTTCTTGGGAGCTAGCCAGGGCGGATGGATCGTACCGTTGGCTGCCAATAAAGTCTCCGATTGCGGATTTGCCATTTTAATTGTAGGTCCCGCAGTTTCTCTGTATGAACAGGATATGAATCGCGTTCAGTATACCTTGGCCGGAGAAGGATATTCAAAAGAATCTATTGATTCTGCCCTTCATTATTCTGCCCTTTTTTTTAAATATATCCAGAGTAACAAAGCAAAAGACTGGGATGCCCTTAAGAAATATGCCTCTGTAATAAAAGAGGAAAAATGGATAGATCAGTTAGATATCCCTCAATCGCAAACCGGGGAAGATGTAATATGGTGGAGAAAAAACAAGTATGATCCTAAAGAAGCTTTAAGTACAATCAAATGTCCTGTATTAAGTGTTTTGGGGGAGAAGGATGTATTGATACCACCTGCAGAGAACAAAAACAAAATGGAAACTTACCTGACAAAGGCAGGGGTGAAACACAAGATCATTACTATAAAAGGTTGTGGTCACGACATGATCACGCAAGGTGAAATGAATGGTGCAGAAGAAAACTGGCCTTATACCTATTGGCAATGGCAGAAACAGCCAGATGAATTCGTCAATTCAATTTTAGAATTTATAAAAAAATAAATATACGCATCCTAATCTATAAAGTCATTATTTAATCGGGGCAGTGAATATTAATCTTAAAAATGATAAACTGATGCTTGTTAGCATCCTACAGACCAAACAATAAAAATGACACAAATACTGAAACAAGAAATAACAAAATTTGTAAATCTTACCGAAGAACAAATAAATGACTTTTCGGACGCTTTTACGATAAAAAATATTCCTAAAAAAAAGTATGTTTTACAAAGTGGAGAAATTTGCAGATTTGAAGGCTTTGTAATTAAAGGACTTTTCAAAATTTATCATATCAACGATTTAGGCAAAGAACACATCATCTATTTTGCTAGCGAAGGATGGTGGTTGTTGGACGCTAAGAGCTTTTATTCGCAAACTCCTTCGGAACTTTATATGCAAGCCATTGAAGACAGCGAAGTTCTTATGATTAATAAAGCTGATAAAGAAAAAATAATAGACAGAATTCCCGAACTTAATAAAATGTATCGGCTTGTTTTAGAACATATTACTGCTACTCTCCAAAATCGTTTTATTGTAAAATCAGGCAAAACTGCCGAAGAAAGATATACAGAGTTTCTTGAAACATTTCCTCAATTAAATAATCGGCTTACCAATATTCAAATAGCAGCTTATCTTGATATTGCCCACGAAACAGTAAGCAAAATTAGAAACAGCATTACAAAAGGAAAATAATTTCCTGGAAAATTCATTTATTGATCTGGCTCAATGTTTTTGCTTTTAGGTGTTGCAACTTTGTATCATTAATTTAAAACAAAAATAGAATGAATTTCAAAGTAAAATTTTTAGCCTTAGCATTAATAACTGCTACTTTATTTACATCTTGTGAAGGGGACGATGTAGCGGGCGTTTCAAATACTGAAAAAGCAAAAGCAATTATTAATTCCATAGAAAATGGAAACACACAGCCAGCTAACGATTACATCAATTCAACTACCTACAAACAACATAATTTACAAGGGGTTGATGGAAAACAGGGTGTAATAGATTTTGTAAAAGCAGCCAGTGCATCGGGTACAAAAGTGAGCATCAAAAGAGTATTTACAGATAACGATTTAGTGGTTCTTCATACAGAATATACCAATTTATTTGGCGAAAACAAAGCCGTTTTTGATGTTTTTAAATTTGATGCTAACGGGCAAGCAGTAGAACATTGGGACAATATTCAAACCATTGCTACCGCAAATGCAAGTGGACATACCCTTTTAGATGGTGCTACAACTGTTACTGACAAAACAAAAACTGAAGCTAATAGAACGTTGGTAGCCAACTTTATGAATGAAGTTTTGGTAAACCATACGTTTACCAATTTGGCAAATTATGTTGCTGTTGACTATATACAACATAATCCACAAGGAAGTGATGGATTGGCATCGCTTCAAGGTTCTACCAGTATTTTGGCACAATTAAATTATGCTCCAAAAAAGATTTTAGCAGAAGGAAATTTTGTGTTGGCAATGTCGCAAATGGAAGCATTTGGTTCAACGATGGCGGTATATGATATGTGGAGAATTGAAAACGGAAAACTTGCTGAACATTGGGATATTATTGAAACCATTCCAGATGCATCTACTTGGGCAAATACAAACGGGAAGTGGTAAATAATTTCTAAAAAACCTATCAATATATTTTACCTCATAGGTCAAAAATCTATGAGGTATTTTTAAATTATTAACAATATGAATAATAATAAAAATATATTAGTTATTGGTGCAACAGGCAATATTGGGCAAGAAGTTTTGAAAACATTTACCAAAAAAAATATTGCTGTAAAAGCAATGACCAAAGATGTAACAAAAGTTAAAAATACCGAAACAATAGAATGGATTTTTGGTGATTTTACAAAGGCCGAAACATTAGATAAATCCTTTCATGGAATTGAAAAAATTATTGTAATTACACCTGCGAATGAAGATATGGTTTTTCATCAAACCAATATTTTTGAAGCTGCAAAACGAAATCAGGTAAAGCATTTTATTAAATTATCATCATTGTATAATACCCCAAAACCCGAAAATACATTAGCAAAAGCCCACGATACGATTGAACAAAAAATAAAAAACAGCAATATTGCGTATACTTTTATCCGCCCTAATATTTTTATGCAAACTTTGTTGGGTAGAATTACCGAAAAAGGAGTTTTGATGTCGTTATCGGGAAATGCCAAAATTAGTTTTACCGATGCACAAGATATTGGTGTAGTTTTAGCAAATGTTGCCCTGTACGACAAATATTTGAATAAAGCATACAATATTTCCGGACCCGAAGCTTTGAGTTATAAAGATATTGCAACAGTTTTGTCCAAAAAACTAAATACCAAAATTACAACAAAAAATATACCTGCGTTTTTGGGGAAATTTGGGATGAAAAAATCAGGTATTTCTCCTTGGCTTGCCAATGCGTATGTAGAACTTTTTAAAGAAGCAAAACATGGGAAGTGTGATAACATTCATAGCCAAACTATTAAAGAAATTACAGGAAATCCTGCACATAATTTTGATGAATTTAGCACCAATAATTTGGATAAATTTATTGAAACAAAAACCCAAAAGCCAACTGAAGATAAGTTTAAAAAAATAGAAATCATGTTGCTTTTTATTTTTTTAATGTTGAGCGCTATCACATTTATAATGATCTACATCAAAAAGGAGGCATTGTAAACGGATTTTACAACTCTTGGTTTACCTCTATTCTGTTGGTCTTTGTGGTTGTTTTTCACTTATTGATGTTATTAGTGAAATATATTGATTCGTTTGCAAACAAGCAATTTCGCAATCAATTTTTACCTTATTAGCAAACTTATTTTTGGCGTTTTGACGGGCTTATTTTTTAGAAGCCATTATGACAAACAACTACTTGGGACAATGTTGGTTTTTGATAATAATTTTTGGAAGCATTGGTTTCAAAGTTATACCAAATCTTTACCAATTGGAATTGTTTTATGGTTGGATTTTAGGCCTCTTTATAATTCCAAAAATTGAAAATATTTTAATCCTAGAACAAATTGATAACTTTAAAATTTACAAAAATGAAAGCACTATTTATAGCAATAATAATCTTTTTTGCAACTTCACAAAGCATATTTTCTCAAACAAAAAAAGAAATAAGACAAGCCAAAGAAAACAAAGAATTAGTAACAACTTTTTTTCAAAAACTATTCGGCGACCAAGATTTCACAAGTATAGATACCTATATTGCCGATGATTACATACAGCACAATCCAAAGATTACCGATGGAAAAGAAGCATTGAAAAAACTTGTACCAATGTGGATGAAAGGAATGTTGAAAAGGAAAATAGAATTTTATATGGTAGTTTCTGAAGGCGACAAAGTAGTACTTTATACAAAAAACGAACAACCCGACGGAAAAGTTACAGCCGTAATTGATATTTTCAGAGTAAAAAATAAAAAAATTGTAGAACATTGGGACATTATGCAAGCTGTACCTGAAAAAGCGGCAAATTCACACCCCATGTTTTAGAAAAAAGATAGCATTACCACTAACAAGGTGTTTTTGAAAGTGCTAAATTCAACATTTGTAATTCTAATAAATTTTTGTACAATTACCAAACATTTTGGCTTCGATTGTCCCACCTGCAAAAAGCCGCAAAATGTTAGCAATAAATATAAATAAACATGGCAATCTACAAAAAAACAGGATTAAGTTCTATATGTGAAGATATATTAATGTATCAAAAAACGATGCGAATACAATCAATATTTATTCTAGGTTGTTTGCTTTCATGCGCAAAACAACCAGAAAGAAAAATAGATAATGACCCTTGGGAAAAATTAGAGGTTATCACACTTTTTCAGAAAATTACCATTGAAAATAATTCTGACAGTTCAGAAGTTGAAAACATTATCTGGAATAAGCAGATTTACAATATTCCCCCAAAGTATACTATTGAAGACACTGTAAAAACAAAAATTTATCTCGATAAAAATGAAAAAGATAGCCTAAAAAATTGGATTAAATCTTCTATTCTCAAACCCAAATTTACTGATTTAAATGCTTCTGATTATGTAGGAAATGTAGAATTAAACTACATATACAGAAACACCACACTGAGTTGTAAATATTATTCCGTTGGAGAATGGGATAAAGTATCAGAAAATACAAAAAAGATTTATAACTTATTGAATAGTAAAACGGAGTTGTCTAAACAGTGAAAATCTTGTGTGTAATTATGTGTAATAAATAGCTTTTCAGCTGCTGGGCCAGAAATTCAAACTTTCGCTTGAAAGCAAAACCTAAGAACTTAAAAAAAATTAACGTAAATCTTAATAAACGATCAATAAAAGTATTTCTAATAAATGAACACTCTTCTTTATTTTTTTTAACATAAAATTAATGTAATTAACATTGGGTTTTTGATTAATTAATACGTACTGCTATTTATTTAAAGTCCTATTAACAGAGGATAAACGATAATAAAATAGTTTTGCAGGGTATAATAAATCAAAATTAAAAATGAAGAAAAAACTACTAACAATTGCAGCTCTTGCATTAATTACGGGTTCGGCCGTTCAGGCACAAACTTTTATTTTCAACAAAAATGCCTCATGGAGTTATAAAGACAACAACCAGGCACAGGCAGCCCAATGGAAAGATACTACTTTTGACATTTCTACATGGGCAGTAGGAGACGGACCTTTGGGATACGGAGATCCGGTAACCACAACTATCAGTTCAGGCCTTACAACAGCATATTTTGCAAAAGATATTACTGTAAACCTGTCAGCACTTTCTGACACCATGGAACTTGGGGTGATGAGAGATGACGGTATCGTTATTTATCTAAACGGAGAAGAGGTCGTAAGAGATAATATGCCTGCAGGCACGATTACATTCAGTACACCATCCAGCACAACCATTGACGGAGCTGCAGAAAGTGTGTACAATATTTTCTCTATTCCAAAATCAAAATTCGTTAACGGAACCAACAGGATTTCTATTGAACTGCATAATAGAACTGGGACAAGTTCAGATTTAAGAATCGATGCCTATCTTAAAACGACAACGACCATCACTCCTCCGGTTACAACCTGTAATTCAACACATATCAGTTGCTTTACGTCAATCATTCCTACAGCACAGACTAATAAACTGATTATTCCGGCTGAGCATAAATATCAGCTTATTTTAAAAGAAGGCGATAACTATACAGAAGGAGGCGGACTGGTAGGGGGCCAAAATGACTTTACAGCATATGTTCCAAAAACAGCAAGCAGCACGAATGGATACCTTTCCGTTAATCACGAAACCAATCCGGGAGGCGTTACTATGGCAGAAATCAATTATAATGCTTCCACAAAATTATGGCAGTTAACAAGATCCAGAGCAGTAAGTTTCTCAGCACCCAGTTTGGTACAGACGATCAGAAACTGTTCAGGAGGCGTTACTCCTTGGGGTACTGTGGTTACTGCTGAAGAATCTGTAACATCTAATGACATAAATGCAGACGGATACAAAGATTACGGATGGCTTGTAGAGATTGATCCTGCAACAGCACAGGTTATTTCTACCAATACGGATGGTTCTAAAGGAAAACTTTGGCAAATGGGAATCATGAATCATGAAAATGTAGTGATTAACAATGCAGGAACTACCGCTTATTACGGAGAAGACGGCGGAACTCATATGGTGTATAAATATGTTATGGATACCCCTAATAACCTTTCTTCAGGAAACTTGTATGTACTGAAATTAGACCAGGGATTATCCACAGCCGGAGATCCTGTAGGAACTACTGCGGTATGGGTTCAGGTTCCAAACAAAAACAAAGCAGACCAGAATAATACAGCTACTCTGGCACAGTCATTAGGAGGCACAAAATTCAATGGGGTAGAAGATGTAGACATCAGTCCGTTAGATGGTAAAATTTATTTTACGGCAAAAGGATTGGATAAAGTATACCGTTTACAGGATAACGGAACTACCGCTTCACAGGTAGAAACTTTTGTAGGAGGAGCTTCTACAACATATTCTTTCGATACGGCTCAAGGTATGAAAACGGAAGCCTGGGGAGATGGGAATGACAACCTTACTTTTGATGAACTTGGGAATCTATGGGTACTTCAGGATGGAGGAAAAAACTATATCTGGGTAATCGCTCCCGATCATACGGCGGCCAATCCTAAAGTGAGATTGTTTGCTTCTATGCCGGCAGGTTCAGAGCCGACAGGACTTACCTTTACCCCTGATCATAAATTCGGGTTTTTCTCTATTCAGCATCCGGATGGTACCATTGCAACCGATGTTGACGCGACAGGAAACACGATTGATTACAGAGGGAAATCGGCAACTATTGTTGTAGCATTAAAAAATAACTTAGGAACTACCGGTTCACTAGGGACCATAGAAAATCAAAATGCTGAAAATACAGTAACGGTTGCACCAAACCCTACTTCAGGATTGGTGAAGATCAATTCTTCCAAAGGATTGAAAGACATTTCAGTTACTGCATACAGTATAGAAGGTAAAATTGTCTATACAAAGAAATTTACAGGTTCAAACAAATCGTTGGATATCGATTTTACCTCACAGCTTGAAACTTCCCGTGCATTGATCGTAAACATTGAAGCCGAAGGAGGATTCCAGAAAACGGTAAAACTCTTGAAAAAATAATTTATTAATATTTTTATTGCTGCCGGTGGTTTTTTGCCGGCAGCTTTTTTAATTATGAAAAAACTTGTATTATTTATCTCCATTTGTGCTCTCTGTCAGGTTAATGCCCAGATCGATCCCGTACAATATCCTACCTTTACGAATATTGAAGATGCCTTAAAAAGTGAAAAAAAGGTGTACAGCATGAGTTTTAGAGGCAAAGGACTGTTTAATATTCCGCCTCAGATTGCCAGACTTGAATCGATCTTTTTTCTAAATATTATGGAAAATAAACTGGAGAAAATGGATCAGGAAATATTTACGTTAAAAGAACTGGAAATATTAAATGCCAATGAAAACAGCATTAAATTTATTCCCGATGAAATCGGAAACCTTACAAAACTTACAACACTTTCTATCAACCTGAACAGTTTGACGAGTGTTAACTCAAATATTGCAAAACTTCAGCATCTGAAAGCCATTCATCTTGATGCCAATAACCTTAGCATTTTCCCGGAAGCATTGATGGGAATTCCGGCTTTAGAAGAAATTAACCTTCAGGGTAATCAGATCAGTTTTATTGCTGATGGATTATATCAGATTAAAAATTTGAAATTTTTAAACCTTTCAGGAAACCAGATTAATGATTTAGGAAATCTGAAATTCCCAAAAGACATTAAATATGTAGAACTGCAGCAAAATGCCATTGTAAAACTTCCTGACAATTTATTTAATGCAAAAAATCTGGAGTTTCTGAATGTAAGTGATAATAACATTCATATGATTTCTCCTAAAATAAAAGGATTGAAAAATATAGTAAGTATGAATTTAGCAAACAACAATTTAAAGGATCTTCCAACAGAAATTAAACACTTGAAAAACCTTAAAACATTAATCTTGACAGGAAATCCTATGACAAAAAATAAAATTGAAGAACTAAAAATCTTGCTTCCCCAAGCACAGATTTATTTCTGATTATCCGCCGACTCTTTTGGTTTTGTACCCCATGTCTTTAAGGATTTCCATTATTTTATCACGGTTGTCTCCTTGAATAATAATCGTTCCGTCCTTTTCCGAACCACCGATTCCTAGCGTAGTTTTAATTTTCTTTGAGATCTTTTTAAGGTCTTCCTCACTGCCTTCCCAGCCTTCAATCACGGTAACAGGCTTCCCGTTTCTTCCTTTTTTCTCAAATTTGCACACTAAAGGCTCTACCTGTTTGAACTGTTCTTCAGGCATCTCAAAATCCTGCTCTTCATGCGTAGGAAAAAGGTTTTTTAATTGATCTCGTAAATCCATAGAGCAAAATTAAAAATAAATTAATTACTAACCATAAACATCTGTGTAAATCTGTGAAATCCATGCTCAGAATAAAAACAGTGTCAAATCAAAAAAAGCAGTACCCTGAAGTACTGCCCGTATATTAAGCTGCCTGAGATTCTTTCCAAAGGATGAGAATAGAGCTTGTAATCGGTTGTTAGCTTAACGAACCATCCTCAACTCTTGCAATGTAATAAGCCACATACCCGGATGCAGAATTACATTTGATGCTGGTATTAAGTTTTGGAGTTTCACTTGATGCAGAATAGCTCAGGGCATTCTTTTTAGTGGTTTCCCTTGCTGAATTTTCTGATGTTGAACCAATTTCACAATAGCAGTTATTATCTACATAAATACTGCTTAGAGGACATTCAGCACCAAAATTAACATTATAATTACCCGTATCTCCTGTGTAAGTAAATCCATATTGCGTTCCAAATAAAGCACCGTCTCTCTTATCTGTTTGTACAAGTCCTGCGTAAACATATTTTCCAGCTCCCGGAATAGGTTCAGGAATGTCTATCGCAGCACTTATATGAGGAGTATGTCCTATCGCTTTCCCATGGACGTTATAATCATCTTTCCATGTCAGCTGGTTATTGGTCTCGTTTAATACCAGTACAAAACAACACGCTGGCTTAAGCATAAAATAAAGAATAGGAATAATAACCGCAACAATAGCAACTGCTATCAGCGTTACAAGACCAGCAACGGTAACTGCTGAAACTCCTGCTGCAACAGCAACTGATGTAACCATTCCTCCTATAATACCCGTACCAAACGCTGCTCCGGCAACGGTACCAATCGCAGTAAGACCGCCTCCGATAAGTGTGGCAACGGTTTGACCAACACTGAAATTAGGCTGAATTATTTGAGCCTGATTAAGCATTGCCGTTACATACACTTTAATATTTGATCCTGATGCTGTTTTCAGATTATTATACTGTTGTGGAGTAAGAGCCAGCGCCGGGAAACCGGTGGGATCATCACCCGCAGCCAGATAAGGCTGGGCTTTTGCAAACGCATCTTCTTTAATTTTTTCATACGTCTCTAGTAGTTCCACCTCTGTTGTACATGCATCTAATTGATTGCAATATTCAGGATATGCATTGTTAAAAGATGTTTTTAAATTGATTAATTCTAGTTTTGTAAACATGATATTTAGTTTTTTTAAGTTCTCCTACTCGTAAGGCTTTTCGGATTCTGCCATTTGGGAATATTGTTGATTTTTATCCACTGTTGCTATGTCAAAGGAACGGATTATGATCAGGTGAAAATAGAGTGGAAATGACTATTCTGTTTAATCCGTATTTTCACTTACTCTTCCATATCAAAATACTTGAAATAAGACTTCACGGGATTTACCAAAAGCCAGCATGAGAAAAATGCTTAGTGGGCTGCCCTCTGTTTGTGGGAGAAAAAAAATAACAAAATTTAAGGACATCAATTCTTCAATTCAGTTCAAATTAAATAAATTTGTAATATAAAAGTTATAGAATAATGTCAAAAAAAGCAATATTAGCGATCCTTGACGGATGGGGGCTTGGCCTTAATCCCGAAGTTTCAGCATTAGATAAAGCAAATACTCCATTTATAGATAGTTGTTATACAAAATTTCCCCATACAACCCTTGAGGCAAGTGGTTTGGCAGTAGGTCTTCCCTTCGGTCAGATGGGAAATTCCGAAGTGGGACACATGAACCTGGGTGCAGGAAGAATCGTTTACCAGAATCTTGTAAAGCTGAATATGGCGGTAGAAAACGGCACATTAGGTCAGGAAAAAGTAATTCAGGATGCGTTTGAATATGCTAAAAGAGAAAATAAAAAAGTACACTTCATAGGATTGGTTTCCAATGGAGGTGTACACTCCCATATCAACCATTTAAAAGGTTTATTAACGGCTGCAAGTGAATTTGGCTTACATGAAAATGTTTTTGTACATGCATTTACAGACGGAAGAGACTGCGATCCGCATTCAGGATTTGGTTTCATTGATGAACTTCAAAAACACATGGAAAGCACTACCGGAAAATTGGCCAGTGTAATCGGAAGATATTACGCCATGGACCGTGATAAAAGATGGGAACGTGTAAAATTAGCCTATGATGCTATGACCGAAGGTGTAGGATTACAAACTACCGATGCCGTGGCAGCTATAAAAGCATCATATGATGAAGGAGTAACCGATGAATTCTTGAAACCAGTTATTATAGTCAATAAAACAGCAACCGGAAATATTGTTCCTATCGCTAAAATTATTGATAATGATGTGGTGATCTGCTTCAATTTCCGTACAGACAGAGGAAGAGAAATTACAGAAGTTCTTTCTCAGAAAGATTTCCCTGAATTCTTCATGAGAAAACTCAATCTGTATTACGTAACATTAACGAATTACGATAAGACTTTCCAGAATGTGCAGGTCGTTTTTGATGAAAATGTATTACAGGATACTATGGGAGAGGTTCTGGAAAGAAATAACAAAACTCAGATACGAATTGCCGAGACTGAAAAATATCCTCATGTAACGTTCTTCTTTTCAGGAGGGAGGGAACAGGAATTTAATGGAGAAAGAAGATTACTTTGTCCCAGTCCCAAAGATGTACCTACTTATGATCTGAAGCCGGAAATGTCAGCATACGATATCACGAACATCATCGTACCGGAATTGGAAAATGAGACGGCTGATTTTATCTGCTTAAATTTTGCCAATACTGATATGGTAGGACACACAGGTGTGTTTGAAGCAGCCGTAAAAGCAGCAGAAGTAGTAGATAAATGTATTGAAAAAGTGGCGACAGCAGCTTATGAGCACGGATATGCCGTTTTCATCCTTGCAGATCACGGAAACTCTGATGTGATGATTAATCCAGACGGAACTCCAAATACACAGCATTCTACCAATCTTGTTCCTTTCATCGTAATGGATAAAGATCACACCTGGAATTTGAAACCCGGAAAATTAGGTGATGTAGCTCCAACAATACTGAATGTAATGGGTGTGGAAATACCGGAAATTATGACAGGAGATATTTTAGTTAGCTAAAACCCAATAATAATTGTGAAAAAATGCCGTTATCATTATAGAGTATCATTTTCATGATTTATATCAGAATTAGGATGACTTGCATATCTTCTTATGCTGTAAATAATAAATAAATTATATCTTTGTATATTAAAATCTAAATAGTAGAAATGTATCAAAAGCTTGTTAGGAAAGAAGTAATGGGAATTTTGGAAAAGGAAGTAGGTTCTTTTCTCGATAAATTTTTAACGCCAATCGAAAAGATCTGGCAGCCATCAGACTATCTTCCGGATCCTTCAAGTGATGATTTTAAACATGACCTGGAAGAAATCCAAACTTTTGCCCGTGAGATGCCTTATGACTTATTCGTAACCTTAATTGGTGACTGTATTACAGAAGAAGCACTGCCTTCTTACGAATCTTGGTTAATGGGTGTGGAAGGAATCAATCAGGAAGAAAATAAAGTGGGCTGGGCCAACTGGATCAGATCATGGACAGGTGAAGAAAACAGACACGGAGATCTTCTTAATAAATACCTTTACCTGTGCGGTAGAGTAAATATGAGACAGGTTGAAATCACCACCCAGTACTTAATCAGTGATGGTTTTGATATCGGTACAAGTATGGACCCGTACAGAAACTTCGTATATACAAGTTTTCAGGAAACTGCAACCAATATTTCTCACAGAAGAGTAGGAACACTGGCAAAACAATCCGGAAACGGGAAATTAGCTAAAATGTGTGGAGTAATTGCTGCAGACGAAGCAAGACACGCAAAAGCATACAAACATTTCGTTACAAAAATCCTTGAACTGGATCCTTCAGAAATGATCCTGGCATTTGAAGATATGATGCGTAAGAAAATTGTAATGCCTGCACATTTAATGAGACAGTCTGGGCAGAAAGCCGGAGAACTTTGGGGGCATTTCTCAGATGCTGCACAAAGATGTATGGTGTATACAGGTCAGGATTATATCAATATTATGAAAGACTTATTAGATGAATGGAAGATTGAGCATGTAAAAGGTCTGAACGAAAAGGCAGAAAAAGCTCAGGAATATTTAATGAAATTACCGGGAAGATTACAGAAAATAACAGACAGAGTTTCTACTCCGGATCTGCAGTTTCAGTTCAGCTGGGTAAAAAGCTAGTTCCATATTATCATAAATTATAAAAGTAAGAGTGTCATCGTTATTTGGCACTCTTTTTATTTCTTATCTTTGCAACGTTAAAAAAGAACAAAATGTTAAATAATAAAAAAATTGCGGTAGATTTTGATGGAACTATTGTTGATGATGCTTATCCGGCAATAGGGAAACCGAAAATTTTCGCTTTTGAAACATTAAAAAGACTTCAGGCAGAAGGCTTCAGATTGATTCTTTGGACATACAGACACGGAAAAACGTTAGATGAGGCCGTAGAATTCTGCAGTAAAAACGGAATAGAGTTTTACGCAGTGAATTCTAGTTTTGAGGGAGAAGTTTTTGATGCTGAATCACAGTCCAGAAAATTGGATGCCGACTGGTTTATTGATGACAGAAACTTAGGCGGATTTCCTGGTTGGGGAGAAATCTACAATATCATTCAGGAAAGAATAGAATTTCGTGTAGAAGGAAAAGAAGTGCTGGCCTATTCAAAACTTAAAAAAGAAAAGAAAAAAGGACTTTTCTGGTAGAATATATTAATGTACAATTTACCAATATAACAATCTGCCAATTATGGTAACAGGTATTGATGCACTGTTATATTGTTACATTTCATAAATTAAAAAATGATTCAATTAAAAACAATAGACGAACTTCGTCTTATGAAAGAAAGTGCCCATTTGGTTTCCAGAACATTAGGAATGTTGGCTAAGGAAATCAAACCGGGGATTACCACTTTATATTTAGATAAACTGGCACATGATTTTATTAAAGATCATGGCGCTGAACCTGCATTTTTAGGATATGGAGGTTTCCCTAATTCATTATGTATTTCTCCAAACGATCAGGTAGTTCATGGTTTTCCCAACAATGAAGAGATCAAAGAAGGTGACGTTCTGTCTGTAGACTGTGGCGCTATTCTTAATGGTTTCGTGGGCGATCATGCGTATACTTTTGAAATAGGTGAAGTAAAACCTGAAGTGAAAAAATTACTGCAGGTAACGAAAGAATCACTGTATAAAGGAATTGAGCAGTGTGTAAGAGGAAAACGAATAGGAGATATTTCCCACGCTATCCAAAGCTACTGTGAAAAACAGGGTTATGGAGTGGTAAAAGAACTTGTAGGACATGGATTAGGAAGAAAAATGCATGAAGATCCTCAGGTTCCCAACTACGGAAAACAAGGGAGCGGAAAAGTGATCAAAGACGGTCTTGCCATTGCCATTGAGCCGATGATCAACCTTGGAACTGAAAAAGTAAAATTCCATAATGACGGATGGACGGTAACTACATTAGATAACCTTCCTTCTGCCCATTTTGAACATGATGTAGCAGTAATCAACGGAAAACCGGTATTACTATCCACTTTCAAATATGTATATGAAGCATTGGGTATTGAAAGTGACGAAGAAAAGCCATTCCAACTGGATTTTTAATGAAGAAAGTAGCCAAACTTTTATTAAATACTATTCCACGTCCCATGCTTATCAAAATGAGTATTTGGGCAAGGCCGCTTATCTATCAGTTTTTTAAAGGAGATGAATTTTATGATCCTATTGATGGAAAATCATACCGTAAATTTCTGCCTTACGGCTACGGAACCCAACGGGAAAATGCACTGTCACCAGGAACATTAAGTTTGGAAAGACACCGCCAGATGTGGCTGTATCTTCAAAATGAAACCGATTTTTTCATTAAAAATGCTAAAGTTCTGCATATTGCTCCCGAACAGGAGTTTCTGAGAAAATTTAAGCTCATGAAAAACCTGGATTATATATCAGCAGATCTTTATTCTCCGATTGTCGATGTAAAAGCCGATATTCTGGAGCTTCCCTTTGCAGATGAAAGCTTTGATATTGTTTTCTGCAACCATGTACTGGAGCATATAGAAGATGATGCAAAGGCGATCAGTGAACTATATCGGGTGATGAAACCAGGTGGGTGGGGGATTTTTCAGGTTCCGATGAGAAATTCATTGGAAAAAACCTACGAAGATTTTACCATTAAAGATCCTAAAGAACGCCAGAAACATTTTGGTCAGTACGACCACGTCCGCTGGTATGGAATGGATTATTTTGACCGTCTGAGAAAAGCAGGCTTCGAAACAGAACCCAATTTCTATTCCCAGCAGTTTACCCCTGATGAAATTAAAAAATACGGGTTAAGGAAAAATGAAATCTTACCCATTGTTTTCAAAAAATAATAAAACGCCTTCAGATCCTGAAGGCGTTTTTTGATGATATAAATACGTTACATTTGATCTGTATGTTAGTGAGAAACTGCTTTCAATCCAACCACAGAACCAATTAACGTTGCAATAAAGAATATTCTCCAGAAGCTTACCGGATCCTTAAAGAAAAGAATCCCTACAATCACCGTTCCTACCGCTCCAATCCCGGTCCATACCGCGTAAGCAGTTCCAATAGGCAGCGTTTGCGTGGCTTTCATAAGCAGAAGCATACTGATGGTAAGAGAAGCCAAAAAGCCGGTAAACCAATAATACATTTCAGAACCTGATGTTTCCTTTACTTTTCCTAAACAAGCGGCAAATCCTACTTCAAAAAGCCCTGCGATAATTAATATAATCCAATTCATTGTTGATAATTTTCTTCCGCAAAGATCCGGATTTAAAAGCAGGGAACATTTTACAATTGTTAAAAAATGAATCTATTTTATTTCAGCACGGATGCGGCTTAAACTCACCTGTGTAATGCCCAGATAAGAAGCAATATGTCCCAGCTGAACCCTTTTCAGAAGGTCAGATTTATCTCTCATCAAATCTTTATACCGTTCCAGCGCTGTTTTAAACTGCCTCGAAATAATCAGTTCTTCGGTTTTCACCAACTCCCTTTCTGCAAATTTTCTTCCCCAGTTCGCGATATGAATGTCTTCATTAAAAAGCGTTCGGAGATCTTCCGTTTTCAGTACATACAAATCACAGTCTTCCAGAAGCTCGATGTTCTCATAGCCGGGCTTATCCTCAACATAACTTTTCATAGATACCACTGTTTCTCCTTCGCTGCCGAACCAGAAAGTAATATCGTTGTCCGAAGTAGAAGCATAGGCACGAACAATTCCTTTTTTGATAAAACAGATAAAGGGAATTATTTTATTAGCTTCCATCAGGCAATGACCTTTAGAATACGTTGTTTCAGTAATATACTTCTTCAAATTCTCCTTGGAAGTTTCAGGAATTTTGTAAATATTGTCTATAATTTCGTCTATGTTCATGGAATTTGAATGCGATTATTCTACAAAAGTATTTCTTTTCCCATTATTTCAAAATTAAAATAGCTAAATAATAAAAAGGGGGAAAAAAAATTAAAATTTCTTTGGATAAACGTTTAACCAAAAATTAATCTGATAGAATAGTTAAGTTTATATTTAATTCATATTCAATTAATAAAAGAAAAGGATTTACAAATTAACATATTGATTTACAGTATATTAAACTCTTTTTATTGTAGAATTTAAAAAGGTGCGAAAATACAATAATTTTTCAAACCACCAAAAAAATCAGCTGTTGTTTTGATAGCATTTTATAAAATACTTTTGTACTTAAATAGTTCCTATGAAACGAGTTTCCATTAAAGATATAGCAAGAATTGCCGGAGTTTCCGTAGCAACAGTTTCCTATGTCCTTAATAAGAAAGAAGGGAACAGAATCAGTGAAACTACCAAAGAAAAAATTTTAGAAGTTGCTGAAACGATTAACTATACGCCAAACAAAATGGCAAAAAGCCTCAAAACCAATAAAAGCAGGCTGATAGGACTTATTCTTGCAGACATTTCCAATGATTTTTATTCTACCATTGCAAGGAATATTGAAAATGAAGCCATGAAATTGGGTTACACTCTATTAATCGGAAGTTCAGATGAAAATCCTGAAAAATTCAAAAAACTGATTGAGCTTTTCTCTGAACAGCAGGTTGACGGGATGATTGTAGCTCCGGTAGTACATTCAGATTCAATACTGGGAAAACTGATCAAAGAAGAATATCCGGTGGTGACCATCGACCGATACCTCAATAATCTGGATATCCCGGGAATTATGATCAACAACAGGGAGATTTCTGAACAGATATGTGAATTTTTAGTCAGTAAAAACTTTGAGGAAATTATATATATTGGGTATGATACCGAGCTTCCGCATTTATTAGACCGGGAAAAAGGCTTTGATAAATGTATGGAATCATCCGGAATAGCCTGTGAAAAAATTCTGGTTGGTTTAGAAAATATTACCAGGGAAGTTCAAAATGGAATTGAGAAAGTGATAAAGATTGGTTCCAGGAAAAGGGCTTTATATTTTTCCAGCAATAAGCTTGCTGTAGCCGGATTGGGATATTTAATAAAGCATAACATTCATGTTCCGAATGATATTTCTGTCATTGCATTTGATGAAACAGAAGCGTATACCGTTTTTCAAACTGAAATCACGTATGTAAAGCAACCTTTGGAAGAAATGGCAGCAGAAGCCGTTAAGATTCTTGATAATCAGATTGATAATTATATTCCCAGTGGTAAAAAGGTCATCTTTCCTGCAAAATTAATAGAAAAAAAATCAGTACAATAAAAAATTTAATAATTAAGTTAAACGTTTAACCTTATGATAACAAATAATCCATATGTTGTATGTTTCGGAGAAGTGCTCTGGGATATATTTCCGGAAGGAACGAGAGCCGGAGGTGCTCCGTTTAATGCAGCTTACAATATCTATAAATCAGGTTTTGATGTCAAAATGCTGAGCAGAGTCGGGAATGATGAATTAGGAACCAAGCTGACAGACCAGATTAAAGGATGGGGGCTTACTGCAGAATATATTCAGGTAGATCAGGAACATCCAACCAGCACTGTGATTGCAAAAATTGATGAACATAATGAAGCATCGTATGATATCGTCAATCATGTGGCCTGGGATTATATTGATTTTTTACCGGAATATGAGACATTGATTTCCAATGGAGAAGCTTTTGTATTCGGAAGCCTTTCGGCGAGAAATCCCAAAACCAAAGAAACGCTTATGAAGCTGTTGGAATTGGCTAAACTAAAAATCTTTGATGTTAACTTCAGAGCTCCCTACATCGATGTTGATCTTATCAAGGAGCTGTTACACAAAGCAGATATCGTAAAAATGAATAAGGCTGAAATGAGGCAGATCATGCAGTATTTCAGCGAAGAATATGTAAGTGAAGATGAAAGCGCTGCTTTTATACAGGATCATTTTAAGATCCGGGAAATAGTGTTGACGAAAGGAAGCAAAGGAGCGAGATATTTTGTGGGAAAAGAAAATTACGGATCTCCGGCTCTTTCTATTGAAATTGCTGATACCGTAGGAAGTGGCGATGCTTTCCTGGCTGGTTTCATTTCCAAAAGGGTTCAGGGAAAAGCGCCTGAAGAAATTATGGAAGAAGCCATTGCTTTGGGAGCATTCATCACCTCAAAATCAGGAGCCTGCCCGGATTATGAATATGAAGAATTCCAAGCTTTTAAAAATCAAAAGTTGCCCAATTAAAAAGAAAAGTTATGAGTTCAGCCAAATTTACTGAGAAGAAATACCTTATCGTATTCTCATTCGTTATTTCACTGTTTTTTTTCTGGGCCATTGCCCTTACGATGGGCGACGTTTTGAATAAGCATTTCCAGAATGTGCTTTCTATTTCCAAATCAAAATCCGGATTGGTACAGCTTTCAATTTTTGGAGCTTACGCATTGATGGGAGTTCCTGCCGGAATTTTCATGAAAAAATTTGGATATAAATTAGGCGTTATATTAGGGTTAGTCTTGTTTGCAGGAGGATGCTTTCTTTTTATTCCTGCGGCAGATCAGCAATCATTTAATTTTTTCAGGATAGCATTATTCATTCTTGCAATGGGAATGGCGACGCTGGAAACCGTGGCGCATCCATTTGTTGCAGCATTAGGAGATGAAAGAACGAGTGATCAGAGAGTCAATTTTGCCCAGTCTTTTAACGGGTTGGGAGCGATTATTGGACCTTTATTAGGCGGATTTTTCATATTCGGGTCAGGAGGTCAGGATGATCATTCCTTAGATTCTGTAAAAAGCCTGTATGCGTGGATCGGAACGATTATTCTGGTGATTACCGTTATTTTCTTTTTTATTAAAGTTCCTCATCTGAAAGATCCTCATGCCGAAGAAATGGAACTCCTTGATCATGCCACGGGTGAAGATCACCATGACAGCAATCCCAATGCGCCGCTCTGGAAGCAGAGACACTTTATTTTTGCTGTGATTGCCCAGTTTTTCAATATCGCAGCACAAGGCGGAACATGGGCGTTTTTCATTAATTATGGCGTAGAAAAAATGCATCTTCAGGAAACCCAGGCTTCTTACTACTTTTCGTTAAGTATGGCAATGATGATGATCGGACGTTTTGTAGGCACATTCCTGATGAAATATATTGCTCCCAATAAGCTATTGGCCATTTTTACCATGTGCAATATTGTTCTTTGTATCATTGTTTCCCAGAGTTTCGGCTGGATATCATTCATCAGCCTGATCATGCTGAATTTATTCTTAAGCATTATGTATCCTACCATTTTCAGTCTGGGTCTTAAGAGATTGGGCAATAAAGTTCAGCAGGCATCATCATTCCTGGTGATGGCAATGTTCGGAGGGGCCGTTTTTCCTCCCATCATGGGCAAAATAGCAGAAACAGATGTTGCTCATGCTTATTTACTGCCGATTATTTGTTATGCAGTAATCATCTTGTTTGCCCTGAAATTCTACAAACCTAAAACACTCAAATAAAGGGTAAAACAAACTTTTATAATTCCATAAACAGTTACAATGAATATACAATTTGGAGCCTCTCTTCTTTCATGGATTACCCCGGTCTGGACTCCTGAAGCCGGAAAGTATGCCATAGAGAAAACAGCAAAAGCCGGTTTTGATATACTTGAAATTCTGCTCCCGGCTTCCATGGAATTTGATTCCAGAACCGTCAAAAAACAGCTTAAAGACCATCAGCTTGGTGTCGTTTGCTCTCTGAATCTTCCCAAAGAAGCGCACATTGCTTTTTATCCAAAAGCAGCGGAAACTCTAATGAAACAGGCAGTTGATATAACTTCCGAACTGGAAACTGATTTTCTTTGTGGAGTTCTTCATGGCGGAATCGGGGTTTTTTCCGGAAATCCACTGACGGAAAGCGAGGCAGAAATCATTACCGAAGTCTGGAGTAATATTGCCGATTATGCAAAGGAAAAAGGAATAAGCATTGGCATTGAACCGATCAACAGGTATGAATCCTATGTTTGCAATACAGCAGAAAATGTTCTGAATCTGATTTCTAAAACCGGGAAAAATAACCTTTTCCTTCATCTGGATACCTTCCATATGAATATTGAGCAAAATAATTTTTATGATCCTGTTATTCTTGCCGGAAAAAAGCTTAAACATATTCATATGACGGAGTCGCACCGTGGTATGCTGGGAGAGGGAACTGTCAATTGGGATGAGCTTTTTAAAGCATTAAAAGCAATTGATTTTGAAGGAAATCTGGTGCTGGAAAACTTTTCATCTTCCATCCCGGGAATGCAGCAGATGGTTTCTTTATGGCAGAAATCGCCTCACGATGCAGAAGAATTGGCGTCAGGTAGTTTAGCGTTTATGAAAAAAAATCTAATGTAGAATCTGATTGAACTCTTTATTGTAATTCATTTTCAGTCAGTTTTAATCATATTGTACCATTTCACGAAACCTCTCTGGATTTTCAGAGAGGTTTTTATTTGAATTGCAGATAATTAAAAAAGATCATCAAAAAAGTGGTAAAACAACTCTCATATTGAGCAAAGACCAATTTTGTTTTTAGTAACTTTGCATTTTGTAATATTATTTTTATGCACAAAGCAGGATTTGTAAATATAGTTGGAAAGCCCAATGCCGGAAAGTCTACGTTACTCAACCAATTGATGGGAGAGAAGCTGGCTATTGTAACGCAAAAAGCCCAGACCACCCGCCACAGAATTTTTGGAATTTATAATGAAGAAGACTTACAGATTGTATTTTCTGATACCCCGGGCGTTTTAGACCCGAAATACGGACTACAGGAAAAAATGATGGATTTTGTAAAGGATTCTTTACAGGATGCTGATGTTTTTCTATTCATCGTAGACGTTACCGATAAAGCAGAACCATCGGAGTTTTTAATTGATAAACTAAATAAAATTCCCGTTCATGTACTGCTGTTACTGAACAAAGTAGATCAGACAGATCAGGCAGGTCTTGAAAAATTGGTTGAAGAATGGCACGAGAGGATTCCAAAAGCGGAAATCCTTCCGATCTCTGCATTGAATGCCTTTAATACAGATATTATCCTTCCTAAACTTAAATCTTTACTTCCTGAAAGTCCACCATATTATGATAAGGATCAATATACAGATAAACCGGAACGATTTTTCGTTAATGAGGCTATCCGTGAGAAAATCCTTTTAAACTATGATAAAGAAATCCCTTATTCTGTAGAAGTGGTAACGGAGCAGTTTAAAGAAAAAGAAGGAATTATTTTTATAGATTCAATCATCTATGTGGAAAGAGATACCCAAAAAGGAATTATCATCGGACACAAGGGAGAAGCCATCAAAAAAGTAGGAACTGAAGCAAGAATAGATCTTGAAAAATTCTTTGATAAAAAAATCCACCTGAATTTATTTGTGAAAGTGAAAAAAGACTGGCGAAAAAATGACAGGGATTTAAAAAACTTCGGTTACAGATAAACTAAAAATGTCCTGTTTCCCGTTCTATTAAAAGATTTTCATTACCTTTAATCTAAATTTTCAGTAGATGAACTATTTTAACTCAAATTCCAGCTCAGTTCTTAAAGATGTTATTTTGTTAGCGGTAAGGGTTTTTATTGGTTTTGCCATGCTTTCTCATGGATTCCCGAAGCTTCAGATGTTATTAGGAGGCGGTAAGATCGAGTTTTTCGATTTTATGGGATTAGGGCCTCAGATTTCCCTGATTCTGACTGTTTTTGCTGAATTTGCCTGTTCTATTCTTTTAATACTTGGGTTATTCACCAGAATATCATTGGGATTTTTAATCTTTACCATGATTATTGCTGCTTTTATAGTACATGGAGCTGATCCGTTTGAGAAAAGAGAAATGGCTTTTATTTACCTGTCTATTTACCTTATGATTATGGCGTTTGGCCCTGGAAAGTTTTCAGTAGACCACATGATAGAGAAAAAGAAACGAGCTTCAGATTGGTAACAGTACTGAATTTAAACATATAAAAGAGCATTTAACGATGCTCTTTTTTTATTGATATCTCACATCATTACGTTACCAGAGAAAAGAGAATTTACCTAATAGAAATATAGAAGAAAAAACGATACATACTGAAAAAACTGTATTACTTTTTTCACAAAGCTTATTAGCTTATATATCTTAAAAATTCATTAAATTCGTAAAAAATGAATATTATGAAGATAAAGTTGACGATTTGCCTACTGGCGTTTCTTAATTTTTATGAAGCACAGGAAAATGTTACTTATCAAAAACCATCTGCAGAAATCCTTAAACTTGCAGATTACGAAAGGCCTCCAAGTGTCTTAATGAACAGCAAAAAAGACTGGGTGGTTTTTACCTATCGTCCAACCTATAAAACACTGGATGATCTTAGTCAGCAGGAAATGAAACTGGGTGGGCTAAGGATTAATCCTGTTACCAATATTTCAAGTTCTGTAGCATACTCAAATAACCTGAAAGTTAGAAAGATCGCTGATAAGAACGAAATTCAGGTGAAAAATCTGCCTGCTAATCCTAAAATTACATTTACTTCATTTTCTCCCGACGAGAAAAAACTGGCGTTTACCAATACTACCAGCAAAGGAGTTGAGCTCTGGATTGTAGACCTTGAAACGGCAACAGCCAAAAAAATAACGGCTGATAATCTGAATGCCAATTTAGGAAGTCCTTATATCTGGTATAAAGATTCTCAGAATTTACTCATCAAAACACTTCCTCAAAGCAGACCGACTCTGATCGATTCAAGTAAGGATCTACCGACAGGGCCTATCGTTTCTACTGCTGATGGAAAAGTTTCCCAAAACAGAACCTATCAGGATCTTCTGAAAAATCCTCAGGATGAAAAGAATTTCGAAATTCTTACCGCTTCTGAAGTCTATAACGTAGACCTTAACGGAACGCTGAAAAAGGTGAAAGAACAGGATATGTATTCCGGATTAAGCCTTTCACAGGATGGCAACTATCTGATGACGACAACGCTTAAGAAACCGTTTTCTTATGTAGTTCCTTTGAACCGTTTTCCAATGACCACGACAGTATACGATATCAATGGAAAAACTGTAAAAGTGGTTAATGAAGTTCCTCTGAATGAGATTATGCCGAAAGGATTTTCATCGGTAAGAACCGGAAAAAGAGATATGAGCTGGAGAAGTGATAAGCCTGCAACATTGGTGTATGCCGAAGCGCTGGATGGCGGAGACCAATCTAAAACAGCAGAATACAGGGATGAAATTTTCACCTGGGAAGCACCATTTACGGTAGCTCCGAAATCTTTCTTTAAAACAAAGCAAAGATATGAAGATGTAAGCTGGACTAATGATCATTATGCGATCGTTTCGGAAGGCTGGTATGATACACGAAATACAAAATCATTCCTGGTTGACCTTAATAACGGGGAATCTAAAGTTATTGACGACCGTAATTATCAGGATGTTTACAGCGATCCCGGAAATTTTAATACCACCAAAAACGAATACGGAAGATTTGTTGTGGATATGAAAGGAGGAAAGTCATACCTGATAGGAGATGGGTTCACAAAAGACGGACAACATCCTTTTATTGACGAAATGGATATGAAAACCCTTACCAAGAAAAGGTTATATACTTCTAACGTAAAAAATTCCAAAGAAAGTATTATTGATATTTTAAATCCGGCAAAAGGAGATATCTTAACGACCCAGCAGTCTGCAAGCCAATATCCTAATTATTTTAAAAGAAATATTAAGTCCAATAAAACAGAACCTGTCACGACTTTTGCCAATCCTTTTGAAAGCATTAAAGATGTGTACAAAGAAGTGATTACGTATAAAAGAAATGACGGCGTTACCCTGACAGGAACACTTTATCTGCCTGCCAACTACGACCGAAAAGCAAAAACAGAAAAACTTCCATTGTTGATTTGGGCGTATCCTACAGAATACAAAGACAAAAATACTGCAGGACAAAATACCCAGAACCCGAATGATTTTACCTTCCCGTATTACGGATCCTTTGTCTATTGGACAACGAAAGGATATGCTGTGCTGGATGATGCTGCTTTCCCGATTATCGGAGAAGGAAAAACAGAACCTAATGATACTTTTATTCCTCAGTTGGTTGCCAATGCAGAAGCTGCGATCAATGCGGTGGATAAGCTAGGGTATATTGATAAAAAGAAAGTAGCGGTGGGAGGGCATTCTTACGGAGCTTTTATGACCGCCAATCTTTTGACCCATTCCAAACTTTTTGCCTGCGGTATCGCGAGAAGTGGGGCGTACAACAGAACGTTAACACCTTTCGGTTTCCAGAGCGAGCAGAGAAACTATTGGGATATTCCGGAAATTTATAATGCGATGTCACCATTTATGAATGCAGATAAAATGAAGACACCACTGCTTTTAGTTCATGGAGATGCGGACAATAACCCGGGAACCTTTACCCTTCAAACGGAAAGATATTTTCAGGCATTGAAAAACCTGGGAGCACCGGTAAAAATGGTATTATTACCAAAAGAAGCGCACAGTTATCAGGCAAAAGAAAACATTTTCCACCTTTTATGGGAGCAGGATCAGTTCCTGGAGAAATGTTTAAAGAAATAAATCTAAAAATCTCGTTCATTTTGAACGAGATTTTTGTTAAAGAGTTAATGTTAATTGTTGAATTGATAAATAAGTTGTATCTAAAATACTATAAGTAATTTGTCCATCTTGAAGTTCAAATTTAGACCTGCCATCTTCAGTATTTCCTAAAAACTTAAATATCAATTCCTCTTTGTTTAGGTACACCACTTTGTACCATGTGTTAAAATATATTCTCATATTTAAATAATAGCAAATAATTTCAATAGTGTAAATGCTTTTTTAAATTTTTGAATTATATTTTTCTTATTCACCTTATTTATTAACCTTAAGTTTTTGTTGAATGATAATGAATAACTTCACATTGAGGATTAAATGAAAATAATGTTCCTGTATCTTTGCAAAAAATAAGATCATACAATGAATGAACTGAACTTCAGAGATGCCGCTTCTCAAGACCTTAGAAAAATAGTAGAGATCTACAATTCTACCATCCCTTCAAGAATGGTAACGGCAGATACAGAAGAGGTTTCTGTGGAAAGCAGAAAACAATGGTTTGAAGAGCATAATCCCGAAACGAGACCTCTTTGGGTGATTGAAGATCATAATGAAATAATTGGTTGGGTGAGCTTTTCTTCATTTTATGGAAGACCGGCTTACAACGGAACCGTAGAAATGAGCATTTATCTGGACGAAAGCTGCAGAGGGAAAGGAGTGGGTAAAAAAGTTCTTCAATATTGTATCGACAATGCCGGAAAACATGGAATTACAACCTTATTGGGGTTTATTTTTCTGCATAACGAACCAAGCTTAAAGCTGTTCAGGCACTTCGGATTCGAAGATTGGGGAACACTTCCTGATGTAGCAGTATTAGACGGCATAGAAAGAAGCTTAAAGATCCTTGGAAAAAGGATTGATGACAAATAAAAAGCGGCCCTGTAAGGCCGCTTTTAGTATTATAAATGCTGCTTAATTCTCTTCGCAGACATATTTAAAAATCGTTTGACAAGGAAAAAGGCTGAAATTGTCAATCCTAATCCCAGTGCGATCCACATTCCAAACGCACCCATTTCCATAGTAACACAGAAGAAATACCCTAACGGAATGGTGATCACCCAATAGGCGACAAAAGTATAGATGGAAGGAATTTTTACATCCTGCATACCTCTCAGCATTCCTAAAGCCGTTACCTGAACTCCGTCAGAAAGCTGGAATAAAGCAGCGATAATCATTAATTTTGATGCCAGCATAATCACTTCTACCTCTTCTTTTTTAGTGAAGAAAGTAGGAAGTATATTTCTGCCCAAAATAAAGATAACCCCACAGATACACATGAAAATAAAGGCAATTTTCAGATTGTTAATTCCCATTTTTCTCAATTCCACAAAATTTTGCTCTCCCAATTTTCTTCCAATCATTACGGTCGACGCCACACTGAATCCAACACATAAATTGAACGTAAATGAAGCCATGCTCAACGCAATCTGGTGAGACGCAATATCATGCGCTGAAATCAGTCCGCAGATAAAAGCAGCCCCTGCAAAAGCCGTTACTTCAAAAAACATCTGTAAGGCAGTAGGCAAACCTAATCTTATCATTTTATCAAACATCTTTTTAGAAAATACCTGAATTTTTAAGGAGAAATCTTTAATGTAACGTCTGGTTTTTTCTTCTTTAACCAGTACGAAATAAAGGAATACTACCATAAAGATTCTGGATATCAGGGTTGCTAACGCAGATCCTTTTACACCCATCGGAGGAATTCCCAAAAGTCCTTTGATGAAAACGTAGTTTAAAACAATATTAATAACGTTGGCAATGATCGTAGCTTTCGTTACCCCAATGGTGTAAGATAATCCTTCAGAAACCTCCCTTAACGTCTGGAATGCCATAAAAGGAATCATACTGATTGCCATAATTCCCAGGAAATGTACAGTATCAGGAATAATCTTGGCCGGCTGCCCGGAATGATATAGTAGAGGCAGTCCCAACAGCAGTATACTCATCAAAATAATCCCCACAGCCATATTGATGATAAATCCGTGGCTGAAGACAGAATTGATGGTCGCGTGGTCATGCTTGGAGTGCGCCTCGGAAACCAATGGCGGAATCGCAAAGGAAAATCCCAAAGCAAGGACAAATGTGGAGAAAAATACAGCATTTCCCAGAGAAACAGAAGCCAACGCATCGGCGCCAAGCATTTTTCCCACGATAATATTATCAAATAAGTTTACCGAAACCTGTCCCACCTGCGTAAGCATCACAGGAAGAGCTAAAGTAAGGCACTCTTTCGTATAGTTTTTATTTAAAAAGTTCATGATGGCTCAAAAAAAAATTTGCAGTATAAAGTACTGCAAATTTCTTATAATTTATTTTAATTAATAATTAAATTACTTTCTTACAAAACTTGCAACATCCTCTTCGGAAACGGTATTTCCACCAAGGATAATTAATCTTTCAACAACGTTTCTCAGTTCTCTGATATTTCCGGTCCAGGAAAGAGCTTTTAATGCTTCAACAGCTTTAGTATCAAATTTTTTCACAGCGGTACCGTGCTCATCAGCAATCATTCCCGAAAAATGATCAACCAATAATTTGATGTCTTCTTTTCTGTCGTCCAATGGCGGAACGTAGATTTCAATAACAGAAAGTCTGTGATAAAGGTCTTCTCTGAATTTACCCTCTTCAATTTCTTTCTGCATATTTTTGTTGGTTGCTGCAATTACTCTTACATCAACCTTTATTTCTTTATCGCTTCCCACAGGAGAAACTTTGCTTTCCTGTAATGCTCTCAATACTTTAGCCTGAGCAATAAGACTCATATCTCCGATTTCATCAAGGAAGATAGTACCTCCGTTAGCCTGTTCGAATTTACCCTGCTTATCTTTAATTGCACCGGTAAAAGATCCTTTTACATGTCCGAAAAGTTCAGATTCAATCAATTCAGATGGAATTGCAGCACAGTTCACTTCGATCATCGGGCCTCTTGAACGGTCACTCTGGTTATGAATAGCGTGTGCTACAAGCTCTTTTCCGGCACCATTTGGTCCCGTAATCAAAACTCTGGCATCAGACACAGCAACTTTTTCAATCATGTCCTGAATCTTCTGCAACGCAGGAGATTCACCGATCATCTGATATTTTTTGCTCACCTTTTTCTTCAGCGTTTTGTTTTCTGTCTGAAGATTTTTGTTCTCTTTTTTCAACGTTTCTTTCACCAGAGCATTTTTTACGCTGGTAATAAGTCGGTTGATGTCGATTGGTTTTGAAATGAAGTCATATGCACCATCCCTTAAGCAGGAAACAGCAGAATCAATATCTGCGTGGCCTGAGATCATGATAAAAGTAGTTTCAGGTTTTAAAGCTAAAGTTTGTTTTAAAAGTTCAGTACCTGATAATTTAGGCATTTTTATGTCCGAGATCACTAATGCGAAATCTTCTTTTTCTAGCTGTTTGTAGCCTTCAAGGCCATCTTCTGCGATAACAAATTCATAGTCGGTAAGTTCATCAGAAAGAATGCTGTGTAATACTCCCGAAATTGCTTTTTCGTCTTCTACAATAAGGATTTTTTGCATAGTTGCAAATTTAGATTTTTTGATTCAATTATTAGCAAAAACTATACCTAAATATTCTATTTTGAATAATCTCTTCTTCCGAAAATCGCAGAACCTACCCTTACAGAATTGGCACCACAGTCTATAGCAATAGGAAAATCGTCGCTCATTCCCATAGATAAAGTTGTTAATGCTCTTACTTGACTTAGTTCATCAAACAGGCTTTTCAGTATCGAAAATTCTTTACGAACCTGTTGTTCATCATCCGTAAATGTGGCCATTCCCATTAATCCTGTAATCTCAACATCCGGGAAGTTTCCATTGATGTATTGCTGGTAAAGATCTTTGGCCTCGGCAATTTCAAGCCCGAATTTGCTTTCCTCTTCAGCAATTTTTACCTGAAGCAGAACTTTAATTTTTCTGTTATGCTTATGGGATTCTTTATTGATTTCCAATAAAAGTTTTTCAGAATCCACACTTTGAATCGTATCGATAAACTCAGCGATGTATTTTACTTTATTCGTCTGAAGATGGCCGATTAAGTGCCATTGGATATCGTTAGGAAGCAATGGATATTTCTCCATAAGCTCCTGAACTTTATTTTCTCCAAAAACTCTTTGTCCAAGATCATAAACCTCCTGAATAGCTGAAGCAGAATGGGTTTTGGAAACAGCGACCAATTCTACTGAGGATGGAAGTTGTTTTTTGATTGTATTGTAGTTTTCTGTAATCTCCATATCTGCAAATTTCTGAATTTTAAAAGCAAAAAACGAATGATTTATGAAATTTTAAAGCAGTTCTTTTTGTTAGTCAGAAGGAATCTGTGGAAAACATTTCGACTCCGGTCAGCATACATTTTATGATTAAAACTGTCCTGCCAAACGGAGTCGAAGTGCTTTTTTGTTCTCAGAACCTGTTCAAATTCTAAATGAATACCACGTATTTATATTGAATTATTGTTGCAGTATCAAAAATCAGATTAATTCAAAATCTCGTTGATTTTTGGATACTGAGAGATCTTACGGAAAACGAATCGGTTGCTCTTCTGTAATTTGTCAATAAACATTTCCAGTTCGTTGATAGAATCGGAATCTGCTAAATATTGGTCATGCGTAAGAAGTACCAGGTGTCTGGATGTTTTTTCCAGATCATTGAAAAAGATACTGTCTACTTTTTTCATCATGGCTTCATGATTTCCTTTCAGTGCCATTTTATTGGTTGGTTTCCATTCAAGATCCCATCCGATCACTTTATACCCTGCTTTTTTAAGGCTGTTGGCTGCATTGGTAGAACTTTTAATATCAGTTGCATTAATGTTATTAAGCCTCCATATGTTTCTTCCGGGAGTTCTTGCAATTTTATCTGTGAGTTTCAGGCTGTCTTTGGCAGTATCAAAGTCGCGGACAACCGCATTGGAATCTTTATAAAATTCTGTATATTTATTGTGAGCGTGGGAAAAACTGTGATTAGCCAGTTCAATCAGGGGATTTTGTCTTAAAAGCTCAAGATCATTTTTCTGTTTTTTACTTCCATAGACATGCTTTCCTACTAGGAAAGCAGTAGCACAAACATTTTTTTTACTTAACACTTTGATAAGATTTTCGGTACCCTGATTAGGGCCGTCATCGAATGTAAGATAAATAACTCTTTTATCTGTCTCTACATTTTCATTATCAATACTGGGGGTTGGCTTTGCATCGGGATATTCTTGTGAAATCATCTTTTCAGATTCTTTCTTATCTTTTACATCATGGCAACTGTTGAATGAAATTGAAGCTGCACTCATCAATGCAAGCATCCCAAGAAAAGTCATTTTTTTTGACTTTTCCGCAAAGTTTTTTCTCATAGTAAGGTAATGGGAATTTAGTAGTTAAAAATAGTTAAAATTTAAGAATTAATGTTAACAAAATATATGCCATTACCTGAGTGATTTTTCCTTTTTAAGGAGATTTTAATATGCTTATTATGAGGGGCTTTTTCAGATTTTTCAGATTTGATTAATTATGACTTTAATTCTTTCTTAGATTGATGTTTATAAATGCGAAAAATTTCTTTTTAAAGGTTTTTTAGTGTATTTATTTTTATATAGGATAGTTGTAATTATTTTTTATTTTTACTCCCATGAATTTGAAATATTTATTAATAATTCTTTTAGCCGGAGAATTATCATCACAAAAAATATCCGGAAAGATTCTCACAGAAAAAAAAGAACCTGTTTCGGATGCGAGAATTGGTATTTCCAACGAAGATGTTGGTGATATTACCGATAAGGATGGCAAATATGCAATTGATATTTCAGCAATAGAGCAAAATAAAATGCTTAAAGTTGATGTAAATGGGTATGAGCCTTTCGAGATCCGATTATCTGATTTTGCAGCTTTAGAAAATCATTCAATTTTTCTTAAGGAAAAGATAACGAACATTAAGGAAGTGAATGTCATTCCTAAAAAATATGTGTCGAGAAATTTTGGAACTAAAAACTCCAAACGTGCCTATTGCGGATATAATTCTGAAGATGTGAATAAGTTATTCAGAGAATATGCAATTAAAATTAAAAATAATAAAAGGCTTAAAATCAAGAATATTAATGTAGAATTGGCTTCTTTTATGCTTGAACAACCAGTGGTACTAATTTTTGATGTTCAGAATTCGGTGAGTGAATTTCCCGGAAAATCTCTTGTCAACGAAACACTAAAATTAACAGTTTCCAATGAAAGCATTAAGGATAATAGAATTTCTCTTGATGTAAGCGATAAAAACATCTGGCTTAATGAAGATTTTTTTGTTTCTGTTCGGGTTTCTGAAGATTTTAAGGGGAAAATGTACTTTGGTGGAAATATTTTCGCATTTTCAAAAAACACGTATTACAGGAATTATTTTGGAGAATGGAAAAAGTTCTCGGTAGGTGAACCTTCTGTAAATGTAGATGTTATTATTGAGAAATAGCATCATAAAAATTTGCAGGCATAAAGAAGTAAGGAATTTGTTATTTTAAAATACGTTTTAAATACATCGCGTTTTTAATCGCTGCAGTTCCCCAGGTGTTATTGAAGAATACAAAAGTTTTCCTGTGTGATGTCCTGATCTTTTCTGCCAATGCATCGATAAATTCCTCAGAATATTCTGATTTGTAAAGGACAGGTTTTCCGTGGAGTCTGTAATAAAGTATTTCTGAATGATTGATGATGACTTCTTCAGGAAGATTTCCCGGAAAGCTGACTCCGGAAAAAACAATATTATTCTGTTGTAAGACTTCAAAAATTTCACTGCGCCACCAGGATTCATGACGGAATTCTACGACATTTAAAAAGTTGAAATCCATATTGCTTACAACCCGTTCAAGATTTTCCTTCGTATTTTTAAATGATGGAGGAAGCTGATATAAAAATCCGGCTAACTTTTCTTTGAGGTGGGAATGAATGTGCCCGCAAAATTCTGTGATTTCCTCTTTGCAGTTTTCAAGACGCTTTTCATGGGAAATCGCCTTTGGTATTTTAATGAAAAACTTAAAATCATCGGAAGTTTCCTCATGCCATTTCAAAAGCGTTTTAGCAGTTGGCTTTCTGTAAAATGTAGAATTGATTTCCACCGAATTGAATTCCCGGGAATATAACGTAAGAAAGTCCTTGTTTTGAGCTTCCTGAGGGTATAAAGACCCTTTCCAGTCAGTATTATAAAATCCCGAGCACCCAATGTAAAGACCTTCTTTTGTCATAACTTTTGTTTATATGGTTATTGTATATTCAAATCAACAGAATTTAATCTGAGTGAATTTAAGATCACAGATAATGAGCTTACACTCATAGCGGCAGCAGCAATCATCGGTGATAATAGAATTCCAAAAAATGGATACAATAATCCTGCCGCAATGGGAATTCCAAGTACATTATAGATGAATGCAAAAAACAGGTTTTCCTTAATATTTTTCAACAGTTTTTCACTCAGTAGTTTTGCTTTGGCAACGCCTAAAATATCTCCTTTCAATAAAGTAATGGCTGCACTTTCAATGGCGACATCCGTTCCTGTTCCCATGGCAATTCCCACATTGGCTTGTGCCAGAGCAGGGGAGTCGTTGATACCATCTCCAGTCATAGCTACAATTTTACCTTCTTTCTGAAGCTTTTTCACCTCGTTGAGTTTGTCTTCCGGGAGACAGCTGGCCTTATAATGTTTTATTCCCAGTTCATCAGCGACGGCTTTTGCGGTATGCTCATTATCGCCGGTCATCATAATGATGTCAATTCCGTCTTTCATCAGATGTTCAACTGCTTTTTTAGAACTTTCTTTAATTTTATCGGTAAAACTGATAAATCCTAAGACCGTATTATCCTGGACGATATAAGAAATGGTATGTGCTTTAGACTGTATTTCAACTGCTTTCTGTTTTATATGGTCAGGGATTGAAATCTGGTGGGAAGACAGCAGGCTTTCATTTCCTACATACACTGTTTTCCCATTAATATTTCCTTTAACACCTTTTCCTGAGATATTTTCAAAATTCGTAACTTTTTCAGCGGATAAATTCTGCTCTTTAGCTTTTTTGATCACTGCATTAGATAAAGGATGTTCAGAATTTTGGTTCAATGAAAAAGCCAATTGTAGCATTTGTTTCTGATCTGCTCCATTCACTGATTCTATATGTTCCAGTGAAGGTTTTCCTTCTGTGAGGGTTCCTGTTTTATCTGTGATCAGCACATTTACTTTGTGCATTTCTTCAAGGGCTTCTGCATTTTTAATAAGGATACCGTTTTTCGCACCCTTCCCAATACCGACCATTAAAGACATCGGAGTGGCTAAACCAAGGGCACACGGACAGGCTACAATTAAAACGGCCACAGCATTAATGAAAGCAAATAATGATTTTTTACCTTCAGGACCGAATAGCTGCCATGAAATAAAAGTGAGAATAGCAATAACAATCACTGTCGGTACAAAAACCTTGGCCACTTTATCCGTTAATTTTTGAATCGGTGCTCTGCTTCGGCTGGCTTCATTCACCATTTTAATGATTTTAGAAAGCAGGGTTTCATCGCCTACTTTTTCGGCCTTCATCACAAACACCTGGTTTCCGTTAATCGTTCCGGAAGAAACTTTATCATCAACATTTTTCTCCACCGGAACAGGTTCTCCGGTAATCATGCTTTCGTCTACAACTGAGTTTCCTTCAATAATTTTTCCGTCGACCGGAATTTTTTCGCCCGGTTTCACTTTTAACATATCTCCGATTTTAACCTGGGAAAGCAGTACTTTTTTTTCTTCTCCATTGACGATAAGATTGGCTTCATCCGGAGAAAGATTCATTAATTCCTTGATGGCATTTCCTGTTTTCTTATGTGCTGCGGCCTCCATCAGCTGTCCTAAAATGACAAGGGTAAGAATCACGCATATCGCTTCAAAATACAGAGGGATTTCGTGGTTGTGCCCTCTTATTTCATGCGGAATAAGATCAGGGAAGACCAGCGCGGTAAGGCTGAATATAAATGCAGCTGCAACTCCCAGCGCAATCAGACTGAACATATTCAGGTTCCATGTTTTGAATGAAATCCAGCCTCTTTTAAGCAAAAACCAACCGGAAAAAAATAGAACAGGAAGAGTTAAGATCAATTCAATAATCCCTTGTATGTTGTGAGAAAATGGGAAATTAATAAACATTCCTCCCATAGAAAGAATAAAAACAGGGATGGTAAATGCTAAGGAAATAATGAATTTCTTTTTTAAAATAGAGTAGGTTTCATCTTCTTCTTCACCTTCACTGTCGGGCATTCTTACCAGATCCATTCCACAGATCGGACAGTCTCCAGGTTCATCTTTAATGATTTCCGGATGCATAGGACAGCTGTATTTTGCGGTTTTCTTTTCCGGATATTTTACAAGGTCCATTCCGCAGACAGGGCAACCTACGTTGCTGTCATATGTTTTGTCGCCTTCGCAATACATCGGGCAGTAATATTTTCCGGCCATATCATCCGTAACTTTAGGTGCTTCATGCGGATGGCTGTGATTATGGGAATGGTGTTGGTGTTGGTGTGTTGAAGCATTTTTAATCAGATCCTCAGTAATTTCTTCTAAATGCATGTGACAAACCGGACAATCTCCTTTTTCATCATATACGGCATCTCCTTCACAGAACATGGGGCAGTAATATTTCCCAATACTGTTTTTAAAATTTTCCGGCAGGTGGGTTGAAGAAAATTTGGGTTTGTAATTGGGGTCTTTTGCCTGTTTTTCCTCAATCGGAACTAAATACATATTACAGACGGGGCATCTTTCGCCTTGTTTAAAATAGACTTTATCTCCTTCACATTCCATTGGGCAATAATAAACTGAAGACGGAGAAACGCGGTCCTGAGGTTTTATGAATCCCTTTTCCGCAGTATTGGGATCTTCCAATCTGTAATTTCCAATTTCTTCTAAGGCTTTATTGAGAACATTTACCTCTATTTCTTTGTCAGAGATAATTGTTGCCGTGCTGTTTTCCAGGTTTATATCGGCTTTTAAACCTTTAATGCTGTTCAGTTTCTCGGAAATTTTCTTCTGACAGCCGGAGCAGGTCATTCCGAGTATATTATATTGGCGTTCCATAATCCTAAATTTATATTACAAATTTCATCAATGAAAATGTAAGGCTGTTATAAATTTAAGGATAATAGTTATAGAATTTGGTTGGCAGGCTGATGAAAGGCAGAAAAGGATCTAAAGACTGTCTAAAGGTTTCCTGTTATGAATCTTCAGCTTTTTAAATTCAGTAGGAGTGAAGCCGGTGCTGTTTTTGAACTGTGAAGAAAGGTGCTGTACACTTTTATAGCCTAATTTCCCGGCAATTTCGGTAAGGGTAAATTCATTATACAAAAGCAATTCTTTTACTTTTTCAATTTTCTGAAGAATGAAAAACTGTTCTAAGGTAATATTTTCATTTTGGGAAAACAGTTTTGAAAGTGAACTGTAATCTTTGTGAAGTTTTAACGTTAAAAATTCAGAAAGCAGAAAGTTTTCATCAATATCCTGTTCGGTTATTTTCAGGATGATCAGATTTTTAATTTTTTCAATAAGCTGATGGGAAGAATCTTTTATTCTTTCAAAACCGGTTTCCTCCAATTGTTTTTCGATGGTCAGAAGATGATCTTCAGAAATCTCAGATTCGAGTTCTATTTCACCCAGACGAATGGATTTTACTTTAATATCAGCTTCCCTGAAAATATTTTCAACAGCAGAAATACATCTGCCGCAAACCATATTTTTTATAAAGAGCTTCATGATTTATTGAGTCTGTCTTTCACAAATTCAACCTGTGTTTTCCCATGAGGAGCCGGGTTTCCTTCTTCATCCAAATTAACCATAACAATTTTATCTACCGTAATAATGCTTTGATGGGTCATTTTGTTTCTGACGTCACATTGTAATGTGATAGAACTGGAACCAAACTTAGAAACTTCGATTCCTATCTCAATAATATCGCCCTGTTTGGCAGAACTTACGAAATTGATTTCAGAAATAAATTTAGTGACTACTTTTGTATTTTCCAGTTGAATAATAGCATAAAGCGCAGCTTCTTCATCAATCCATTGTAAAAGTCTTCCTCCGAAAAGCGAATGGTTGGGATTTAAATCCTCTGGCTTTACCCATTTTCTGGTGTGATAATTCATAGGTCAATTATTTGTAGTGCAAATTTAGCGTTTAAAACCGGCTTTATCAAAGGAATGCTATTTAGTTATTGGAAGAAGATTATTTATTTTCTCAATCATTTTCTTTTGGACCGCATGGCTTTTACTTTAGCAACAGAACTGTTTTCCAAGAATTTTTGATATTCTTCACTCTCAACAGGATAAAGGGCCACTTTCCCTTCTGAATTATGATGCAATCCAAAACCATATCGTTTAGCCAGCGGTGAGGCGCGTAAACATGCCTGTCCTTTAGAAAAGAATTTTTCTCTCTCTTCCTGTTTCTCGGTTTCAGTAACATCATTTTTTATTGCAAACCATTCAAAAATAATATCGTCGGATGAAAAAACGTAGGGATTTTTGATGATTTTTTCATACTGATAACCGGCTAATGTCTTTACTTCCTTTTCGGGTGGTACCTGGGCTTTGGAGACCGGGCAGTCTTCTGCTGCTTCAATAAAAGTGTCGGTATAATTGGTGGTATGCTTCATGAAGTTGTTTGAGGATTATATAAGTAAGGATAGAATTTTTGTTTGGTTTTTAATGTTTAATTCTGGAATACCTTTGCAAGTGTTTTTAAAATTAATATTATTTTGGGAATTTTAGAATTAATCTCGTTGCAGATTGGTTTCTTCATTTTTATATTCTAAAATATCACCCGGCTGGCAGTCTAAAGCTTTGCAAATTGCTTCAAGCGTGCTGAAACGTACTGCTTTTGCCTTACCTGTTTTTAATACGGAAAGGTTGGAAAGGGTAATATCCACTTTTTCGGAAAGTTCATTCAATGACATTTTTCTTTTTGCCATAATCACATCTAGATTTACTATAATGGGCATAACTTATATGTTAGTTTGTTCTCTGATTATACGTTAAAATGGTGGTTAAAATTAAATTTCATAATTATTGTAATGATAATATAAAACAGATATGCTTTAAACCAAGAATAAAAATAATTTTTAGTGATAGGATATTGTAATATAATTTACTTTTATGATAAAATTTTGACAAATTTAATTCTATATCTGATATCTTTCGCTGCTGTCATATGGATAACTGTACTTACAAAATAACAGAACGGGAGCCTTCCGATGTGTATCATAAGCCCATTAATATAATCCAGGAGAGAATATAAGTTTGAGTTTAGTAGGTTTTTGGGATATGATTTCATGTTAAACTTTTCTTAATTATTTTACAAATATCATCAAATATTTATTGTTAAACAGTGAATATTTATTCTTTTTCAATTTACTCTATTGAGCTAATCCCAAATAGGTGTAAATACTTAAAAAAATATTTTGATTTAATATTTTTAATTGTATCTTGCATACGTTTATATTTGGAATCAATATTTGTTCATTAATTTATGTTGCTTTTCTTTTATATACCAAATTTTTATTAATTTTTTAATTTTATTCAAAATGAACATTTTTGTTTCAAACATCAATTACGCAACTAAAGAATATGAGTTGCATGATCTATTCGCAGAATTTGGAGACGTATCATCAGCTAAAATTGTTACAGACAGAGAAACTGGTCGTTCCAGAGGATTTGGTTTTGTAGAAATGGGTGATGAAGAAGGAAAACAAGCTATTGAAGCTCTTAACGAAAAAGAATTCAACGGTAAGACACTTAACGTTTCTGAGGCTAAGCCAAGAGAAGAAAAACCAAGAAGAAGCTTCGACAACAACAGAAGTGGAGGTGGAAGTTATGGAAACAACCGTGGTGGCAACAACGGTGGCGGAGGTTACGGTAACAACCGTGGAAACGGCGGTGGAAATCGTTGGTAGAAAATATGAAGCGGCTTTTAAGCCGCTTTTTTTATGTCGTTATATTTCATTGACTTGTAAAAGGTATTAAGAATTCATGGTATTTTGGCATACTTTTAGAAATCTTTTTAATCATTAAATTGAATTACAATGAGAAAACTTTTATTAGCAATATTTGCAGTATTTGGCGGAGTATTTATGTTTGCACAAAATATTTATAATGGCCAGAATTTAGAGCAAAACAGAAAATATTGGGCAAGTAACAGACAATATTATGTTACTTTTCAAAATGATGGAAACTTAGTCTTCAGCGATAGATCAGGAAGTTCATTATGGGATTCCCGTACTTCAAACAGAGGTTCGAGAGCCGTATTTCAGGATGACGGAAATTTGGTGGTCTATGGCTCCGGAAACAACGTTGTATTTAGTACGAATACAAGTGGAAGAAGAGGCGATAAACTTACCGTTCAGGATGATGGAAACTTGGTGATTTATAGTGGTTCAAACCCATTATGGTCTTCAAAAAGCAGTCCTTACAGCAATAATAACGGTTCATCTTCCAGAAGCGGTTCTGTAAATACCGGATATCAATTCAACAGAGGAAATAAAGTTTTCTCTTCTGACGGAAGATTTTACATTACATTCCAGCGTGACGGAAACCTTGTTTTATGCAGAAGCAATGGCGATCCTATCTGGAGCAGCAGAACAGATAATAAAGGAAGTAGAGCAGAATTCCAGAACGATGGTAATCTTGTAGTATATGACTCTTATAACAGAGGAATATGGAGTTCTAATACCGTTAACAGAGGAGCTACAAAGCTTACTGTTCAAAATGATGGGAACTTGGTAATTTATGACAGAAATTCATCTCCAATCTGGAGTTCAAACAGTCAGCAATAAGCTAAGCTTAAAATAAAATACAAAAGCATTACAGGACGTAATGCTTTTTTTATGTTGTTATTCTTTCTTCTTTTTCTTCTTCTTTTCTTTTTTCTCCTTAACCTCTTTAGGTTTTTTATCCTTTTTCGGATTTAAAATTTCTTCGGCAATTTCCAGTTTTGGAGCTTTTGCCTTCACTGGTTTTACTTCAATTTTAAGATCAAAATAGCTCTTTAAATCATCCTGGGAAATTAATTTCTCATTGATTAAAAAGGTCAGGATCTCTTTACCTGAATTATCAAAAAAATTGTGGGAAAGTTCTCTTAATAAAAATTTTCTATACTCCTGAAAGGGAACAATGACGGTGTATCTAAAAATTCTTCCTTCTTTCTCGGTAGACAGATATCCTTTTTCAACAAGTATTTTCAGATAGGTAGATACGGTGTTCTGGTGTGGTTTCGGTTCGGGATGCTGCTCCATAATGTCCTTTAAATAAAAGGAATCCAGCTTCCAAAACAGCTTCATAAAATTTTCTTCCGCTGCAGTAAGATGATTAATTTTCATATAGTTCTTAATGTTGAAATTGAATATTGCAATAAAGATAGATAAAAGATACCAAAAAAGCTATTCCAGCGCCCATAAATACTTCTTTTACGGTGTGTCTTTTTAAAATAACCCGGGTAATTCCTACTAAGGCCGCAATACCCAGCCAGATAAGTCCCATCTTCCAGTCTAAAGCAAAAAACAGGGCCGATACAAATACATTAAATGCGGTATGCATGGAGCTTTTGATGAAAAAATTACTGATCTGTAAGGCAAATAGTAAAATTAATATAAACAGCATTACAAAATCTATGTATCCGTTTTTGATATAATTAAAACCTATGTAACCAATAACGCAAGCCGCAATAAAAAGGTACAATGTTTTTCTCTGAATACGGTTGGAAACATCCATATTGGTGTATCTCCCGGTTTTTACATTCCAAACCAACCAGATTACAACAGGAACAATAACAATCAATAAAATAGGAAGGAAATAGACTAGGGAGTCTTTTAAGGAATATTTCTGAACACTCATATAAGCGAAAAATATAAATAAAGAAGTCAACGGATTAAAAAAGTCAGAGATGATTTTTGAAATTTTATGTATGATTGAAGGGTATTTTTCTTCCATGTTTAAGTTTAAAATTCAAATATAACACTATAACCCCAAAAACCAAATGAAAGTAAAACGGCAGAAAATCTGGAAAGTGAATTAAATCGTTGTTTATTAATGGTTTTGAATGAAAAAAAGTCTTTTTAACTTAATATTAAATCTATTATTAGAGCTGAAGAAAGGAATCTAAGGATTACAGAATATCCTTCCGAAAAAAGCTGTTGAAATAACCAAAAATTATGTTAACAATAATTAAAGATGAAAGAAAAAGGAGGATAAACTATAATGAATTTCTGATATTCTGTTTCTTTTATTATTTCAGAAAAGCCATATAAACAGGGAGTTTTTTTATGTGTCTCAACTGAAAAACAACAGATAGGATGGTACTTTATGACTGTATCTATGGCTCGGAAATTAAGAATAATCCATTCAGCCTGCAAATAGATTTTACAGAAAAAACGAAAAGTTATCTATGTATAGAATAAAAACAAAGTTTTTTTCATAATTTTGCTCAACTATTTCATAATAAATAAGCAAGAGCTAACACATGAAAGAATTTTCTAAAGAGGTATACCTTAAGTGGTATGAAGATATGACAATGTGGAGAAGGTTTGAAGATAAATGCCGTTCTCTTTATTTAAAACAAAAAATCAGAGGTTTTTTACATTTGTATAACGGACAGGAGGCTATACCTGCTGGTTTTACGCATGCAATGGATTTAACTAAGGACAGTATGATTACTGCTTACCGATGCCATATACATCCAATGGCAATGGGAGTAGATCCTAAGAGAATCATGGCAGAACTTTGCGGAAAGGCAACAGGAACATCCGGAGGTATGGGTGGTTCTATGCACATTTTCAGTAAAGAACACCGTTTCTATGGAGGTCATGGTATTGTAGGAGGACAAATTCCTTTAGGAGCTGGTATTGCTTTCGCAGATAAATTTTTCGATAGAAAGGCTGTAAACATCTGTTTCTTTGGAGACGGTGCAGCAAGACAGGGTTCTTTACATGAAACGTTTAATATGGCAATGAACTGGAAACTTCCGGTAGTATTTGTGGTAGAAAACAATCAGTATGCTATGGGAACTTCTGTAAAAAGAACTGCTAATCACGAAGATATCTATAAACTAGGATTAGGATACGAAATGCCTTGTCTTGCCGTAGATGCAATGGATCCTGAAAAAGTGGCAGAAGCTGCTTACGAGGCTATTGAAAGAGCAAGAAGAGGAGACGGACCTACATTCATAGAAGCAAGAACGTACCGTTACAGAGGACACTCTATGTCTGATGCAGAACCATACAGATCAAAAGAAGAAGTAGCTGTTCATAAAAATGACGATCCAATGGAATTGGTAAAATCAAGAATTTTAGCAAACAACTGGGCTACTGAAGAAGAATTGGAAGCTATGGACAACAAATCAAGAGATTTTGTTGACGAATGTATTGAATTCATGGAAAACTCTCCGTATCCGGATGCAGAGAAGGTATATGAATATGTATATTCTCAGGAAAATTATCCGTTCTTAGACAAATTAGAAAACTAAAAATAATATGAGATAGTGTGGTAATGTGCTAATTAGGTTAATTAACATGTTTCATTTCATTATCAGATTATCTAATTAATTCATTATCAAATTAACTCATTATCATATTAATTAAATTATGGCAGAAGTAATTACAATGCCTCGCCTTTCCGATACTATGACGGAAGGTAAAGTGGCGAAATGGCACAAGAAAGTAGGAGACAAAGTAAAAGAAGGAGATATTTTAGCTGAAATTGAAACAGATAAAGCTGTTCAGGATTTCGAATCTGAAATCGAAGGAACTCTTTTATACATAGGTGTAGAAGAAGGCACTGGAGCTGCTGTTGATTCTATTTTGGCAATCATTGGTAATGAAGGAGAAGATATTTCAGCATTGAAAGGAGGAAGTGCACCGGCTGCTGAAGGTTCTGAAGAAAAAAAATCTGAAGAAGAATCCAAAACAGAAAATAATGCACCAAGTGCAGAACAAACCACTGCGGAAGTACCTGCTGGGGTAGAAGTGATTACCATGCCAAGACTTTCTGATACCATGACAGAGGGTAAAGTTGCAAAATGGCATAAAAATGTTGGAGATACTGTAAAAGAAGGAGATCTTCTTGCTGAGATCGAAACAGATAAGGCAGTTCAGGATTTCGAATCTGAATTCAATGGAGTATTATTGAAGCAAGGTGTTGAAGAAGGTGCCGGTGCTCCGGTAGATTCAGTATTGGCTATCATAGGACCTGCAGGAACAGATGTTTCAGCGGTAGGTTCTGCGAAACCTGCGGCTCAGGCTGCAGAAAAGCCAGCTGAACAAAAAACGGAAGCTAAAACAGAAGAAAAATCTGATGCTCAGGCAGTAAGCACTTCGTCTTCTGACAGAGTGGCAATTTCTCCTCTGGCTAAAAAAATAGCTCAGGAAAAAGGAGTTGATATTCACGGAGTTCAAGGTTCTGGAGAAAACGGAAGAATTGTGAAGAAAGATATTGAAAACTATCAGCCTTCCCAAGCAACTTCTACCGCAGCTGCTCCTGCAGCAAGTGCAGCAGCACAGGTTGCCGTTAATTTCGTTCAGGGTCAGGATACAGAAAGTCAAAACTCTCAGGTAAGAAATATCATTGCAAAACGTCTTGCTGAAAGTAAATTCTCTGCTCCACATTACTACCTGATGGTAGAAATCAATATGGATAAAGCCATTGTGGCAAGAAAAGAAATCAATTCATTACCGGATACTAAAATTTCTTTTAATGATATGATTATTAAAGCGACAGCTGTTGCTTTAAGAAAACATCCACAGGTGAACTCTAGTTGGGCAGGTGACAAAATTATCCACAGAGGAAACATCAATGTTGGTGTGGCGGTAGCAATTCCTGACGGATTGGTAGTACCTGTACTTAAAAATACAGATCAGATGAACTATACCCAAATCTCTGCTGCGGTTAAAGATATGGCTGGAAGAGCTAAATCTAAAGGACTTAAAGCAAATGAAATGGAAGGTTCTACATTCTCAATCTCTAATCTGGGAATGTTCGGAATTGAAACGTTCACAAGTATTATCAACCAACCAAACTCTGCTATTCTATCTGTAGGCGCTATTATCGAAAAGCCTATCGTAAAAGACGGGCAGATTGTAGTTGGAAATATTATGAAGCTTTCATTAGCTTGTGACCATAGAGTAGTAGATGGAGCTACAGGAGCTCAGTTCTTACAAACTTTAAAAACGTATCTGGAAAATCCTTTAACTTTGTTACTGTAATTATCTAGTATATAGAATATTAAAACCTCTCATTTCGAGAGGTTTTTTGTTTTGTTATTTCTAAATGATATCTGAAATGTTTAGTTGGAAACATTTTGTATACATCATCTATAATCACTATTTTTGATGTATGATTAAAGCAAAAAATGTCCATAAGTTTTATGGGAATTTAGAAGTATTAAAAGGTGTTGATATCCATATCAAAACAGGAGAAGTTGTTTCAATTGTTGGAGAATCAGGAGCTGGTAAATCTACGCTTTTACAAATTTTGGGAACATTAGACCTTCCCAGTAATTCCAATAAATATGGAACAGAGCTGGAAATAGCTGGCGAATCATTTATTAATATGAATGATAAACAGCTTTCTAAGTTTAGAAACCAGAATATCGGTTTTGTATTTCAGTTTCACCAGTTACTTCCTGAATTTACTGCGATAGAAAATGTATTGCTGCCTACCAAAATAGGTGGAGCCAATGAAAAAGAAGCAATTGAAAAAGCATATGCTTTATTTGAGGATCTAAAAATTGAACAACGACTTCACCATAAGCCCAACCAGTTATCAGGAGGAGAAGCACAGCGTGTAGCAGTAGCAAGAGCCTTGATTAATTCTCCGAAAATTATTTTTGCTGATGAACCGACGGGTAACCTTGACTCAAAAAATGCTGATGATCTTCACCGGTTATTTTTTGATTTAAGAGACAAATATAACCAGACTTTTGTCATTGTAACACACAACCCGAATCTTGCAGAAATTACAGACCGAAAACTTATAATGAAAGATGGGTTGATCGTTGAATAAACACATTAGAAATGATGAAACAATATATTTTTCTGTTCCTTTTTATTATTTCCTGTACTAAAGCTGAGTCACAGAATGTTTTAGATATTCCTAAGGCTAAAGTTTTAGAAATTAAGGACTATTTGAAAGGAAAAAACTATAACCAGGAAATAGCAGTTTTCATCAATTTTAAAGTACCTTCCGGAAAGTACCGCTATTTTGTTTATAATCTTAAAAGTAATGAAATTCTGCAGAAATCGGTGGTCTCCCATGGTTCAGGTTCAGTAATTCCCCATTCAAATGTACTTTCATTCAGTAATATTGAAGGCTCCTACCAGTCTTCCTTAGGTAAGTATGAAATCAGGGAAAGCTATGTAGGTAAATTTGGAAAATCCTATCGGTTGAATGGACTGGATATTACCAATAGCAATGCAATGAGCAGGGCAATTATTCTTCATCCCTATAGTTGTATCCCAGATAAAGAAACTGAATCTCCCGCTTGTTTAAGTTTAGGGTGCCCCATGCTTTCACAGAATGCTTTTAACCAAACAGCAAAATATATAGACCATTCAAAGCTGCCTATTATTTTATATGCTTTTTATTAAGAATCTATTTCCATCCAATAATTCAAGAAAATGTCTATAAAATTTTTAGCAGAAGACGACCGGCCAAGAGAAAAATTTTTACAGAAAGGTAAGAATTCACTTTCTGATTCCGAATTATTGGCTATCATCATGGGAAGTGGAAATAAAGATGAAACCGCAGTAGAATTAGCCAGGAAGATTTTGACTTCTGTACATAACAGCTGGCATCAGTTGAGCCTGCTTTCCGCAAAGGATCTGATGAAGTTTAAGGGAATAGGAGAGGTAAAAGCCATTTCTATTGCTGTTGCACTGGAAATTGGACGAAGAAGGGCCAGCCAGGAAATTCCTGAAAAATCATTAATAGCAAACAGCAATGATGCCTATGCAATCCTCAAAAACCACTTATCCGACCTTAGGACGGAAGAATTTTGGGCTATCTTTCTGAACCAGAGTAACAAAGTAATTCATATTTCTCAATTGACTCATGGTGGCATAAGCCAATCCATTGTAGACGTAAGAATTCTCTTTAAAACTGCATTGGATCATTTTTCAACAGGAATTATTATTGCTCATAATCATCCTTCAGGAGGTTTGAAGCCAAGCAAAGAAGACCTGAATATTACCCAAAAAATTAAGGAAGGAGGAAACACATTGAGTATTCAGCTTTTAGACCATCTGATTATTACGCAGGACTCATATTTTAGTTTTTCAGATGAAGGATTATTATGATTAGAAGATTACGATACAACGAGATAGATTTCAGAAAATATACACAGTGTTTAGAAAGTTCCGAACAAATAAAGTATTCTGCATCTAAAATTTTTTTAGATGTGACATCCAAAAAACGTTGGGACTTACTTGTATATAATGATTATGAAGCTGTAATGCCTATTCCGTATGTAAGGAAATATGGAATTAAAGTGGTTCTTAATCCAATGCTTTGTCAGCAGTTGGGGGTTTTTTCAAAAAAAGATGATGTTTTATTGAATGAGGCTTTTTTAGATTTTCTGAAGAAAAATTATCTCATAAGAGTTTATCATTTTAACGATCATAATCAATTCAATTCACCAATAGAGCGTAAAAAAAATTTTATACTTTACCCTAATTCTTATGAAAAAGTATTTGCAAATTATTCTCCAAAAAGAAAAAGAAAATTAAGATTAGGTGAAGATATTTTAAGTGATTCAGAAATTAGGATAATTAGTTTTAATGAAGCTAAACTTTTTATAGAAAATAATATGACGGGGCTCGCCAAAAGAAATGATGTTCATGGTTTTACAAGAATTTTTAAAATATTTTATGATTTAAAAAAGCTTACATTTTGTGCTTTTTACTATCAAAATCAGATTATTAATTTGATTTCGGTGTATTCAGATTATAAAACATTGGCTTTACTTGGAACATTCAACGAAAAAGATTTTATCAAAATTTCAGGATCATCAGTTCTTATTGATGATATGATCAAAAAAAATATAGAAACGGCTGCTTTCGATTTTGAAGGAAGTGAGGTTCCTAGTGTAGAAGAGTTTTTTAGAGGATTTCGTCCGGAGCTAAAGAAATATGCCTATATAAGAAGTTCAATTAAAATACTTGCTAAACAACTGATTACATTTGTCATAAAAGGAAAGATTCGTAATATAGTAAGATAAATAGTAATGAATTATTATTTAGATTAATTCTAATTAGATTTTTATTTCGTACTTTTAACCGAACATTTATTAATTGTTATTGAATTATGTTTAAACAAATTCGGAATTATAAAATATCTTATATCATCTATAACATTTTCAATAAGAAAAAGTTAAAACATAATATTCCACTTTATAAAAAATATGGAGTACATAAAAAATATTATTCCCCAATTTCAAGTTCAGACTTTTCTCATCTTCCGGAATCTGAAAGGAAAATAGATCAAAATAAACTTAAAGATACAGAGTTTTTCAGAAACTTATCAAAAGAAAATCAGGAAAGTGTTCTTTCATATGATGAAAATGGATATCTGGTGCTTAGAAATTTTTTAACTCATGACGATGCTGATACAATTAATGATGAAGTAGAAAAATTATTGAAAAATGGGACATTAAAGTTTCAGTACGGTGGAAAACTTATGTTTGCCATCCATCATTCCGAGATCATCAAAAGAATTGGTGCCGACAAAAAATTATTAGACTTTTTATCTGTTTTACTGAACGGAAAATCCAAACTTTTTCAAAGTATCAATTTCATCAATGGAAGCCAGCAGAAAACCCATTCAGATAGTATTCATATGACCACTTATCCTTTAGGCGGACTTTTAGGAGTATGGATTGCTTTGGAAGATGTTGATGAGACTAATGGTGCCCTTCACTACATTCCTAAGAGCCATAAATTACCCTATTTTTTGAATTCAGATTATGATAATGAAGGAAATGCTTTTAGGATTGGTAAAAAGAGCTATAAAGCATATGAAGAATTTCTAGAGAATAAAGTAAAGGAACTGGGGCTTAAGAAAGAAATTTTTAAAGCGAAAAAAGGAGATTTGTTGATTTGGCACGCCAATATCTTACATGGAGGAGAGCCTCATTTGGATAAGAGCAGAACAAGAAAAAGCTTGGTATATCACTTTTTTGATGAAAACAGCGTATGTTATCATGAAGTAACGCAAAGACCTGCTTTATTTGAGTTGTAATTCAGAAAATATTAGTAATTTTGCCACCTAAATTATGGCAAATTTTTCAGAATATCTACCGTATGCTTTTGCATTGATTATCGCAATCCCTTTCCTGGTTTTGCTGAGACAATTTGTACATTCGTATATTACCCTTAAAAATCAGGAGATCAAGCTGCTTTCGGTAAAATCAAATTCAGAAAATAAAACCCATTCCTATGAAAGAATGACTCTTTTTCTGGAACGGATGAAGCCATCCAACCTGATTCAGAATTTTGATAAAAAGCTGGCCGTTCATGAATTTATTTTCTTAACTGAAAAGACGATCAATGAAGAATTTGATTATAATTCTTCACAACAGCTTTACCTCACTAAAAATTCATGGAAAAATATTGTAGATTCTAAAAATGCCATTATAGATCTGCTTCATTCAACTTACGAAAACCTTAACAATAACCCCGACCTTGAGGAATTTAAGACGGTTTTTATTATGGGGTATATGAATGGAGATGATTATATAGCCGCAACAATAGAAGATTTAAGAAGAGAAATTTTAATAATAACATAAAAAATAACAAATAAATAATGATTCCAAATTTTAAAGCACATCCATGGCATGGAGTTTCTGCAGGAGAAGATGCGCCAAACGTTGTTAACGTATTCGTGGAAATCGTTCCTTCCGATACGATCAAATATGAAGTAGATAAAGAAACAGGATATTTAAAGGTAGACAGACCACAAAAATTTTCAAATATTATTCCTGCATTATACGGTTTTGTTCCTAGAACATATTGTGATAATGAAGTAATGAAATTAGCTGTTGAAAGCGGTGCGAGCGATGTAACGACAGGAGATCATGATCCATTGGATATCTGTGTTTTAAGTTCTCACAATATTCACGGTGGAGGTTTGTTTATGGAAGCTATTCCGATTGGTGGATTCAAAATGATCGATGGCGGCGAAGCTGATGATAAGATCGTTGCCGTTATGGTAGGAGATCACGCTTTTGGACACTTCAGAGATATCTCTGAATTACCTGATGCTGAAGTAAAAAGATTAATGCACTATTTCTTAACGTATAAAAACTTACCGGATGAGCCTGCAAAATGCAGAATTCAGGAAGTGTATGGAGCAGAGCATGCTAAAAAAGTGATCAAAGCATCACAAAAAGATTACGCAGATAAATTCGGAGGATAAAAACTCTCCGTTTATAGAAGACAGATGACTTTCATCTGTCTTTTTTTTGTGTATGCTTTTAAAAATCAATCTTAATGGCTGCCGGAAGGAATTAAAAAATTTACACCTACCTGAATAGCAATTCCTGCAAAGCGGTTTTCAGCAGCAAAGTTTTGGGTAATTCTGCCCATAAGACCAATTTTCATAGGAATGATCCAGTAAGAACCAAAGGCACCGATTCCGGCAATCTGATCGGAAACAAAACCTCCATTTGTACCTTTATCATCACTCACTTGCGTGCCATAATGCCCGAACATTCCTATTTCATCTCCTCTTGTGTCCAACACATAGGATCCGCCGGCATCCACCGTGAAATGGCTGCCTTCTTTAAAATCAGTGTCTTTCTGCCATTGATTGATTTCCAGGGTGGTAGCAATGCTGATATTGGTCTTAGAAGTCGGTTTTACTTTACCTGCAACCCGAATGTTATGCGACCAATAGCCATGTCCGCCATTGTCAAGGTCATTAGGTTTGTATTTTCCCGTAGGCGCCCAAACTCCATAATTTAATGCGTAACTGAATTTTCCTTTCGTCCAGGACAGCCATACAGGCTGAATGTACATATCACCGATTCCAATACTTTTATTCGTAAAAACATAGCTTCCTGAACCAGTTTGAATTGAATAATAATCTAAAGCAATATCAGCCGTTGGACTGTTTAGGGTCGGAATGATCATCATTCCCCAATTAGCTCCTAAAATTTTGCCCTTACCGCCATAAATAGCCATAAGTATGAATGAATGGGTTTTCACATTTTGTTTAAGACTAAGCTCCGTAGGATTTGCAGGACTGGGATTGATCAGTTGATCAGATTTTTTACCCGAAGCGTTGTGATAATTCATATCTGCATATCCATACCAGACAGGAATAATCCATCCGGGATGTGGAGCGAAATAATCATTGGGATTAAATGAAGAGCCGTTATAATGTCCTTGGGCAGAAATAGCTGTTCCCAGCAACAGTGCTGCTAATAAAGTAATCTTTTTTTTCATAATTGTATGTTTTTGTGTGGTGTATAAATAGAGTTTGCTTCAGGTATTTCTGTCAACAAAAAGTATATTATTTTCTTTTGTAGACAGAAACTCCTTCTTTTATCGTTTCCAAAACAACGATACTTCTGATCTGTTCAGGATCTATTGTTAAGGGATTTTTATCAAGAATAACAAGATCAGCAAGCTTTCCGGCTTTAATAGATCCTTTTGTTTTTTCTTCCTGCAGTTGATAAGCGGCATTAATTGTTATTGCTTTTAAGGCTTCAAGGGGTGATATCCTTTCATTAGGACCCAGAATCATTCCCGAACGGGTTTTTCGGTTAACAGCTGCATAAACGGCTGTAATTAAATCCGGCGGAGTTACAGGCGCGTCATGATGAATAGTGAAAATAATTCCGGCTTGCAATGCAGAATGGGCAGGGCTGATAAATGAAGCTCTTTCCGGACCAAAAACACTGGAATAATGCCAGTCTCCCCATAAATAAGCATGCGTTGAAAAATACGAAGGGATGAGCCCAATTTCTTTTATTTTCTGAATATGATCGGGGCGGCTGTTCTGGACATGAATAAGGGTAGCACGAAGCTCAGGTTTATATATTTTTTCATCTTTTAGCCTTTTTATAACCCGTAATGCCTGGTCAATAGCTGCATCGCCATTAACATGCAGTTGTGCTGTAATATTATTTTGAAACAACGTTTTCAGGTCATCGTATAAAACTTCATCTTTAAAAATAGGAAACCCTTTGTAATCAGCTGACTGACCTTCGGGTGGAACCAGATAAGGCTGGGTAAGCCAGGCTGTTTTTCCTTGCGGAGAACCGTCATCTGAAAATTTAAAACCAGCAAGTTTCAGGTGATTGTTGTATTTCATATACTTTGGCTTAAAAGTATTCAGATCTTTTTTGAAATACTCATAATCAGGAAAGTAGACTACATCTGCTTTAAAAAGATGTTCAGCAGCTGCCTTTTCTAAAAGATGAACACTTTCCCCCATGATTCTGCCATCACAGATAGTGGTTTGTCCGTAGCTGAGCCATTCATCCTGAGCTTTCATCAGATTTTCTAAAGCCAGAGCCTGAGGATTTGCAACTTCTTTATTCATTTTTTCAGTAAGCGCTAAAAGTGCTAAAAAATTAGCATTCTCCTCCAATTTTCCGGTTAGTTTTCCAGTTTTCTTATCCCTCACATAATGTCCCCCTTCAGGGTCTTTTGAAGAATCAGATATGCCGAGGAGCTTTAGCATAGCAGTATTGGCAACGCTTGCGTGTCCTGAAGTATGTATAACAATAATAGGATTGGTTTTGCTGACAGCATCCAGTTCTTCTTTAGTCGGATGCCTGTGCTCTTTCATAATAGCATCATCATACCCATTTCCAATAAGTGATTGATTGCTGGGTATTTTATGATCTTTAATGAAATTTTTCAGCGTGTTTTGAAGTTCAGGGATTGAATTTACAGTCCCATAAGGCTCCGGAAAAAGATCAATCGCCTGCATCATGCCCGAACGGGATGTTAGATGACTATGGACATCAATAAATCCGGGTAATAAAACATTTCCTTTAAGATCAACGATTTTCGTACGAGAATCGGTATAGTGATTAGCCTCAGATTTTTTCCCTGCAAAAAGAATCTTTCCATTCTTTATAACAAGAGCTTCAGCTTGTGGCATTTGGTCTTCCATGGTTAAAATGGGACCTCCAAAATAGAGGATTTCAGCTTTTTCTGTTGGAATTCTGGTTTGACAGCTATTAATGAATAATGCTGAAAGAATTAAGTAAATTAATGCTCTCATAGATTTGTGATTTTTGTGGTGTCAATAAATATACGATAAAATATAATATTTTCACTACGATAAAGGATTTAGAAATTTTATTATATTTATAAAACTAATTACAATTCATTAATATAAAAATAATAAACTATGGGTTTGTTCTATTTAATTCCAATATTTGGTATTGTTGCCTTACTGTATACTTTTTTTCAAAGCAAATGGGTAAGCAGGCAAAATGCCGGAAACGAGAGAATGAAAGTAATCAGCGGACATATCGCTGACGGTGCAATGGCTTTTCTAAAGGCTGAGTACAAAATTTTGACGTATTTCGTAGTGATCGTAGCCGTTCTGTTAATTATAATGGGAATGAGTAATGCCAATTCACACTGGAGTATAGGAATTTCCTTCATTGTAGGGGCTATATTTTCTGCATTGGCCGGTTTTATCGGAATGAAAATAGCTACCAAGGCGAACGTAAGAACAGCAGAAGCAGCACGAACTTCCCTTGCCAAAGCATTAAAAGTTTCTTTTAACGGTGGAACCGTAATGGGAATGGGAGTTGCCGGATTAGCTGTTTTAGGATTAGGAACCCTGTTTTTAGTGATTAAACAAATCTTTGCCCCCGATGCCACAGTAGATTCCCTTGAAATGGAAAGAACCATTGAAATTCTTACCGGATTTTCCTTAGGTGCCGAATCTATTGCTCTCTTTGCAAGAGTAGGCGGCGGAATTTATACCAAAGCAGCTGATGTTGGAGCCGACCTCGTAGGAAAAGTAGAAGCCGGAATTCCTGAAGATGATCCGCGAAACCCTGCAACCATTGCAGATAACGTAGGAGATAACGTAGGCGATGTGGCAGGAATGGGAGCGGATTTATTCGGTTCTTATGTGGCCACCGTTCTTGCGACAATGGTCTTGGGTAGAGAAACAATATCTGTAGACTCTTTTGGAGGCTTTGCACCGATCCTTCTGCCGATGCTTATTGCCGGAACAGGAATCATCTTTTCAATGATAGGAACCTTATTTGTAAGAATTAATGATAGTGAAGGACCATCAACTTCAAGTGTTCAAAATGCTTTAAACCTTGGAAACTGGGGAAGTATTGTCATTACGGCACTAGCTTCTTACTTTTTAGTAAACTATATTCTTCCCGATAAAATGATTCTCCGTGGTCTTGAATTCACGAAGATGGGGGTGTTTGGAGCTATTATGGTTGGCTTGCTTGTGGGAACATTAATGAGCATCATCACAGAATATTATACAGCAATGGGTAAAAGACCCGTTTCCAGTATTGTAAGACAGTCTTCTACCGGTCATGCAACCAATATTATTGGCGGGCTTTCTGTGGGAATGGAATCTACATTTCTTCCTATCCTTGTGTTAGCAGGAGGGATCTACGGATCCTATTTATGTGCCGGATTATACGGAGTTGCTATTGCCGCTGCCGGAATGATGGCAACTACAGCAATGCAGCTTGCGATTGATGCTTTTGGCCCTATTGCAGACAATGCGGGAGGAATTGCCGAAATGAGTGAACTGCCAAAAGAAGTTCGCGAAAAAACAGACATTCTGGATGCCGTAGGAAATACGACTGCAGCCACAGGAAAAGGTTTTGCGATTGCTTCTGCAGCCTTAACGGCTTTGGCTTTATTTGCAGCCTTCGTAGGCATTGCAGGCATCGATGGAATTGATATTTACAGAGCTGATGTTCTTGCAGGATTATTTGTAGGCGGAATGATTCCTTTCATCTTTTCATCATTAGCCATTACTGCCGTAGGACAGGCTGCCATGGCGATGGTAGAAGAAGTACGAAGACAGTTCCGTGAGATTCCGGGTATCTTAGAAGGAAAAGCAGAACCGGAATATGAAAAATGTGTCGCCATTTCTACAGACGCATCCATTAGAAAAATGATGTTGCCGGGTGCCATTGCAATTATCTCACCGTTATTGATGGGCTTTATTTTTGGACCGGAAGTATTAGGCGGGTTCTTAGCTGGCGCTACAGTAACCGGAGTGTTGATGGGAATGTTCCAGAATAACGCCGGCGGGGCTTGGGATAATGCTAAAAAGTCTTTTGAAAAAGGAGTTAATATCAACGGACAGACTTATTATAAAGGTTCAGAACCTCATAAGGCTTCCGTGACCGGAGATACCGTGGGAGATCCATTTAAAGATACCTCAGGGCCGTCAATGAATATTTTAATTAAGCTTATGTCTATTGTTTCACTGGTTATTGCCCCTACGCTGGCGGTTTTACATAAAGATAAAATTGAAGCCAACAGAAAAGCTAAAATCGAAAGTCTAATGGGTAAAACAGTTGTGGTGGGTACAGATACGGAACTTAAAAAGATTTCAGGCTCAAAAGAGGTGGTAGGACATCTGAATGAAAGTGGAGATTTCGTATATGAAACAGGAACTGTCGAAGAAATAAAATTAAACTCCGGAAAAATAATTTCTTTAGGTCAGGGAAGCCATCTGTATCAGATGTATGAATCTGTGGAGAAAAAAGACCAAGCGTTATTGGACTCCAATAATTGGTTTACCATTCAGAATCTGTACTTTGAAACAGGGTCGAGTGATCTGAAAACAGGTTCAGAAATACAGCTGAATAACCTGGCAGAAATTTTAAATGCCTATCCGAATGTAAAAATAAAATTAGGCGGATATACCGACAATACCGGCAGTGAAGAAACCAATCAAAGATTATCCAGCCTTAGAGCACAAACGGCCAAACTAAAGCTGTTGGAAATGGGAATTGCCTCAGACAGAGTAGAAGCCGAAGGATATGGTTCACAATATCCGGTGTGCCCAGCGAATGACACCGATGAATGTAAAGCTGAAAACCGGAGGATTGATGTAAGGGTTCTTGCTTTATAGAACACCATTACGATAAACATCGAATAAATAAATATACAAAGCACTGCATAACGCAGTGCTTTTATTTTATACAGACTCACTATAAATTCTTTCTCAGATGCTCCATGGCTTGAATAATCACCTCATCCTTTTTAGCAAAACTAAACCGGATATAATCAGAATTATGTCGTGAATTGTAAAATGCAGAAAGGGGCAGGCAGGCAGTCTTTTTTTCAATAGTCAGCCATTTGGAAAATTCAACGTCGGTCATTGTTTGAGAAACATTCCTGAAGTTAACCGTTTGAAATACACTTCCTTCCGCTTTCTTTTCCACCTCTAGGGGCGTATCTTTTATCAATTCATTGAAAATATTCCTTTTGTTTTCCATGATCTTCTGACTTTCAGTTGGATCAAACACTTCCAGATATTTTGCAATGGCATATTGGGCAGGTGCATTAGCGCTGTAAGAAATGTACTGCTGATGACACCTGAATTGTGCCGTAAGATTTTCAGAAGCAAGCATATAACTCACTTTCCAGCCTGATGTATGAAACATTTTACCGAAAGAAAAAATGCAGAATGTTCTCTTTTTTAATTCAGGATGGAGGAATGAGCTGTAATGTTCAACCCCATCATAGCAATAGGTATCATAGATTTCTTCAGAAATTACATAGATTTCCTGGTCTTTAATCATCCTGTACAGTTGTTCCCATTCTGTCCGGGTCCATACTTTTCCCGTTGGATTCTGGGGTGAATTAACAATTATCGCTTTTGTTTTTTCAGAAATGCACTGTTGAAATTTTTCCCAGTCAATGGCGAAATCATTATCAAGATCATAATATACCGGAGTTCCGCCATTCAGTACAACGGATGGTCCGTAAGTATAATAAGATGGCTGAATAATAATTACTTCATCGTGTTGATTTAAAATAGATTTAAGGGCAGTATGTAAAGCAAAGGTTGCACAGGGGATAATACTTACTTCGTGATGAGTGATATAAATCGGATTTTTTCGTTTTCGATTATAGTTGATAATATTTTCAATAAGAAAGGGACTTCCCGCAAGAGGCTCATAATGATGACAGTTAAGGTCTGCTGATTCCCTTAAAAAGCTTCTCAGTCGTTCGTCAATATCAAAATCCGGAATACCTAAAGAGAGGTCAAAGCTCTTATGCTGTACTGCAAGCTCAGACATCTCCGTGAAAAAAGTGTAATGGGTAAATCCGTAAATATTTTCCATCAATTTTGCATTTATATCAAATATAAGAAAAAATGCATTCCGCTAAAGATTAAATAAAAATTGTTATTTTTAGACAAATTATTAAAGCATGAAAAAACTACTCATTCCATTATTTTCTATCGCTGTGATGGTAAGCTGCGGAACCTCTAAAGTATCTGAGAACGCTCCAAAATCCTCTTCTGTAGCTAAAGGAGATAAAGCGTTTCTGGCTGCATATAAAACAATTACGGCTGATGATCTAAAGAAGAACTTATATGTAATCGCATCCGATGAAATGGAAGGAAGAGATACCGGAAGCCCGGGGCAGAAAAAAGCGGGTGAGTACATGATTAATTATTATAAAAGCTTGAGGATTTCCTATCCAAAGGCATTAGGATCATATTATCAGAAGGTTCCTTCAGATTTTATGAAAAAAAGAGGTGGTGGAAACCTGCCGGATTCTGAAAATATCCTGGCCTTTATAGAAGGATCGGAAAAACCTGAAGAAATTGTAGTTATTTCTGGCCATTACGACCATGTAGGCGTTAAAAATGGGGTGGTGTATAACGGGGCAGACGATGATGGCAGCGGTACTGTAGCAGTAATGGAAATTGCAAAAGCATTTCAAAGTGCTAAAAAAGCCGGAAACGGCCCAAAAAGATCCATTTTATTCTTGCATGTAACAGGAGAGGAGCATGGCCTGTTTGGCTCTGAATACTACACGGAAAACCCGGTATTTCCGCTTGCCAACACAGTGGTTGACCTGAATATTGATATGATTGGACGTGACGACCCCGCCAACAGAGGAAAACAATATGTATACGTTATCGGATCTGAAATGCTGAGCTCCCAGCTCAAAGTTATCAATGAAGCTGCTAACAAGAGAACTAACAATCTGGAACTGAATTACAAATACGATGATCCAAGCGATCCGGACAGATTATATTACAGATCGGATCACTATAATTTTGCTAAAAATAATGTGCCGGTAGCGTTCTTCTTTGACGGAATTCATGAAGATTATCACAAACCTACAGATGATGTAGAGAAAATTGATTATCCGTTACTGCAAAAAAGAGCACAACTTGTCTTTGCAACAGCATGGGAAATTGCCAACAGAACTGAGAGAATTGTAGTAGATAAAAAACAATAAAATTGAATTTTCAGAAAGATGCTATAGAGCTTTTTAAAGTAAAATTGGTATCTTTTTAATGGTAAAATAAACATATAACAGTTTTTAAAATAAATTGTTATGTGTTTTTATTCAAGTTTTAATTAAAGATCATGATTATCCGTGAAGCGAGACCAGGAGATATTCCGGGCATCCAGTTCGTAAGAAATTCGGTAAAAGAAAATACCTTATCTGATCCTAATCTTGTGACCGATAAAGACTGTGAAGCGTTTTTGTTTGAAAGAGGAAAGGGCTGGGTATGTGAAATTGATGATAAAGTGGTAGGCTTCTCCATTGTAGATCTGACAGAAAATAATATATGGGCGCTCTTTCTGCATCCGGATTTTGAAAAACGGGGAATTGGAAGAAAACTTCATGATATTATGCTCAACTGGTATTTTGAGCAAACAAAAGAAAACGTATGGCTGGGAACCTCTCCAGGTACAAGAGCGGAAATGTTCTATAAAAAATCAGGCTGGAAAGAAATCGGAACTCATGGAAGAAATGAGACAAAATTTGAAATGACTTTTAACGACTGGAAAAATATAAACTCATGAAACAACCAATGAAATCAATCAGACCCTTTATTGGCTCTAAAGACTTTGAAATCAGCAGAAACTTTTATAAAGATTTAGGATTTGAAGAAGTGATTCTTGAACCCAAATTGTCTTTGTTTAAAAAACAGGAAATAGGGTTTTATCTTCAGGATTATGATGCAAAAGACTGGATTGATAATACCATGATTTTTATCGAAGTTAGCAGTGCCGATGAATGCTGGGAAGAACTGTTATCCTTACAACTTACTGAAAAATATAAAGAGGTGAGGCTTGTTCCTGTGCGAACAATGGATTGGGGAAAAGAATGCTTTGTGCATGATCCTTCCGGGATTTTATGGCATTTTGGAGAATTTTATACCCGGTAATTGAAGATGATTTACGCTTTTGATACCTATTATTACGAAGATTACGCCCATACAGTCTGTATTGCATTCGAAGACTGGACATCCGAAATGGAATCTGAAATCTTTACTGAAGAAACAGCAATCACTTCTGCCTATGAAAGCGGTGCCTTTTACAAAAGAGAACTGCCCTGTATCATAAGTTTATTACAGAAAATCCCTCTGAAAAAAGGTGATCTTATTATTGTAGATGGGTATGTGACGCTTAATGATGAAGGTAAAACAGGACTTGGAGGATATTTGTATGAAGCCCTGGATCAGAAATATCCAGTCATAGGAATTGCTAAAAACGAATTTAATGCGCCAGATTCCCAAAGAAGGAGTGTATACCGCGGAGAAAGTAAAACAGCCCTTTTTCTTACAGCTAAAGGCGCTGATGTAGATGATATACAGGGAAAAATAGAGCAGATGCACGGATCTTTCAGAATGCCAACACTACTTAAGAAACTGGATCAGCTAAGCAGAGCATAAGTACATCAATCTCATCTAACATCTCATCAATTTTTTAATTTTAAAAAAATCAGTGTTTTAAATATACCGATTGGTATTTTTATGTATCTTTGTAACGAATACTTCGTAAAAGTAGAGAAAGAGAAAATTTTTTTAATCAATAATATACCGATCGGTATGTAAAAACAAATACAATATGAAAGATGTATTTATTGTTGCTGCAAAGCGTACTCCCATCGGTGGGTTTATGGGAAGCCTGGCAGAATTCACCGCAACACAGCTTGGCGCCATTGCTATTCAGAATGCCTATGAAAGCCTGTCACTTTCTCCTGAATACATTGACAGTGTTTATATGGGTAATGTATTAAGTGCCGGAGTAGGACAATCGCCGGCAAGGCAGGCTGCTGTTTTTTCAAAAATTCCGGTTGACAAAGATGCTACCACGATCAATAAAGTTTGTGCTTCAGGAATGAAAGCTGCAATGTTGGGAGCGCAGCAGATCCAGCTGGGACAGGAACATATTGTTGTTGCAGGTGGAATGGAGAGTATGAGTAATGTTCCACATTATACCCATCTCCGGAATGGTAGAAAGCTTGGAGACACCGTTCTTACTGACGGACTGATAAAAGACGGTTTATGGGATGTGTATCATGATTTCCATATGGGAAGTGCTGCTGAACTGGGAGTGAAAAAATATGGTCATACCAGAAAGGAATTAGATGATTATGCTTTGTTTTCTTATAAAAAGGCGCAGGAAGCTTCAGAAAATAATAAGTTCAAAGATGAAATCATTCCAATACGGATAGAAGGGAAAAAAGGAGTGGCAGTTATTGATAAAGACGAAGATATCGACAAACTTATTCCTGAAAAAGTATCCCAGTTAAAACCTGCTTTTGAAAAAGACGGCTTTTTGACAGCTGCCAATTCGAGTAACCTTAACGACGGAGCTTCAGCAATTATTCTGGCATCTGAAGAAGCGATTCGCAAACACCATCTGCAACCTTTAGCTAAAATCATTTCCTACGCAGATGCAGCCCAGGCTCCTGAATGGTTTACCACCTCTCCGGCTATTGCCATTAACAAAGCATTGGAGCAGGCTGGTCTCAAAATCAGTGATATTGATTATTTTGAAATTAATGAAGCGTATTCCTCTGTTATACTCTCCAACCAGCAAATTTTAGGATATGATCTGGAAAAAGTAAATATGTATGGCGGAGCAGTGGCAATGGGACATCCAATAGGAGCTTCGGGTGCAAGAATACTAGTAACGCTCATCAATGTATTACAACAAGAAAAAGGAAGATATGGAATTGCAGCGATTTGCAATGGCGGCGGCGGTGCTTCTGCTATGATTATCGAAAATATGAGTGTTTAAAAATAATAAGATGTAAACAATGGAAAAATATGATTTAGCCGTTATTGGCTCAGGCCCGGGCGGATATGTGGCTGCTATAAGAAGTGCACAGCTGGGATACAAAACCGTAATTATTGAGAAATACAACACTTTGGGTGGAACCTGTACCAATGTGGGGTGTATTCCTACCAAAGCCCTTTTGGACAGTACCCATCATTACCATGACGCACTCCATAAATTCGGGGCTCATGGGATTGATGTAGGCTCTGTACAATTGAATTTTCATCAACTGTATAAAAGAAAAGCAGAAGTGGTGTTAAAGAATACACAGGGACTCGACTTCCTGATGAAAAAGAACAGCATAACGCATCTGCAGGGCACCGCTTCTTTTGCTGATCATTCAAATCTTACGGTAACTGCTGAAGATGGATCGGTAATAACGATTAAAGCGGATCAGTATATTATCGCAACCGGTTCAAAACCCGCTACCATTCCCGGTATTGTGATTGATAAAAAAAGAATCATCACCTCAACGGAAGCTTTATCACTGGAAGAGCAGCCCAAATCAGTAGTAATTGTTGGCGGGGGAGTTATAGGAGTGGAAATGGCTTCTATTTTCAACAGAATAGGAACAAAAGTAACCATTCTTGAATATGCGGATAATCTGATCGCAACGATGGACAGTGATCTGGGAAAATCACTTAAAAAAATAATGACCAAAGAAGGAATTAATGTGCATCTTCAGCAATCTGTCTACAAAGCAGAAAACCTTGGCAGTACAGCTAAAGTCTGGTTTAAAGATCAACAAGGAAAAGAACAGGAACTGGAAGCAGACTATATCCTGGTTGCTGTAGGAAGAAAACCATATACTGAAAATCTTGGTCTTGAAAATACCCATATTGAAGTAAATGCTAAAGGATTTATCGTGGTTAATCAAGATCTTCAAACCTCAGTTCCGGGAATCTATGCCATTGGTGATGTCATAGGAGGTGCAATGCTGGCCCATAAGGCAGAAGAGGAAGGTGTATTTGTGGTGGAAAGAATAAACGGCCAGAAACACCATATTCACTATGACAGAATCCCGTCTGTGGTGTATACTTGGCCGGAAGTATCATCAGTTGGGGCTACAGAAGAAGAATTGAAGCAGAAAGGACTCGAATATACCATTGGGAAATTTCCTTTTTCAGCAAATGCAAGGGCAAGAGCCGGAATGGATACTGAAGGCTTTGTAAAAGTGCTCGCAGACCCTAAATATGGCGAATTACTGGGAGTACATATTATCGGGGCAAGGGCTGCGGACCTGATTGCACAAGCAGTTGTGGGTCTTGAGTATGAAGTAACCGCTGAAGATATGGCCAGAATTTCTTATGCGCATCCTACCTATGCCGAAGTTCTTAAAGAATCCTATACCATTGCTTCCGGACTTCCATCCATTAATATTTGAAACGGTTATTTTAACCGTTTTTGTTATCTTAAGGCCTTTCTTTATTCAAAAAAAATTAAATCTTGATCCAATTTAGATATTTTAAGGGTAGTGATGTATTCATTATCCGGAAATACCATAATAAAATCATTTTAAATTTGATGAATAGCAGAAAAATAATCAGGATTTTAAAAAGCACAGAAGATAATAACTCATCATCAAAACCATTATAAAACAATGATATCCTGTGACTTAGTCTTAGCGTTATTACATCAAAGTTTTGAATTTATCAGTAAATCCTTATAAACTGATAAATGTCATTAATTTTATTATTTTTATTAAGTCTAAATAAATATAAATTTGTCTCAATAAAAATAAGTAATAAATGAAAAAGATCTCTATCCTTTCTGCGGTTGCCGTTACTGCATTGTTCAATGCACAATACTGCTTACCGGCTTTTCAGTATGGAAGCGACAGTAATATGATCACGAATGTTACTTTTGGGAATATCAACAATACGTCTTCTTTTCAGGCTGGAAATGCTCCTGTGTATGAAAATTTCACATCGATGTCTACTGATATTCAGGCAGGAGGAAGTTATGCTATTTCAGTGAAAGGTCCTTCCAGTACTTTTCCAAGTGATGTGGTTGTCTTTATCGATTTAAACCAAAACGGAAATTTTGATGATGCCGGAGAAAGCTTTTATATAGGACGTTTAAGTGCTGCAAATCCGGCCAATGCTTCTACTGTATCCAGTACGATCACTATTCCTGCTAATGCTGTAGCCGGAGCTACAAGAATGCGTGTCCTTAAAAATACCAATACCGCAGCCTACTCAAACCTTGCTGCGCCCAATTCAATCAGTACAGCGTGCGATACTGCTTTAAGAGCAGGCCAGGTGGAGGATTATACAGTGATGATCCAATCTGCTACATCCGGTTTTCCTTCACCCTATTGCGGAGATGAGAATATTACAACTCTTACAGTAAGCGAAATAAGTAAAGTAGAATTTGCGGGTATGACCAACGACAGCAATATTGACGGGTCATCAACAACCATTGAGGATTTCACCAGTACGGTCTTTGAGGTAACCAGAGGAATTTCGTATCCTATTTCTGTAACAGGAGGTACCCAGGGACAGGCTAGTGTTTCAGCCTATGCCTATATCGATTTCAATCATAATACCATTTTTGAAGATCAAGAAAAATTCAATTTGGGTTATTTAGATAATTCCAATCCCGTTTCTCATACACAGTCGGGAATTACTACAGGCTCAATCCAGATTCCGGCTGATGCCCCATTGGGACAGACGCGTTTCAGAATTGTAAAAGCCTACGAGTCCAGTTCATGGATGGGAACTCTGGAAAATCTTCCTTGTCCGGCAGGATGGTTTATCGGGCAGGTAGAAGATTATACATTGAATATTCAGGCATCAAATCTTGCAACGGGGGAGATTTCAAAAGACGCATCTATCAAAATATATCCTAATCCAACAACCGGAATGGTAATGATTCAAAACACAGATCGTCTGGCGAAATATGAAGTTTACAGCATGTCCGGACAGAAAGTAATGGAAGGAGATACCCATTCATTTACTTTGGAAAAACTGGCAGCGGGAACTTACTTTCTCAAAATTCAAATGAAAGATAAAAAAATCATCACTGAAAAAATCATTAAAAAATAAAGAACACATATCTAATCATATCCATATCAATTTTTGTTTTTTTCTAATCGGCAGGTCATATCTGCCGGTTTTTTTGAAAATATATCTTTCCTCAATCACTGTATTTAAGAGACATTTAACTAAAATCTTATTATTGATTTAAATTGTTAAAGTCTTGTTTTAAATCTTAACAATTTCCTTCTAAAAATTAATAAAATTTTATCAGACTTGATTCTCATACTCTTGATAAAATGGATTTATTTTACAAAAAATTCTAATACCAATAGAAACTTATGATTAAACAGCTTTATACAAAGTACTGTGCATTCTGCTTTGTATTACTGTCCGGGATATTCTTTTCCCAGACTTTGAAAAAAATTAAAATCACCGATCTTCAGGGTGGAAAACCTATTCCCAATGTCAGGGTTATCCTCCCTAATGAAGTGGTATATACCAATGATGACGGAATCGTTTTAGTTCCTGAAAATGCAGGCTCCATTGAAATCTCAAAATCAGGTTATAAAACCGAAACCCTAAAATCGATTACTTCCACGATCTCATTAAGCCCGCTATACAAAAATATTGATGAGGTAAAGATTACCGTGGTTAATATAAGAGAAATCTTTACGGATGTACAGCGCCATTACAGCAAAAGATATTACTCCAAACCTTCACTGTATGATATTGTTTATAAAGAGAAAAGCATTTATGACGGGACACTTCAGCTGCTTTTAATTGCTGATGCCAAATTCTGGTCGGCTTATAATGCCTACAATTATAAAAATAGTATCAATAATGATAATGATGCATTTTTTCAGGTTGAACTGAACAATATTAAATATTATAAGGGCGATAAGTCTCAGGACTCTGTATTTCTTCAGAAACAAGAAAGATCTCCTGACCATGCGGGGTTTATGTTTATGAATTACACGCTTAGGAGACTGATACAGCACATCGATTTTGCGGGAACAAAATATTCAGGAAAAATTATGGATGATACTGATGGGGAGCAGACTATGGTATTTTCTATCACAACAAAATCATTAGTCAAGATTACCGGTAAGCTACTGTATAATAAAAATGATAAAGTAATTACCCATCTGGAAATAGCCTATGACCAAAGTGGTTTTAAACCGTATGAAGGAAAACTCAGAAATGGCGAAACAGCAGAGTTTCAGCCGGGAAATGGCACGATGTCACTTGACTTTTATAAAAAAGATAAAAAATACATTCCTTCAAGAGCAAGTGTGAAAAGCGATTCTTTTGTTATCTATAAAGGCATTACTCACGCGAGAATTTACGAACGGGATATTATTTTTCAGACGTTTCAGGAAGCTCAGAAGGACGGACTAAAAAACAGGATTGATTTCAGCAAAAATATGTGGGAAAATATACCTAATCATGAACAAAAAGAAACCAACATATTGCTTTCTAAAGAAGAGCAGGAATTTATAAACTAAAATTAAATATATGAGAAGAATTGTACTTATTGCCATTACTGGCATTAGCTTTTGGACAAAAGCACAAACCCAGCGTTTTATTTATGATGTAGTTTACAAAAAAGATGCAGCTACAGATCTGCTGAGCAAAGAAAATTTCCATTTGGATATTGATTCCAAAAGCACCATGTATTACCAAAGAGATTTCTTTGTGGCAGACTCTCTGATCAATAATAATATTCCGTTTCCGAAAGGAGTAAAATTGAATACCTCCAGCATTGTATATCATAACATAGGAGATGACCATTATGATGAATATGATCTGATGGAAAATACCGTCCTTAAACTTCAGACCCAGGAATCTCAACAGTGGAAGCTGGAGAATGAAAGTAAAAAAGTGAAAGACTTAACCCTTCAAAAAGCAACCACAACCTTTGGAAGGAGAAACTGGACAGCCTGGTTTGCAAAAGAAATCCCTCTGCAGGAAGGTCCGTACGTATTTCATGGCCTTCCCGGATTGATCATAGAATTGTATGATGATAAAAAGAATTACAAATTTGAACTGGTAAAATCTGTAAAATTGGAAAAAATACCCAATAACCAGTTTATCGGAATGGCCAAACAGATGAGCGTTCCTGTAACCTGGGAAAAATATAAAAGTACGAAACTTGCCTATTATGAGTCACCGGTAAATTTTATCAAAAATGCCATGAGTACTTCAAATAGCGATGGACAGTTTTTCCTGAATGATGGCACGAAAGTAAATCATACCAATATGCGGGAAATCAATGAAAGAATGAAGCAGGCTATAAAAAGATACAATAACCCGGTTAATCTGGACCAAAAAATTCAATATCCTTAACATTCGGGACAGTTTAAATAATAAAAGCATTTCATATGAAATGCCTTTATTATTTAACTTATTCTAATATTTCTAACAAATTATGTCTGGTAAATCCTTTCAGTTTAGACTGGTCTGTAGTAAGAAGATCCTGTGCCAGCTTATTTTTCTTTTTCTGCAGGTTCAGTATTTTTTCTTCGACTGTATTGGAGCAAATCAGGCGGACGGCAATAACATTTTTCGTTTGTCCTATGCGGTAACTTCGGTCTATAGCCTGGTTTTCTACTGCCGGATTCCACCAGGGATCTACCAGATAAATATAATCAGCTTCTGTTAGATTCAGGCCAATACCGCCAGCTTTCAGGCTGATCAGAAATACACGGATGGTATCATCTGTCTGAAAATTCTTTACTTTTGTTCCTCTGTCCTTGGTTTGTCCTGTGAGATATTCAAAAGGGATATCTTTGGTTTCCAGCTCAGTTTTTATCAGATCAAGCATACCCACAAACTGTGAAAATATAAGAATTTTATGGTCTTTGGATGTATTCTGTATCTGTTCCAGCAATACATTGATTTTAGCCGAATGCTCTGCTGAATGTCCTTCTTTAAGCAATACCGGAGAGTTGCAGATCTGACGGAGCTTGGTAAGTCCGGTTAAAACATGCATGCTGTTTTTATTCACTTCATCCTCATCGGCTGCAGAGATAAACTCGCGGAGCTCTTTTTCGTAGGCATCATATATTTTTCGCTGTACAGCATCCATTTCGCAGTAGATTACCATTTCCGTTTTTTCGGGAAGTTCTTTGGCGACCTGCTTTTTTGTTCTGCGCAGAATGAAAGGCTGTATTTTCTGCTGCAACTCTACAGCCCGTTTGGTATATTCGAATTTATCAATAGGAATAGCGTAGGTATCTTTAAAATACTGCTTGCTTCCCAATAACCCGGGGCAGGCAAAAGAAAGCTGGCTGTAAAGATCAAAAGTGCTATTCTCTACAGGAGTTCCCGTGAGTACAACTCTGTTCCGGGACTGTAAAAGGCGGGCCGCTTTATACCGTTCTGAATTGGGATTTTTAATCGTTTGCGATTCATCAAGGAAAGTATAATTGAAATGAAATGTTTTTAAAATGCGGATATCAGAAAGCAGCATTCCATAGCTGGTAAGTATCACTTCATACTGCTCCATACCCTCTGTTGTTTTTTCCCTTTCTGCTCCGTAATACAAGAGTACTTTTATAGAGGGAGCGAATTTTATGATCTCTTCCTGCCAGTTAAAGAGCAGGGAAGTAGGTACCACGATCAGGTTGGTGGTATGGCCTCTCTTTTCTCTTTGGGAAAGAATAAAAGCAATGATCTGCAGGGTTTTTCCTAATCCCATATCATCGGCAAGACAGCCTCCGAAATTGAAATCATCCAGAAAGTTGAGCCAGTTGAGCCCATCATGCTGATAATCCCTAAGCTCGGCATTCAATCCATTAGGAATAGGTACGGCAGGAATGCTTTTTATGGATGAAAACTGATCCGTATACGCGGTGATCTCTGTTTGTACTTCCTGACTTTGCACTTCTTTTTCAAACAGCGTTGAAACTTCACTGAAATTCGTTTTCGGGATCTTTAAAAGCTCTCCGTCAATTTCTCCGGCCTGAAAATAAGCTGCTATTTTATGAATCCATTCATCAGGCAAAATTCCTTGGGTGCCATCATCAAGCTGTACAAATTTACTTTTATTCCGGATGGCTTTATACAGCTGTTTTAAGGCGGCTTCCTTCTTGCCGAAACCTACTTTCAGTTTTGCATTAAACCAATCAATACCGCTGGTGATCTGAATGTTAATTTTTGCCCGGTTGGGGTTGATGCTATTGTTTTTTAATTCGTTAAATCCCAGTATCGTTAATCCTTCATTCTGCCATACTTCAAAAGCATCGAGAAACCAGTTTTCATCCAGGAATTTATTTTTATGAAGATAAAAATATTCATGGCCATCCATCTGTTCCTTAAAATCCGGATGTTGTCTCATAATAACAGAGGTGAAAAGAGATTCCAGATTATGGTTACGTTCTACTTTAAACAGATTGCCATTCTGGTCGGTATCAAAGAGCTGTTTTCTGGAATATACCGGGATTTCGGCTTCACCATATTTCATCACCGGCGTTATGGAAACAAAATTTTCCTGCTGGCGAAGATAGATGATCCTTTCTATCTGATAATTTTTCTCTTCAAGCTGTACCGGTGTTGCAGGCTGTATATAGCTGTAATTGATTTGGATAATGGATTCTAAAGAAGAAAGTATATTCTGCATCAGTTCTTCATATTTTGAAGAATGAACGAGCAGAATTTCATTATTAGCCTTAAAGAATTTAATGACTCTTAGGACATCCGGATTATCTACAAAATGGTAGGTGTCGCGGCTGAACACAAAATAATCATTTCGGATCACTACATTTTTAAATTGCAATGAAGTATCGCTGAATAAAAGCTCTCCTGTAATTTCATAGAAAGGTTCTTTTTTAAAAACATGAAGCTGTATTTCAGCATTTAAAGTCGTCAGCCTTACAGGAATCAGAGATTTGGCAGCCATGGTTTCTCCAATTTCCCGGTCGTGATAGTATACGTCCAGATTCAGTGGGTTGCGAACAATCAGTTGTAAGGCTTCCAGTTCTGCTTCATTGTGATCTTCGGTATATTTATTCTGGAAAGCCACAATAGCGGAGTAGAACTTAATTTCCAGGGGTTGGTCTGTTTTCCATATCAAATGCATGGGATCAACCGGATTCACGGGATTTTTAATTTTTCCGGTTTGTGTTACCGGGGCTTCCATCAGAAAAAACATCAGATGGTTGTAATATCGGTGTCTTCCGATGACCAGGATTTGTTTTTTATCTGTATTCCGAACATTCAATTCTTTGAAAATAGAATTCCGTTGAGGAAGCAGTTCCCGCTGGATGGATTGTGAATCGATCGGAAAGAGTTCTTTGATTTTAGATTTTACCCTGAGTTTTCCATCCTCGTATTGAAGTTCAAAATAAGCATCCAGATCCGGTTCGTTTTCCAGCCCATAGCTTTTAGCGTGAGCAGTAAGAAACTGTTTTCGGAGAATAGGATCAAAAAAAATCCTGAAGTTTTTATACTCTATAATCGAATGAAGGATTTCAGCCTGATGGCTGCATAATTTATGCTCAGTATGATCACACGAACATGTACAAACCAATGAATGACCCATCTGATGAACGGAAACTTCCGGAAACGCCAGCAGATCTGTTTTTTTAGTAAAAACACCTGCATTATTTTCTATAGCAATAGGGTAGATGGTATGAAAATCCCTGTTTTCCATGAATGAACCGTTAGCGGTATGCTTCAGGAGATCATATACCGAAAGAGTAGTGATAGAAATATTGTCAAGGATGTATTCTGCCATAAAATTGATAAGAGACAAACTTACAAAAAAGCAGGGAAAGGCAGGCAGAGAATCAGAGGATTGGGAAGGTTTAAATTTAATAAATATATAAATGAGTAAGATTCATCAACTGATTTTTTTCTTAAGTTTATCACTGCGAATTCTAAATAAGATTATAGTATACAATTTGTAACTAATATGAAATCAACTGTTCAATTATTAAGAGAAGAAAAACATCTTACTCAAACTGAACTTGCTGAAAAAGCCGGACTTTCATTACGAACGATCCAACGGATGGAGGCGGGAAATATTCCTAAAGGTTTTACTTTAAAAGCATTGGCCGCCGCATTGGATACAGATCCTGAAAAGCTCATTGAAAAAGAGGAAGATATTAAAGTGGACCGAGCGAAATTAATTAATCTTTCTGCGTTGGCGGGTATTATTATTCCATTTGGCGGTATCATATTTCCGGTATTGCTGACGTATAAAACAAAGGATTCTACTAGTAAAGAACTGGGAAAAAATATTATCGGAATTCAGATTATTTTAGCAGTTGTCATGTCTGTTATGATGATTATAAGTCCGTTTATCCAAAAAGTATATCCTGTACGATTTCCATTATTTATCATTCCACTGATAGGGTTTATTGGTTTAAAAATAGGTACCATCATTCTGAATGGCATCAGTTTAAATACAAAAGGGAATCTCCGTATAGGATTGAAAAACAGCTTTTTATAAATACCGTCATAGAATTGACGTAATAATGACGTATTGTTTTTGCAGGAAAATTGATTTTTAACATCGAATCTTGCAGAAAAATAAATCATGAAATTGATAAAAAAAATTGCGTTACTTTTTCTAATTGTTTTGGTACTGATTATAACAGTTGGATATTTTTATTTCGACAGGAAATTTACTCCGGAAGCTAATTATTTAGAGATAGAAAATGAAAGTGGAAATATTCCTGTGACGTGGTTAGGAAATGATAAAAATGTTTTGCTTGTACCCGTTCATATTTCAGGAGATACTGTGACTTATTATCTGCAGTTTGATACAGGACATTCTTATACTGTTTTGTATGCGGAAGCAATAAAAAATATAAAAGGAATTTCAGCTGATCAAGGATTGGCTACCGCTTCATTGACTATCGGTAAGACAAAAGTTTTCTCAGACCAATTCAAAATTATTGATAATGGGAGAGAAGATGATAAAAATAAATCTATAAAAATAATAGGAACTTTGGGGGCAGATATGCTTGAAAACAGAAAAACTCTGATTAATTTTAAAGAAAACTATCTTGTTTTTAACATCTCCGAAACGCCCGATCATTTCAAAAATAACCTTATCGACTTTTCATTTAAAAAAAGACATATCATAATTCCTGCCTTGTTAAAAGGAAAAAAAGAGAAATTTCTGTATGATTCCGGGACAAGTGCTTATGAATTATTGACTTATCAGAAAGTTTGGGAAGATTTGAAATTACCCCATGCAAAAATAATAAAGGAAAATGTACGCTCATGGAACAATACATTGACTACTTTTTCTACAGCATCCAATGAAACAATAGAATTCAAAAATACAAAAGTTCCATTGAGTGAAATTACTTATGTTCAAGGCTTTTCAAAAAGCCAGTATCTGCTAATGAAATTCTCAGGAATGACCGGAATGCTAGGAAATAAAATATTCTTGAAAAACAATATTTATATTGATTGCACAGATAACAAAATATCAATCGAATAAATGGGTGATAAAAATGAGCGGCCTACATAAAAAAATATAGGGACGCTCATTCATTTTCTTCTTTCTTCAATTTATATTCCAGTCTCTAGTAAAATACCAGCTTGAGCTAAAGCCTTTTTAGTGCCAATCATAGCAGTGGTACGGGCTTCTGAAGCTAATGACAAATCATCTACCCAGATATGGATTTTAAGGCGGACAGAGCTTTCCCCGAAATCATTAATATGTATTGCCGGTGCAGAACTTTTGGAAATATTTGGATTTGTCGACAATTCCTCGGCGATTACTGTTCTTGCAACTTCTAAATCGGAGTCGTAAGGTAAACCAATGATAAACTCAATACGTTTACGCCTGTCCTGCATTGTCCAGTTGATCAAATGTTGAGAAAGCAAATCTCCATTGGGAACAATAATATCTGCACCATCGGCACTATGAATTTTGCTGGAACGAATACCGATTTCTTTCACCAATCCGGCTTTGGTTCCGATTTCAATCTGATCTCCAATTTGTATGGGCCTTTCAAAAGCGATGATGACACCGGAAACAAGGTTATTGATGATGTTTTGCAATCCAAAACCAATACCTACACCCAGCGCTCCCAGCATAATAGATATACGGTCCAGGGGAATTCCCGCTGCTGCAATGGCAATAAGAAATCCTACTGAATAAATAGCTAACCTCACCAGCAGCATCATGGAATTCAAGCCGTTTCGCTTACCATCAGTTATCGATTTCTCATATCCGAAAAAGAAATTAATAAACCCTGAGATAATTGATGAAATCCATATGATGATAAAAAATATAAATACACTGGCTAATGTGAATTTATAACTGCCAATGGCTCTTTCTTCATAAAAGAAATTGTTTGAAAATTTTACCAACAGATCATAATATCCTAAACTTCGTACAAAGGCAACAAAAAATGCCAAGCAGGCAAGTATCCACAGGTTACGCTGAATACGGTGCTGAATTTCTTTAAAATTAATGTATTCCGAAATTCTGCTCGACTGAAAAGTTTCTGTCTGCAAATAAATAGCCTCAATAACAATTCTGCAAAAAATCTTTAATACAATACCATATACTAAACATTGTATAGCGGTAATTCCAAATGTTTTAGCAAGGGTTAAATGACCTGTTATACTAAATAAAACTGATAAAATGATTTGAAAAAGCACGAAAATAAGTAATGCTTTTGCTACAGGAGATTCTTCCAAAATTCGGAAAAACTTCTCCTTCGATTTTAAAAGAAATGCACAGATAAAGATCATAATGATTCCTATAAATAATAAAATCAGGCGTTCTCCGTAAGCTGATTCTAATAGTAAGTCATCAATAGCATACACGGTCCAAATGATTACAATACCTGTCCAAATTATTCTAAAAGGCCGATTGATAAACGGAGCAATTAAAAAATATAAAACGATAATTCTAAAAAACTCACATAAGTGTAGAAACGACATGGGAGGGTTTCCAAAAAATAAAGGCATGTAGGTTAAGAAGCAGAAAATTGAAGACAGCCACATACTTCTTCTGATTAAATTACTGAGACTTAAAATAGCCTCTCTGTCTTCTTGTTTTTTTATTCGTCTAAGGTTATATGAAAGCCAAAATGTAAGACCTATAAAAATGAACAGATTAAAGACAATTACCCCCGTTCTGCTCTTCAAATAAATGGCTGTGATTTTAAATGACCTCGTTAAAGTATTACTAACAACAGTATACAAACTGTTTTTATAAGCGCTTGTTTTCAAATTAAAGAGACTCGCTTCTTCAGCAGAAAACATATCTATTTTCTTAGCGATCGCCATATAAGTCATATCAGAAATCAAATCGTTAGTTTGATATGTACATATGGAAACCTTACTGTTCCATAGATTTATACTTGCCAGAATTTTCTTTTGCTGGTATTGTAAATTTTTAGCGTTGGTAAGAAGTTCATTAACTTGTTGATTTAAAATAGGGTCATTACTACTGATATGCAAATCTTTATCACCCAGGATTTTATCAATTTCGGTATTACTCTGATTAAGCCTTTTTTGGTAATCCGACAGTTTTTTTTGGTAAGCATCTAATTTTTCTGTCGCCTCTTCCAGTAGAATAATAGCACTGTTTAAATTTCTGATATTCATACTCTTACTTAAAGAATCGAATTTATTTTTGAAACCGGAAATACCTTTTTCAATTGGAGGTACTTCTTTTTGTATGCTTGTTAAATTATAATTTTTCTTTAATAGAAAGTTATTCCTGTCAATTAGCAGATTATAGTTTTCTATTTTATTGACTAAATTGGGTATCTCTAAATCAGTAATCGTGTCTTGAACTGCATTTACATCTGTGTTTTTCTGAGCTGTGGCTAACTGAAATAGACATAATACAATAAGGGAAAGAAATATTTTTTTTAACATCATGAGCTATATTGAAAGTTAGTATTGGATAATAAAATTATGCCAAAGGTACTCTTAAAAGATTTATTGGTGATGTTTTACTATCATAACAGTCTAATTCCTCATAAATGCAAAACCATCTTCTTACTGATTTATTTATAAGATAAAGAAGCCAGTTATGCCAGAATGTAAAAGAATACTCTTACTATTTTTTATATCTTCCATTTCTAATAATTAAAAATCTATATAAAAAAAGGACAAATCTATAAGGATAGATTTGTCCGAAGAGTTTAGCAAACTAAATTGTATAATTTTAATTGTTCACAAAAACAGAAGGTTTGCATATGCGTTAGCAATTCCAAACTGTAATTATATAAAAGGTATTTGTGTCAAAATGTATGAATCCAATTCAAAAAAATTGAAAATATAAGATCGTACAGTAATAGATTAGTACCTGGATCTGAAACTTTTAAATATACCTAAAGACTCACTTCTACCGGTCCCAGTACTAGAATCTACCTGTCTGTAAACTAAATTTCCTCCTGTTGCTTCAAAAATTAAATCGTCACCTGTTTGTACATCAAATGTAAGAACATTTGTTCCTGATCCGGTTATCGTAAGAGTATTTGAAGTGTTGCCTGCAAAATCATGTCCACTAGAAGTTATTATAAAACCTGTACCTCTAGACCATGTAACTGTTGCATACTTAACAACACCAATACCATTTTGACCTTGTACAAATCCTGTATGAACGATAAATCCAATGATGCTTCCTGTATTAATTGGGCACAGAATTTTGTTCGTTGCTCCTGAGGTAGTATAATTACCATCAAAAGTTAATGCATTTATATTTAATAATTTAGGATCAACCTGAGTGAATAAATATCCATTTTCATCTGACATGACAGGTGAAAAAACATTATAGTTTACAGCTGTAATTTGTCTTCCATTTGTAGTACTTAAGGTATTAATTTTTAGTACTGATTTAGCATTCGAATCAGAATTGATTTCTACTTGACCATTTGGCGAAGTAGAGTTCACTCCAACATTTCCATTACTAAGAACAGTCAATTCTTCCTGTAAATTGGAATTTGATACTCTTAAAGCTTTAAATAGATTGGAATTATCCTTAGATATAATATCCACTTTCGCAGAGGGTGTATCTGTATTGATACCAAAATTTCCCAGTTGCGCAAAAATGAAATTACCTAATAAGATTGATATTCCTGAAATAATCCGCATCATATTATCTTGATTTAAAACTGTAATAAACATTAAATACCGAAGAGCTTGCTCCAGTACCGGTGATTCTATAATTCAATGTTCCCATATTTGATCCTGCTCCAGTCGCACCTGTTAATGCTGTTGAAAGAACTAAGTCAACACCGTTTGTAAAATTAAATGTTAAGGTGTTTGTACCTGTACCATTGATTACCATTGAATTTAAAGTCGTTGTAGAGTTGTCATATCCGTAATTAGAAACATTAAATCCACCATTACGAGTCCATATAATATCCGCATATAAGATGTCTCCGGTTCCTAAAGTAAAATCAGGAGTTAATATCTGGAATCTAATAACATTTCCTCCGGATAAGTTTGTTAGGGTAGTATTAGTCGTTGTTGCAGTATAACTTCCATCAAATGTAGTGGCATTTGCATTGGTCGTTCTTATGTCATACTGTTTAAAGATATTTCCATTACTGTCAACAACCAAATTACTGAATTGATTATAATTTACACCCGTTAAGATTGTTTTGTCTTTTGTGTTACTAAGGTTATTTAATTTTAAAACAGACTTTGTAACCGCTCCTGAATTGATATTTAATTGAGCCGTATTGGATGTTGGACTATTAATTCCAACATTTCCATTATTCTGCACGGTTACAATTTCTGATGAAGCAGAATTAGAGATTCTGAGAGCTTTTGTGTTGGCAGTATTGTCTGATGAAATAATGTCTAATGTAGCACTAGGAGAAGTATTATTAATGCCGACATTTTGTGAAAGCACTATTGAAGGGAGTGCAGTAATTATCAATATAAAACTTTTCATTCTTATAAGTATTTTCCAAAAATTTAATTCCACAGTTAGTATAAAAAAGTAATAAATGTTACAAATTTTTACTATTCATGACATTGTATTCTTTCTTGTTTTTAATCATTATGCGTTTTTGTTATAAAAAAATCAATTATACTGTAACATTTTTGTTTTTTTTATACTAACCATCACCATTGATATTTTAAAATTTAAAACCGATTAGTTATAATAATGTTCATGTGATGGTGTGTATAATAATTTAACAATATAATTTATGAGAAAAAATGCTTCTTTTATTTTTTATTTTTGTTTGACAATATTCTGTCTTAATAGCTGTACCACTTTACCTTCTCTTCCGTACAATGAGAACTTTTCTGCAAGTAATGGAACATTCACTTTTGTAAATGGAACCCAGGCTAATAAATGGTTTTATGGGAGCGCAGCAGGTAATCTACCCAATGCTATTTATATAACAAACACAACTAATGGAAGTACAAATAATTATAATACAGGTGTAGCCAGTACAGCACATACATATAAAGATATTACCATACCGGCAGGTACTTCAATCTGTAATTTATCATTTGACTGGAAAGCAACAGGAGAAAGCTCCTTTGATTATTTAAGAGTGTGGCTTGTTCCCGCTTCTTTCTCACCTGCAGCGGGTACTCAGATTACCGCAGGAGCAGGAAGATTGCAGGTTGCCGGTGATTTTAATCAGCAAAACATTTGGCAGACTTATGTGAATAACAATATAGATTTAAGCAGTTTTGCTGGAGGCACCTTAAGAATAGTATTTGAATGGAGAAATAATGCTTCCGGAGGAAACCAGAGCCCTGCAGCTATAGATAACATTTCAATCAGCACCTGTCGTGTACCCAGTGCAATGTCAGCAACGGTTACGTCGCCCAATACCGCAACACTAAGTTGGACACCACCTACACCGGCTACTGGAATAAGTTACGAATATTATTATACAACAACCAATGTTCCGCCAAATGCAGCTACAACTGCAACAGGATCTTCAAACACTTCACCTGTCGATGTATCGGCATTGGTATCTAATACTACATACTACTGGTGGATACGTTCTGTATGTGCTGCAAATAGTAAAAGTATCTGGGTATCTGGACCTAGCTTTACTACCCCTAAATGTAATACGGCTACACCGATAGTCTCAGTGACCAATATTACGCACAATTCCGCATCTCTGAGCTGGCCCAAAAACAACGGTGCCGCATCGTATGTAGTGAGATACAGACCTCTGAATACATCATCCTGGATTTCTACAAATGTTCCTGTAACACCGCCGCCTTCAACGGTCAATACTTTTGATTTGCCTCCCAATCTATTACCGGAAACATTGTACGAGATTGAAGTATCAGCATTGTGTGATGGTTCAAGCGGTAACTATTCACATAATGAATTTACAACCAGATGCAATCCTGCTGCCCCAAATGTTGTCATCAGCAATATCACCTCTGCCACAGCCTTAGTAACCTGGAGCCCTTTAAGTATGAGCGCAACTTACGAGCTTCAATGGCGAGAGGTAGGCACAATTCCTTGGAATACTCCTGCAATTCCGCAACCACCTGCTAACTCGTTTACTATAACAGGACTAACTTCAAATAAAATTTATGAAGTTCAGGTAAGAAGTACATGTATTGGTAATACAGTTGCAAACCCTTGGTCAAACATTAAGGTATTCACTACCGTGAGAGACTGTCAGATAGCACCTCCCGGATTAACCATTACAGCATTAACTCCTACCAGTGCTGAGGTAGTTTGGGATGCATTCCCCGGTGCAACTTATATTTTACGATATAGAAAAGTTGGAATCCCTGGTTGGATTAATATTCCGGTAAATACCAATACATTCACGATTACAGGATTATTGGAATTAACAAAATATGAACTTCAGGTGGCCAACGTTTGTAATGGCAATGTAAATAATTACACTCCTCTTTACTACTTTACAACACCTACAATCGTTTACTGTCAGATGTCATCAGGTAATTCAACAGAGTTTATTTCGAAAGTAACAGCTAATCCAACAGGTAAGCCTGAAATGATCAATGAAACAGGTGCATCCACGTACTCTGATTTTACAGGGAATCCACAAAAGCATATTGAAATGATCCAGGGATCCACAGGGAATCAGATTACAATCGATAAAAAACTATCTTCAGGTACGGCGGCTGGAGTTTCCGTCTGGATTGATTTTAACAGAAACGGAACTTTCGATTTAAATGAAAGGATTCTTGCTGATGGGCCCAACACAAACAATACAGCAAAAGCAATATTCAATGTGCCGGCTGACGCATTTATAAGCATGACAGATTACAAATTTGTAAGGATGAGGGTGGCAGTGCAGAAAGACGCAATTCCTGTCAACTGCTCAAACTTTGCAATTGGTGAAGTGGAAGACTATACCGTAAAGATTTCTAAACCGGTTGTAATTAATCCTCTTAATCAGGATGAAATTTTAATTTATCCTAACCCCGTAAAGACAGTACTAAATGTGAAAAATATCAGTAAAAAAGCTAATTATAAAATATACAGTATTTCCGGACAGATGATATCAAATGGAATTATACTGAATAACAAAATTGATGTCAGCAAGCTTGTTAACGGTATTTTTATTATAGATATTCAGGATGTTAATGGGAATGTAAGGCGGAAATTTATTAAAGAATGATAATCTTTTGATACGATAATCTTGAAAGCGATGTACACAAAACTCAAATTGCTCTATTTAAATGGGAATTTGTTTTAAAGCATGTTCATAATAACCGGATGATCACAACATGAAAGAAACTTTTAATAAACAACAATCAATTAAGACATACTTTCACAATTTTTAAATATAATATTAACACCAAAAATTAATTTATGAAAAATCTATTCTTTTTACTGATCCCTTTCATGGGATTTTCACAATGGACAGAAAACTTTGATTCAGGTACAGCTATACCTGCTGGTTGGGCCGTTATCAACAATGGAGATCCGGAAGGCTGGGAAATTACAACAGACGCTTCCAACGCACAATCAGCAGATAATTATGCCACAATTCACTGGGGATCCAATGCGCATGATGATTATTTGATTACAAAAGCAATCAATGTTCAGGCAGGAATTAGTGACCGGATATCTTTTTATGTAAAATCCGATTTAGATTTTTATGCAGAAGACTACAATGTACTTCTGTCTACAACAGACCAGACCGCAGGATCTTTTACCACCACGTTACAGGCTACACAAAAAGCTCCGGATACGTGGACGAAAGTTATTCTCAGTCTTTCGGCTTATGTGGGTCAGACCGTCTACGTTGCTGTTCATGCAACAGATACGGATCAATTTTATTTATTTGCTGATACTTTTGTGGTGGATAGTGCTCCAAATCTATCAGTTGCAGGATCCGGTGTTAAAAAAGATCAAATGCAGATTTACCCAAATCCTTTTTCAGATACTGTAAATATATCCGATATCTCTAACGTAAGATCGATATCCATAATTGATGTTTCAGGAAGGCAGGTAAAGACCATTGAAAATCCCACATCCTCCATGCAGCTAGGCGAATTGAATCTGGGCACTTACCTATTAAAAGTAACGATGAAAGATGGATCCATACATACAAGCAAGATCATAAAAAACAAATGATCAAAACAATAAATACTTTAAATAAAGGAATTTCTACTTGTAGAAGTTCCTTTATTATTTTAGAGCTGTTTTTATACTAATAACCATTGTGTAAGGTCTACTACAATTGTGTCACTGCTGTTACCATGTAAAGACAGAAAAGGTGGACACGAATTCAATATTCTATAAGACAAAATATAGTGATGTCATTTTCGGGAATGATAGAAAGAGTAGATCCATTAGATTAGTTGCTTTCTGAAAAGAGAATTGATCATATTTAATTGCTTTTTCCTGAGGGTTGGAATTTCCCAAAAGTACATACAATAAATTTCAAATGTATATCATAAAAAACTGACCCAATAAAATTGAGTCAGTCGAACAATAATAAAATAAAAGAAAATATAAGTAATTTATTCTTTGATGATCTTGCCTTTTAAAATACCTTCATTGCTGTATGCTTTGATGAAATATATACCTTTCGATAAATCTCCCAAATGTAAAGTGGCCTCTTTCGATTCTTTTACAATTTTTCCGGAAACAGAATATATTTCAACTTTAGATATCTTATGATTACTTTTTACCGTAACCCAATCTTTTACAGGGTTCGGATAGATTTCTAATTTTGCTGCTGTTTTTTCTATATCCGCTACACTTAAAGCATTACAGTTTGTGACTGTAGCACTGCTTCCACTTTGAGTTACGGCTGACTGCCAGGTTGCAATCTCGTTATCGTCTGCACAAACGGTAGATAGCGCATTCAATCCTACTAAAGATATATTATCTTCAGTAGACCCGTTTTTAACATTTAATGAGGTTAGCTGCGCTGCATTGCTGAGTACTACAGTTTCCATTAATGGGAAAGCGGAAAGGTTAATTGCTTGAATTGCTCCGGGATCTGCCAAAGCGTAAGACGCTAACTGGGGTAGATTGTTTAAAGTTACTGTTGATAAATTTAACACATTCTCTGCATAAATACTCGAAAAAGAGCTGCACGAGCTTACGTTTACAGTAGATAATAAGGGTGCATCTCCAATTGATAAACCTATGACCGAATTGTTGTTAGTAATGTCTACCGAAACTAAATTTGAAGCGTTGAAAAAATATAAAATGTTAAGCCCGGTAAAGTTCTGAAGATTATCTATTGTAACGACATTTGCTAAGACACTTTGGTCCAAGGCCAAAATGGCATAAACATTAGCTGCTTCAGCATATGATATTTCGCCGTCAGAATCTGCATCAAGCTTAATTGGGGTAAAACTTGCATCATAAATATAATCATTGGGTGCAGAAACATCCGAGTTTACCAGCACAGCTTTAAAAGCCGGATCCGTGAAAGTAATGTTTTGTGATTGTGCATACGAAATAATGCAAAGCAACACGAAAGTAATTTTTCTTTTCATATTAATGATATCTATTTTTTTAAATCGAATTTTCTATATATTCAATAATAGATGACAGTTAGTATATAAAAAACAAAAATGTTACAAAAAGATTAAAAATTTATTTAAGTTTAGGGTTAAAATTTGTAATTGTTAATCATCTATGGATATCTTAAAAATTTTTTAATACCTTTCAATTGATGTCTACAATGCATTTTAAATGATATTCTTAAATATTTTAAATAAATGTGTTAAATATTGTAACATTTTAAAAAAAATGTTACTAACTGCCCAGAGTATTGCCCATGACCGAGCGAGAGCGGGAATTCGTCGAGAAAATTGAAAATCATAAAGGAGTTATTTTTAAAATCTCCAAAATGTATATGGATGATTTCGACGACCAGAAAGATCTTTATCAGGAAATCATATATCAAACCTGGAAGTCCTATGCTGATTTCCAGGGAAGAAGCGATTTCTCAACCTGGCTTTACCGGACAGCCCTAAACACAGCCATTCTTTTTTTGAAAAGCAAAAAAAAACGTAGCTTTATCAACAATCAAAATATTGAAAACATTTCGGTTCACCATGATCAGTATAATGATGATGATGATAGGAATATCAAGTTGATGTATGAAGCTGTTCATCAACTTTCACCTGTAGATAAAGCTTTGATATTTTTTTATCTTGAAGACTATTCGGGGAAGCAGATCGCAGAACAGTTAGGGATCTCGGAAGTCAATGCGAGGGTAAAATTAAATCGCGCTAAGTCTAGGTTAAAAGATATAATAACCATAAAGAAATGATAGAAACATGGAAATAGATAATTTAAAAGAGCTGTGGAATAAAGACATGCAAGAACCTCCAGAGATTTCCATAGAAAGGCAAAACGAAATTTACTCTCCGCTGGAGATGATCAGAATTAATATGAAAACTGAATTTTGGATACTGATCATTACATTGCCGGGATTGTTGTATGGTTTTCCTTTTGATGATAAAGATGTCAATATAAAAACGATTTCAGCCTTTCAAGTTTTTCTTTCGGTCTGTTTTATGACCTATTTCTACACGAGATTTATTAAGCTTTACAAAATGCTGAAATCTACGGGAATTAATACGAACTATGACCTCTTTAACATTAAAACACAGTTAATCGTTTGTAAAGAAATTTATATTGCCTATTATATTGCGTTTATCCCATTAGCGGTTTTGATAGCATTAATCAACGTGAATTTTCACCTGGACAATGTGTACTATATTTTCATGTTTGGTGTGAGTATGCTTACTTCAGTTCTTGTGGTATTTATAATGATTAAATTCTGGATTCATCACATGTACGGTAAATATATTTATGAAGTTGTTTCAATTATTGATGACCTGAACGGTATTAAAAATAGTGGTCTTATTCATAAAAACAATTCATGGTTTGACCGGTCACAGAATTTTTTACGTTCAAAATACGGATTGAAAGGACATGTTTTCAATACAGTTGTATGGTTTTTTACCTCTTATATACTTCTTTCTGTCATACTGCTTGTTATTATTTGCGTAATCTTTGTCATAGGTATTAAGCTGGATATTATAGATAAAGCGACTCTCTTTAAAATGTTAGCAAAATAAAATTGTCATTTTTTTAGAATAAGTGTAACATTTTTGATTTTTTTATACTAACTGTCGGAAATAATCAAAAAAATATTATGAAAAGAACACTTATCATTTCAAAAGCACTTGCTTTATTTTTCGTCACCGGTCTAAATTTAGACCTGGTACATGCTCAGAGTAGAGAAAATATCAATCAAAGCGCTTCTAAAGATCTGCCAAAGATTACTAAAACGTCATCTATGGGAAATTTTTATGTTTCTTTTAGCGATCAGAATATTTCAGCTACGGATCTTATTTCAAATATTTCAAGATGGCTCGGTACAGATCAGGATCATAGTTTTCAATTGGTTAATACTTCAGTAGATGATCTGGGATTTAAACGTTTTTCGTATCAACATTTTTATAAAAATATAAAAGTAGACAATGAATTGATATTCATTCATGAGAAAAATGAGAAAGTGACTTATGTGAATGGTGAATTGTCTGATAAAATTAATCTTACGATTTCACAGCCATTATCTAAGAATGAAGTAAAACAAATAATTTTAACTGATATTGAAAACGAAAACACCACATTTGGTGATTTTGAAACCGTAGTGGTTAAAGTTAATACTGGAAATGGAGTCAAATTATATTCAGCAACTAAAGTACAGGCTGCCGCTTTAGGCTCACTAAAAGCATTTGATTATTATATTGACAATGACTCTAAGAAAATTATTAATAAACTGTCAAAAATATATGACAACCGTCAGGATTTAAACCAAACTATTAATAAGCTAAAAACTACTACCGGTAATAAATTAGAATTCAGTCCTCTTTTCGTTGATACACCTTCTACAAGTGCAACATTTTATAAGGGTAATCAGGCAATTACTGTAGATTCTAATAATGGTTCATTCCGTTTAAAGGATAATAGCAGAAATATTCATACGCAGGACGGAACCGGATGGGATGGCAATGGTACTGTAGCCGGCGGTCTGACAGGAACTATAACTGATTATACAAGTACTACAGCAAATTTTACTGCTAATGCCACCAAACCTCCTGTAGAAGTACATTGGGCAATGGAAAAAGCGAAAGATTATTACCTTAGCCGACATAGCAGAAACAGCTATGACGGAAACGGATCAATCATAAGAAATTATTACAATATCAACTTCAATAGAAATACTACAACAGGGGCAGGGCAAAATCCTGTTGACGGAAGCAATGCAGCAGCTATTGATACCCAGGGAATTGTAGCAATGATTTATGGAAACGGTTTATATCAAGGTCAAGCAGGATATTTTAGTCCAATTGTGGGAATAGATGTTGCAGGACACGAATATTCTCATCTTATGGTGAGTAGAACGGCTGCTTTAGTTTACCAAAAAGAATCTGGAGCTTTGAATGAATCGTTTGCTGATATGTTTGGAACCGCAATAGAATTTTATTCTAATATAAGCCCTAACTGGACTATTGCGGAAGGAATTCCTGCTGCAGCGCTGGGTGCAACATTTTTCAGAAACATGTCAAATCCCAATGCAGGATCAAATCAGATTGGAGGCCAGCAACCCGATACTTATCAGGGAACTTATTGGCTGGATGCCTCGGCAACCTGTGTTCCTGCAGGTGGCCCATCTGGAAATGATAATTGCGGAGTACATAAAAACAGTGGAGTAGGTAATTTCTGGTTTTATCTTTTATCTGTAGGCGGTTCCGGAACCAATGATAAAAATGTGTCATATAATGTTACCGGCATCAGTATACAAAAGGCAGAAAAAATAGCTTACAGAACTTTAGCAACTTATCTTAGCCCTAATAGTGCATATATCGATGCATATACATCTTCAAAGCAGGCAGCAATTGATCTGTATGGTGCAGGATCTAATGAATTACAACAGGTTGAAAATGCCTGGTGTGCGGTGGGATTAGGTAATTGTGCTAATATCTTATCTGTAAGAGATGCGGTAAAGTCTGATCTAGAGAATATAAAGATCTATCCAAATCCGGTTACAGGCGGTCAGTTTACAATAGAATCTGATCTTAAAGATAACGCAACCTTTGAAATTTTTGATCTATCAGGAAAACTAATCAAAACGTCTCAAAAATTACAAAAAGGCACTAATAAAGTTAATATAAGCGGAGTACAGTCTGGTGTATATTTAGTAAAAATAAATAAAGACGGAGCTGTAATTTCTAAAAAAATAGTTGTGAAGTAATCTTCAGAAAAAGCAACAAAAAACCCGGCAGAATTTTCTGCCGGGTTTTTCTTTTGTATTTATTTGCTTTTAGAGGGTTTATAAAATATTTCTTAGGATAATAAATATTGAAGTAATTTTAAGCGGATACTTCTATTTTAAATTGAATAATGATTCTGATAACCGCTTCAATCCGCACAAAATACAGCATTGATTTAATCGCAGGTAAGATTCTGTACGGAAAATTGTTGTCAGCCCTGATGTACTAGCTTTTAAATCGTATAAAAAACCTTTTTAGAGGGATTACAGTGTCTTTAGAAATCATATTTTTGAGCAGTACACTATAATCATTTACTTATTACAAATCTTGCCTTTACAATTCCTTCTTTAGCATATAATTTAAAATTCAAATAGTAATGAGAATGCTTTATGTAAGCAATTTTAAACTCTAATTTTTATACATGCTAAATATTTAAATTTTAATACTAAATGATTATTTTGTAGTTGTTTATACAATCATTTAATAACACTAAGAAGAATATAATGCTCATAAAAATCACTACTGTATAGCATAATATTTCTGACATTCTCATAAGATCAATAGGATAACCACAATTAGGACAATTATCGTTACTATCAGAAATTTTTTTTGAACAATTAGGACAATTAATTACAGACATTATTTTATTTATATAATCGATGGAGTAAAAAATCTTTTAATCTCTATTTTTTACCAGTATCCAGCCCGTGTACTTTATGGGTGTACTTAATTTATCATTTTCATTCCAACTTACAGAATACCAATAATTTCCTGTAGGTATTTTCGCTCCACCTTTGCTGGTGCCTTCCCATTTATAGCCGTTAAATTTATCCATCTGGAAGATCATGCTGCCATAACGGTCGAAAATACTCATCACTAAATTCTTCTTATTGGCTAATGCAGAATAATCAATAAAATCATTGTAGCCGTCACCATTTGGAGTGATTACATTCACCAGATTAGGAACCACGATATCGATATCTATAGGATCACAGTCATAAGCATCTTTTACAAATACCGTAACATCACCTCTTTTGACATTATGAAATTCATTGGAATCCTGCCAGTTAACATTATCTATCGAATATTTATAAGGCGCCGTACCACCCATTACAAATACGGTAATGGTAGTATTTGAAATTTCTACACTGGAAACAACAGGCTGTTCGGAAGGAAGTACTTTTACATTCTGAACTACAATACAGTCACCGGTTTTAAGTTTCACCCAATAAGTGCCAACGCCTACATTGGTGATGGTTTGGGTAGTGGCTCCTGTGCTCCATTCATAGCTGTTGAATCCCGGTCCGGCATCCAGAGTGGTTTTGTCTTCCACACAGATAATTTTATCTTTAAGAACAGTAGAATACACCGGAGCAATAACCACGAGTGTAATTTTAGCAATATTATAGCATCCCTGCGCATTGGAAACCCTTACATATACCGTTCCATTAGGAGCAATGTAAGGTGAAGGTGTTACAATTTCATTGGTCTGATTGGCTGCATCTGCTGCTGAAGGATAGTATTTCTTACTTATTCCTGTTTGTGAAGTGACAGGCGCTGCTGTAAGATTAAAAGATCCTAAGGAAGGAGTACTCTCAATAGCACAGGACCTTAATGTAGTATCATTGAAGACAATAGCCGGATAGAATTTCAATGTAATTTGTGCAACAGCAATACATCCGAATGTAGAAATCACTTTTACATAGATCGTTGCTTCGGCAGAAGTAAAAGCCGATGGGTTTGTGATTTCATTGATGCCTGCGTTCAGATCTGAAAGGGTATTGTAATATTTTTTGGTTACCGTTGGATCTGTACTGACATCTGCTGTCGTCAGGTCAAATATTGCTGTTCCTGCATTATTGTTGTTACATTGGGTCAGTGTTGCATTTGTCGCGGTAATTTTACCATCCCTGAATTTAAATAATCCGATCTGTTTACATTTATTGAGCGGACTGTTTGGATTGGTAGGACTTGTATAGCTGATACTGTAATAATAAACAGAAGTTGTATTTACAGTTGTAGGTGCAGTGATCGCATTATTTCCTGTCAATGCATCATTCTGGCTCATATGATAGCTTACGCTGAAACTGGAATTTCCGTTTAAGATTCCTGTAGAAAGGGTAGAGAAATCAAATACGGCAGGATTGGTACAGATAATTACCTCTTTCGGATCTGCCGGATTAGCAGCCGGAACTCCCGGCGTAATAAAAGGGTGTGGCTGTAAAGCCGGATCTGTAAACGGTGATGCCAAGGTTGCAGTTCCTCCCCAGGTTAAAGAAAATGGTGCTGTCGTATTACTGGTACTGCTCACCCAGTTGTCGATAAACAAATAATAGGTTTGTCCGGGTAAAACATCCATATACTTACAGTAAGGAGTAAAAGAACCTCCTAAAGCATTGGTAATCGTACTTGTCATATTTAATCCTGTAGATGCACCAACTAAAACAACCGTTGCAGCATTGCAGCGTATGGGTGTTCCTAAAGCTCCACAATTTACGTTAGGACCGAAAATCGCCCAGTCATAATCAGCATCCGGATTATTTGGAACCAGATCGAAAGTAAGTGTTCCTCCGGTGGCAATTGTAATTTTATACCAGATCGAATTATGCTCACCGGTCGCATCAATACAGCTTCCTGAATTGACCAGTTCTTTGACGTTACCATATCCAGTCGGACTATAGGTGATATTGGAATTTCCACATACAGATAACGCAGTTTCACAATCTGCTTGAGAATAACAAATATGATAAAGACACAATGTGATAAAGAATAAAATTTTTCTCATTTATAAAATTTTTATTGCATATTCTTTTAAATACGGTATGTCAGTTAGTAAAATAAAATTAAAAATGTTACACTATTTAATCATATTATCAAATAATATATTCAAATATTAATTAGGAACGAAGACATATTTCATAAAAACTGACAGATATAGAAAGGTTCTAACTGAAATTTTTTGATTTGTTGTGAAAACGATTAGGAGGTATGTTATTGCAAAATAACTAAGACAGATTTTAATGTAGAAGTTTACATAATTCTCAATATAAATTATGATAAAAAGGTGTAACATTTTTTTGCTTTTTATACTAACTGTTTTGACAAAATCAAAATATTATGAAAATGACAATTACATTAGTTAAGGCGTTAGCATTTGCTTTCACTTTAAGTGTAGCTTCACCACCATTACATGCACAAAAAAGTGGGAAGGCTAACTCAGAAACATCTATTCAGAATTTACCTAAAATTACCAAAACATCATTAATGGGTAATTTTTACGCTAGTTTCGGCGCAACCAATTTTAATTCTGATTTTTTGATTGCTCATTTTGGAGAATGGCTGGGGACAGACAGCAATCACACATTTAAATTGATAAAAGAAGATAAAGACGATCTAGGTATAAAGCATTTGGTATACGAGCATTATTATAAAGGAGTAAAAGTAATGGATGATATAATACTTTTACATGAGAAACTTGGTAAGCTTATATCTGTAAATGGAGAGATTGTTACAAATATTAATTTAACTGCAAATACTCCATTAACATCAGAGAAAATAAAATCAATAATATCTGCAGATCTTAATGCGGATAACAAATTGAAGCTTTCAAATGCGGAAGAAGTGATTACCAAAGTAAATAAAGGACGTACTGTTGAATTATATCATACCTCAAAAGTAGAGGCATTAGCCTTAAAGCCTTTAAAAGCTTTTACTTACTATATTGATAATTCATCACGCACCATTGTTAAGAAAATATCAAGGCTTCACGATACCGATACCCCTTCCGTTAGTGCTACTTACTACAAAGGAAATCAGTCAATAACTGTCGATTCTTACAACGGACAGTACCGTCTAAAAGATAATGCAAGAAATATACATACTATGGACGGTACAAATTTCGATATTGATTCAGTAAACAATGTAATCATCGGCGTAACGGAGTATCTCAGTAATACACCTGATTATAATACAGACCCTACTAAACCTCCTGTAGAAGTTCATTGGGGAATGAAAAATGCATACGACTATTATATTAGCAGACATAACAGAAGCAGTTATGATGGCAATGGTTCGAAAATAGATAATTATTATAATTTTGATTTCGGAGGATTAACTGGCGGAGCTAATGCAGCTGCATTAGATACCCCTTTATATGGAGGTATTGTTTGTATGTTATACGGAAACGGAAAGATTTTTAATGGATTACTTACTTTTACCAATCCTGTAGTAGGGCTGGATGTTGCAGGACATGAATATTCACATTTAATAATCGGTAGAAACGGTTTAGGCGGGTTAAATTATCAGGGAGAATCCGGGGCTATAAATGAATCAATTGCAGATATGTTGGGTACATCTATTGAGTTTTATTCTGGTGTAGATCCAAACTGGACAATTGGGGAAGGAATTCCGACAGCAAATGTATTCACTCCTTCTCCTTCGCCCTATTTTAGAAGTATGTCGAACCCTAATGACGTAGATCCAGGTCCACAACCAGACACTTATAATGGAACTAACTGGGCACCTACAGCCAATCCTGACGAAAACAATGATTGGGGCGGAGTACATACAAACAGTGGGGTAGGTAATTTCTGGTTTTATTTATTATCTGTTGGCGGTTCAGGAGCAAATGATATAGGAACTTCATTCAATGTAAATGGAATTACTATTGAAAAATCAGAGAAAATTATCTATCGTGCTTTAACACTATACATGACTCCTAATGAAACCTATTTGGATGCATATAACGCGACCAAATTAGCAGCTGCAGATCTTTATGGCACTTCTTCTAATGAAGTACAGCAGGTGGAAAATGCATGGTGTGCGGTAGGAATAGGAACTTGTGCAAATATTTTAGCTGTAAATGAATCAGTTAAAACAGATTCTCAAAATATTAAAATTTATCCCAATCCTGTAAGAAGCAGCCAGTTTACCATTGATAATAATACAAATGAAAATGGTACCTATGAAATCTATGATTTCTCTGGAAAAATAGTTCAAAAAGCTTCAAAGCTTGACAAGGGAGAAAATAAAGTAAATATAAGTGGAGTACAGTCCGGAGTGTATTTGGTGAAAATTAATACAAACGGGAAAATTATTTCCAAAAAACTGATTATTGAATAAACCAATTTATAAAAAGTATTGTAAATTTTTTCATATTATAATTTTAAATTAACATTGATTTTATAACAGCAGTAATTATTTACTGCTGTTATTTTATATTTAAAAATAGAAATTGAGATTTTTTTATGCATTGTTAAGCAATATGCTTTTGTAATGACAATGTATTTTATATTTATGAACTGTTTGAAAAAAGAAGTCTTCAACTCCTTTAAGCTATAAACAGTGATTAAATTAATAAAAAGATCATTTCTTTATGCTTTGAATATAAATAAAGTCGCAGAAATATTTTTTGCAATACTATTTTTATGTAGTTTATCGTTATATTTATCGAATTATTTTTAATTTACTTAAAACAAATTGAAAGATTATAACTTTTAAATGACAAGCAAAATCATCGGAGTGGGTAATTATATCCCATCAAAAACCATTACTAATTTATTTTTTGACGAACATCATTTTATCAACAAAAACGGAGAGTCATTAAAAGAAAGCAACGCAGTTATTGCAAATAAACTGAAAGATATTACAGGGATTGAGGAGAGAAGATATGCTTCTGATGAACAGGTAACTTCCGATTTAGGTTTAATAGCAGCACAGGCAGCTATAGAAAATTCCGGAATTGATCCCGAAACACTGGATTATATTATATTTGCCCATAATTTTGGGGATGTTCGCATAGGTACAGTTCAATCCGATGCCGTTCCAAGCTTAGCTGCAAGGGTAAAGCACTTATTAAAGATCAAAAATAATTTTTGTGTAGCATATGATGTATTGTTCGGATGTCCGGGATGGATTGAAGGGATCATACAGGCGAATGCATTTATCAGATCCGGTATTGCCAAGCGATGTTTGGTAATCGGTGCAGAGACGCTTTCCAGAGTGGTGGATATCCATGACAGGGACAGTATGATCTATGCAGATGGAGCAGGGGCTGCTATTTTGGAAATGAGCAACGACGAAAGTGGAATAAAATCACACTTATCAGCTTCCTATACACTAAACGAAAAAGACTATCTTTTTTTCGGGAAATCATATAATAATGATAAATGCCAGGATACCAAATACATCAAGATGGACGGCAGGAAAATATATGAATTTGCCCTTGTGAATGTTCCGGACGCAATGAAGAGATGTTTTGACGAAAGCGGATATAGTATTGACCAATTGAGTAAAATCATTATTCATCAGGCTAATGAGAAAATGGACGAGGCCATTGTAAAACGTTTTTACCAATTATATGATCTGCCAATGCCTGAAAATATTATGCCGATGGTGATCAGTAAATTAGGAAACAGCAGTGTAGCTACTATTCCTACGCTCCTTAAAATGATCATGGACGGAGAATTACCCGCTCATGAAATCAAAAAAGGAGATGTTCTTTTATTTGCTTCTGTAGGAGCAGGGATGAATGTGAATTCATTTGTTTATCAGTTCTAAAAGATACTCAATTTCTTTACAAAATTTTAAAGAAATTATCTATAAATCAACCTCTGGCAGATCTGTCAGAGGTTATTTTTTATCATTAAATTTTTTAGGATCCGGATTTTTATATACATAACCCAAATCTGATTCTAAATTTTTAGAGGATATTATTCTTTGTGCCTTTTGCTCAGCTGATAACCTATCAGTGGTAATGTTTTTTTGGTAATTGATTACTTCTTGCTTAGTCGGATGTTCCGGGGCAACAACATTATACGTTTTTGAGGAGATATTCATTATGATCATCTTTTCAACAATTAGACAGATATCTTCATAATGAACATGATTTACTGCCTGATCAGGATCTGAAATCGTGTACTTACTGAACACTCTGTTATCACCCATCAGTCCTGCCAATCTTAAAATATTGATTTGCGGATAATTGGATTTCATTAGTTTTTCTATTGACAGGAGATTAGATTCCAGATGTTCTTCAATCATATAGCCTTCATCCATAGAAATATTCAGCTGAGGATAAATACCAATAGAACTCATCAGAAAAGCAGGTTTCGTAAATTCACCTAAGAAAAGACTAATATTTTCAAACCGGGTTTTTAACTGGTCAATAGGAGTTCTTTTGGAAAAGGGAACAGTAATGATCACCGCATCCATTTCCTGGATTTTACTCTTGTTTTTAAGTGGATCAGTAACCTCATCATCAGAAAAACGAATGACAACAGCATCTATTCCCACGGCAATCAATTCTGATTTTTTTTCCTCAGAAGTAGTCGTTGCATACAGTTCATACTGAGACTGAAGATGTTTTGAAATACGTATTCCCAGCCAGCCGCAGCCAATAATTCCTATTTTTTTCACAGCATTGTTTTATTGTAGACTGCAAATATAGAGGGTTTTGCCGTATCATTGAGGAAATATCAACAGTTAGGCAAGATTTATACGGTAACAAAAGAATCCGCTCTTTAGGAACGGATTCAATAGATAAGACATCTCATTTTTTTAATTAGACAACAATAAAAAGCACAGCCGACAATGCTGTGCTTAAATTTTTATTTTAAATTTAATTGCAATTTCAGATCTGAAAAAAGCAAAAAATGATTTCATTTCAGTTGTATTACATAGTAAATGTAGGAATTAATTTAATACGAAGTATGAATTAAATGTTAAAATTCACAAGTTATCCACATTTTTTTGTGGATAACTTGTTGGGTAGTTTTTGTACATTATAAAATAACAGTATTTTTTCCCTTGAATACTGCCATCTTCCATGATTGATTTAAGTTTTAGAAATCAAATATTTGTTACGTCGGGTACTCTATATAAAAAAAACAGAGTCAATTTTGACTCTATTTTTTAGCTAGCTTTCGAGCTTTTCCTTAATATATTTCGCGGTATGCGATTTTTTATCTTTCGCCAGGTCTTCCGGTGTACCTGCAAAAACAACTTCTCCGCCATATTTTCCGGCCTCGGGACCAATGTCAATAATATGATCTGCCGATTTAATAATATCCGGTTGATGTTCTATAACAATTACAGAATGTCCAAGCTCAATCAAAGCCTGCAATGATTTCAGTAATTTTTGAATATCATGGAAATGAAGTCCGGTTGAAGGTTCATCAAAGATAAATAAAGTCTTATCTGTAGTTACTCCTTTTACTAAGAATGAAGCCAGTTTTACTCGCTGAGCTTCTCCACCGGAAAGAGTAGAAGAACTCTGTCCCAATTGAAGATATCCTAAACCAACTTCCTGTAAAGGCCTAAGTTTGGTCACAATTTTCTCCTCATTATTATCTTTAAAAAATACCAATGCCTCGTCCACGGTCATATGAAGAATGTCTGAAATACTTTTTTCATCAAATCTTACTTCCAGGATTTCATTCTTAAAACGGGTTCCTTTACATACCTCGCATTCAAGTTCAATATCAGCCATAAACTGCATGGAAACATTAATCACGCCTTCACCTTTACATTCGTCACATCTTCCGCCGTCTACGTTGAAAGAAAAATGCTTGGGCTTATACCCCATCATTTTAGACATTTTCTGCTTGGCAAAAAGATCCCTGATATCATCATATGCCTTAAGATAAGTAACAGGATTGGAACGGGAAGATTTTCCGATAGGATTCTGGTCAATAAGTTCAATATGCTTGATGAGCTTTTTAGGAAACTCTACTGAATCATATTCTCCTTTTTTTCCGCCCATTCCCAATTGAATCTGGATGTCATTGGTCAAAATCTCTTTCATCAAAGTAGACTTTCCGCTTCCGGAAACCCCTGAAATAACGACAAGGCTTTCCAAAGGAACATCAACGTCAATATTTTTAAGGTTATTTTGTCTTGCCCCTTTAATGTGGATCCATTCTTTTGCTTTTCTGCGTTTGGCCGGAACTTCTATTTCCAGCCTTCCGGTAAGATATTTTGAGGTTAATGTATCAGCGTCCTTCAGCTCCTTATAATCACCGGCAAAAACCAATTCACCACCAAGGTAACCCGCTTCAGGGCCGATGTCTATAATATAATCTGCGGCACGCATGACATCTTCATCATGTTCAACCACAATAACAGTATTTCCTAAATCCCTAAGGTTTTTTAGAACTCCGATTAGGTTTTCAGTATCTCTTGAATGCAGACCTATAGAAGGTTCATCCAGGATATAAATAGATCCTACCAGAGAACTTCCCAGACTTGTAGCCAGATTAATTCTTTGGCTTTCTCCTCCGGAAAGGGTATTGGATGTTCTGTTTAACGTTAAATATCCCAATCCAACTTTTAATAAAAATTGAATACGGGTGGTAATTTCATATAAAAGTCTTTTAGCAACTTCCTTATCATGTTCTGATAACTTTAGTCCTTCTATCATAGGAAAAAGCTCATCCAGAGGAAGCTCAATCATCGATTGGATATTGTGTCCGTCTATTTTCACCCAGCTTGTTTCCTCACGCAATCTCAATCCTTCACAGGTAGGACACAGGGTTTTTCCTCTATACCGTGAAAGCATGACGCGGTACTGAATCTTATAAAGATTTTCTTCAAGCATTTTGAAGAAATTATTAACAGAAGGGAAGCTTTCTTTTCCATCTCCTTTCCATAAGAAGTTTTTCTGCTCTTTCGTAAGCTGATGGTAAGGTTTATGAATAGGGAAGTCACCCGCTTTTTTGATGAATGATTTTTTCCATTCGCTCATGGTTTCGCCTCTCCATGAAGCAATTGCATCTTCAAAAATTGACAGTGCTTTGTTGGGCACTACAAGATCCTCATCAATACCGATCACTTTACCATACCCTTCGCAGGTAGGACAAGCACCGTAGGGATTGTTAAAGCTGAAAAAATGAACATTGGGCTCAAGGAATTCCATCCCGTCAAGTTCAAATTTATTCGAAAATTCTTTAACAACTCCTGTATCTGAATCTTTAAGCGAACAATATCCATGACCTTCATAAAAGGCCATTTGAATAGAGTCTGCTAATCTTTGAAGAAAGTTTTCATCTTCTTCATAAGAAAAACGGTCGATTACCAGATTAATGGTCATCCCTTTTTCAGGGGTGAATCCAAAGCTTTCCAGGTCTTCAATCCCTGCCAGATTCCCATTAATTTCAAGTCTTGTAAATCCTGCAAGTTTCAGAACATTAAGGGTATCATTAAAATTAGCAGCATCATATTCTAAAGGTGCCGTTAATATAAATGAAGTATTCTTTTTGGAAGATTTTATAAAATCCACCACATCAGAAACGGAATCTTTTTTCACTTCCTCCCCGGAAACCGGAGAAAAAGTTTTTCCAACCCTTGCAAATAACAACTTCATGTAGTCGTAAATTTCTGTGGATGTTCCGACTGTAGAACGTGGATTTGAAGAAATTACTTTCTGCTGAATGGCAATGGAAGGTGCCAAACCTTTAATATCGTCAACTTTTGGTTTTTCTAGCTTACCTAAGAACTGACGTGCATAAGAGCTTAAACTCTCAACATATCTTCTCTGTCCTTCTGCATAAATAGTGTCGAAGGCCAAAGATGACTTTCCGCTTCCGGAAACTCCTGTAATCACGATCAGTTTATTTTTCGGGATCAGGACATCGATATGCTTCAGGTTGTTCAGGTGTGCGTTTTTTACGAAAACCTGTTTTTTTATATCTATTTCTGTTGTTTTAGCCATGTTTTATTTATTCATAAAAAGTATACACCACTTCAAGGCTTCTTATTTTTATCGTAAAATTAAGACCCACAAAATTACGAAATTTTAGTGGAAATTTCATCTTTAAAATAAGGATGTGTACAACATCTGATCCATTCTGAAATGCATCAGCATAAAAGTAGAATTAATGGGGGTTCACAAGGAAATAGGATGATAAATAGTTGTCATTTATCCTTTTGTATTCTTCAGATTAAAAATAGAATTGATGAAAATGCATTTTTTTGATTTTTTTTTCATTTTTCTATTGTTTTATATTTCAAAATTATTTAAAATTGTATTCATAAATATGTAATATAGAAATGAGAAAATTATTCAGAGATCTTGTTACACATTTAATGAGAAAAAGATAAAGATTACTTCCCAAAAAAACAAAAGATGCAGAGCCTGGTGTACTGCATCTTTTTTTATGACAACTATCATTTGCCTATTTTAAGTAACCATACTACTTTTGGAAAATCTTAACGAAATCTTAAAAAGTAAAATAAAGACATGATAAAAAAGCTGGGAACCGCTGTTTTTCTTGGAACCATATTGACCATTCAGGCACAGGAAAAAACAACAGACATAGAAAGTATTGAATTTCAGGGGAAGTTCATTTCTACGCCTTATAAAAGTGCGAACCAGAATATTACCGTCATTACGAAAGAAGATATTATTAATTCTCCTGCGAACAGTATCGATGAAATTCTTCAGCAGGTACCGGGAATGGATATCAGAAGGAGAGGAGCGAATGGTGTACAGAGCGATATCGGTTTCAGAGGAAGCTCTTTTGAACAGGTATTGCTTTTGTTAAATGGAATCAGAATGAATGATTCCCAGACCGGCCACAACTCATTGAATATTCCCGTGGATCTTGATGATGTTGAAAAAATAGAAATCATAAAAGGTCCTGCAGCAAGAAGATTCGGACAGAATGCATATGCAGGGGTTATCAATATTATTACTAAAATAAATCCGGGAAAGCATGTGAAAATCAGTGCTGATGGCGGAGATTACGAAACGTACGGTTTCGGGTTCAATGCACAGTTGGGAAATGAAAAGTTTTCCAATTCACTTCAGGCAAATTCGGCTTCTTCACAAGGGTATATGTACAATACGGATTACGAGATCAGGAATGTATTTTATCAGAGTAGATTAAGCATAAAGAATGGAGATTTGAAGCTGCAGGCGGGGTTTTCAGAAAAAAAATTCGGAGCCAACGGCTTTTATGCTTCTAAAGCTGCGGTAGATCAATATGAAGAAACTCAGGCTTCTATCGTAAGTATTGCCCATCAGCAGACTTTCGGAAACCTGAAACTGAGCTCTAATGTATACTGGAGAAGAGGACAGGATATGTACCTGTATCAAAGACAAAACCCTGATGGCTACAGAAATATGCACATTGGGAATAATGCAGGTGGGGAAGTTAATTCCAGCTACCAGTGGAAATTAGGAATAACAGGAGTTGGTTTAGAGTTAAGAAAAGAATTTCTGGCAAGTAATAATTTAGGGGAAAGAAACCGGTTTGTATCGCAGGTTTTCTTTGAACATCATTTCTCTTTACTGGATAAAAAATTGAATATCAGTCCGGGGATTTCATGGGCCAATTATTCGAAAGAAGGTAATTTTTTCTATCCTGGATTGGATGTAGGATATAATTTCAATCAAAACAATAAAGTATACGGAAATATTGCTAAAGTCCACCGTATTCCTACTTTCACAGACCTTTATTATATCAGCAAGACAGAGCATGGAAATCCCGATCTGCTTCCTGAAAATGCGATTTCATCTGAAATCGGGTATCAATTTCAAAACAGCAGAATTCTGGCTAAAATCAGTGGTTTTATGAGGAATTCCAACAACTCTATAGATTGGGTGAAAAATGCGGCAAATGACCCGGTTTGGTACGCTCAGAACGTGGGAAAAATAGATACCAAAGGAATAGAAGCAGAAGTGAATCATAAGGTATTGGACTGGCTGAAATATTCTGTAGGGTATATGTTTCTTGACAGTAAATTTAAAGAGTCTAACGGCCTTGTTTCAAGATATATTCTGGACAATCTGAAGCATCAGTTGGTCACCAAACTGGAGACTAAATTTTTGAAATATTTCACCAATGAACTGATGTACCGGTACAATGAAAGGGTAAATTTAGGAACTTACAACCTTCTGGATGAAAAATTGAGTTTTTCGAAAAAGGATTTTTCGGTCTATGTATTAATTAACAATATTACCAATACGCAATACACGGAAGCTTTTGGTGTAGCAATGCCTCAAAGATGGTTTCATGTAGGGTTTTCTTACAATATTAATATTAAGTAGATGTTACGTTGATATTAATAAAAGTTAATATTAACAAATTGTTAAATAAATTAGATTTGCAAAAATTTTTTATGAAACTTTTTTTAAGCTTGAGTTTAGTTTTAAGTATGTGTTTTTTTAAAGCGCAGGATCACATTTCCAGCTTTAATGCCGTGACTCTGACTTACAAGTTTCATCCTAAATTTTTCCTGTATGGGGAAGGCCAGCTCCGAGGCAACGAGGATTACACATATCCCGATTACTATGAGATAAAAGGAGGTGTAGGATACAATCTTACCAAAAATCATAAACCATTTGTAGGTCTTGGAAGATATGTGAACTATAAAAATCACGATTTAAGCAAAGAAGAATTCAGAATCTGGCTTCAGGATGTGATTGATCTGAAGAAAGGGTTCGTAAAATTTGAAAACCGTTTTCGTATTGAAAAAAGCTGGTTTTATGAGCCTAATACTGATAAAACTTCCCAGAGAATGCGTTACCGCTACCGTCTGAACATAAGTGTTCCTTTAAATTCAAAAACGATTCAAAAAGGGACTGTATTTGCGAATGCCTACGACGAAATATTCCTGGTAAGTCCAATGAAGCCCACTTTTGCAAGAAACAGAATATATGGCGGATTCGGATACCAGATTGACGATTATTTCGGAGTGCTAACAGGATATCTTTGGCAGCGTGAATTTGACGCTGCAGGAAACAGGAATTTGCATTTCATCTATCTTGCTTTAAACATCAATATAGACGGAACGAAACATCCTGTAAAAACGTATGATTTCCCTGGGGCAGATTAATATTTTTCAGTCAGATAGCGATAGGCTTTCAAATATTTATTAAATCTTTTAATATCTTTCGGAGTCAGCTCACGGTTAACTCTTCGCAGATCCATATTGTCTCGCAGATCATTCAGTTTTACAGCAACGGAAAGAGGAGATCTCTCGGTTCTCCTGATAAATTCATCATAATCTTCTTCCGGATCATATTTGGTAAGGCAGCTTACGGCAAAAATGATATTTTCAGGGAAGCCTTCGTTTCTTAGAAATTCGAGACTGAATTCTTCAGGATGGTCTTCCACAACATCGTGTAAAACTCCAACGATTTTTTCGTCCATCGTTTTTCCATATTCCATTACACGCATTACATGGGCAATGTATGGGGCATGGTATTTATCAGTTTGTCCTTTATGTGCCTTATCGGCTATTTTTATTGCTCTGTGGAGCATTTCTTCTTTTGTCATTCCAAGGGAAAATAGGATACAAAAATAAAAAATGTGAGAAATAATTAAAGCTTTTTTTACAGAATTATTTTCATCCGTAATTAATATATTATTTCATAGGGTAATAATTGACCTTCTTGCTAAATATTCAACACGGAAACTGAACGAGAAAAGTAATTGTCAATTATATAATTGTTAAAGAAATCATTAAAAACATGATTAAAATCATAGAAAAATCTCTGTTGCATTGATATAAAGAAGATATTTTTGTCACTCAAAATTTAAAACACATTTATGAAAAAATTATTCTTAACCGGGGCGATTGCCTTTTTCGGGTTAGCAAGTGCGCAAAAAAACACACTATTAGTAGGCGGTAACATCGCATACAGTTCTACAAAAAATACGGACGCACTTAGCAATTCAAACACGACCAATACATTTGAATTTTCTCCGACAGTAGGATATCAGTTTGCAGATCATTGGACTGCAGGGGTTAACGCTTCTTTCGGTACGAATAAAATATCGGATGCGTATAAAGTAAATACAGACAAAATAGGTGGGTTTGTAAGATATGCCCAGCCTTTTAACGAAACATTTGCTATTTATGGAGACCTAGGGATTGGATATCAGGGTCAGAAAGCAACTCAGACCGTATTGAACCAGGATTTTGTTGCTAAAGCTAACGGAATGTATGTACAGTTCACACCGGCTTTATTCATCAATTTCAAGAACAGTTTCGGACTGAATTTTAATATCGGTGGGATTGGATATAACAATTTAAACGATAAAAATTCTGATGCAAAATCGAGTACGTTTGATTTTTCTTTTGGTAAATCTATTAACATCGGTATTTCTAAAAACTTCGGACTTAAAAAATAAGAAATGGTACTTTATCAAAAAGAGCTGTCTCCGTTGAGGCAGCTCTTTTTTTGATTCCCATCCGGGATTTTATGATAATGATTAAAATAAATAATTTTTCCTAAAAATTGCTTAACGGCCTCAAAGAAATAAAGTACTTTTATAGCGCCTGTTTTAGCTTATATTACAGGCATTTTACAATATTTAAACTAAAAAAAAGAAATTGCTGAATTATGGAAATTAGGAATCTAGAAGGTACTTCAATAGAAGAATTGGTTGTCGTTTTTAATCGGTCATTTTCAGATTATATTGTGCCTTTCAGATTGACTGTTGAGCAATTGAAATCTAAAATTACAGCGGAAGATATCAAACCTGAATTATCTCTTGGGGTTTTTGAATCAGGAAAAATCGTAGGATTTATGCTTCATGGCTTAAGGAATAATACGGCTATACCAACGGTTTATAATGCCGGAACCGGAGTAATACCCGAATACAGAGGAAAAGGTTTAGTCGGTGAGATGTATAAAGAATTGCTTCCGCATTTGCAGAAGCTTCATGTTAAAAAAATGATTCTTGAAGTCATACAGGAAAACAAATCTGCTGTCAGAGCTTATGAAAAAATAGGATATACCGTTTCAAGAAAACTGGACTGTTTTTCTGGAAAACTGAATGTTCTGAAATCTAATAGGGAAGTGACAATACAATCAGTTTCTGAATTTCAATGGGAAACATTTATGTCTTTCTGGGACATACTTCCATCCTGGCAGAATACGGTTCAGACAATAGAAAACGGTAAAAATCTATACACTACGGCTGTAGCATATATGGATGATGTACCTGTAGGATATGTCATTTTCAATGCGGAATCAGGAAAGATTCATCAGTTTGCGGTGGCTGCTGAATACCGTAGAATGGGAATTGGAAGCAGCTTATTTGAATGGATTAATACAGCCAGAAAAGGGCAGGAGGTGTATGTGTATAACGTAGATCATGATTCTGATTCTTCACTTGGTTTTTTACATAAAACCGGACTTTCAGAAAAAGTGGTACAGTTTGAAATGAGCAAAGAGATTTAGTGATAATCACCTCAATTTTTGCCATCAACAATATAAAAAAGCGTCTCAAAAATGAGACGCTTTTGAAATCAAATATTTATAAAAGACTAATACGCTCCTTTTTCTACATAGTGAGCGGCAATTTTTTCAGTTAAAGCCACTACATTCGGATGATTAGTATATTTTGTAAACCTTCTTAATCCGGAAAGCATCATTCTCTGTTCGTCACCTTCAGCGAAAGAAATAATTCCTTCTTTAGCGGCTACATTGATTTTCTCTACTGCTTTGTAAAGGTTCAACTGAGCCATTGCTGCTTCTACAGAATCCTGAGAGAAGTGTTTTTCTGCTCTTAATACTGCAGATTCAGCCATATAGATCTGGTTAAGGATTTCAGAGGCGTTTAATAATAAATGCTGCTGTTTTTCAATATCCATCATGAATTTTTGAAGAGCTGCACCGGAAACCATTAAAAATACTTTTTTAAGATTTGCGATAATTGCTTTTTCTTCACTCATAAACGCTGAATAATCTGGAACTTCGAATGAAGGTATTCCGATCAGTTCTTTGCTGATAGCCATTGCAGGAGAAAGAAGGTCTAATTCTCCTTTCATTGCTCTTTTAATCAACATTCCTACAGCCAGTAATCTGTTAATTTCATTCGTTCCTTCATAGATTCTTCCAATTCTTGCATCTCTCCATGCAGCTTCCATTGGTGTGTCTTCTGAGAATCCCATTCCACCATAGATTTGGATTCCTTCATCGGCAGTATTTTGAGTAAGATCAGAAACAAAAACTTTCAAAATAGAAGCCTCTACCGCAAATTCTTCAACTCCTTTTAGTTCAGCCTGTTGATGATCCATTCCGCCTGAAACCAATTCTTCAATTTTATCTTCAACATTTTTTGCTAAACGGTAAGAGCCAGCTTCACTTACAAAAACCCCAGTTGACATTTCTGCCAATTTCTTTCTGATTGCTCCGAAAGTTGAGATTGAAACTCCAAACTGTTTTCTCTCATTTGAATATTGAATAGAGTGATTTAGGATTCTTCTTTGACCGTCAAGGTTTGCTGCAGCTAATTTAATTCTACCAACATTCAATGCGTTCAAAGCGATTTTGAAACCATTATTTCTTTCACCCAACATATTCTCTACAGGAACTTTCATATCATTGAAGAAAACCTGACGAGTAGAAGATGAACGAATACCTAATTTATGCTCTTCTTCACCAAATGTTAAACTGTTTGGATCTTCTAATTCTGAGCGATTTATCACAAAACCTGTGATATTTTTATCATCATCAATTTTAGCAAACAAAGTGAAAGTATCTGCAAAACCTGCATTTGAAATCCACATTTTTTGCCCGTTGATGATGTAATGTTTTCCATCTTCGGATAATTTTGCTCTTGTTTTTCCTGAGTTTGCATCAGAACCAGCATCCGGTTCAGTCAAACAATACGCTCCGAATTTTGTACCTGTAGCTAAATCCGGAAGATATTTCTTTTTTAATTCTTCACTTCCGTAAAGAAGAGTTGGTAGTGTTCCGATTCCTGTATGGGCTCCATAAGCTGTTGCTAATGAACCGTTTCCTCCTGAAACATAATCACAAGCCAACATTGTGCTCACGAATCCCATTCCAAGGCCACCATATTCTTCAGGAACGGTAATTCCCAACAATCCCATTTCGCCTAATTTCCGCATTGTTTCTTCTGTCAATGCATAGTCTTTTTTCTCGAAACGATCGTGGTGCGGAATAACTTCTCTATCAATAAATTCTTTCGCAGAATCACGAAGCATTTTTTGCTCTTCACTCAATTCTTCAAGAGTGAAAATTTCATTTACAGGAATTTCCTTGATAAGGAATTCTCCTCCTTTTAATGTAGCCATATGTTTTTTTATATTTTTAGTTGATTGATTTTGAATTATAAATTATGGATTTTGAATTATGTTTTCTGTCGCAATTTATCTTGAAGTGTTTTAACAATTGATGTTAGAATATTGACTATACTTTGTATTTCTGATTTATATTTTGTTTCGTCAAATTTCACTAATTGAGATTGTGATAATAATTCAATCCAATATTGTGTTTCTCTAGCTTCTTTACTTGCAATTGACATTTTGTGCAAAAAGTCTTTTTCTGAGAATCCAGCTAAAGCTTCCTGAACATTGGCGCCAACAGAAGTGCCACTCCTTAATAATTGTTTTGAAAGGATAAATTCATTTTGAGTTTTACAAATTTTATATAACTCAATTATAGATAAGGCAAAATTGAACGTCTTTTCTTTAATTAAGTTTTCTTTTTGCATTCATCCAAAATTTAAAATCTATAATTAATTAAAGAAGTTCAAAAATCGAAGCTGCTCCCTGTCCTGTTCCCACACACATAGAAACCATTCCGTATTTGTTGCCACGCTTTCTCATTTCGTCTAGAAGCTGAACGGTTAGTTTGGTTCCGGTACATCCAAGTGGGTGACCAAGAGCAATCGCTCCACCGTTGACATTTAAGATATCCGGGTTTAAACCTAATTCTTTTTTGATGGCCACTGACTGAGAGGCAAATGCTTCATTTAGCTCAATTAGTTCAATATCTTTTAGTTCTAAACCTGCCTGCTTCAAGGCTTTCGGAATTGCATAGATAGGTCCCATTCCCATGATTCTCGGCTCAAGTCCTGCTGCTGCATAAGCAACTAATCTTGCTTCAGGTTCAAGACCTAATTCCTTCACCATTTCTTCACTCATAACGATTACGAAAGCTGCTCCGTCACTCATTTGAGATGAGTTTCCGGCTGTTACGCTTCCTCCGTTGGCAAATACAGGTCTTAATTTTGCTAAACCTTCTAAGCTTGTATCTTTTCTTGGACCTTCATCTACAGAGAAATCAAACTTTTTAGTCTGCATTTTCTGATTTTCATCCAGGAAATTATATTCTACAGGAATCGAAACGATCTGATTGGCAAATTTCCCTTCAGCATTCGCTTTTAGAGCCTTCATGTGAGATTCAAAAGCGAACTGATCCTGTTCCTCTCTTGTAATATTATATTGTTTGGCCACTTCTTCTGCAGTGTAGCCCATTCCCCAATAGTAGTCAGGGTTTGTTTTTGCAATTTCCGTTTCAGGAACCGGTTTGTAACCTCCCATCGGAATATAGGACATAGATTCTGTACCTCCTGCAATAATGCAGTCTGCCATTCCAGCCTGAATTTTGGCGGAAGCAATGGCTATCGCTTCACTTCCTGATGCACAGTATCTGTTTACTGTAACTCCGGGAACTTTGTCTGTGTTTAAACCCATCAAAGAAATTAAACGGGCAACATTTAGGCCTTGTTCAGCTTCAGGCATTGCATTTCCTACAATAAGGTCATCGATTCTGTTTTTATCTAATTGCGGAAGTTCAGCCATTAATTTTTCAATTACGGTTGCCGCCATTACGTCAGGACGAGTAAAGCGAAGCGAACCTTTAGGTGCTTTTCCTACCGCTGTTCTAAATCCTTTAACTATATATGCTTGTTTCATTTTATGTAAAATGTATTATGTACAATGTAAAATGTACAGTGTACGTTATTTAGAATAATTTTGTTTTAACCTAATTATCATATTTTGAATATGTCTGATGTCGCTCATGAGTGATTCAAAATCATTTGCATTAATTAAATCCAAGTCATTAGCAATAATAACCTGTGTTTCAAATTCAAAAGAAGAACCTAATGCGATGTTTAAAAATTGACAAAACTGAGGGTTGGTATCTCTTCCTGCCCCTTCAGCAATATTAGAGGGAATTGAGTAAAGACTTCTTCTTGACTGTGATGTCAATCCAAATAATTCATCTTTAGGAAAATTCTTAGAAATAATATAATACTCCTTACAAAGTAAAATAGATTTTTTCCAGACTTCCAATTCTCTAAAAATATGCATGTCAATACTTTTTACACTATACAACCGACATTATACAAATTAATTCCTCAATGGTTTTCCGTTTTGTAACATGTATTGAATTCTCTCTAATGTTTTTCTTTCTCCGCAAAGCTGTAGGAAAGTTTCTCTTTCAAGATTTAATAAATATTGTTCAGTAACAACGGTTGGTTCAGAAAGATTTCCTCCGACCATTACATTAGCCAGCTTATCGGCAATTTTTTTGTCGTGTTCAGAAATGAATTTTCCGGTTAACATTTGGTCTGTCCCTACATAGAACATTCCTAATGCATCCTTACCTAATACTTTTACTTTCTGCTCTATAGGCTGAGTATAACCGTGTTCTGCTAAACTTTTAGCAAGCATTTTAGCGGTCATAATCTGCGTTCTTTTATCAACGGCAACAATATCTTTTCCTTTTTCAAGAATTCCCATATCGTAGGCTTCGTATGCAGAAGTGGCTACTTTTCCCATCGCGATATTCATGAAAGCTTCACGAAGTCTGTTGTTTTTTACATCATCACTGTGGAATTCTCTGGAAGTTCTTAACGTTAATTCTTTCGTTCCGCCACCACCAGGAATTACACCCACTCCGGTTTCTACTAATCCGATATAAGTTTCTGCTGCGGCAACCACTCTGTCTGCGTGCATAGTCATCTCGCAACCACCACCAAGGGTCATTCCGTGAGGAGCTACGACTACTGGAATAGAGGAGTAACGTACTCTCATCATTGATTTCTGGAAGTAAGCAATGGCCATATTCAAATCATCCCAATCCTGCTCAATAGCCATCATAAGGATCATTGCTAAATTGGCTCCTACAGAGAAGTTTGTTCCCTGGTTTCCAATTACTAAACCGTCGTATTCTTTTTCAGCTAAATCGATGGCTCTGTTTAATCCGTCAAGCACTTCGCCTCCAAGAGAGTTCATTTTAGAGCGGATCTCAAAGTTGATGATTCCGTCTCCAAGATCTTCTATGGAAGCTCCGGAATTGCTCCAAAGTGTTTTATTTTTTCTGATATTATCTAAAATAATAAAGGCATCCTGTCCCGGGATTTTGTTGTATTCACCGGAATTTTTATCAACATAAATGCTTTGTCCTTCCTCATTAACCTTATAGAATGTTTCTACATTTTTTACCCAATCTGAAACTTCATAACCAGCATCTTTGGCCAATTCAACACCTTTTTGAACACCCACTGCATCCCATATTTCAAACGGACCGTTTTCCCATCCGAAACCAGCTCTCATGGCATCATCAATTTTATAGATGTCGTCGGAGATTTCAGGAACTTTGTGAGAAACATATGCGAATAGGGCTCCCAGAGATTTTCTATATAATTCTCCGGCTTTATCTTTTCCACCGATCAACACTTTAAATCTGTCGATAGGTTTATCAATTGTTTTTGTTAATTCTAACGTAGGGAATGAAGATTTCCCCTGAAGTTCATACTCTAAAGTGTCAAGGTTTAATCCATGAATTTCAGATTTTCCGTCTGCCGTTTTCACTTTTTTATAGAATCCCTGCTGCGTTTTAGATCCTAACCATTTATTATCCATCATTTTCTGGATATAATCAGGAAGGGCAAAAACATCATTGAAATCATTAGCTTCAGCACCGCTTTGACGTACGCCATTGGCAACCATCACCAAAGTATCCAGACCTACCACATCCGCTGTTCTGAACGTCGCTGATTTAGGACGTCCGATAACAGGACCTGTTAATTTATCAACATCAGAAACATTTAATCCTAATTTCTGAACATTATGAAGCAAATCCATCATAGAGAACACCCCGATTCTGTTGGCAATAAATGCAGGGGTATCTTTTGCTAAAACAGTAGTTTTACCTAAAAATTTAGCTCCGTAAGACATATAGAAATCTATGATCTCAGGATCCGTATCATTAGTTGGAATAATCTCTAAAAGAGGAAGGTAACGTACCGGATTGAAAAAGTGAGTTCCTGCAAAATATTTTTTGAAATCATCGCTTCTTCCTTCTGTTAAAAAGTGAATAGGAATTCCTGAGGTATTAGAAGAAATTAAGGTACCCGGTTTTCTGAACTGTTCAATTTTTTCATACACGGATTTTTTGATGTCCAGTCTTTCAACCACCACTTCAATAATCCAGTCTGTATTTTTTATCTTTTGTAAGTCGTCATCAAAGTTTCCCACTTTAATTCTATCTGCAAATTTTGGAGAATAGAGCAGTGCGGGGCTTGCTTTTTTCAGTTTTTCAAAGTTTTCAGCAGCGATTCGGTTTCTTACTGCTTTGTCATCCTTTGTCAAACCTTTTTTTTGTTCTGCTTCGGTCAGTTCAAAAGGAACGATATCCAACAGCAATACTTCTACGCCAATATTGGCAAAGTGAGCTGCAATACCGCTTCCCATAATTCCTGAGCCAAGAACCGTTACATGTTTGATTCTTCTTTTCATATGTAAATTTTTATTATTTCTAAAATCATAGACTGCCTTTCGGCTTCTTGATAATTTATTTTCTGTTGTTTAATAATTCGTTGGCAATTTTCATGATTTCATGCATCACATCCTTAAACACTTCTATTTTCTCAGGAGCAATTTTTTCCATCACTTTTTTATTGAAATTAACGACAACTTCTTTAGACATATTTCTTGAATTCAATCCTTTATCCGTAAGCTTAATAATCACTTCTCTTTTATCAGTGGTCGTCTTTTCTTTATAGATATATCCGTTGTCTTCCAATAATTTTATGATCCGTGTTAAAGAAGTAGGCTCAATAGCCATTTTAGGTCCCAGATTGGTACTTCTGGTTCCTTCTTTAGGATCGATCTTTAGGAGGGTAAGGGCCTGAACGGCCGTAGAATCATGCTCTTGGGCAAGTTCTGTGTACATTTTAGAAACAGCTAACCAGGTCTGTTTTAATACTAAATCTACATTTTCAATTTTATCTTTGTTATGATCCATCATTTTTGCTGAAATGGTTTTACCCAAATTTAGTAAATATTATGCATGCATAGTATTTATTAACGTTAAATTTTGTTAATAACCTGATATGTAGATGGTTAAATTGTATGATTAGCATAATACTATGCATGCATAGTATATTGATAAACCAATGAAAACTAAGTATTAATGAATGTTTTTAATGAAATTGACGATATCTTCAAAAGATTCGCATTGGTGTCTTGTACTTTCATTAGAGATTGTCCAAACTGGATCCTGAAACTCAAAATGGAAAGAAGAAAGGTCTTTTTGGAAGTTTTTTTGTAACAAAGAATACAGCATTTCCTTGTAGAAATCAGGAGCTGTAATTTTAGGTGGGATAAAATTCTCATTTACCTGGAATAGAGAAGCATTGGTGAGTTCATGATGTTGCAGCAGGACATCTTCAACAATCCCCGAGTGTAAATGACCATCTTTTACATACCATATTTTATCTGCAAACTCTTTTGCCAGGCGCCAGTCATGGGAAGAAAATAAAATGAGTTTTTGCTGCTCTTTTGCTAATTTTCTAAGGGTTTTGAGAATGATTATTTTATTCTTTTCATCAAGATGTGTTGTTGGTTCATCCAGAATAATGATAGGAGAGTTCTGCGTTAATGCTCTTCCTATAAATACTTTTTGAAGATTCCCATCGGACAGGTTTTTAAGAAGTGTGTGCTTATATTGATTTAAATCCAGCTCTTCAATAATAGCAGAAACTTCATTCCGGTCTTCTTTTTTTAATTCAAAATAAAAGGGGTAGTAGATGTATTTCCCCAATGAAATCAAATCTTCAACGGTATAATTCTGAGGAACAACAGATTTTGAGAAAACAATAGCAATATGTTCAGCAATCTCTTTTACAGAAAGGTTTTTTATGCTTTTATGATGAATAAAAATTTCACCATTCAATAACGGAATCTGATGTAAAATAGATTTAATCAGTGTTGTTTTTCCTACTCCGTTATTGCCGATCAATAAGCACACCTCTCCTAAATTCAAACCTGCATCAGCATTTGAAATTAAAGTTGTATCATAACCGATGTTGGCTTGTTTTATTTGTAGATGCATTTTGTTTATGCTATTTTTAAGGCGCAAGAAAATCTAAGATTTTTAGCAAGCATTGCGTTAAATAATTATGTTATAAATATACATTTTAAATTGTATCTCCGATAAAATCCTTGCGCCTTAATAACATAAATAAAGTAAATAAAATTGCATCTTCGCGATTTACCAACAAATGCATTTTCAAAATATTATACTTTATTCTGCTTCAAAAGCATCATAAGGATTACCGGGATTCCAAAGATAGAGCTAATTACATTCAAAGGGATTTGAGTTTTTTCTGCAACAGTGGAAAATAACAACATAATCAACATTCCCAACAGCATATTCAGGATCCATTGCTGCCAAAGCTTTGCGGGATTATAGATCAGTCTGCAGAAATGGGGCACAATGATTCCAATAAATAAAATAGGGCCTAAAAATGCTGTAATAGAAGCAGAAAGTAGGGAAGATGCAATGATGATCAGAAGTTTTAAATGTTGTAAATTCACGCCCAAACTTTGAGCATATGAACTTCCCAATGAATTGCCAATCAAAGGTTTTATGGTTTTAAAGCAGATAAATATTCCTATTGAAACTAAAATGAGTAACACAAAAATCTGATTTCGCGTTACCATATTATTCGCGCCGAAAGACCACAAAATGTAGTTTTTCAAACTTTGATTCTCAGCATAAAACTGAAGCAGAGAAACAATAGCTCCTGCAAATGCCGAAACCAAAAACCCGAAAATAATAAGATATGATTTGTCCTGAAATTTATTAGACATAGATAACAAGACAAACATCAGAGCCAAACTTCCGGCAATGGCCGATAAACTGAGAAAACTGTTCTGAAGAAATTCTGGAATGAGAAAATCATGAGAGAAAAAAATGTAAAATGCTACTGATAGACTCGCAACTGAAGTAATTCCCAGAATATCTGGTCCTGCTAATGGGTTTTGAAAATATTCCTGCATTAAAAAACCGGATGTCGGAATTGAAATTCCTGCCAGGATCATAACCAAAATACGGTTGACCCGAATTTCAGCGATCTGACTATGGTCTGAATGTTGGAAAAAATCCTGAATATGTAAACTCAAAAATCCCGTGTTCATGTTCATAACCGCGGCTATAATAATTGCGATTAAAGAAAATAAACACAGGATTTTAAATTTTTTTGACATTATTTTGAATAAATGATCTAAGCTTTATTTTAAAAGAGAATTGATCTTTGTATTTAAAGTTTCTTCTGTCATCATCCCCAAAAATTCATCGGTTGTGTTGCCTTTTCTCATATAAGTGAAAGGTATCGAGCCTCCGTCCCATTGTTTAAAATTAGTAGCAAAGAAAGTATGGTCCAGCTTCTTACCGTCTAATAAAACAATATTTTGAGCAAGCCCGTTTTCATCGGCAAACTTTTTCACTGCACCGGACCAATCCGATTTTTCATCCAGATTTACGAAAGTAAATTTTACGGGTTTTCCTTTCAGTTCCGCCATTTTATTTTTAAAATGAGGAATTTCTTTCATACATGGTCCACACCAGGTTGCAAAAAAATTAGTAACATACAATGTGTCATTATTTTTCGCTAAATACTGGCCCAGTTTTTCAGAAGAAATTTCAGGAGAAACAAAGGCACCAGATTCTGTACCCGTTTTTTCTGTCATAGAAAGTGAGTCAGACGGTTTAGTATCTGCATCTTTTTTCTGAGTTTCTTTTTTACAGCTTGAAAGGGCAAACAGAACAAGCGTTGCTAAAATTATCTTTCTCATAAATTATTTTTTATCTATTTTTGAATTGAAGTATGGAACAACAAATCTATAAAGGGAAACTGATACAGTTTCATTGGCTAAAAATAGCGAAAAAGGAAGAACTAACCAAAAATACTTTTTCTCTGGAGTTCGATATTCCCGGGAATTTACAGGATAATTTCAAGTTTGAGGCAGGCCAGTATGTAAGTGTAAAATTTCAATCATATGGAGAGGAAGTGATTCACGATTATTCGATGACCTCTGCTCCGCATGAAAAAAAAATATCTTTGGGAATTAAAATAAACTCTCCTGACGGGACAACTTCCCAGCTCTTCAAAAATTATAAGGTGGGCGATGAGCTCTTGGTGGGAGAACCTGGCGGCAGATTTACGTTAGGATCTAAACCCAGTGAATTCAGAACGATTATTGGTTTTGCTGCCGGTATTGGAATTACTCCGATCATAAGCCACTTCAAGAATATTCTTCATAATGAGCCGAGAACCAGACTTTTCCTGTTTTTTGGAAACAAAAGTTCGGAGGAATTGATTTACAGAGATCTTTTGGACAACCTTGCCAGAAAGTACGGAGACAGGCTGCAGATTTTTTATTTCTTTTCACGGGAAAATACAGCAGACCCGCTTTTTTTTGGCAGGCTTGACGCGAAAAAACTGAATTTAATCATCAATCAAATTCTGCATCTGGATGATACGGATGAAGAATCAACGATCTGGGATGCAGTGGACGAAGTTCTGATTTGTGGAAAAGGAGATATGATCAAGACGCTGGCTAATGCCTGCTATCATCATGGAATTCCTAAAAAGAATATTCATTTTGAACTTTTTGAAGAATTTAATGACGATATTTACCCGGTCGAAAAAGAATTTCCTTTAATTGAACAGATCGATGTAGAATTCGAGATGGTAGAAAAGAATTATCACACAATACTTCCAGACAATAAAGAAAAGATTTTGCAGCAGCTGCTGGCTCAGAAATTTCCGGTTCCGTATTCGTGTAAATCGGGTATATGTGGCAGTTGTGAATGTTATCTTGTAGAAGGAGAAGTAGAGCTCCTCGAAAATGAATATTTAACAGAAAAAGAAGAAGCGCAGGGACGGATTTTAGCATGCATGTCCATTGCAAAAAGTAAGAAAATAAAGCTTAACTTTGATCTTAGTTGAGAGCCGTAAGAAACATATTTAACTTAACTTTTATATCAATAGAAATAGGAATTCTGTTGATATGTCTTTGTAATGCCTGGGTTTTTGGCCTTACGAATGGAAGAACCTATACCAAAATATCAAAAATACCACCCCGCGAAATAGCTTTGGTACTGGGAACTTCCCCTAAAATGAGATCAGGTTTATCGAATCCTTATTTTACCAAAAGAATGGATGCCGCCGCTCTTCTTTACCACCATGGAAAAATCAAAAAAATTATTGTGAGCGGAGAAAAAAGCAAAGGCTATAACGAACCTGCTGCCATGAAAAATTATTTGGTTTATCAGGAAGGTGTTCCTGGAGAAATCATCATTGAGGATCCTAAAGGATTTAATACATATAAAAGTATTTTACGCTGTAAAGACGTTTATAAAAAGAAAAATGTAATTATAGTCTCTCAGGGTTTCCATAATTTACGAGCTTTATTCTTTGCGAGAAATAACAATATGAATGCCTTGGGTTTTGATGCTCAGGATGTTACTAAACCTGAAAGTTACTACAGAAATCAATCCAGAGAGATACTCGCCAGAGTGATTGCTGTAGTGTATTTTACGTTGGGTATTTCTCCGGATTAGAAAGGATATCCGAAAGCAATATTTAAGGTAGGTTTGAACGGCTGGAAATTTTTAAATCTCCATTTATCACCATCCGGTTTGTTCGGATCATAAATCTTATAAGCTAGATCCAGTCTAAAGGTGATGTAGGCAACATTTACCCTCAACCCGAATCCACTACCGATACCCATTTGTCCCAGGAATTTATTGAACTTGAATTCATCTCCGATACCATTGTTATAATTACGGACGCTCCAAGTATTTCCAATATCGGTAAATATTGCCCCTTCATACATGTCATTGAAAGGAACTCTGTATTCTATATTGGTAGTCAATTTTATATTATCGGTCATATAATTTCGTACCCTTTCATCTACCTGAGAGTCTGAAGGACCTAATCCTCCGAACGCTACCCAGGCTCTGATATCATTGGAACCTCCATTGAAATACGATTTAATAACAGGCATGTTTTTAGAGTTTCCGTACGGAATACCAACACCTATAAACTGTCGTAATACTAGAGTCTGATTACCGAATTTGAAATATTTTCTGGTGTCAATATCAAACTTTACAAACTGTGCATACGGTATTCCGAAAATAGTTCGTTGCGGGTTTGTTACAATTCCCCCTTCATCTCTTTTCTGATTGAAAATACTTAACATATTGCCCGCAAGCTCTAGCTTTCCGTTAAAATAAAAAGCATTTGGATAATCTTTTTTACCAATTTCACTATACACAAAATTATAGATCATGGAAGAAATAAGAATATCCTGTGTCTGACGATCTTTATTCACCAAAGTTCCCTTAAAGGCTGTGAAAAGATCAGCACCTTGCTGGTTAAGTGTTCCATAATATCCCTGGTCTTCAACGATCATTCGGGATACATTATCGATACTCAGTTCACCAGATTTAAATTTACTTTCGGTCGCAGGGCTATATGCGAAATAATTATCAAATATTTCTCTTCTTACATTGTCATCATTTACAAAATAATCATAATAGGCATCTTTATTTTTCGTAAGACTGACCTGAGTATTGAAAAGCGTTAGTCTGTGTGATACCTGATCATTTACAGTAGCCTGATAATTAAGTCCTGTATTAAAGTTTACTCTTCCTAATCCAATATTATTCTGGATAGATGCTCCCAAAAGAATAGAGGAAGTAGGAGTGTACCTTTTAGGCAGAAGTTTATAATAATTAAAAGGCAGTAATAATCTTGGGAAATTAAGTGAAGCCTGAGCAGATATTTCATAAGCCAATACCCGGTTACTAATATCCTTAGTGCTTCTGATAGAGCCAAAGGTGCCTGAAAGACTTGTTGAAAGGTTTTCTGCACCCCCAAAAATATTTCTGGTAGTAAGGTCTACGGAAGGAGAAACACCCAAATTCAGAATCTGGGAATAATTAATATCCGTTCCCAATTTTAACTCATATTTAGGGAGTGGTTTTAATATGTATAAAACATCAATAATACTGTCGTTAGGAGAAATTCCGCCACCTCTTCTTAATGAATCTCTGGCTTTTAAAATGCTGAAATTATTCATTGCCAGAAAATTTCTTTTTGTAAGATCCAGTTTCTTTTGATCATACACCTGTTTATGATCTACAATAACCGCTCTCCATAATGATGAAGTCTTATAGTTATTATTCATCTTATGAAATCTTACCCTCCTCAAGCTGTCTTTAATAGTGTTTTTAGGATAATCACCTGCCTCATCCACAATCGCAACATCTATATTTCCTATAGTGGCCACTTTATAAGGATGATCTGCAGAATCTCTATGAATTTCAAGCGTTAAAGGAACCTGCTTTCTGCTTTTTAACGAATCTGCTACAAAGAATATCTCCTCATTGGAGTTGTTGAATCGGTAATAACCTTTTTCCCTCATCAGCTCATTTATCCTTGTTACCTCTTTTTCTAGAACGGTCTGATCAAGAATTTTACCTGATCTTACAAGACTTTTGTCCAGCTTTTGCATATAAAGACTCTTTATGCCTGGATCGGGAATATTAAAATAATAATCTTTGATATAGGTAGGATCATTATGCTTAATAAAATAGGTAACTGCAGCTTTTTTTGCCGTTGAATCCAGATCGTGCTTAAAAGTAACCTGACCATCCCAAAATCCTCTGTACGTAAGTCTTTTATCAATGGATTCAGCACTTTTTGCAGTTCTGGTCTGATCCAAAATTACAGGTAAGCTGCCCCAGCTATGCAGAAGACGGTCTAAAAACAGGCTTTTTCCCACACTGCTTTTCATATCATATTTAATGAAAAGAGAATCTCTGAGTTTCTGATTTCTCATTTCACTAGGATAGGTCATATATTCATTGAGGATGGTATCATATTTCGGGTTGGCCATATTATAGAATCCCAAACTAAGCGGCATGAAAAGAAGCTGTTTTTTGTTGGGTTTCTGTTGGACATAACCTTTTAACTCATCATCAAAAAATTCTTTTTTATCTTCGAATTCAAAATTGTTTTTAGTAAGCAGATATTCGCCGTTTGGAACTTTTTTTGTTGTACTACAAGCATAAAGGAGACCAACAAATGTTGCAAGTGAGATAATTTTATAATATTTTTGAGGAGAATTCTTAAAATGCTTACAGCTCATACAATAAAAGTTTTACAATCTTTAGATAAAAAGAAGTTCAGACAAAAATACAATTTGTTTTTGGTTGAAGGTAATAAAATCATTTGCGAACTTCCGAATTCTAATTTTAAAATTAAAGAAATATTCTCAACCGATCCGCAAAAATTTGACCGGACCGATTGTCCCATCACTCATGTATCTGATAATGAGCTTAAAAAAGTTAGTTTCCTGCAAAATCCAAAAGATTCTGTAGCAGTCTGTTATTTGAAGTCTGAGGAGAAACTTGAAGATCAGCCGATTCAGCTTGTACTGGACGGAATTCAGGATCCCGGTAATCTGGGCACAATTATCCGTTTGGCAGATTGGTTTGGAATAGAGCAGATCATATGCAGTGAAGATACGGTGGATTTCTATAATCCAAAAGTAATCCAGGCCAGTATGGGCTCTTTCACCAGAGTGAATATCGTATATTGTGATCTTGTTCATTATCTGTCCAATACAGAAAATATAAATATCGGAACCGATATGGAAGGAGAGAATATCTACGATTTTGAGAAACCGTTAAAAATGAATCTGATCTTAGGAAATGAAGGAAGCGGAATGAGACCGGAAACGGAAAAATTGCTTCAGAGAAGTATAAGCATTCCAAGATTTGGAAAATCCCAGTCAACAGAAAGCCTGAATGTATCTATGGCTGCAGGGATCATATTAGGACAACTTTTTTCAAAGTAAATTCTGAGTTTTAGAAATCAGATGTCAGACACTGGAATTAAACTTTTCAGTTTTTATAATATTACTGTTTTTCAAGTAAAAATCTAACATCTGATTTCTAATACATCATATAAGTTGTTCCATGCTGGAAACACTTTTATTCTTTTGATAATTTTCTAATTTTTTTCTGACGTATTTCAAAGCAATAGGAGCCAGGTAGATCATAGCTGCACCCAAAAGTTTTTTCTTCCAGTTAGGGCTTTTCATATTCTTTTTCGCATAATTTCCTACCAGTGCTGTAATTCCCAATTTGATAAGACCATCCGCCACATTACCTTTGAATGCTGAACTTGCAATTCCAACCGCAGTGTTTTTGCTAATCAGCATATCCTTTACTTCTGAAGTGAGCTGTCTGGCAATAACATCTTTTCTCAGTGTAATTTTCTCGTCACCGTCTTCATCTACTTTTTCCTGCAGATACTGATCTGTTAAACCATTTGTAAACGCGCTTAAACTCTCTTTGGTGTTTTTAAAGGTGAGAAGGTTTTCTAAATCGCTGATCTCGCTTTTTAATAATTTCTTCTTTCGTCTCAACTCTTCTATACTTTCGTAATTTCTGCCCATAGCTTAATGATTTAAAAATTTAATAACCTGATCTGCCACAGAATTTACAATTTTATTTTTAAAAACTACGATAAAAATCATAACTAAAAAATAAAATCCGGCGACAATTAAAAATCCATAAGAAGTATTATTCAGAGCTTTGCCGATGAGAAATGCAATCCCGAAATTAAATAGGATAATAAAAAAACCAAAAGCAACAAGGAGTACTATAAAATAGGTAATGAGCCCCGCGGAAAGAGATGTTTTTTCTGTAGCTTCAATTTTTAGAAGGTCTATTCTCTTCGACGCATATTCTTTAATAGTTTCTATCATTGTTTTTTTTTAAAGTTACAAAAAAAGGAACTTCTCGCAAAAAGTTCCTTCCCATAATTTACTCAAAAAAATAAATTACTTATTTTTTTAGATCATTCAATTCTGCTTCTACATCTTTTACTACATCAGCAGTTTTAGAAACAATCTGATCCTTGTATTTGTCGTATCCATCCTTTACGGTATTAGCTACACTACTTGCTGTTTCTTTGAAAGTAGAAGAGATATTACCATATTGATCTTTTACTTTTTCAGAAACCTCGCCATACTTGTCTTTAGCCTGATCTTTAAGGTCGCTGGCCTTGTTTTTTATTTTCTTTCTAGTTTCCTTACCTTCTTCAGGTGCATAAAGCATTCCTAAAATTACTCCTGCTGCAGCTCCTGCAAGAAGACCTGCTAATATACCTGCTGTATTTTTCTCTTTTCTAGACATTTTTCGTTTTTTAATAGTTAATAAAAGATTAGTTTTTACAGTATATAAGATTACAATTTGTATACCAAATGGGGCAATGTCCTTATTAAAAAGTGTTAAATATTTTTAAGATAAGACAAAATAAGATCTATTGTTTCCTTTTTGTTTAGTGCAGTATTATCTATTACGATTGCATCCTCAGCTTGCTTAAGAGGGGCGATTTCCCGCTCACTGTCTATTTTATCCCTTATAATAAGGTTTTCCTTAACTTGCTGTTCATTAGCATCAATACCCAGGCTTAGCAATTCTGCATATCTTCTCTTGGTTCTTTCGTCAATACTTGCGGTAAGGAAAAATTTAAAATCAGCATTTGGCAGAACTACTGTCCCTATGTCACGTCCATCCATCATAATGCCTCCTTTTTCTGCCAAAGAGCGTTGCGACTGCAATAGAAAATCACGCACTTCTTTTTGTTTTGCAACAACACTTACATTATCTGAAACTTTATTGGAACGTATCTGCTTGGAAATATCAGTATCATTAAGGTAGAGCACCAGTTCTCCATGTTCATTTTTAAATTCAAGCTGAATATCTTTGAAAGAGGAGAAAAGCTTTTCAAAGTTCAGAGTTCCGTCTTCATTGGCACAGTTCTGTAGAGCAAACAGGGTTACTCCTCTGTAAAGCGCACCCGTATCCAGATGAATAAGTCCTAACTTTTCAGCAATGACTTTGGAAATTGAACTTTTTCCGGTAGACGAGTAGCCATCGATAGCTATTACAGGTTTTTTCATACCGCAAATTTCAAGATTTTTTTTAAAAAACCAAGAAAGACTAAGAAATTTTATTAATTATTTTGAGTATTTTTTGTAACGCTCTTAATATTGGTGGCCGCTAAGATCCATAGAAACGCCTATCTGATTAACGTTTGAAGAGTTGTGATATCTCACATGGGCATAATCTATGCGGAATTTTGAAATTTTAATTCCGAATCCTGCGGACAGTCCTGAGAAGTTTCTCTGATCTGCTACAGCAAGTTCATTTCCTCTTTTAACATTATAACCAAGCCTGATGTTAAAGCCTCTTTCCGGGAATAATTCTGCTCCTACAGAAAAGTGATCAGCAATTTTTCTTCCTAAATTAACTTCTTGTCCGTTCACATTATAATCTGTAGAGATGTTAAGTTTTTGAAGGTCGTGGGCAGTAACAGTAATAGCAAGAGGAATAACTTTTAATATTCTGGTATATCCCAAATCTACTCTGAAAGGAAGATTTTCTTTTACCCCGTTAAAAGATTTCAGCTGAAACCCAAAGTTTCTAAGCACAAGGGAAAGTACTTCTTTATTTTTTTTGTTATAATACGTTACTCCCATATTGCCTGAAATGGCTGAGGATGTATAGTTATCAATTTTTGAAGTGATGAAGTTAAGGCCTCCGCCAATAGTCCAGTCTTCTTCAAACTGGTAAGCATATCCGGCTCCCACCGCAACATCTGAAGCTTTGAATTCACCGTTTTCATATCCGCTTTCATCTGTTCTTGGAATACTGCCGTAGCTCAAATATCTGGCATTCACGGTCACCATATGTCCGTTATCCAAATCTTTGGCAAAGCCGATAGTTCCATACTTTGAATCGGCTAGATAAGCTGCTCCGTTTACAGAAAGCTGTTTATCTGAATCTTTGTTTAACAACGAGGGGTTTGCAATAGCAAAGGAAACATCGTAATCTCTTATGGAAATTGCATCTCCTCCTAATGCTGCCTGTCTGGCAGATACAGGGATATTTAAGAACGGATATACATTTGTTCCCGTTTGTGCAAAAGAAACAATTCCAGATAGAAATAATGAAAGAATGACAATTTTCTTCAATTCAATTTATAATTAATGCAAAAATAATCCTTTTTCGTACTTAACAAAATATTTATCAAATTATTTGAGTTAAATATTTTTCTTTTATCAATATTTTTAATGATTATATTTGCAAAATGAAATTTCAGGGAAATTCCCCTGGTAAAGGTTTATTAAAAATTAAAGATGAAATATAAAAGAATCCTTCTGAAACTGAGTGGTGAAGCCTTAATGGGAAACAGACAATACGGTATTGACAATGAAAGACTGCAGGAATATGCTGCGGAAATAAAACAAGTTGTAGACAAAGGCTGTGAGGTTGCGATTGTAATTGGAGGAGGAAATATTTTCCGTGGAGTAGCAGGTGCTGCAAAAGGAATGGACAGAGTACAGGGAGATTACATGGGTATGCTGGCTACTGTAATTAACGGAATGGCATTACAGGGTGCTTTGGAGGATGCAGGAATTAGAACCAGACTTCAGTCTGCTATTGAAATGGATAAAGTGGCTGAACCTTTTATTAAGAGACGTGCTGTAAGACATTTGGAGAAAGGAAGAGTGGTAATTTTTGGTGCAGGTACCGGGAATCCTTATTTTACAACAGATACTGCTGCTACTTTAAGAGCTATTGAAATTGGAGCTGATGTTATTCTGAAGGGAACCAGAGTAGACGGAATTTATGACAGCGACCCGGAAAAGAATGAAAATGCAGTAAAATACAATTCTTTATCTTTTGATGAAGTTTTTGAAAAGAATCTTAAGGTTATGGACATGACTGCTTTTACATTAAGCCATGAAAATAAGTTACCTATTATTGTTTTTGATATGAACAAGGATGGTAATCTGGTGAAGATTGTGGATGGAGAAAGTGTAGGAACTTTAGTTGATTTATAAAGTAATACGGGGCTTTTATCAGCGATGATAATCTATCCCGAAACTTATAAAAATATAATCATTTTAACCCTCTTTTTTTTAAGAGGGTTTTTTATTTGCTTTTTTAGATGAGTAATTGTGTAAAAAGCTATTTATTAATATAGAGAGATTTTTAGAGTTTATATTATTTAAAAAAATAATGTATCTGGTTATGATCAGAGAAGTTTTCAAGACATAATGATTAAAATAAAATTGATAAAGTTTTACATAATTAAAAACAAATGTTATTTTTGCACCACTGAATAGTAAAAAAAACGGTAAAAAACCTTTGAAAAGTAGAATTTAAAAGAGTTGTGTGCTGATATTCAGAGTGATTGGACTAATGTGTAATTTATCAAACTTTAAATATATAATGGAAGAATTAGATCTTATAGTAGAATCTGTAAAGCAGGACATGGATGCAGCTATTAAACATTTAGATCATGCATTTCAAAGAATTAGAGCAGGGCGTGCTTCTACGTCTATGGTTCAGGATGTTATGGTGGAATATTATGGGGCTCCGACTCCAATTAATCAGGTTGCCAATGTTTCTGTTCCGGATGCGATGACGATTTCTATTCAGCCTTGGGATAGAACAGCGATTGGTGCTATTGAAAAAGCCATTATCAATTCTAACTTAGGTTTTGCACCTTCTAACAATGGAGAGAATATTATTCTGAATGTTCCGCCTTTAACGGAGGAAAGAAGAAGAGATCTTGCAAAACAGGCTAAGGGAGAAACTGAAGATACGAAAATCGTTGTAAGAAATGCAAGACAGAACGGTTTGAAAGAACTTAAAAGACTGGAAGGTGTTTCTGAAGACGTTATAAAAGGGGTGGAAGAAGATATCCAGGCTCTTACTGACAAGCATGTAAAGCTTTGTGATGAGCATCTTAAGACTAAAGAAGCTGAAATTATGAAAGTATAATTTTCAGTTTTGAAAATAAAAAAAGACTTTTAAAAAAGTCATTGTAGTCGGAAGATTTTTTCTTCCGACTTTTTTATTAAACAACAAAACTATTTTTTTCCTTTTGCAGGAGTCTGTTTTTTATCAGTATCCGTTTCAAAAGTTCCTTTTAATATATATTGTAATACTCTGTCTGTATAATCAAATGGTTTTTGAAGATATAGAACATTATTTCGGTTTTTATCTAGCATGGTGGCTACTGCATTCTTTTCAGCTACAGCAGTAACGGCATTGTGTATCTGATCTTCAAACGGTACGACTAAGTTCGTTCTAAGTTTTTTTATCTCACCGTTATTCCCAAATCTTAAGCTCATCGTAGTTTTAATATTTTTTTCCAAATCTAAAACTTCCTTTTCCCTCATTGCTAATTGAGTTCCGATTAATAATACTTTTTCATTTTCAAAGGCTGATTTTTTTCTGTCGTATTCAGATTGAAGATTTTGAAGTTCTGTTTGCCAGGTATTGATCTGTGCATCAAGTCTTGCTTCTGCTTCTTTATATTGAGGCATTTTTTGCAGTATAGCATCGGTATCTACAACACCGATTTTTTGGGCATTAGTGAAACCAAAAATCAGGACTAATGCGAGACCTGAAATAATTTTAAAATTTTTCATGGAGATTATATTATATCTTCAAATGTTTATCTATCAAAAGTGTATCTTAAAGAACGGCCAGTAAAATAAATTATTATAAATGGAAGTGTAAATATACCTAAAAAAGACATTCCGGGGTGTGATGTAAGACATAAAAAATAATGATAATCAGAATCAGAATCTGTTTATTTACAGTTTTCGTGGTAAGCAACAATGCCACATCGTCAATAAAAAAGACCCGAAAAAAATCCGGGCCTGTAAAATCTTTAAATTATTAAATCTTTCAATCTTTTAATTATAGTTATTGATATCTTTTATGTTCTTTGTTTTTGCTGAATAACTTTGTAATTGGTTTCAATAAGGCTTTATATTTTTCAGCATCGAACAATTGAGAATCGGTAAGTGCCTTATACGTCATCCAAACTCCGAAAGGAAGAAGGATCAGGTTGGGAAGCCAAGCCGCAAGATAAGGACTCATTTTTCCGCTCCATGAGATGTTTTCAATTCCAAGGTTCATGACGTAGAAAATAATGAAAATAACGATTGCAATGATCACAGGAAGCCCCATGCCCCCTTTTCTGATGATAGAACCTAAGCTTGCCCCGATAAGAAAGAAGATGATACAGGTAACTGAATAAGAAACGATCCTCTGCTGGTAAATAACCACTTTGCTGAAATATTTGATATTCGGACTCAATTCGTTCTTTTTCCCTTCTACTGTAGATTTTAAATTATCTAATCTGTTATAGGCATTATAGATGATTTCCAGTTTCTTTTCTCCTTTTACAGTATCCAGTTTTATCTGAGGTTTTGCCGCCGCTTTGGATTTTGTATTTTTATCCATATAAGTAACGACTGCGCTGGTCTGGTTTAACACATCATTGCTGATATTACTGAAAAACTTATCGTTGTCTTTCTTATTTTTATCAATCGTTTCATTCAGCTGGCCGTAGGTCTGAAAACGGTAGTCATCCGTGATCTGCTCTTTTTCGATCGCTTTATTGATGATTTCACTCACGTCAAAATGCGATACCAGTGTATCAAATTTAATAGCCTGATCGGGCTGTCTCAATTTAGCGTTTTCAGGTTTTCCTTCCAGTTTATCTTCAAATACATATCCGTTGTAAAGAACGAGTTTTAAGAAATTCTTATTGGCAGCAGGTACAAATTTTCCTTTTTCAGCCACAATAGATTGCTGATCCTGGTAAGTACTTGCTTTTTTATGGACAAAAACTCCTTCGATGTTTTCTCCGTTTTCTCCGTAGATTTTATCGAATTTCACCATATACCCAGGAATCTGGTCAATGAACTGGCCCGGAGTAAAATTCAGTGCCGGTTTGGTCTGTGCAATATTGAAAAGCATATTTTTAGCCTTCTTCTGGAAATCCGGAATAATATTGTTGGAAAAGAAAAAAAGCATGACTGCAAGTACAGTAGCCACCCCAAGGAGAGGAGCCATTACTCTTGTAAGGGAAATTCCGGCTGCTTTCATTGCAGCCAATTCGTAGCGTTCTCCAAATTCTCCAAAAGACATGATGCTCGCCAAAAGAATGGTAAGCGGAAGCACCATACTGATCACACTTACTCCAAGGTAGAAAAGAAGCTTTAGGATTTGCCAGTAGCTTAATCCTTTTCCCATAAACTGCCCCAACTGAACCCAGATAATGTTTACAATAAAGATGAAAAACAATACGCTGAATATAAAGAAAAACGGTCCAAAGAAGGTTTTTATGATATATCGGTCTAGTATTTTTAACATTCGCCAAAATTAATGAAAAAAGCCACAAAGTTCACTTGTGGCTTTCTAT